>Ga0209343_10003307_pt1 | contig 20374 bp, 16 predicted proteins | sample RifCSPlowO2_02_FD_184026 | JGI IMG/M metagenome (GOLD analysis project Ga0209343, IMG submission 184026) | Groundwater microbial communities from Rifle, Colorado - Rifle CSP2_plank lowO2_0.2 (SPAdes) (version 2) | ecosystem: Environmental > Aquatic > Deep subsurface > Groundwater | place... | reverse complement strand
TGGAATAATATATTACCCTCAGCACTCCTACTTGCTATGTGTGATGGCTAAGGGAGAAAATGAAGAGAATCTGATAAAGAATGCACAGGATATTTCAGGCTTGACTTATCAATATGTAGAGTATGTTGTTAAGAAATAGTCGGTTAAGACGCCTTCCCACACAAATGTAGTATTGGGCTTAAGATTTGGGAACTATCTATACCTTCCTTTAACGGCAGAGGTTGCCTCATGAGCTGATTTTAATTCACCATTCATCCTTCATATTTAGTCTATGGGATTTTATGCTTGTGATAGATTGCGTCCTCAATTTTTTAAAAAAATCTTTAAGCATTTTTTTGCAATCTGGGGATAATATTCCTGCTATCAGCTTAATCCTATGGTTTAGGCGTTTGTCATTGGACACATCGTATAAAGAGCCTGCAGCGCCTGCCTTTGGGTCATAGCAGCCGAATACGAGCCTCTCTACCCGTGCCTGAATCAATGCGCCCATGCACATAAGACATGGCTCTAATGTAACATAAATGGTTGCATCTGAAAGTCGCCATCTTCCAAGCTTTTTAGATGCCTTTTTGATGGCAATGATTTCTGCATGGGCAGTGGGGTCAAAGGCGGATTCTTTAAGGTTGTGGCCTCGTGCGATGATTTTGTTGTCAGATACTATAACAGCGCCTATGGGGACTTCGCCCTTTTTAAGAGCTTTTTTAGCTTCTTTGAGCGCTTCATTCATGAAGCGGGTATGCTTATCCGATTCTTTTTTCTTTCCACTAATCACTAATTCACTAATCTCTGTATTATTTGGCGCGCCCGGAGGGAGTCGAACCCCCGACCCTCAGATTCGTAGTCTGATGCTCTATCCAGCTGAGCTACGGGCGCAATTATTTTTAGTGCAATTTGAATATTTTTAACATCTTTACGGCATTATAGTCAATTCAAAAACTCCACCGTAAAATAGCGAGGTTTTCAATCGCTATTTTACAGTATTTTGTCAAGGGTTGACAAAAGAGACATTTGTAGTAGAATTAGTAAAGAATAGAACCCCCAATTGCCTTTATCGATATTACTTTAGTGGAGATAGTGTATGCCTAAGGAGAGGAAAAGAAATATTAAGGCTAAAGCATCAGCTGCAGCACGCGGCAAAAAGTCTTTTTACAGGCCAACTAGTGAATTAGATAGCAATAAAGGTGGCAGTAATAAAAGAGAGGAAAATAGATCTTATTGCTTGGCATACTGCAAAGTATGTGGTGAAAAACCGAGTGAAATCAGACCGCTGACAGCAGCTATACAAGATATATCAAAAAATGGTGTAAACATAAGATATATAGGCAAACCTCTGCCTATCGGAAGTTTAGTGAGCATGTCCGTATTAAATCTAAACATAAAAAAGTCAGCAAAGGTTATATGGTCGAATAGTATAGATAATACTTACGCGCTGGCTGGCTTGGAGTTTGATGAGCCGATATCTTTGCCCATAGCAATAGCCATATAGTCTATATTATGAATACCTTTAAGCAGGGGAGCCGCAAAATGGTGAAGCTTTTAATCGTTATTTTACATGGAAAATATGGCATTGACCTATATGGGGCAATATGCTAAATTTCCCAATAATCAACTAAAGGTGAGAGACCTGCATGCAAAGACAATTGTTTTTTCAGCAAACGGCTAATTTCTAAAAGGGGGCGGTATAATTAGTGAAAAAGGTTCTTTTAGTAGATGATGTTAAGTTATTCCTTGAATTGGAAAAGACCCTTCTTACCAGAAGTAACCTCCAACTTTTTACAGCAACATCAGGTAAAGAAGCTATGGAAATACATCGAAAAGAAAAGGTTGACCTTATTCTTTGCGATTTATATATGCCAGGGATGAACGGGGATGAGGTGTGCAGAATTATAAGGGCTGATGAAGAGCTAAAAAAAACATCTATTATCATGGTGACAACCAGCGCAAAGGATATTGAGATGTGTATGACAGCTGGCGCAAATGATTGTATATTAAAGCCAATAAATCCGACAGAACTTCTAAAAAAGGTGAGCAAATATGTCAATATAGCGCTCAGGCGTGATATACGCATCCTGGCGCGAATAGGCGTTGAAGGTGTAAAAGGGGTAGGCGCTGAATCATTCTTAGGGAATACAGTAAATATCAGCTTAAGCGGTGTTTTGATAGAAACCAGCCACATATTCACAATAGGAGAAACAGTAGCCTGCTCATTTTTTTTGCCGGGCAACTCTACGCCATTAACTGTTAGCGGCGAGGTGATGCGAAAAGCCAATGGCGCTCAGGCTGGTATGAACTATTATGGCATTAGATTTATAGACATAAAAGAAGAAGATAAGCGTGCAATTGAGAGTTATGTGAAGAGACATCCTGAATCCGCAGTTTAAATTTCTAATTTTTTTGTTAGATCGTCTATAAGGCTGTTGAAAAAGTCTTCACCAGCCCTGATTACACAGATTAGAGAAAATGATTCCACAGATATTTACAGAAATTTCAAGGAGTTTTAATCTGTGTAATCTTGTCTTTTATCTGTCTAATCGGAGATTGTTGAGTTTTTCAACAAGCTCCTAGTGGAGAGGTAGCTGGGTGAAAAAGATTTTACTTGTTGACGATGTGAAACTTTTTCTTTCCATGGAACAATCCTGTTTAGCGAGAGAGAATCTCCAGATATTCACAGCTACTTCAGGAAAAGAGGCTATAGAAATTCTCAGAAGAGAAATTGTTGACCTTATGCTGCTGGACCTGTACATGCCTGATATGAACGGCGATGAGGTATGCAAGCTGATAAGGAATGATAGCAACCTCAAATCTGTATCAATAATAATGGTGACTACAAGCTATAAAGATGATGATATTAAAAAGTGCATTGCTGCCGGCGCAAACGATTATATAGCAAAGCCGATAAATGCGACAGAACTTTTAAAAAAGGTTGGAAAATATATAGAGGTGCCGCACAGGAAAGACCTGCGGGTTTTATCTCGGATAGAGATTAAGGCTCAACGTGGGAATAAAGAATTCCTCGCCCATACAGTAAATATATCTACCAGCGGTATGTTGGTAGAATCTAAGGAAGATATCAGTATCGGTGATATAATGACTGCCTCTTTATTTTTGCCAGGCGGGTTTACTTCAGTAAGTATGACAGGCACAGTTGTGAGAAAGATTGATAATGGTGCAGGTAAATTACCATACTATGGGGTTAAATTTCTCAATGTTGCAGAAAGAGACGCAAAGATTATTGAAAAACATGTCATTGAACAGGGCAAGAGGGGAATGATATAGCCCTAAAATATGAAAACAAAAAAAGGCCGCATCAAAATACTGCGGCCTTTTTTATTTCGTATTTAAGAGAATTTTAATATCTTGGTCCGCCAGCCATTGCCTCAAGCCTCTTTATCCTTTCTTCAATAGGCGGATGGGTGCTGAATAATTTTAAGAGACCTCCACCGCTTAATGGGTTTACTATAAACATATGGGCTGTTGCTTCGCTTGTGCCTACCATTGGGATTCTCTTATTAGCATATTCAAGCTTTCTCAGGGCATTTGCCAGGGAAAGAGGATTGCCGGCTATTTTCGCTCCGCCTTCGTCAGCGCCATATTCTCTTGAGCGTGATATTGCCATCTGAATAATCATTGCTGCCAAAGGCGCGACAATCATCATAACAATGAGCGCTATAGGATTTCCACCCCGTTCATCATTCCTGTGACCGCCAAACATAGCTGCCCACTGCGCCATATGCGCAAGATAGCTTATAGCGCCGGCAATCGTAGCTGATATGGTTGATATGAGGATGTCTCTATTCTGGATATGGGCAAGTTCATGACCTATTACTCCAGTTAGTTCTTCCTTTGAAAGCAGCCGCATAATGCCTCTGGTTACTGCAACTGCCGCATGGCTTGGATTTCTTCCTGTTGCAAAGGCATTTGGCGTATCATTATCCATGATATACACCTTTGGCATGGGAAGCCCTGCCTTCATGGTCAGATCGCGAGTTATGGCGTATAGTTCAGGCGCCTCAGCATCGGTAACTGGCTTTGCCCTGTACATCATAAGCACTATCTTATCGCTGAACCAGTATGCGCCGAAATTCATAATGCCTGCTAATATCAGTGCCATCATTGCGCCGCTTCTGCCACCGAACGCATCTCCGGCAAACACAAGAATTGCAGTAAGCACTGCAAGTAGTATCGTGGTTTTAAAAAAATTCATTTAATCAAACACCTCCTGTAAATTGATTACACAGATTTTCATCTTTGATATAAAATATATGGCATTAAAACCTTTGTGTCAAGTAAATCCGACTATCCTAAAAAATCCCTTATTGCATTTCTCACATCTGAGATGTCAACGCCTGTGCCCATGCAGTAGCCTTGCGGTCTTTTATTAAGTACGGCGATGACCGGGAGAGGATAGGCATCCTGAATCCCTGAGGTGAGGTCCCTTTCGCATGCTACAGCCACAATTGCGTTTGGCCTCTTTTCATATACCTTTCTTCTTGCAATTGTGCCTCCGGTGGATACAAAGAGGTCTATGCCAAATTCATCGGAAAGTCCTACCAAATCACCAATCTCGCACTTGCCGCAACCAACGCAATTTCTAACATTCTGTGTTACCTTAATCTTGCAGTCAATATACTGGATGCAGTGAGGCATTATAATCAGAATCCTTTCAGGTTTAAATTTTTTGCCCATTCCACGTACAAGCTGGTTATTTATCTCTATGAATGACTGCTCTATCTTTAATTTTGGTATTCTTAAAAGACCGCCGAGCATCATCATGAGGGGCAGGAAAAACTTTATCAGAATTCCTCTGAATTTATATGAGAGGAATATATCCTTTCCTTTTATTATAGCGAGACTGAGGCCGATAGCTCCTATTAGCAGTATGAGGCTTAATATGGCGAGTACTACTCCAAATACAATGGGAAGCGCAGGATGGATATTTACAAGCCCCACTGACGGGATATACCAGAATAAAAAACCTGCTACGATAATGATAAATGCGCAGAAAGAGAGGAGACCAAGGAATACCACTTTAGTGGGTTGATAAGGGATGCTCTCCGAGCTCCCTGTCCACTCTGCTTCTCTTTCAATCAAAGATTTGCCCTTTAGCAATCCTATACCCCTTAATAAATTCCGATACGCTCATCCTATTTCTATTCTCAGGCTGCAATTCTGTAATGAGCAGGCTTCCTTTGCCTGTAGCTACGCAAATTCCCTTATCTATTGAATATAGCACAGTACCTGGCAATTCAGCCACCTTTTCTTTCGAGGTAATTTCTGCCTTGAATATCTTTATCTGCATCCCTTCCCATCTTGTATATGCGCCTGGCCATGGATTTAAACCCCGTATCAGATTTCTTATCCCCTCAGGTCCCAGTGTCCAGTCTATACGGCCGCCTTCTTTTTTAAGCATGGGCGCATAGCTTGCCTGAAAATTATCCTGCGGAACAGGTTTTATCGTTCCCTTTTCAAGGGCATGAATTGTTTTTAGAAGCACTTGCGCGCCAAGGTCTTTCAGTCTGTCATGTATATCCGATGCAGTGTCATCATCTTTTATCTTAATCTTTTCTGTCAGGAGTATGTCGCCTGTATCCATTCCCTCATCCATGAGCATGGTTGTTATGCCTGTTTCTGTTTCTCCATTGGTAATAGCCCAGTTTATTGGAGCTGCGCCTCGATATCTCGGCAAAAGTGATGCATGCACGTTGATACATCCCTTTGGAGGGATACCCAGAATCGCCTTTGGTAAAATCTTTCCATAGGCAATGACAACGATAATATCTGGACAAAGCCCTTTAATAACATTTATAAACGTCTCATCCCTAATCTTTTCTGGCTGAAGCACAGGTATGTTATGCTGTAGGGCAAGTTCCTTAACAGGCGGAGGGGTTAATACCTTTCCCCTACCTTTCGGTTTATCAGGCTGGGTTACTACAGATACTACCTTATTACCTGCAACTATTAGAGCCTTCAGTGACGGGACCGCAAACTCAGGCGTGCCCATAAAAACGATTTTCAACTTTCTTGAGCTTGTTGAAAAACTCAACAATCTCTGATTACTCAGATAAAAGATTAGATTACGCAGATTAAAACTCCTTGAAATATCTGTAAATATCTGTGTAATCATTTTTTCTAATCTGTGTAATCAAGGCTGTTGATGGTTTTTTCAACAGACTGTCTTATCTGAACCTCTGCTTGACCCGAAAAATGCAGTTGCATTTTTCGGGTTAAGGTTAAGTTTTAAAGTTACTTTCATACCCTACTATCTTATTTTTACCACGTGCCTTAGCAAGATACATTGCCATATCTGCCTTATCTATAAGTTCTTCTATGTTTACCGCATCAGACGGGAATTCAGCAATGCCTACGCTTACTGAAAAGATCTGGTCAGGAGGGATTTTATGCCCTACGAACCTGATATCTTCAACGCTCCTCCGAATCCTTTCAGCAGTTACGTAGGAATTTGCCTTGGTAGTGTAGGGAAGGATTATGCTGAATTCTTCGCCGCCATGCCGGACAGCCACATCAATAGAGCGGACTGCATCACGAATGGTATGGGCAATGCGTTTAAGAACTTCATCGCCGGCTGGATGACCATATTTATCATTTATCGCCTTGAAGTCGTCTATATCGATTATAAATATGGTAAACGGTTCATTATGACGCTTGGCCCTTTCCATCTCTTCAAATAGTCTTTCCTGAAAGTATCTTCTGTTGAAAAGCCCTGTTAATGAATCTGTCACAGATATCTTCTTTAAGTCTTCTGTCATTTTGTAATACTCGCCTCTCTCCAGGGCTATGGAGGCATAAGAGGCGAATGATAGCAAGAGGTGCAAATCTTCTTCAGAGAAGATTTCTCCGGTTATCTTATCCGATATATTTATGACGCCGATAGTGCGGAGGCCGACCCTTAAAGGTATGCTTACAAAGGATTTTGTCTTATACCTTGACCTGTTTTTCCTTGCAAATGGTTCGGACTCTGACTCAATATCCTTGACAATTATAGGCGTCCCCTTTTCCATTACTGTCCCTGATATGCCCTCGCCAATCTTGGCTTTTACATTTTCAAGTATACTTCTATCTATGCCTTTTGACGCCTTAACAGTCAGATGCATGTCTTCTTCACTCAACATCATGAGGGAACCCTGCTCTGCGTCAACTAATTCGGCGGCCTTATGCAAGATGGTATTGTGCAATTCCTCTTGGTCCAAGACCGGGGCTATTGTCTTGAATATCTCTTCAAGAGACGCAAGGCCTTTCATTTTTTTCTTTATATGGTGGTCAGCCCTGACGCTTTCCAGCACAAAGGAAAGCTGATTTGCGAGGAGGGCAAGGAGTTTAATAGAATCTGTGGGTATTTTTGTATTAAATATGCCTAATAGGCCAAAGATGTTGTCTCCTATTATCATAGGAAAAATGTTAACAGATGATATTCCCTCTGGTATGCCCATTTTATGGATTTCAGAGAAGTCATGGCAATCAACAGGTTTTTTTGTTGCAGTAAGCCGCTTGAACGCATCGTGGGAATCAGAGAGCATCCAGTTAGAAATCAGATTTTTTTTCCGCCCAAAGGCGGCAACTGTTCGATAAGTAGCCTTATTATGTCTTTCCATGACGCAGGCTGTGTCAACATCAAAGAGAACAGCCATAGCATTAAAGATATGTGTATACATATCTTTGACGCCCTCCTGCAGTAAACCGGGGGTTGTCACCTCTATTACGCTCTGCATCTGATAGTATTTTTTTTCATAGAAACTCTTGAGATAAAGATTCTTTAAGAAGGGCACGGCCATTTCCTTGACTACGGGAGGTTTTGCAAAGAAGTTTTGGGGTTGAACTATATTCAGCTTCTTTTCAAGTTCACGGATTGTGGACTCACTGAATCCGAAGCCGGCAGCCCCTTTTATAAACTCATTAAAGTCTTCTTTTGATGTATAGACATGGCCGCCAATAATAGCTGTAGATACATTGCTATTCAGATTTACAGGTATGATAAAGATATACTGGTTTGTATAACACTTATAGATAAATGGCTCAGTCATCTGCTGAGCCTTTGTTATAGCCTTTTTGTATGAGCTTATATAAAGCTCCCGACCTTTCTCAGTTTGCGCTTTTATAAACTCAGAAAAACTATCTTCTATGTTTGACGGTGAGATAATAGAGCCATCGTAGTTATATAGGGCTATGGGAATGCCAAGAAGGTTAGAGAGGCTGTTCTGAAATTCGTTCCATAGGGCAAAGTCAATATGCTCAGGCAATGAGTGAGAGGGGATGTCTTTCATATTCTTTGCATTCAGTATATTTATAGCCATAGAGGACATCATGTAATCAACTTTAGCACATCCATAACAGGAAGATTATTTGCTTCTGATATTCAACGCTTGAAAGCCATCAACGCAACAGTAAATATAGCGCCCTCTGCCTTTTATAACATCCTTTTTTCCTTCTCAATGGCCTTTTTAATTTTTCGCTTTATTATGTCTCTCTTTAATTTACTCAACCTGTCAATGAACAATAGTCCATTTAAATGGTCAATCTCGTGCTGAATCGCTATGGCAAGAAGTCCTCCTGCCTTCATCTCAAAGTCTTTCCCATCTTTGTCAAATGCCTTTAAAGTCAGATTCGCAAACCTTTTTATCTCCGATGTAAAACCAGGGATGCTCAGACAGCCTTCTTCGTATTTTATATCCCCTTCGTGATATACTACTTCCGGATTTATCAGTGTTATAAGATTTTTTCCCCTCTGATAATTTTCGCCATTTGGGACGTCTAAAACCGCGACTCTTTTGTCTGCGCCGATCTGTGTGGCTGCTAGGCCTATACCTCTTGCAAAATACATTGTTTCTATCATATCAGAGATTAGCTTTCTTATATCTTCATTAAATTTTGATACTGGTCTGCCCTTTGTTTTAAGAAAAGGGTCTGGGTATTTAAGGATATCTAATATAGCCATACATGGCTATAGAATACCGATTCTTAAATAATATGTCCACAAATTTTTGAAAATTTTGCTATGAAATTTTTTCATAGTGTGGTTAATGGGTCAACATCAATTACAAGGTTGATTGAATGTATTGTTTTGTCAGATTCGCACAAAATTTTCTCTGCAAATTCGTGGAGTGATTTTATGTTATTTCCTTTAATAAGCATATGCCAGCGATATTTCCCCCTGAGCTTTGAAAGAAAGGCTGAGGCTGGTCCAAGGATAGTTATATCTTTTTTAAAACTAGATTCTAATGTTCTATCAGCAAATCTTTTTATTTTATTGGCAAATACTTTTACGGCTTCTTCTTTATTGCCTTCAAAACGAAGATTGATAAGCCTCGAAAAAGGCGGGTATGATAACTCCATCCTATTGTTTAGTTCTTCTTTAAAAAAGGTCTCATAGTCCTGCATTATTGCCAGTTTTAGGCAGAAATTGTCAGGGTTGAGGGTCTGGATAATGACCTTTCCTGGAAATGCCTCTCTTCCTGCCCTTCCTGCTGCCTGAGTTATAAGCTGGAATGTCCGCTCAGAGCTTCTAAAGTCAGGGATATTGATAGAAGTATCTGCCATTACAATTCCTACAAGCGTAACATTAGGAAAATGATGACCTTTCGCAACCATCTGGGTTCCGACAAGCACATCTACGTGGCCTTTATCAACTGCATCAACTATCTTTTGATGAGCCCTTTTTTTTCTTGTCGTATCTTTGTCCATTCGGCCTATCCGTGCCTTATGGAGAATCCTTCTCACCTCTGCTTCTAACTGTTCTGTGCCAATCCCGACTGGCTCTATCTGATGGCCTTCACACTTGGGACACGCTTCGGGGATTGAGATAGACAGGTCGCAGTAGTGGCATTTTAAAACCCCAGCTCCTTTGTGCATTGTGAGCGATACATTGCAATTCAAACACTGGAATGTATATCCGCAGCCATTGCAGATCAGAAAATTCGAAAACCCCCTTCGGTTTAAAAAGAGAATTGTCTGATAACCAAGCTCATGGTTTTTCAACATAAGATTTTGAAGTTTTTCAGATATGATTTTGTTGTATTCCGTTTGACTTTTGACTTTTGACTTTTGACTTTCTTTTCTCATATCCACCAGCTCTACCTCTGGCATGGGTCTGTCCTGCACCCTTTTTGTTAGGTGAAGCGGCGTAATTTTATTGTTTTGCGCATTATAGAATGTCTCAACAGAAGGTGTAGCTGAGCCAAGGACAACTGTTAGATTGAACATCTTGCCCAGCATAAGACTCACGTCCCGCGCATTATATCTTACCCCCTCTTCCTGCTTATATGAGGGTTCATGTTCTTCATCAATGATGATAAGTCCAAGGTCTTTTACTGGCGCAAAGAGTGCTGACCTTGCGCCAACAACAATATCTACCGCTCCATCTTTTATCCTGTTCCACTCATCATACCTTTCTCCATCTGAGAGTCCGCTGTGGAGAATAGCAACCCTGCCGGGAAACATGGCAGTGAGATATTTGACCGGCCAGAGGGTTAAGGATATCTCCGGCACTAATAGTATGGCCTTTTTGCCAAGGTCTACAGCCTCTTCTATTGCCTTCAGATACACCAGGGTTTTTCCACTGCCAGTGACGCCATAGAGGAGAAAGGGGGAAAAGGCATTACTTTTCAGGCCATGAGAAATCGCACTCAAAGCCTTTTCCTGCTCATAGGTCAGTTTGTGTGAGAGTTTTTGCGGTAAGATATCTTCCAGAGGGTTCCTTGGGGCTTTTCTTTGAATGAGCGCAATGAGCCCTCTTTGCTGCAATTTTTTGAGGGCTGAATCTATAGCGCCGAGTTCGTTTCGAAGAGACTTAAGAGAGGTTTCTCCTTTTTCAGAAAGATATGCGATAATTTTTGCCTGAATAGGCGCCTTTCTCTTGAAAGTTTCATAGTTACATTCAGAGGCAAGTGATGCAAAGGTTTCTGTTCGTTCGCCGATTTTCCCTTTGATTTTAACCTCTTCCCGAATAAGTTTTTCCTGCTTTAATCTATTGATTGCATTGTATATGGATTTGCCTTTAAATGTCTTTAAAAGATGGGCAAGGGAAATGCCTTTTTTTGCCAGAATCAACTCAAAAAGGGCCTGGCTGAGGGGGCTCAATTTTTCTTGGTAATCGAAGAGTTCTTCTGTTGGAAAGAAATACCTCTGGCTTTTAATATTTGTCCAGCTTGGACAGGCAAGGCTTAGCGCTTCTCCGAGCGGCGCAAAATAGTAAGAAGAAAGCCACTGGAAAAATTTTAATCTCTTCTCATCAAATATAGGCTCATCATCAAGAATATCAAGGACATCTTTGAGGCTCTTTACCTCTGTTTTTTCTATAAACCCTACACAAAATCCGGTTATGACCCTCTTTCCAAATGGCACAAGCACACGTTTACCCACAGCAACTTGTTCGAGCAGGGTTTCAGGAACTTTATAGGTAAATGTCCTCTTGAGCGGAAGTTCTACGGCAACGGATATAAGGGTTTTGTTGTGCATAATTTTCTTAAGAGACGAGGGTAGGGATTAGCAGGCTGTTGAAAAAGCCATCAACAGCCTTGATTACACAGGTTAGCAAAAATGATTACACAGATATTTACAGAAATTCCAAGGAGTTTTAATCCGTGTAATCTAATCTTTTATCTGTGTAATCAGAGATTGTTGAGTTTTTCAACAAGCTCTTAGAAATTATCTTGATTTTACATGAAATATATATAAAAATCTATAGGCTTAAAATTGGGTAAAAGGGATATTAGAAATAGAGTATGTATGTTTAAAAAAGTACTGGTAGCAAATAGAGGCGAGATAGCCACAAGGGTTATAAGGGCTTGCAAGGAGCTCGGCATCTCAACAGTGGCCATATATTCAGAGGCTGATGCAACATCTCTTTATGTGAAAAAGGCTGACGAGTCTTATCTTGTCGGACCTGGTCCTGTAGAGGGTTATCTGAATATCCATAGGATAGTGGACCTTGCCCTCAAGGTAGGGGTAGATGCAATACACCCCGGATACGGCTTTCTCTCGGAAAATCCGAGATTTGCGGAGCTGTGTGAGAAGAGGGGCATAACATTTATAGGTCCGAGCAGCCAGGCTATTGCTGACATGGGTGATAAGGTAAGGGCCAGAGAGATGATGAAAAAGGCCGGGGTGACTGTTGTGCCGGGAAGCGAAGGAAGTCTTAAAAATGTCCATGATGCCATATCGTATGCAAAAGAGATAGGCTATCCAGTAATGATAAAGGCCTCTGGCGGTGGAGGGGGCAGGGGCTTAAGGGTTGCACGGGATGAAAAGGAGCTTTTAAAGAATCTGGATGTCGCCCGTTCAGAGTCAAAGGCAGCATTTGGCGTATCAGATGTATTTTTAGAAAAATATATCGAAAAGCCGCATCATATTGAGTTTCAGATTTTGGCAGATAAACACGGAAATGCCATACACCTCGGAGAAAGGGACTGTTCAATTCAGAGGAGGCATCAAAAGCTTATAGAGATTGCGCCTTCGCTCATCCTTGACGCTAACCTGCGGGAGAAGATGGGTATGGCTGCTGTAAAGGCAGCCAGGGCTGCGAATTATATAAATGCGGGTACTGTAGAATTTCTTGTTGATGATAAAAGAAATTTTTATTTTCTTGAAATGAACACAAGGATACAGGTAGAGCACACGATTACCGAAGAGGTAACAGGCGTAGATTTAGTAAAAAAGCAGATTGAGATTGCCGCAGGAAAACCTATTGGCATCGAACAGGAACGGATTCAGGCACGGGGGTTTGCTATGGAGTGCCGCATCTGTGCCGAAGACCCGAAGAACAATTTCAGGCCAAATAGCGGACGGGTTACGGCATACTACTCGCCAGGCGGCATCGGTGTGCGGATAGACGGTGCCATCTATAAGGATTACGTAATTCCAGGCTATTATGACTCTATGGTTGCAAAGCTTGTTGTGCGCGGAAGAGACTGGAACGAGGTCGTCAGTAGAATGCACCGCTCGCTCGATGAATTTGTAATTCGTGGTGTTAAGACCACCATTCCATTTTTAAGAAAGATAATGAACGACCCTGATTTTGTAAAAGGCAACTTTGATACAGGGTATATAGACAGGAAACCAGAGCTTCTTGATTACGCAGAGTATGAAGACCCGATTGACAAGGTAGCGGCAATCTCTGCTGCCATAGCTGCGTATCATGGATTTTAAAATTTTGGACCGAGGCAACCATGTTGCCGTTATTTTTACGACACGGATACCTCGGTCAAAAACGGCGACATGGTCGCCTTGCTCCAAAATTGGAGAAAACTATGCCTAAAAATAAAACTAAAAATTCCAAAGTCAAGATCACCGATACCGTTCTCCGGGATGCCCATCAGTCCCTTCTTGCAACCAGGATGCGCACTGAGGATATGCTAACTATCGCTGAAAAGTTGGACAAGGTAGGCTATTGGAGCCTTGAGGTGTGGGGCGGCGCAACATTTGATACCTGCCTGAGGTTTTTAAGAGAAGACCCGTGGCAGAGATTAAGGGATTTAAGAAAGGCCTTGCCAAACACAAAGCTTCAGATGCTCCTCAGGGGCCAAAATATTGTGGGCTATCGCCATTATTCAGATGATGTTGTAAGAAAATTTGTTGAGCGCGCTGTAAAAAACGGCATGGACATATTCCGTATATTTGACGCCCTCAATGATATGCGGAATGTGGACGTTGCTATAAAGGCGGTAAAGTCAATGGGTGCAACTGTGGAGGCAGCAGTGTGCTACACAACAAGCCCGGTTCATACCCATGCGGGCTTTGTAGAAATGGCTCTAAGGCTTGAGGATATGGGCGCTGATATTATCTGCATAAAAGACATGGCAGGACTTCTCACGCCATATGCTGCCTACGACTTGGTAAAGGCGCTTAAGGAAAAGATAGACCTCCCTGTCCACATCCATACCCACGACTCCAGCGGTCTTGCATCTATGAGCTATCTGAAAGCAATAGAGGCCGGCGCAGAGATGATTGACACAGCCATTTCATCCCTTGCCTCAGGCACAGCGCAGCCGCCTACGGAAAGTCTTGTAGAGGCATTAAAGGGTACGTCTCATGACACAGGCCTTGATATCGCCCTGCTGGCAGACATAGCAGAATATTTTCGTAAGATTCGAAAGAAATACAAAAGGTTTGAGAGTGAATATACAGGCATAGATACAAAGACCTTGGTTGTTCAGGTGCCTGGCGGCATGATTTCAAACCTTGCAGTTCAGTTAAAAGAACAGAATGCCCTTGATAAGATGAACGACGTATTGGAAGAGATTCCAAGGGTAAGAAAGGATATGGGCTATCCTCCGCTGGTTACGCCGAGCAGCCAGATTGTTGGGACTCAGGCAACACTGAATATACTCACCGGCGAGAGATATAAGGTAATAACAACTGAGACACGGAATTATTTTAAGGGCCTTTACGGCAGCCCCCCTGGCAAGATGGATAAAAAGGTTCAGAAAAAGGCAATAGGAGATGAAGAGTCCATAACATGCAGGCCTGCAGACCTCCTTGAGCCGGAATTGGATAAACTAACAAGAGAACTTGGCGGCAGGGCAAAGGGTATTGAGGATGTCCTTTCTTATGCGCTCTTTCCCAATGTTGCCTTAGAATATTTTGAGCAAAGGGAGAGCGGCAAGTTTGAACCAGAGCCGCTTGAGGAGGCTCACGAGATACAGCCGCAGCAGATACCGCATATACCGTCCCTTGCGCCGAGCGAATTCATCATAACAATTCACGGTGAATCGTATCGGGTAAAGGTTGCTGGCGCCGGTCATAAGGTTGAAGGTAAGAGGCCGTTCTTTTTAAAGATAGACGACCGTCTGGAAGAGGTCATGCTGGAGTCCCTTACCGAGGTTATTCCTTCTACAGCAGGCGAGATAGAGGCAAAACCGACAACAACATCAGTACGGCCAAAGGCTATGAAAAAAGGGGATGTAACAGCCCCTATACCTGGAAAGGTTACCAGTATAAAGGTTTCTGAAGGGGATAAGGTCTCTGCAGGAGATACACTTTTGACCGTAGAGGCAATGAAGATGGAAAATGAGGTGCATACGCCAATGGATGGCATTGTGAAGAAGATATATGTGAAGGTAGGGGATTCTGTGAATCCTGATGAGACATTGATGGTGGTGGAAAAAGACAGTGGACAGTGATGAGTGGCGAGTGGTCGGTAGCGGAGAAGTATTCCTGACCACTGAACACTGGTCACTGGCCACGAAATAAATAGGAGGCAACTAAATGTCAGAAAGAGTTGTTGGTGTTATTGGAGGAAGTGGGCTTTATGAGATGGAAGGGCTTAAGAATGTTAAGGAAGTAAAGGTTAAAACACCCTTTGGAAATCCGTCAGATGCGTATATCGTTGGTAAACTTGGCGATGTGAAGATGGTATTCCTTCCACGGCACGGGAGGGGCCACAGGATACTTCCCTCGGAATTAAACTTTAGGGCTAATATCTATGGCATGAAAAGACTCGGCGTAGAATGGATCATATCAGTCTCAGCAGTGGGCAGCATGAGGGAGGATATTAAGCCAGGCCATATTGTAGTTGTTGACCAGTTTTTTGACAGGACAAAGGGGAGGGGAGCAACATTTTTTGGAAACGGCATAGTTGGCCATGTGGAATTTGCAGACCCTGTGTGTCCGAATCTCAGCAATGTCCTTTATGATGCCGGACAACATACCGGAGCTACTATTCATAAAGGCGGAACATATATCTGCATTGAAGGCCCGCAGTTCTCCACAAGGGCAGAGTCAAAGATTTACCGGAAATGGGGGGTGGATGTAATAGGCATGACAAATATCCCTGAGGCAAAGCTTGCCAGAGAGGCTGAGATATGTTACGCGACGCTTGCCCTTTCCACTGACTATGACTGCTGGCATGAAACAGAGGAATCAGTTACCGTAGAAATGATACTCGATACGCTCAAGAAAAATGTTGCAACAGCAAAGGCGATTATAAAGGAGGCGGTTCCAAAGATTCCTTATAAAAGAGATTGCAAGTGTGCTACCGCAATGAAATATGCGGTTGTCACAGACAAAAAGAAGATACCTGTGAAGGTGAAGAAAGACTTAAATATCATATTGGGGAAATACGGGATTTAATGAGGTAATTTTTGTCAAATGCTGTAGTTGCTGCTATGATTACTCAAAAATAGACATTGAAAGGTGACAGGCAAAACAAATGCTTACTAACCAGTCCAGAATAGTATTTACACACTATCCCCTTTTGTTAGTCATGCCCGAATTTTTTAATCGGGCATCCAGAGACTAAAAACTACTGGATTCCCGCTAAAGACCCCCGATAGATACATTCGAGGGCAGGCTCTGCGGGAATGACACTGTGTGGAATGTATATTCTATATATGCGCTGATTAACATGTCTATACAATTATGGACTCCCTTATAAATGGTCAATGTCTATTTTTTGGGTGATTACTTTTGTCTTGACAGTATGTATTATTGATGTAAACTCATAAAGGCTGAGAGAGGGTTAAGAATGGCACTTACCTTGCAAAGACAGACAGACAGACAGAATTATACCTTAATAGCATTTTTATATAGTGTTTCATCAAAAGGGGCAGACCAATATGGTCTGCCCCTTTTGTTTTTTTATGTCTTAAAAATTCCACAGAAGGGAGGCGATATTTAGCACAAGCGAAAAAAACAAATTGACATGTAACGTTGCCCTTTATGGGCAACGGCACGCTTAGCGTGCCAACGAAAACGTTGGGGATAAATCCCGAAGTCTCGGGATAAACCCCAATGCTGCATTTTTTGCGTTTGTATTTTTTGTGCTGTCAGGAGTTTCGGGTCTGTTGCCCAAACCACAAATGTCATTCCCGAATGCTTCTATCGGGAATCCAGTCTATGTAAATTCAACAACTTCTGGATTCCCACTCTCCGCTTAAAGCATGCGGGGACAAGCTTCATGGGAATGACATAAAAAATAGCAATTGGTGAGACAAATATATTTGGGCAACAGGCCGTTTCCTCCTGGCAGCAGCGCAATCTTTACTTTCAAAATCAAAGGAGGAAAAAGAAAATGGACAAAATAACGTTTCACGTTTTTTGCGCTGTCAGGAGTTTCCTCCTGATAGCAGTAGCAGTCTTTCTCATCATCAACATCTGCGTTGCCAATGCGCATGCTGTATGGTCAACTGACCCGACAGTGAATAACGCAATCTCTACAGCAGCAGGCTCTCAAAATTCTCCCACTATAGTAACTGATAACAGTGGTGGGGCTATTATTACATGGACTGATCAACGCAACGGCGATTACGACATCTACGCCCAGCGTGTAGATGCAAATGGCAATGTGCTCTGGACAGCAGATGGTATCCCAATCTCTACAGCGGCAAATAGCCAAGCTTCTCCCACTATAGTAAGCGATGGAAACGGGGGGGCTATTATCACATGGTATGATTATCGCAGTGGCGTTAACATCAATTCCGACATCTATGCACAACGTATAGATGCAAATGGCAATGTGCTGTGGACAGCAGATGGGGTGGCAATCTCTACAGCAGCAAATCACCAAGTCTCTCCAACCATAGTAACAGATGGCAGCGGCGGGGCTGTTATTACATGGATGGATGTCCGCAGCGGCTCTTCTTGGGACATCTATGCCCAGCGAATAGATGCAAATGGCAATGTGTTGTGGACGATAGACGGGGTGGCAATCTCTACAGCAGCAAGAGACCAATACCGTCCAACCATAGTAACTGATGGCAATGGCGGGGCTATTATTACATGGCAGGATTATCGCAACGTTAACATCAATTCCGACATCTATGCACAACGTATAGATGCAAATGGCAATGTGCTGTGGACTTTAGATGGCGTAGCAATCTCTACAGCAGCAAATAATCAACAGTATCCCAACATAATAACTGACGGCAGCGGCGGGGCTATTATTACATGGACGGATAACCGCCGCAGCAGCTATTACGACATCTATGCACAGCGTATAGATGCAACCGGGAATGTGCTGTGGATAGCAGATGGGGTGGCAATATCCACAGCAGCAGGCGTCCAATACCAGCCCACCATAGTAACCGATGGCAGCGGCGGGGCTATTATTACATGGTGGGATTTGCGCAACGACATCAACTATCCCGACATCTATGCCCAGAGGATAGATGCAACCGGCAATGTGTTGTGGACAGCAGATGGGGTGCCAATATCCACAGCAGCAGGCTACCAATACTCTCCAACCATAGTAACCGATGGCAGCGGCGGCGCTATTATTACATGGCATGATTACCGCAGCGGCAATTACGACATCTATGCACAGCGCATAAATGCAAATGGCAATGTGTTGTGGACAACAGATGGGGTGGCAATATCCACAGCAGCAAATAATCAAGAGTGGTCTACTATAGTAGCTGATGGCAGCGGCGGAGCTATTATTACATGGCAGGATTTCCGCAGCAGCAATTACGACATCTATAGCCAGAGGGTCAGTGGGAGCGGAACATTTACCTCTACCCTCTCTGTTTCTGTAAATGGAAATGGAAGTGTTGGTAGCAGCCCTGCAGGCATCAATTGCCCAGGTGATTGCAGCGAGGCATACGCACTTGGCACATCTGTAACCCTCACTGCTGCACCAAACAGCGGCTGGGGATTCTATGGCTGGGAAGGTGCATGCACAGGCACAGGCGCATGCACATTCAATATGACCGTAGATACCTCTGTTACTGCCAACTTTAAACAGACATGGTTTGAGGAAAGCGACCCTACTATTACCTATACAGGCACATGGTCTACATCTGCCTGCTCATCGTGCAGTGGCGGTGCAATGAAATCTACCAGTCAAACCGGTGCAAAGGCTGATTTCTCCTTTAACGGAACAGGGGTCAGATGGATAGCCTCCAAGACAAGCAAATCCGGCAAGGCAAAGGTATATATTGACGGGGTATATATTGCAACAGTAGACCTCTACAGCAAAACGAGCAAGTATCAGGTAGTAGTATTTGAAAGAACAGGGCTTAGCCCCGGAAATCATACACTAACTATTGAAAACCCGGGTAAGAGGGTATCAATAAATATAGACGCATTTGAGGTGATACCGTAACGAAAAACTCCCCCCACCCCCTCTTTATTAAAGAGGGGGGAAGGGGGAGTTGAATAAAAGGGGACGCGGCAATGAAAGCGTTGGGGATAAACCCCAACGCTACATTTTTTGCGTTTGTATTTTTGTGCTGTCAGGAGTTTCCTCCTGACGGCAGGGTGGCAGGAGGTAACTCCTGCCGCCACTTTAATTCGGGATTTGTCCCCGACGAATCATTGGAGTTTAGTTAATAAATCCCCCCTTTAGAGGTTGTGTCATAATGTCATTGCGAGGGAGCGCAGCGACCGAAGCCTTGTCCCGATCCGCCTGAGGCGGAGAGGGAACTCTCGAGATTGCCACGGGCTTTGCCCTCGCAACGACCTTTCGGGTCGGATTGCCACGCTTCCTTCGGTCGCTCGCAATGACAAAAAGAGGATTATGACTCAGCCTCTTAGCAAAGGGGGGGCAAGGGGGGATTAAAAGTGTTTTAGGATTCCTGAATAAATGGAAAAAGTAAACTATGCGATAGTAGTAACTATATACAGCGTCATAAATAATTCCGCATACAGAGCGTCAGAACAAAGCAGACCAAGGCGCGATCCGCCTATGGCGGACAGCAGAAGGGCATTTTTCAGCATTAATTAATACAAACGAATTAAATAACGTTACATTGTTATCACGGACATGTAGGGGCGGGCCTTGTGCCCGCCCGCAAGAAACGGGAGGGGACAAGCCCCTCCCCTACGATTTTCGTTCCGCACAATGACACTTTACTTATTTCGTTTGTATTAATTAAGGAACCGTTACTACCTTAATATCAAGATTCAATTCTTTAACCCTTTTCCTTGCTGACGCAATCTCCATGGGCGGCACAGTTACATAAAAGACAGCATTGTTTTGCAGGGCATATTCTGCAAATAGTTTCCACTGCTCTTCTGTGTGCGGGTCATTGATGGAATCAGCGGTTTCAACCTCATAGATAATAAGTTGATTGCCATCGTATGCCGTTACATCAGGTGTATGCCCATCTTTATAGCCTGGGAGCGTAATCGTTTGCGGCCGCTTATATCCTGGTATATCTGCTGTTACATCCTTCATATCTCTTCCATACAATGCATCAGCCAAAAATTCTACCATCGAGTCATGTTCAGCCTGAGACGCCCTTTTTGGCATTCAAACCCTCCTTCCCTATCAGTGACAGGGTTGCGAATCATTTTAGCATAATTTTTTTGTGCTGTCAGGAGTTTCCGGCCTGTTGCCCAAACCACAAATGTCATTCCCGAATGGTTCTATCGGGAATCCAGTCTATGTAACCCCCGATTGAATCTATCGGGGGCAACAACTTCT
>Ga0209343_10003306_pt1 | contig 20376 bp, 16 predicted proteins | sample RifCSPlowO2_02_FD_184026 | JGI IMG/M metagenome (GOLD analysis project Ga0209343, IMG submission 184026) | Groundwater microbial communities from Rifle, Colorado - Rifle CSP2_plank lowO2_0.2 (SPAdes) (version 2) | ecosystem: Environmental > Aquatic > Deep subsurface > Groundwater | place... | reverse complement strand
ATCACGGCGGCCAGGATGGCGGCCGCGGCCGCCGCCTGTACGCCCCGCCGGCGAAGTGTGGGCCCGGGAACGACCGACGAGGGATCGATGGTCGACGCGCGGCGCGCCGCATCGGCGACCATCGGACCGGTGAGCCCCGAGGGGTCGGCGGCGCCGCCGGCGAGCAAATCAACGGCACTGGCGAGTCGATCGTCGAGCGCCGGCTCCCGCTCTTCGATGAACCGTGCCACCTGCGCGTCGGACGGCGCACGCCCGATCGGCCAGAGACCCCAGACAACCGCGGCCACCGACAGCAGGACGGCCAGCACGCCGAGCGCGGCCAGCATCGCGGGCGCACGCGACGTCCAGAGCGCGAAGAACAGCGCGACGGCCAGCACCGCGGCCGCCGCGAGCGCGGCGCGTACGATCGCGCGAAAGAGCGAGACCCGCCGCCACCGCGCCCTCACGCGATCCAGCAGCTCACGAATTTGTGCCGACTGCGACTGCATCTTTTTGTCCCTAGTCCCTAGTCCCTAGTCCCTAGCCCCTAGCCCCTAGCCCCTAGCCCCCAGCCCCCAGCCCCTAGGCCGTCCGCGACGCCACGACGCTCTCAACGACCATCGCGGCCAACATCGCGCCCAGCACCCACTGCCACAGATGCTGGCTTTCTTCCTGCTGCCGGTCCTCGATTCGGACCTCGGTGCGGGCCGCGTCGTGCAACCGTGTCACCGCGGCCTGAAACTCCTCGGGCGTCAGCCGCGCGGGGTTCGCCTCCACGGGATCAATGTTAACCGCGACTCGCCTGCTGGCGCCGTCGGAGGCCGTCACGGTGGCGAACCCTGGCGTCTCGGCGACGCCGGCTGGCGTCGACCCGACCAGGTATTCGCCGGCGCCAGGTCTGACGCTGGAAAGATGCCGGACAGCCTCGTGGAGAAACGGCACGAACGTCGGGCGGCGCGGGAAATCGTTCCAGGCGTTGTTCAGGTCCGACGCCAGGATCAGCGCGCGACCATCCCCTGATGCGCACTCGACGAGCGCGTTCTCTCCGGTCGTGAAGCGCGCCAGGGTCTGGCAACTTGGCGCGCGGACCTCCGCGATGCGCGTGAACGCAATCAATGCCAGCGAGGAGGCGCCGGCCCCGAAGGCCCGAAACACGGGATGGCGCGCGTCCACGGGTACGAAGGTCCGGACTCCGCCGCCGGGCCGTCCCGCCGCGGGCGTGTCGGCGATCGCCACGGCGTCACCCAGAACGTCGGCGGCCACGTCGGCGTCGATCTCGGGCCCGGCCGCCAGCAACACGCCGCCGCCCTGGCGCGCGTAGCCGGCCAGCAGCTCGCGACCGTGGCGATCGAGTCCCCGCGTGGACAGCAGCACGACGGCCGCGTGTCGCGCGAGCCTCGCCTCGTCCCAGTTCGCCAGCGCGGCACCGGCGACGCCGGCCACTTGATACCTGGCGCCTTCGGCGCCTGCCGCCGTAAGCGCGTGCTGCACGTAGAACGCCTCGCGCGACACGTCACCGCTCGCGGTGACCACGAGCACGATCGGCCGGGTCGCGGTGCCGAGGACCAGATATCGGATGTTATCGGCCTGGATGCCCGCCGGATCGTCGACCGCCACCGAGGCCGCGACGCCACGCGGGGCGGAAAGCGCGATTTCCGAGGTCTGATTGGGACCGATGGCCACCCTGCCCTCTCCGGTCGCCTGGCCGTCGACCGTGAGCCGCACCACGGCCTCGCGCGCTTGCGGGCCCGCGTTGCGAACGGTCGCGACCACGCGATCGGGGATCACTCGCACCGCGATGACCGCCAGGTTCGGCGGCGGCGCGCCGACGTCGGCGACCGATACGTCGGCCGATGCAGGGACGAGCGCTCGATCGCCGGTGTCCCACCCGCCCTCCTGAAGGTCGGTGACGACCACGATCGCGCCGCGGCGGCCTTCGAGCAGGCCGGCGGCGCGATTGAGCGCGACCAGGTAGCGCGTGGCGCCAAACGTCGTCGCCGTGGAATCCACGGCCGACGCGGCCAGCGCCCGGTCGCCAGTCGGCGGACGGACGACGCGCGCGTCGTTGTCGAAGGCGATCACGGCAACCAGATCGCCCGCCGGCGCGCGATCGATCGCGTCTTTCGCGATCGCGGTCGCCCGCTCGAACTGACCTGGAGCCGACAGACTGACCGACGTGTCGAGCGCCACAATCGTCACGCCTGCCGACGCCCCGGCGGCGTCGGCGGTGAAGAACGGCCGGGCGAACGCCAGCGCGAGCAGGACCAGCGCCGCCACCCGGAGCGCCAGCAGCAGCAGCTCGCGCAGGTGCCGCCGCGCGGTGTGTTCGACCGGCGCCTGGCGCAGCAGGCGCACCGGCGCGAACTTCACGCGCGCCTCGGGTTCGCGTCGCAGCAGATGCAGCACGATGGGAATCGCGGCCGCCGCCGCGCCGGCAAGGAACAGGGGCGCCAGGAAACTCATAGCGATCGCGCCCTCGTCGAAAGATACGCCAGCAACGCCAGCTCGAGCGGCTCCCTCGTGTCGAGCAAGTGGTAATCGATGCCGCATCCGCCCAGCTCGCGCCGATAGCGCTCGATGAAATCGCTCATCGCCTTCAGGTAGTGCGAACGCACGACCGACGGCACGGCCATCACCTCGTCGCTCGTCTCGAGATCTTCGAAGCGCGTCGGGCGATCGAAGGGAAACTCGAGCTCGTCCGGATCGACGACGTGGAACACGATCACGTCCGTGCCGCGGAACTGGAAGTGCTTCAGGCCGCGGATGACCCGCTCGGGGTCGTCCAGCAGATCCGAGATGAGCACCACCATGCCGCGCTTCGACAGCGAATCGGCCAGCTGGTGCAGCGGCTTCGAGACATTGGTATCGCGCCCGAGCCGCAGGCGGTCGAGCATCAGCAGCAGGGCGCGCAGATGCCCCGGCCGCGCGCTGGCGGGCAGCATCTCCACAATCCGCTTGTCGAAGGCCGTCAAGCCGACCGCGTCGCGCTGGCGGTTCATCAGATACGCGAGCGACGCGGCCAGGCAGGCGGCGTACTCGAACTTGGTCATCCCGCGGGCGCCGTACGCCATCGACGCGCTGACGTCGACCATGACATGGCAGGCGAGGTTGGTCTCTTCCTCGAACTTCTTCACGTAGTACCGGTCGCTTCTCGCGTAGACCTTCCAGTCGATCGTGGACAGGTCGTCGCCCGGCATGTACTGGCGGTATTCGGCGAACTCGACGCTGAACCCCTTGAACGGGCTGCGGTGCAGGCCCGACAGGAGCCCTTCGACGACCGTGCGGGCTTTGAGCTCCAGCGTGCCGAGGCGCGCCACGACGGCCGGGTCGAGGAACCGCCGCTCCCGCACCCCTGGCTGCATGCGCCTACATCCCGCTCTTGGGCACTGGAACCGTCTCGAGCAGGCGGTCGATGATCGCGTCGGAGTTGATGCGCTCCGACTCGGCGTAGAAGTTCGTCATGATGCGGTGGCGGAGAATCGGCTTGGCGAGCGCCTGAATATCCTTGACCGACACATGGTAGCGCCCGTGTATCAGCGCCCGCGCCTTCGCGCCGCGCACGAGCGACTGGCTGCCGCGCAGCCCCGCGCCCCACTTCACCCATTTCTCCACGAACTCGGGGGCCCCGGGACGGCCGGGCCGCGAGGCGTCGACGAGGCGGACGCTATAGCGCGCGACTTCTTCGGCAATCACCACCTGGCGAGACAGCTCCTGGAATTGCAGAATGTCGGGACCGCCGAGCACCCGCGCCGGCGCCACCCGCCTGGTCCCCGTTGTCTGCGTCACGACGCGCACCTCGTCGTCCTCGGTGAGATAGCCGATGACGATGTTGAACATGAAGCGATCGAGCTGGGCCTCGGGCAGTGGATACGTACCCTCGAGCTCGATCGGATTCTGGGTCGCGAGCACGAAGAACGGCTGGTCGAGCGGATACGTGCGCCCGGCCGCGGTGACGTGGTACTCCTGCATCGCCTCGAGCAGCGCCGCCTGCGTCTTGGGCGGCGTCCGGTTGATTTCGTCCGCGAGGATGATTTGCGCGAAAATTGGCCCCTTGACGAACCGCAGGCGCCGTCCGCCCTGGTCTTCATCCAGGATTTCGGTGCCCGTGATGTCCGAGGGCATCAGATCGGGCGTGAACTGAATCCGCTTGAAGTCGAGGTCGAGAATATCGGCGAGCGTCTTGATGAGGAGCGTCTTCGCCAGCCCGGGCACGCCGGTGATGAGGCAGTGTCCGCCGGTGAACAGGGCGAGAAGCACCTGCTCGATGACCTCGTCCTGGCCAATGATGACTTTGCGGAGCTCGCCGAGGATCCGCTCGCGGCCTTCGGCGACGCGCTCGACGCTGAGGGTGCCCTCTTCCTGTGGGTTCACGCAGTCCTTTTCACTTTTAACTTTTCACTTTTCACTTTCTTAATGCGTGAGCGCGTACACGACCTCGTTGATGCCCATGCGATAGGCGAGCGACGTGTACTTGATATAGCCCGGATAGTCTTCGGCGTTCGACCATTCCCAACCATCGCCCATGTCGGTGTTCCAGTTGATGAACAGCATCGGCCGGCCAGAGTCGTCGAAGATCGTCCGCAGGTGGCCGACGTAGCCGCCCTTCTCCCAGCTCCGGCCGGCCATGAACGAGCCGAGCCCGGCCACTTGCGGATAGCCGTCGAGCCGGTAGAAGCAACTGAACACCGGGTGATCCTTCGGGAAATCCACGATCTCGCGATCGGGAAACACGCGCTTCATTTGCGAGACGAGGTTGTCCCACTCGATCGGTCCGTGGAAGTCGTCGAAGGTCGCCGTGCCGCCGCGCAGCAGGTACTCTCGCAGGATCGCGATGTCGGTGTCGGTCATCTTCAAGTTGCCCGGCTCGACGAAGTAGATCCACGGATAGACGAAGAGACGCGGATCGTCGAGCGACAGCACGATCGGATCCTCGACCTGGATCGTGGTGGCGGTCTTGAGGCGCCGCGAAAGATTCTGCTCGGCTGCCGGGCCGTCGATGTACCACGGCTCGCCGTAGAAATCCTGCGGGACGGTCGTGTTTTCGACGTCGTAGTGGTACTGGATGCGGACGAACCGCCATTGCAATCCGGCAAAACGGTCGTCTGGCACGTCAGGGAGCTGGGCGTCGACCGAGGGCTGCAGCACGGGCAACAAGATCAAGAGGGTCACCAGCGTCGTCGTCGCGGCGAGCGCGAGCCTCCTCACGGCCGCAGCTCCGACAGCTTCAGCAGCAGGTCCTGCGCGCGTTCGTAGCTCGGAGCGATCTCCAGCGCCGCGAGCGTCTGCTTTCTGGCTTCGGCGCGCCGGCCGCCCTTCAGATACCCCTCGGCCAAATCGGTGTACGCCGACGCCTGATCGACGGGCTTCAGCGCGATCACCGCCTTGAACTCCCGGATCGCGGTGTCCGCATCATTGCGTGCGAGCGCGAGACGACCGAGCGTCACGTGCGCCTCGGCGTCGTACGGATCGATGGCGGCGATGCGTTCGTAGACCGGGCGTGTGCGGCCCGGATCGGTGATCCTGGCCTCCGCCATGACGCGCGCGAGCTGGCGCGCCGCGTCGACGTTGTCGAAGTCGTGCCGAACCACGGCCTCCAGGGCGGAGAGCGCCTTCGCCTGGTCCTTGTTCTCGAGCGCGATCCGCGCAATCTGCAGATTGGGGTTGTCGTCGCCCGTCGCCACCGGGGCCAGCGCCGCGGCGCGCTCGAAGGCCTGGAGCGCGTCGGCTTGCTTCCCCGCTTCGAGCAGCCGGTTGCCGAGCACGAGCTGCACCGGGTAGCTGCCGGGATACTTGGCCGCCAGCACCTGCAGGGCTTCGATGGGCGCCTTGAGCAGCTCCTTCGAGTCCTCCGGCACCTTGAGCGCCTGACGCAGGCCGCCAAAGCGGCTTTCGAGCGCCTTGTCGAACCCATCCTGCATCGACTCGAAGTCGGTGTTCAGCGCCGCCTTCAGCGCCGCGTCCGTCTCGAGCCCCTGGCCGTAGGCACGCAGCAGCCGATGCAACCCGGCATCGCCAAACGTCTTGACGAGATGGTCCACGAGCACCGACGCCTGGAAGTACGCGATCGAGATCAATCGAGGGTTCGTGAACGCGGCGTTCAGGTCCTTCAGCTTGATGACCTCGCCGCTGTTCATCATCGAGGCGAAGGCCATGTCCTGGCCGCGGCCCCACTCGGCACGCGCGACGGTTTCCTCGTAGACCGAGATGCCCTCGGTGAGCCAGCGCGGCACGCGCTGATTGGACATCTGCAGCGTGATCACGTGCGCCAGCTCGTGCCAGAGCGTCGCCTCCCACTGGAACTCGCCCGGCGGTCGCGCCTTCGGCGAGTCCAGCGTCACCACGCGGCCGAAACAGGCGCCGAGCGCGCCGATCATCCCCGGCAACCCGACGTTTCTCACGGCAAAGTCGTCGTGCTTCGGGAAGATCTCGATGAGAATCGGACCCTTTGGAGCGAACCCGTACCGCCTCGTCAACGCGTTCAGCGCCTGGTGCGCCAGCGGCAGCGCGTATTCCCGCAGGAGGGGCGCCTCGTCCTTGTGCATCCGCAGGATGACGTCGCCATCCTCTACCGTGACGAACGCGTCGAGCGTGTCCATCATCTGCAGGAGGTTGTAGGTGACGATGTTGAACGGATCGATCTTGAAGGAGGCCTCGAGCGTGCGGCGGGCGCCGGGCTCGTCGCCGGTACGCAGCAAATGGATTCCGAGGTCCGCCAGCGAACGGGCGTCGTCAGGATCGAGATCGAGCGCGCGGCGCACGAGCGCGACCGCTTCGTCGAAGCGATAATTGCGCGCGGCCAGGTCACCCGCCACGCGATACACCTCGCCATAGCTCGGGGCAATCGCGAGCACGTTGCGCACCTGCCGGTCGAACCCGGTCTGCTTGTCTTCCACGTAGTCGAGCGCCGCGCCGAGGGAAAGCGCCTCGAGGCTCGACGGATTGACGGCCAGCGCCTTGTCGAGGATCTTCCGCGCTTCGTCGCGCTTGCCGGCGTCCACGGCGCGATCGGCGACAAACACCTGTGTCGCGACGTCGAACGGGTTGACCTCGAGGGCCTTCATGGCGGCGGCGTTGGCCTGCGGCGGATCCTCGTCCGCGAGCACGCGGGCGGCGCCCAACAGCGCCGGACCGTACTTCGCATCGACCTCGAGCGCGGCCTGAAACGACTTCAACGCCTCGGCGTTGTTGTACGTCTCGAGGAAGAGCTCGCCCCACGCCGTGTTGAGCGCCGGATCCTTCGGCAGCATCGACACCGCATCGCGGTACGCGGCGTTGGCGTCCTGCGAGCGGCCGAGCGCCCGCAGGGCGCGCGCCGCGCGCCCGAGCTCGCGCGGATCGTTGGTCACGGCTGCCGACGCCGCCACCCTGGCGAGAATCCCCAATCTGTCGGCGCGTCCCAGTTTGTCCAGCAGCAGCCCGAGCTCGAGCGCGGCGTCGCTCGTCGGCGCGCGCTCGGCGACCGGACGAAGGGCGGTTTCAGCGTCCTGATAGCGGCCCCGGGCGATGAGCGCTCGGCTGCGCGCGGCAACGACCGCGGGATCCCGAGGATCGAGCGCGGCGGTGAGGCCCACCACGTCGTCGTACCGACCCTCGATGAGCGCGCGCTCGGCCGACACCAGCCCGGGCGCGAGCGGCGCGGGCCGACGCGTTTGGGCAATGAGGACCGGGATGATGGCGAGGGCGAGCAGGACGAAGATCGATGAGTACGCGAGGGCGTAGAACGCGCGCGACGGCTGCAACCCCGGCCATCGGATCGCCACGGCGTGCCGGAGACGGCTCCACATAGAACTCATTATCTAATACATGGGACGCCACGTATAGAACAACGCCGCGTTCAGCGCCTGCACGGCCATGAACCCGGCGAGCCATCCCGGCCGCTGCCTGGCGGGCAGCGCGTGCGCGAACCACACGAAGGCAGGAAACAGCACCGACGAAAACCGGCCCGCCGAGAGCAGACCGCCAGCCGCGAGCGGCGGCAGCATGTTGATCAGGATGAAGACCGCATACGCCAGACCCAGCCGCCGGGCCACGGGCCACGTCGTCGCCAGGACGAAGATCACGGCGCTCACGTTGAGCAGATCGATCGGAAACTGCGACGCGTAGGCGTACACGCCGCCGGTCGAGAGCCACTCGTACCGCGTGGTGACGAGCACGCCAAGGCCCGTGTACTCACGGCCCCATGCCGCATGGCCTTCAGCCCATGCCAGCGGATCGCCAGTGAGGTTCCAGATGTACGCCGAGTACACCAGCATCCCGACGCCGGGCATCGCGGCGGCGGCCATCGCCCCGACCAGCCAGCGCGGATCGCGACGCAAGCCCGACTGAGACTTGGCCGCGGCGCCTCCGGCGAGCCAGGCCGGCAGCCACGGTGAGACCGCCAGCAGCGCGAGCGGGACCGACACGAGGCATCCCGGCGGCCGCGACAACCCGACGAGCAGTCCCCAGGCGCCCGACCGCGCAAGCTCGCCGCGCCGGAAGTGGTAGAACGCCGCCACGGCGCTGAGGAGGAACAGGGATTCGGTGTAGACGGCGCTGAAGAACAGCGCAAACGGAAATCCGGCGAGCATCCACGAGGCCCAGCGGGCGGTCTCCTCATCGCCCACGACATCGCGCGCGAAGCGGTACACGTAGACGAGCGCGCCGAAAAATGCGCCGAGCGCCACGAGCGTGCCGCCGAGCATGAACGACGGTGGCGAACCGCCGAGCAAGCGGCTGACCACGCGGACCAGAATGGGAAACGCCGGAAAGAACACGATGTTTTGCTGGTCCTCGGGCCGGCCGGGAAGGTAGCTGTAGCCGTCGATGGCGATGCCGAGATACCAGCCCGTATCCCAGCGCGCCTGAAGGTTCGCAAAATCGTTGTTCTCGATGAACCTCCACGGAGGGCTTCCGCCAAGGTAACCGAAGGCGAACACCGCGAGGCACCCGACGGCCAGAATCGGCAGGCGCGTGGCCACGAGCACGGTCGTCGCGGTGCGCGCCGCTTCAGTCCGCAGAAGCGCGGCGAGTCTTGTCGGAGCGTCTTGGTAGATCGGCGGCCGTGGCGCAAGAAAGTGCCGCACGATGCTCAACGCCGCCGCCCACGCGAGCGTGCGGTAGGGCGAAGTCAGCGCCACGCGCAGCCCGGCGAGGCGCATCCGGAAGCCGCCAAACGTCGCGACCACGACCGCAAGAAGAACGAGCGCGAGACACAGCAGGTCGATCGATCGGGCCCAGCGCGGCAGCGAACTCGGGGGCGAAGGTCCCCAAATCCTCAAATTCTCAAATCCTCAAATTCTCAAATTCGAGATCAGCGCCGGAGTATAGCATCGAGCGCGCGGTTCTCGACGACGACGCGCCGCAGCATGAGCGCAGTGAACGCCGCGGTCAGGAACGGACCCGTGACGCGCGCGCCCGACAGGAGCGCAACCGCCACGAGCTCTCCGACGACCGCGATGTAGTTGGGATGCCGCAGGTACCGGTACGGACCAGACTCGACCAGCGCCGCTCCCGGAACGACGATGACCCGGAAGGTCCAGGCAGAGCCGAGCGACACAATCGCCCACCACTTCAGCGCCTTCGCCAGCGCGAACAGCGCCACGCCGGCGGCGAGCACGAGCGGCGCTGGCGGGTGGCGCAGGAAGCCTTCCACGAGCATGGCCAGGAACACGCCCGGATAGGCGAGGCGCATCACGGCATACACATCACCCGCCGCGTCGATGCCGCCGCGCGCACGCTGCGCGCGCTCGTGGCGCGCGGCCCGGCGCGCTTCCACGAGGAGGAAGCCAAAGACCACGAGGGCGATCGCGACGAGGGACATCAAGGACGGTGCGGAGAAAGTGAGAAGTGAAAAGTTAGAAGTAAGAAGGACAGAGCCCGACAACTCTGGTAAGAACTCATAGTCAAACGGACGGAGCACGAAAGTGAACTCGTTAGATCCTTCTCACTTTTGACTTTTCACTTCTAACTTTCCATCATCGTGGCTCGGGCCACGCCGCAGTCGCCCGCGTACTCGATCATGGCCCGAACGGCGGCGGGCAGCACACGCGCGCCGACGGCGGCGGCGCGGACGAGGACGGGCCACGCCACGGCGGTGCGGAGGACGAGGTTGAACCGCCATTTCGCGCCGAATTCGCGCCGCCGCTCGGCGGTAAGCCGGGCGTGCACACCGGTCCAACCATGTTCCAGCGCGTCAAGCGCCGCGGTCGCCGCCATCTCGCCTCCGCGTACCGCGAACCGGAGGCCGTCGCCCGTCATGGGATCGATGAACCCGGCGGCGTCGCCCGCGAGAATCAGTCCGTCGATCGCGCCGCCACCGGCATCGACCGCGACCGGGCCCAGGACAATCGCCGGGCGCACCAGCCGAGCCGTCGAATATCGATCGCGCAGCAGGGGATCGGCGCCGAGCTCGCGCCTGAGCGCGGCTTCAGGGTTGCGCAAGTCCGGATCACCGGGTCCAGACGGCTTCACCAGGCACACGTTGGCCACGCCCCCGGGAAGCGGGGCGACGCCGATGTAGCGGCCGCGCCGAATGTGCATCTCGCCTAGGAGCGTGTCCGAGAAATCTGAACACGCTCTAGGAGCCCGTGGTGCATGACTCGGACGGGCTCCTAAGGTCGCGGCCGCATCCGGCTCCTCGAAATACGCGCCGATGGCCCATCGCCGCGGCGCGGCGGGGTGCGCCGCCAGTCCGAGACCAAACGCCAACGCCGATCGCCGGCCGTCAGCGCCGACCACCACCCTGGCGCGCCACGGATGCACCGAACCGCGTGAGGACGCCGTCACGCCCACGACCATGCGCTCGCCGCGGTCCCCGGCGACACTGGCCCCCTGGACGGTGATGCCGGGCTCGAACGTCACGCCCGCGTGAATCGCTTCCTGCAGCAGAATCTCGTCCATCACGCGCCGGCTGATGGCGATGGCGTGAAGACCGTTGGGATATCGCCCCTCCACGGCCACTCCGCCCTCTCCCGTCACCATCATGCCGTCGAGAGGCCGGGACCGGAGCTCGACTGGCGAGGCGAGCCGCAACCGCGCCAGGATCGCCAGCGTGCCGGCGTTGAGGGTGTCGCCGCACAGTTTGTCGCGGGGAAACGACACGCGATCGACCAGTCGCACCTTGGCCCCCGCGCGCGCGAGGACCGTCGCGGCCACCGAGCCCGCCGGACCCGCGCCGACCACGAGGACGTCATCCATGGGCGTTACGGACCAGTTGACAGTTGACAGTTGACAGCGTCCTCAACGCCGTTGATCGTTATCCGAACTGGCGACCGTCATCCGAACTGGCGACTGTGAACTGTCAACTGTCGACTCTTCCGAGAACGATGGCGCTGTTTTTCGAGCCGAACCCGAGGCAGTTGCACAAGGCGGCCTCGACGTCCGCGGCGCGACTCTCGTTGGGAATGTAGTCGAGGTCGCACGACGGATCGGGATCCGTCTGATTGATGGTCGGCGGCAGCACGCCTCGACGCATGGCCAGCGCCGCCGTCACGATACCGGCCGCGCCGCTCGCGCCTTGCGGGTGGCCGATCATCGACTTGACCGACGATCCGGCGAGTCGATCGGCGTGGGGTCCGAAGACCTGACGGACCGACCGCGATTCGACCGCGTCGTTCAGCACGGTGGAGGTGCCGTGATAGCTGATATAGCCGACCTCTTCAGGGCGCCGGCCCGATCGCTCGATCGCCAGCGCCATGGCGTGGACGATCTCCTCGCCGTCGGGTGCCATCTGCACGCGATGAAACGCGTCGCACGTGGACGCGTAGCCGTCGATCGAGGCGTAGATCGGCGCGCCGCGCGCGCGCGCGCGATCCTCGCGCTCGAGCACGACCATCCACGCGCCTTCGCCCAGCACGAAGCCGTCGCGCGCGCGGTCGAAGGGCCGCGAGGCTTCCGCCGGCCGCTCGTTGAAACCCGTCGACACGACCCGCATGCGCGAGAACCCGTAGATCATTCCCGGCGTCACGCACGCGTCGGCGCCGCCCGACAGGAGCACCTCGGCTTCACCGGACCGTATGAGCGCCGCGCCGTACCCGAGTGCGTCGGTCGAGCTCGTGCAGCCGCACGACAGCACGTGGCTGATGCCGCGCAGACGCAGCGAGATGGAAATCTCGCTCGACATCATGCCGACAATCGAGATGGGAATCGCGTAAGGCGTGACTTTCTTCCCGTGCTCGACGAAAAAGTCGTAGTACTGGCGCTCGCCGACGTCGATGCCGCCGCCACCGCTGCCGATGATGACCCCGGCCCCGGCCTCGCCGATCGCCAGGCCGGCATCGATCCACGCTTCGCGTGCGGCGATCACGGCGATGAGCGCCGCGCGGGAGTAGCGCTTCGGGTCGGCCCGGTACCCGGCATCCCTCCCGTCGTCGCCCGCCATCCGCGGCACGTCGTCCTTGCTGACGCCGGTGACCGGCGCGGCCACGCGGCACGCAAAGCCGGTGGCGTCGAAGTCGACGATGGCGCGGGTGCCGCTGCAGCCGCGACGCACGCATTCCCAGAAGCGCTCCCGGCCGACGCCAAAGGGCGACACCACGCCGATGCCAGTGATGACGACTCGGGGGTGACCGTGGTGCATAGGGTGCCTATAGTATTGAGTCATCTGATCATCTGATGACCCAATTCCTCGAGCGTTCGTTCGTGTGGCTGGGCGGCGCGCTCTTCGTCGCGTCGCTGGCGCTGGCTGCCCGGTGGTACGTCGTCCGGCTGGCGCGCCCTGTACCCTTCGCGGGATGGGGGCCGATCGCGGTCGACGGGGCGCTGTTCCTGCTTTTCGCGGTCCACCACAGCGCGCTCGCGCGGCCCGCGACGAAAGCGCTGCTGTCCCACGTGTGCCCCGAGCGCCTCCTGCGCTCAGTGTTCGTGTGGACCGCGAGCCTGCTGCTGATCCTCGTGTGCGTGCTGTGGCGACCCATCGGCGGCGAGGTGTATCGCACTACCGGACCGCTGACCGGCGTTCACCTGACGGTCCAACTCGCCGGCCTTGGGCTGATCGTACTCTCCGTTCGAGGGATTGATGCCCTCGAGCTCGCGGGCATACGGTTCGGCCTGGTTGGCGATCTGTGCGTGTCGGGCCCCTTTCGCTTCGTCCGCCATCCGCTCTACCTCGGGTGGATGCTTATGGTGTTCGGCCCGGCGGTGATGACGGGCGACCGCCTCGCATTTGCCTCGACGAGCTCGCTCTATCTGGTCGTCGCCATGCCGTGGGAAGAACGGTCGCTCGAACAGAGGTTCGGCGACGCCTACCGGACGTACAAGGAGCAGGTCAAGTGGCGGGTCGTTCCGTACATCTACTGAGAATCCCCGGATTCGCCAAATCCCAAATCCTCAAATCCTCAAATCCTCAAATCCTCAAATCTTCAGGGTACAATCCGGACACTCCCATGCACGGCACGCTGATGCGATCGGCGCTGATGCTGTTGGCCCTGGCTCCGCTCGCAGCCCGACCGGCCGGACAGGCACCCGAGGCCGGCACCATCGGCGGCCGTGTGAGGCTCACGGCCCGCGTTCGCGGCGTACCCCTGCCGGCCAACGCCTATCAACCTCGCGCCGTCAACCGTCGCGACGCCGGCTCGACGCCCGAAATCAAGAATGTGGTCGTGTATCTCAAAGACGCGCAATACCGCGGCGCGCTCCCGACCACGCGCGTCGCGATCACACAGGAACACGAGGCGTTCACACCGCGGGTCGCGGCCATCACCCGCGGATCGACCGTCGAATTTCCCAACGCCGATCCGTTCTTCCACAACGTCTTTTCGCTCTCGGGCCCCGCGACCTTCGATCTGGGCCGGTATCCGCAGGGCCAGAGCCGGCTCCGAGCCTTCACCCGAGCCGGCCTGGTGAAGGTGTTCTGCCACATTCACTCCCACATGAGCGCCACCATCCTGGTGCTCGATCACCCCTATTTCGTCGTTCCGAATCTCGACGGCACGTTCACTCTTCCCCAGGTGCCGTCGGGCCGATACACGATCGTGGGCTGGCACGAACGGATTGGCGAGCAGAGCGCGGCCATCGAGGTCGGGACCGGCCGTGCCGTTACGATTGACCTGGCGCTTCCGGTCATCGAGGCGCCGTGAAGCCGCCTATGCCAGAACGCCGGGTCGGCGGGGCACGCTCGGCGCCACAGGACGACTCCGCCGCGGCGCCGACCAGACAACCGCCACGTCTGCTGGTCAAGACGACGATCGCGGTCACACTGGTCACCGTCGCGTTGCTCCTGATCGTGGTGTTCGTCGTCATGCTGAGCGTGCGACGGCAGGTGCGGGAGGCAGTGGCGACGACACTCGAATCGAGTCAGCGTCTCTTTGCCGCACTGGAGACGCGACGCCAGCGCGACATGCGCGCGCAAGCCACGACGCTGGCCGAGAGCCCGACGCTGAAAGCGGCGCTCGACACCTACACGGCCTACTCACCGGGGGCGGCCGAGACCGACAGGACGCAACTGTTCGCGACGATTGCCAACGAGCTCGAAAAGCTGGCAGCCCGAGTCGAGGCCGACGCGATCGTGCTCGTCGACGCTCACCAAAGTACGCTCGCCGCCGCCGGACCGATGGCCAGCCGCTGGCTCCGCGGCCGTCCGGTGAGCGTGGTCGCGGCCGGCGGCGACGCGGGCCGGTACGACGGGGTCGTCCACTTGGGCGGCAACACGTTCCGTGTGGTCTCGGTGCCGCTCCTCCTGACCAACGACACGGTGATTGGCACGCTGTATCTCGCCACGAGCCTGGACCGCGCGTACGCGCAGTCGCTCTCGGACTTGTCGCGCACGCAGATCGCGATCCTGACCGGCGGCCTGCTGCTGGCCGCCACGCTCGACGACCAACAGGCGCGCGAATTCGAAGGCGCGATGGCGCGCGCAAACGCCGCCGATGGCGCGATCACGCTGGGCGGTGAGTCGCACGCCTTCAGAAGGCTTTACGAGGTCGGGGACACGAGCTTCTACGCGCTTGGCTCGATTGACGCCGAGTCGGGGCCGGCCACACGGAGTGCCACGGTCAATCTCGCGTTCGTCGGCGTGGGCGCCACGCTGCTGGCGCTGTTCGGCAGCTTCCGTCTGGCCCGCCAGCTCACCGAACCGATCGGACGCCTGTCGGCATCGCTCGAACAGATGGCCGCGACGCGTCAGGTCGAGGGGCGCCTGCCGCTCACCGGTTCGAGCCGCGAGCTCGACACGCTGACCGAGACGTTCAACAGACTGATGGCGTCGGTCAGCTCCGCCGAGGCCGAGACCGAAGCGGCCTACACCGGCGCCATTCGCGCGCTCGCGATGGCGCTCGACGCGCGCGACCCGTACACGGCGGGCCACTCGGAGCGCGTGAGCGTCCTGTCGGTCGCCATCGGCCGGACCCTCGGCCTGCCGCTCGACGAGCTGGAAGTGCTCCGACTGGGCGCCTTGCTGCACGACATCGGTAAGATCGGGGTGCCCGACGAGCTGCTGCGGAAACCTGGGGCGCTGACGGCGAGCGAGTACGACGCCATCAAGCAGCATCCCGCGCTCGGCGCCAGAATTCTCAAGTCGGTGCCGTTCCTCGCGCGGCATCTGCCGATCGTCGAGCTGCACCACGAGCGGCCCGACGGCCGCGGCTATCCGCACGGCTTGCGCGGCGAGGACATCCCGATGCCGGCGCGTATCGTCCACGTCGCCGACGCCTACGACGCGATCACGAGCGCCCGCGCCTACCGCCGGTCCCGGCCCGGAAACGAGGCGCTGCGCGAGATCTGGCGATGCGCCGGCACCGAGTTTCACGCGGAGATCGTCGGCGCATTGGCCACGGCGCTCCCCGGCGTCACGTCCGAGGCGCGCGAGCCCGAGGGCGAGATGGTCGAGGGATAAGCCGTGCAACTGGCGGGGCCCCAGGCGCTCCTGATCGTGCTGTGCTGCGCCGCCCCGGTCGCGGCACAGTCGGCGGCGCGGTTCAGTCTGGACACCGCCGTTTCGATCGACACCTTCCGCGGCCAGAACACGGTCGAAGATCCGAACATCGTCGTCGATGTCACCGCCGTCGTGCGGCTCGGCGAGGGCTGGCTCGCATATTTGCGTCCGTGGTTTCGACAGCCGCGGCTGCCGCACATCGAGGACCCCGACAGCTGGGACAAGGAGATCTATCAGGCGGCCGTGCAGTACGAGCGCCACGGTCCCATTGCCACGCGGATCGACGCCGGGTACATCGTGTCGCCCATCGGCCTCGGGATGATGGACACCCGCCCGGGCGTGAACCCGACGATTGCGCCGCATCTGAGCTACGTACAGTCGATGCCGGTCTTCGATCCCGGCTCGCCGCGCGTGCGCGCAATCGCCGCGTCGTATCCGCTTGGCGCGCAGCTGACGCTCTCCACGACGAGCTGGGATGCGCGGGTCGCCCTCGTCAACTCCGCGCCGACGCGTGCGTACGTGATCAACGGCGACGGCAATCCTCGCTCGACGCCCGTCGTCGTCACGGGCGCCGGCGTGACACCGACCGTGGGCCTGCGGATCGGCGCATCATTCGCGACGGGGCGCTACGTGACCGGTGACGAGCTGACCGTCCGCCAGGCGGATGGGCGAGACTTTCGAATGATCGCGGTCGAGGGCGACTACGCGTTCAACTACACCAAGATCAGCGGGGAGCTCACGTACGACCGTCTCGAGACCCGCAGCGGGACCGCATCGGCGCGCGCGTGGTTCGTGCAGGCCACGCAGACGTTGTCGCCGCGCTGGTTCGTGGCAGCCCGACAGGAGGGCGTGTCGGCGCCTCCGCTCACGAGCGGCACGGTCATCGGCCGGCGCTCGACGTTTCAGGCCGCCGAAGCGACCGTCGGCTACCTCGTGTCGACCGATTTCACGCTCCGCGCCAGCTTCATGAACCGCAAAGCCTTCACGCGCACGGCCTGGGACCAGCAGTTTGGCGCGTCCCTCGTCTGGGCTCACAGATGGAGGTGATGCGGACGCGTGACATTTCAGACTTGAGAGTTCAGAGTGCAGATTGAAATCCCAGATCCAATCTGAAGTCTGAAGTCTGAAATCTGGACTGTCATGGTTGTCTTCTATGTCTCCGGCCACGGCTTCGGCCACGCGACGCGAGACCTCGAGATCATCCACGCCATCGTTCGCCGTCAGCCGCGCGCGCGCGTCGTCGTGCGCACGTCGGCGCCGCGACGGATCTTCGACGCGGGGGGGGCGGGGGGGATCGTCCGGCAGGAAGCCGACGTGGACACCGGCGTGGCGCAGATCGACAGTCTCCGGCTGGATGAAGACGACACGGCCCGCCGCGCGGCGATCTTCTACGCCGATTTCTCCGACCGCGTCGACACCGAAGCGGCGCTCCTTCGCTCGCTCGGCGCCACCGTGGTCGTCGGGGACATCCCTCCGCTCGCGCACGCCGCGGCGGCGCAGGCCGGCGTGCCCTCGGTGGCGATCGGCAACTTCACGTGGGACTGGATCTACGACGCGTATCCGTCTTTTGCGCGGCTGGCACCCGGCGTGACCGACCTCATCCGCGAGGCCTATTCCCGGGCCACGCTCGCGCTTCGGCTGCCGCTCCACGGCGGCTTCGACGCGATGCCAGGCGTCGTGCGGGACGTGCCGCTCGTCGCGCGGCATGCGGCCCGAAGTCGCGAAGAGACCCGCCGCGTGCTCGGGCTCGATCGCGACGCCATCGTGGCACTCGCGTCCTTCGGCGCCTATGGGCTGGGGCTGCCGTACACCACCATCGGCCGGTCGCGGCGCTTCTCGCTGCTCGTCACCGATCGCGACGAACCCGTTAGGTCGGGCATGCCCTCGGTCGAGAGCCCGACCGTTCACCGCGCGGACTTGACCGCGCTCGCGGGGCGTGGATTTCACTATCCGGATCTCGTGGCAGCCGTCGATCTCGTCGTCAGCAAGCCGGGATACGGCATCGTTTCGGAGTGCATCGCAAACGGCACCGCTCTGCTGTACACGTCCCGAGGACGCTTCCGCGAACAGGACGTGTTCATCGAGGAGATGCCGAACGTCTTGCGATGCCGGTTCATTTCGCAGGAAGATCTTTCAGCGGGCTGCTGGGAAGACGCGGTGGACGCGCTCCTCCGCCAGCCGCCGCCGCGTGAACGGCCGGCGACCAATGGCGCGGACGTCGCCGCTCAGGCGATCCTGGAGATTTCAGAGTTCAGAGTTCAGACTTAAGACTTGCGACTTGTGACTTGCGACTGAAATGGCCCACCTCATGTCCAACCGAGCCCCCCTGGCCCAGGTTCCTCTCGACTGGACCCGTGTCGATCCGTTTCCGCGTATTCACACGAAGCGCTCGTTCGTGTCGGACTCTTTCGAGAGCGACCGGCTGCGGGTCGTGTATTTTCGCGTAGGCGACGAACCGATTCTGAGAGCCAAGGTCTGGTTCGGGCCGGGCACAGAAGGGCCGCCGGGCATCGCCCACGGCGGGGCGGTCGCCTCGGCGCTCGACGAAGCCGTCGGCGGCGTGGCCTGGATGCTCGGGCACCGTGTTCTGGTCGCGCGGTTAACCGTCGACTTCCGGGCGATGGTACCGCTCGGTATCGACGCGACGATGGAAGCGTCGATCACGGGGATCGACGGCCGGAAGGTGTCCTGCCGCGCCCGTCTGACTGCCGACGACACGGTCCTGGCCGAAGCCGAAGGGCTGTGCGTGATCTTGCGAGAGGGTCTTTAGCCCACAGCTCATTCCTTGAGGCAGGTGACGAGTGACCAGAGCCTCGGCACGTTCACCTTTTCAATCGACACCGGCTTGAGGTCTGCCTGCGCGAGAAACGCCGGCAGATCGAGATCCGATTTGAAGCCGATGTGCACGGTGAGGGGCGAAATGGCGCGCTCGATCGATGCCAGAATCGGGTTGGGGCTGCGGAAATGATTGAGGACGATCACGCGCCCGCCCGGCCGGCACACCCGGCACATTTCGCGGACGACAGCCACCGGATCGGGCACGACGCTGATGAGATACGGGGCGTAGACGATGTCGAAGGACGCGTCGCGAAATCTCAGGTCGGCCGCGTCCATTTCGAGCAGCCGGACGTTGGTGAGGCCCTTGCGCCACACACGCTCGCGCGCTTTCTCGAGCATCGAATCCGACAGGTCGATGCCCGTCACGATGCAGTCGCGCGGATAGAGACTGGCGTTGATGCCCGTGCCGACGCCGACTTCGAGCACGCGTTCGCCGGGCCGTATCCCCATCCGCTGGATGGCTTGGAGCCGCCCGGCGTGCAGGGTCGGTCCGAAGAAATAGTCGTACCACGAGGCCAGGTTCTCGTACACGCCGGCCACGAAGTCGTTCTCGACCGCCGTCACGGACAACGCACGAGTGGCGGCGTCGGTGCCGATCACCTCGTCGGTTTCCTGCGTCTGACGCAAATCAAATAAAGCCATCAGTAGCCTCGCTGGCTGCTACGCAAGCCTTTATCTTGAAGGAGTTACGGGCAATCGTGCCATCTGCCGGCAGGGCGACCCCGAGGGACTATACCCCGGGCGGTCATCGAAGTCCATCAACAACGGCGAGCGCGGCGTCGACGTTGCCCGACGAGGTGGAGACCTGAACACCCTGCACCATCGTGCGAAGCGCGCTGGCGATTTCGCGCGCGATGGCCATGCCCTCGGCGGCGGCCGCATCGAGGGCGTCGGCGCCCCGCATCCGCGCCACGAGCGTCTCGGGCACACGCACGCCTGGCACTTCGTTCGCCATGAACTCGGCGTTCTTGACGCTCTCGAACGGCAGAACGCCCGCCACTACGGGCAGCCGCGCCGGTTCGAGTCTCTTGAGAAAGCGCTCGAAGCTCTGAAGGTCGAACACCGGCCGCGTCAACACGAACTCGGCGCCGGCCTCGACCTTGTACTCGAACCGCCGCAGCTCCTCGTCGAGATTGGACGCGGCCGGATTCACGGACACGCCGATGTGGAAGGCGGTCGGCGCGCCGATCGGCTGGCCGCCGACGTCGGCCCCGTGATTGAGACGCGACACTACGTTGGTGAGGCCAATCGAATCGACGTCGAACACGGCCGTCGCGTCCGGATAATCGCCGACGCGTCCCGGATCGCCGGTGATGAGCAGCAGGTTGCGCAGCCCCATCGCATGCGCGCCCAGCAGATCCGACTGGATGCCGAGCAGGTTACGGTCCCGACACGAGTAATAGAGGAGCGTTTCGAGGCCGGCCTGCTGCTCGATGAGCACGGCGAGCGCGAGGGCACTCAGCCTCGCGCCGGCACGCTGCCCGTCCGGGATTGTGACCACGTCGACGCCGTAGCGCCTCAGTTCACGCGCGCGCGCGATGGCCGGCTCGGCCTCGAAACCGCGCGGCGGCAGAAGCTCGACGGCGATCACGAAGGCGCCACGCGTCAACTCGGCGGCCAGCCGCGACTTCTTCTCGCGCGGCACCGGGGGCGCGGCGATGACGGCGGCGCGGCGCCCCGCGGGCCCGCGCGCTGCCGGCGCGGCGGCGCCC
>Ga0209343_10003302_pt1 | contig 20387 bp, 24 predicted proteins | sample RifCSPlowO2_02_FD_184026 | JGI IMG/M metagenome (GOLD analysis project Ga0209343, IMG submission 184026) | Groundwater microbial communities from Rifle, Colorado - Rifle CSP2_plank lowO2_0.2 (SPAdes) (version 2) | ecosystem: Environmental > Aquatic > Deep subsurface > Groundwater | place... | reverse complement strand
CAATACCAAATCCACCATGCTCTTAGATGGCGTAACAACTAATGTAGCTTTGACGCCTTCGGTTACTTTACTTTCACCGGCAGGCATATCGTGTTTCATCTGTGCCAGAGCTATCTGTGAACAGAAGAATAGACCAGCCAGCGCTATTATGGCTGTGCTTTTTATTTTTCTCATTATTTTCCCTCCTTTATTCTACATACTGTAGAATTCTTTGGCCAAAAAAATTTAATGCCTGTGTTCAGAAACCTCGCAATGGGTCTGACAACCCTTACCTAATTTTTCCATATGCACAGCACAGTGGTCTGTATCGCAATGTCCTGGCTCAGGAAAAGATGCAAACAAAGGAAACACCAGTGAAAACGTCAGTACAGCCGATATGAAAATGCTGCCCGCCAGTGTCTTAATCGGGGGTAGCTTGACCCTTTCTTCTGCCCCTTCAATAAGCCTTCTTATCCTCCATTCTGTAGAGCCGCTGCCACCTATTGATGCTGGTTGGAGCATATGCATCTCATTATTAAAGCCGGATATATTAAGGATTGCGGCTGCAAGGCTAAATGGCTCTTTCATTCCGGCTACTGCCGCATCATCTGCTGCAACCTCCATCCTGTCATAAAGAAACCTCTCGATAAACCTGCTTATCGGTATATAAAAAAAGGCATCTCTCAGAATTGACAAAATAAAGAAACGAAGGGGGTCTTTACGGTTCTTGTGGTGCAGTTCGTGCAGGTAAACTGCCTTGAGCTCAGAATTGATAAGAGAATTTATGAGGCCTGCAGACATATATATCTTCGGGCGGAAAAAACCGTGGGTAAATGCCGCCATCAGGTTATTGTCTTTTATAATCACAATGTCTTTATAATCGGCAAGGGGAAGACGTTTAACCTGTCTGTAAGCCCTGAAGGAGGTAAGTGATGCCTTTAATAAAGCATATATAAAACTGCCGGTGACTATTATAATGCCCAGCCAGACAAGAAATACCTTTGCAATTATAAGGTATTCGAGACATTGAAGGAGCAAACTCTGGCACCACTCCAACAGACCTGCAGTAAATGCAAGCACATAGGGGAAACCATATAAGAACCATCCAAAGGCCAAAACAAGAACAACTGATATAAAAAATAAGACCATATATAATCCTCTTTGTTTAATACAGCGTCAGTTAAAACTATGCGCTTTTTTGTATAGCTCTTTCTTCTTCTTTTCTATCAGTTTCAAAAGCCGGTCCAGTTCTTCAGGGTCAGTATCTGCCAGGATATCCACAAAAGAGGCAACAGCAGAGCTTGCCGCTATATCCAGAACACCCTTCATCACCTCTTGAGAAACCTTATCTGCAAATTCCTCCCTTGTAAAGACAGGGGTGTAGATATAAACACCATCCGACTTAAGCTTTTTCACAATACCCTTTTTCACAAGCCTATCAAGAACCGTTAGAACCGTTGTAATGGCAATAGTCCTTGAGTGCCTGAGCTCTGTAAAGACCTCTCTGCCTGCAGCCTCTTTTTTTAACCATAGGATGTCCATCACTTGTTTTTCAAGGTCTCCGAGCGCCCTGGCAAGCCCTGCCTTTGCAGGCCTGAAAATATTTGTAAATCCTTTTATCATGGTTTCTATCATATTCTACCTAATGTAGAATGTCAAGATAAATTATGCTGATAGTCTGGCGCCGGGGTTTACGTTCAGCTATAGAGTTGGGTTGGCTATTTTGCAAGCTTTGAGGCTATGGTTGCGACATAATTTCCCTGGAACCGTGCCGCAGCCAGTTCATTTTTGCTGGGCATCCGCTCTCCCTGTCCGCCGGCAATGGTTGAAGCGCCGTAAGGAGAACCTCCGGTAATCTCGTCTATACCCATCTGCCCCTGGAAGGAATATGGCAAGCCGGCAATAATCATTCCCTGATGAAGAAGCGTTATATGAAAACTAAGGATAGTAGATTCCTGTCCGCCATGCTGAGTGGCTGAGCTTGTAAAGACGCTTCCCAGCTTGCCCACAAGGGCCCCATTTAGCCAGAGCTGTCCTGTTGCATCAAGAAACTGCCGCATCTGACCGCACATATTTCCAAAGCGTGTGGGTGTGCCAAAGATAATTGCATCGGCAGAAGCCAGCTCGTCAACAGTGCATACCTGGATATGGGCAAAGGCCTTCTGCGGCTCCACTGCCCCCATCTTTTTAAGCACATCTTGCGGCAGGGTTTCCGGCACACGTCGTAACTCTGCAACCGCACCCTTTACCTCCCTTACACCCTCTGCTACAGCCTCTGCCATCTTGTGAATATGTCCATACATTGAATAATAAACAACCAATACCTTCATGGCCGTTACCTCCTTTCGTTGTGCATAAAAATTACAAAACTTTTTCTGGAATTATATTCTAATGCCCATATTCGCCGGTTCCTCAGCGTTTGACGCTGTTAAAGGTAGGGAAAAACAAAGCAGTGAACCGCGCGCGATAAACCACGGCTTTTTGCGAACCCTCTCATAAGGCACTCATTCTCAATGACATAAAACAGGCATTGAGGTTTATCTTAATAATACAGTGGAACTTTTTATTAGAGAGAAATCTAAACCTCTAATTCGCCCAGCGCCCTTACGGCATTAGCCCTGATATTAGGAGGACCTTTTTCAGCAAAATAGATTAGGGAATCCTCTGCCTTTTTATCACCTATCTTGCCAAGGGCTTCTATTGTCTTTTCCACGACACCAGCATCTTCGCTCTTCAGCATAACCAAAAGAGTATCTGTAAGCCGCGGGTCTTTAAAACTACCAAGCGCCTCTACAACAACCCTTTTTACCACATAGCTGTTGTCTGAAAGGCATTCCGTCAAAGGAGACATTACCCTCGGGTCTCCCATCTTTCCAAGCACCCTTATTGCAGCAGCCCTTACATCTTCAATCGGGTCTTTAATTGCCTTTAAAAGAAGCTGTATCACCTTCTGGCCCTTTAGTCTGCCAAGTGCATAGACGGCGCGGAGCTTCTCCAGCTTCTCTCCTGAATTTATAAACTTTTCAATGGTATCCATCCTCTCCCTGGTCTCAATCTTCTCCAGGGACTCTGCTGCAAGCTTCCTTATGTTTTCATCACTGTCTTTTAAGGTCTTTACCAGTATCTCTTTCCTTTTATCCATAGCCTATAGCTACCAAATATTATTTAAAGTTGCAAGGTTTTTATTAATATTGTCTGTCAATAGAGTGTCCAAGAAATGTCCAGGACTTGCTGTTTCGAAAAACTTGTGCTAATTTTTGAAGATATGAAAAAGGTCAGGGCGCATCTTATAATAGAAGGTATTGTGCAGGGGGTCTTTTTCAGGGCAAATACAAAGGTGACAGCGGAAAGGAATGGTGTCCATGGCTGGGTCAGGAACAGGCCTGACGGAACAGTGGAGGCTGTATTGGAAGGAGAAGAGGAGCCGGTGAAGAAGGTGATTGAGTGGTGCCACAAAGGGCCGCCGGGGGCAGTGGTTAGGAATGTTAATACTGCATGGCAGGAATATAAAGGCGAATTTAACGGTTTTACTGTTATCGGGGGGCTTTAGATAATGAAGATATATTACACACCAAAGTCTGTTGCAGCAAAAAGTATTTTCCGCTTTGCCCTGCTTAGTGCCTGCTGTTTACTGTCCACTGTTCTTACAGGGTGCTCAGCTACGATAAAAGAACATGTATCCGTTAAACCAATACAGACCTCGTTACCCGGATACAGCATTTCAGGGCAAAGGATAACCTATAGCAATCAGGATATCAAACTAAGCATCCTTCCGTTGAACCCACCGGAAACAAGAAAAATTCTTATAGATAAAGCTCAAAATAACCCTTTGGCAGAAATATTGACCAGGCCGCAATATATGGTATTTTTACTTGATATAGAGAACCTTTCCAGGGCAAAGATAATATACAATCCGGCACTTACAGCCTTACATGACAGTGAAATGGGATTTCATAAACCGCTGGATTATACCGACCTGTATTCGCTCGCAGGCAGCCTGCAAAATCCTGAGCATACACTCAATAATATGAAGGGGTTATTCTATGACCTTTCAGTTACCCTGGAACCCGGACAGCAGACATCGCGGCTTTTGCTTTTTTCAGGCATTGAGGAAGTAATCGATAAACTCACGATAGAGATGAAAGAGGTTTATATAGGCACATCAACAATTACACTGTCTTTTGACTTCATAGCTGGAGAGGAATAAAAATTCTGCCATCAATACCTAAGGCACCTTGTCCTTTACCTTGTCCTTGGCCTTTTCCAGCATCTTCTCAAACTTAATGGTGGTATCTTTTATGTCTTTTTCATACTGCTTGAGTTCCTCACCGGCCTGCTCAGTCTTCCTGCCAAATGTCATGAGATAATCAGCACCTCCAAAATGTACAAACAGATACAACAATACAATACCGAGGAACATCCCGATGATTATATTTATCATCTTTTTAATCATTAGCCTCTCCTGTTATTTAAACAGAGGTTACACATCTAAGAGATTATACGTCGCTGCATTTATGAGGAGGTCTTCAGCTTCAGGGCTTCCTTATAAACCTCCCTTTTGGGCATACCCCTTTCCTCTGCCACAATCTTAACTATCTCTTTAACAGGCAGGCCCAGCTCCTTCTGGAGATTCCTCAGTTCATCAATCAAAGGCACCAGTTCTCCGCCCCCTACTCCCCTCTGGCTGATAAGGATTGTGATTTCCCCCTTTATATTCCTGCCTCCCAGTTCAATAATTACCTTACTCACTTTTCCCCTGACAACCTCCTCGTGGAGTTTCGTCATCTCCCTTACAATTACCATATCAACATCACCCAGCGCATTATTAATATCTGATAGCGCTGCCGGAAGTCTTTTTGGAGACTCATAAAGCACAATGGTTTTTTTTATTCCTTTCAGGCCAGCAAGAAATCTTTGCCTTTCGCCCGTCCTGGAAGGTATAAAACCCTCAAAACAGAAACTGTCTGTGGGAAGACCTGAAATGCTCAGGGCAGATATTATAGCAGAGGGGCCGGGTATGGAAACCACCGGAATAGAGTTTTCAACTGCCATTTTTACAAGCCTGTAGCCAGGGTCAGATATACCCGGTGTTCCGGCATCGGATACGAGGGCAACATCCTTTCCATGTTTAAGCTGTGATATAAGCCACTCGGCCTTTTTAATCTCATTATGCTCAAAGTAGCTTGTAATCTGTGTGGTTATACCATAACGCCGCAGTAGTTTTCCTGTCTGCCTCGTGTCTTCAGCGGCTATTATATCAACTTCTTTTAAAATCCTGAGCGCCCTTAAGGTAATATCTTCAAGATTTCCTATAGGTGTAGCGACTATATAGAGGGTTTTCATAAAAAAAGGATTAGGTTAAGGTCAAGGTTAAGGAAAGACCTTAAAAACCTAACCTCAACCTAACCTTAATCTCTTTCTAATGATGAGAAATTTCCACCAATCTGCGATATTCCTCCTCACCTTTTAAAAACTTCATTATCTTTATCCCCATTCCAACCTTTTTGGCGGTATATGCAAGGCCGGGCGGCACGGTCTTCCCCCACATGACTTTCCCTTGAAATTCAATAATAGTATCGTCGGGAGTATGAAGTTCAATAATGAGGGCAGTATTCAACGGATATATTTTGTTGGTCTTTAAAAATATGCCGGTATTTGAAATATCCCCGGTAAAACCTACATGCAAAGGCGTATCATCTCCGAATTTAACCGTCAGTCTTTTTAGTCGCCTGTTAATATCCCTCTTTTCAGGCATTTATTCCCTCCACAATTGATAAAGTTTATCATTTTGATTCCTTTGGTCAAGTAAAATATACCGTAAAATATACCATAGATTTACCCCGTTAGAGAAAGCCACCGACTCCTGTCGGTGGTATAAATCATTCATTAGAGATGGTGGTTCACCGCGTTAGAAGCCTCTATCCTTGATGGAGCTTTATTATTTGTTTTTGCCACTTTCGTTATGTGGACTTCTAACGGAGTTCAATGTCACCATCTTTACTCGTTAGAGAACATAGTTCTCTAAAGGGGTTTACCCCTTCCGCTCAAAAGAGGAGGTTGCAAGGACTACCATGATAATGGAAAAAAGAGACAACAGGCCTATATCAAGAAGAAGCGGGAATTCAGCACCAAGCGTACCCTCGCTGCCGAACAGCACATGCTTAAATGCGTCCACTCCATAGCTCAGGGGATTTATCAGTGTGAAGTAGTGAAGAATGGAAGGAAGGCTATTCATGGGATAAAGTGCGCCGCTTAAAAAGAACATAGGCAAGACTATGAAGTTCATTATCACATTAAAACCTTCAAGCGATGTGAGATACGAAGCTATGAAAAGACCCATTGCGGTTATCGCAAGACTGAGGAAGGACATGAGCAAAAGCATAAGTAAAAAATTCGTAATAGTTAATTTTACGCCCAAAAGCGGCGAAAAGAGTAAAAGCACTGTCCCCTGAACCAGGGAAAGCGCTGTGCCGCTCAGAAGTTTACCCATCACAATCGTTGCCCGTGATATCGGCGCAACAAGCATCTCCCGTAAAAACCCAAACTCCCTGTCCCATACAACGGAGATGCTGGAAAATACAGAGCTAAAAAGGATTGTCATGCCGATAATGCCGGGAAGCAGGAATTGTTTATAACCAATGTTTGAAGGCATATTAACCATACTGCCAAATCCAGCGCCAACGATAAACAACCAAAGGAGCGGACGTGAGATGGTAACAAGCAGTCTCCCTCTCTGACGAAAAAACCTCTTGAACTCCCTGATTATGATGACATATATTGCTTTATAGGAAAACATAGTCGCTTTGTTCCATTGCAAAAATCAGGAATTAGAAATTAGGAATTAGAAAATAGAAAATCTCTTTCCTCTTTTCTCTTTCCTGTTTTCTATAATTTTGCAATTTTCAATCTTCAATTTACAATTTTCAATTCAACATTTGCAAGAATGTTGCCTATCCTCTCCTCCTCATTTTCAAAAGCTCTCCTGGCTTGTGATTATTCTCTTCCCTTATCTCCCTGCCCGTAAGATGCATGAACACATCGTCAAGCGTAGGCTTTTTTAGATTAACAGAAACAATCGCAGTAGTAAGCCCTTCAAATATTTTTGGAATAAATTTGTCGCCCGATTCAACATTAAAACAAATCCCGTCCTGAAGTTTTATAACCTTTATGCCAAAGCCCTTTTCCATCTCCACCATAGCGCTGCTGTCATCCTCTGTTTTGAGATAAACAGTATCGCCTCTTATCATCTTCTTTAGTTCATCCGGTGTACCACAGGCAATTATCCTGCCGTGGTCTATAATAGCTATCCTGTCGCAGACCTCCGCCTCATCCATATAATGCGTTGTCATAAATACCGTGATGCCTTCCTTTTTACGCCAGTCATTTATAAACTGCCAGACATTGGTCCTTGTCTGCGGGTCAAGGCCCAGGGTTGGCTCATCCAGAAATAAAACTTTTGGGTTGTGCAAAAGCCCTCTCGCTATCTCAAGCCTTCTTTTCATACCGCCTGAGAATTTTCTTACAAGATCGTCCTTCCTGTCATAAAGACCTACCACATTGAGGATAGATTCTATCCTCTCCTCTGCCTTTCTCTTATCCATATTATAAAGATAGCAGTGAAATTTGAGATTTTCATACGCTGTCAGATCGTTGTCAAGGGTGATGTCCTGGAACACCACCCCAATGGATGAGCGAACCTGAGGCGGCTGTTTCAGACAGTCATAGCCATTCACCTCTGCCCTGCCAGAAGTTTGAGAAAGAAGCGTGCAAAGTATGTTTATGGTTGTAGTCTTGCCGGCGCCGTTCGGTCCCAAAAACCCAAAGAATTCACCTTCCTTGACTTCAAAGGATATGCTGTTTACGGCTGTAAGGCCGTTATATCTCTTTACAAGGTCTGTAACTTCAATAATAGGCATAAAATTACTTACTTATGTTATCGGAGCATCAACAAAACGATGACACCGAATATAATACGGTAGTATGCGAATGCTGAAAAACTGTGCCTTGTAACGAAACCAAGGAACACCCTGATGACCAGCATAGCTGCTATGAACGCAACTGTAAAACCTGCCCCGAAGACAGGTATATCTGCTGCCGAAAGGCTATTCAGATTTTTCAGCAGGTCATATAATGTAGCAGCAAACATGGTCGGTATGGCCAGGAAGAATGAGAACTCGGTAGCTGTTTTTCTGTCAAGGCCCATTACCAGCCCGCCCATGATGGTTGCCCCTGACCTTGATACGCCCGGAAATAGAGAAAATACCTGCGCTATGCCAATGCCCAGCGCTGAACGCCGTGACATGCCGTCGAGTTCCAGAGATCTGGGGGTCTTGAAAGCCTTTTCAATAAACAGCATTATTAAACCGCCAACAATGAGCGCAGCAGCAACTGTGACAGTATTAAAAAGATGCATCTTTATCCACGAATGGACCGCAAGGCCAATGATTGCAGCAGGGAGAAATGCAATTATAATGTTGGTGATGAACCTGGTAGGTCCAGCGTTGCCGAAATCCCTGATTACAGAAAATATCTTTGCCCTGTACAGCCATACAACTGCCAGGATTGCACCAAGCTGTATGAATATCTCAAAGGCCTTTGCCCGCTCCCCTGTGAATGAAAGGAGATTGCCTGCCAATATAAGATGGCCTGTAGATGATATAGGCAAAAACTCTGTAACACCTTCCACAACCCCTAATAAAACTGCCTTGACAATATCCGTGAATAAAAACATCAGTGTCTATAATATCCCTTATCCAGCTCCCTGGACAACACCCTTCTGAGTTCCTCCGGAATCCTTACTGGTTTCCCATCTCTATTCACTAACGCAAGGACTACTGAACCCCTTGCAAGCTCCTTTTCAGAGCCCTCTTTTGTTACTGAGTGCCTGAAGGTTAGAGTCACTCCTGAAATGTCTGTGAGCCTTGTATCCAGAAGGAGGAGGTCGTCGTATCTTCCGGGTAAAATATACTCCACTTCAACATTTGTCACTACAAAGATTAACCCCTTATCGTGGTAATCGCTTACAGATATCCCCAGATCCCTGAAAAACTCAACCCTACCCCTCTCAAAGTACCTTAAGTAGCCGGCATAATAGACAACACCGGCGCAGTCTGTATCTTCATAATAAACCCTGATGGGAAGCATGTTATCCAAGATAACAAAAAGAGTGGATAGTTACAAGGCTTAAAAGGCGTGCCAGAGCGATGAGATAATTGGCCCGAGCAGGAGGATATTTACCAACCCACACCAAAATCTTTGGTGCGGGTTGGTAAATTACGTTCGTACTAATACTTCGATACATTCATCTCTTCCATCTTGCCGGTAACCATAAATACAACACGTTCAGCAATATTTGTAACCCTGTCCGCAATCCTCTCAAGATTATGGGCAAGCCAGATGAGGTATGTGGCGCCTTCAATCTTTTTGGGATTCTCTATCATAAGGAGGAGGAGTTCTCTGTATATCTGGTCATAAAGGGCGTCCACCTCGTCATCCTCGTCGCATATTGCCCTGGCTGTTTTTGCATCACGGCTTATAAATGCCTTAAGCGCCCTCTCCAGCATGGATAAGCCCTTTTCGTTCATCCTCGGAACATCTATCAGAGGTTTTACCAAAGGTTCGCTTCCTATCAATAAGTTTATTTTTGCATTTCCTTCAGCATGGTCGCCTATCCTTTCAAGGTCTGTAATGATGCTCAATATGGCGGCAATTGTCCTTAAGTCAATAGCCATTGGCTGCTGGGTTGCAATCAGCTGCAGGCACTTCTCTTCTATCTCAAACCTTTTTTTGTTTATTAAAAGATCGTTTTTTACAATCTCCTTGGACATCTCAAAGTCCCTCTTTTTCAATGCCTCTATTGAGTCCTTCACTGCCTTTGCCACCATCTCGCCCAGTGTAAGCAGTTCATTCTCAAGTTCCTTTAATGCCTTATGATAAGCCTCGCGAGTCATGGTACCTCCTTTTAAAAACAGTTAGGAGTTCGTAGTTGGTAGTTCGTAGTTACTACGAACTCAATACTGCGAACTGTATTACTCCGAACTCCGAACTAATAACTCCGAACTACCTACCCAAACCTTCCCGTTATATAATCTTCTGTCACCTTATTTGATGGGGCTGTAAATATCTTCTTTGTGACATCAAACTCAAGAAGCTTTCCCATCATGAAGAATCCTGTATAGTCCGATACCCTGGCTGCCTGTTGCATATTGTGGGTAACTATGACAACTGTGTAGTCATCTTTTAACTTAGTTATGAGGTCCTCTATCTTTGCTGTTGCAATAGGGTCAAGGGCTGAACATGGCTCGTCAAACAAAATTATCTCAGGCTCAACTGCTATTGCCCTTGCAATGCAGAGCCTCTGCTGCTGGCCGCCAGACAGGGAAAGGGCTGACTGATAGAGCCTGTCCTTAACCTCATCCCATATAGCGGCCTTTTTCAGGCTGGACTCCACAATCCCGGCAAGGGCGCCTTTATTCTTTATGCCCTGTATTCTCAAACCATACGCAACATTTTCATAGATGCTCTTGGGAAATGGATTGGGCTTTTGAAACACCATACCGATGCGTCTTCTTATGTCTATGACATCAATATCCTTTGAATATATATCCACGCCATTGAATCTTATGCTTCCCTCAAGCCTGAATACCGGGATAAGGTCGTTCATCCTGTTCAAACACCTTATAAATGTGCTCTTACCGCAGCCTGAAGGGCCTATAACAGCAGTAACGGTCTTCTTCTGTATCTCAAAGTTTACATCCTTGAGCGCCTCTTTAGGCCCGTAATACGCCCTGAGGTTGTTTATCTTAAATGCTGGTTCCATCATAACGATTGACGATTTGCGATTTTCGCTTTACGATTTAATGAAAAATCCTGCATTCGAAAATCGACATTCGAAAATTGAATCACCACCTTATCTTCTTTTGGTATTTCTGCCTTAAATATATTGCGAAGGCATTCATGACAAATGTGATAACCAGAAGAACGATTATACCTGCTGCGGCATCTATTGCAAAGCCTTTTTGCGGACGCGATACCCAATTGAATATCTGGATAGGCAGGGCGGTAAATGCGTCAAAAAAACCCTGAAAACTTAAATAGGGAAACTCTGAGGAAATGGGGCTTGTGGGCAAAAATGCAACATATGTCAGGGCACCTATGGTTATAAGCGGCGCTGTCTCTCCCACTGCCCTCGACATGGCAAGTATCACCCCTGTCATGATGCCGGGCATTGCTGCAGGGATTACTTGATTCCTTATTGTCTGCCATTTGCTGGCGCCAAGCGCATAAGACGCCTCCCTTATTGACGGAGGTATTGATTTTATTGCCTCCCTTGTGGAGAGTATAACAATAGGAAGGACAAGTATAGCAAGGGTCATTGCCCCTGCTATAACGCTCCTCTCCATATTCATAAACCGTACAAAAAGGCCGAGCCCGAGGAGACCATATATGATTGACGGCACGCCTGCAAGGTTTGCAATATTTATTTCTATTATATCAGTAAGCCAGTTCTTCCTTGAATATTCTTCAAGATATATGGCCGCTGAAACGCCGAGCGGGAATGCTATACAACCGGTCAAAACCATAATCCAGACCGTGCCAACCCATGCAGAGAGTATGCCGGCCTCCTCTGGTTTTCTGGAAGGATAACTGGAAAGAAACTGCCAGCCAAGCCTTCCCATGCCGTCTGCAAGGATATCAAGCAGAAGCGCCAGAAGGAATATCAGGCTTATGGATGTTGCAAAAATGCCGATAAATAAAAATCCTCTGTCATATAACCTATTTAAAAGTTTTCTATCCATGATTTAAATAAGTTGCAGGTTTCGGGTTTTTACTTGCAACTTGCAACCTGTAACTTGAAACTGTTTTTACTCATATTCTTCCCTGAACCTCTTCTTAAGCCAGTAGCTCACTATATTCAAGACAAATGTCACAGCAAAAAGGCTCATACCTGCGGCAAATATTGTGGAGTATTCTATAGTCCCAGTAGGTGTATCGCCGAGGCTCACCTGCACAATATAGGCTGTTACTGTTTCTATGGGGACAAGGGGATTAAGTGTAAGCCTGGGCTGCTGGCCTGCTGCAATTGCCACAATCATGGTCTCACCCACTGCCCTTGATATGCCAAGTATAAAAGACGCTGCTATGCCTGAAAGCGCTGCAGGCAGGACAACCTTAATAGCTACCTGAAACCTTGTTGCGCCAAGGGCAAGGGCGCCTTCTCTAAGACTCATGGGTACAGCATGCATGGCATCTTCGCTCAAAGATGCTATAATTGGTATTATCATTATTCCCATGACAATCCCCGGCGCAAGTGAATTAAAACCGGACATGTCGGGGATAACTTTCTGGAGCAGCGGAGTTACAAAAAGGAGGGCAAAATAACCGTAAACAACTGTGGGTACTGCTGCAAGTATCTCAAGTATGGGCTTTATGAATATCCTGACCTTATTGGATGCGTATTCGCTCAGGTAGATTGCAGTGATAACCCCAACCGGCAGAGACACTGCCATTGCAATAATGGTTGTCACGAATGTCCCTGCGAAAAGTGGGAGTATGCCGAAGTGCTTTTCAGAAAAAAGGGGAGTCCACTGCGTGTCTGTCAGGAAGTCAACAATGGATACTACCTTAAAAAACTCAAATGTTTCAAATATCAGAACCCCGATTATCCCGATAGTTATAAAAACAGAAAACAAGGCGCTCAAAAAGAGCGCCTTCTCAATGAACCATTCTTTTATCTTCTGAAATCTGCGATAACTCAATACCTACCTCAATTCAGCTACAACTTTGGTGATGCCTGTTGGAGCTGCATAAGAACATACGAAACAAGTGAAATACTGGTCCCTATTTCCCTTCCTTCTGCAATAAGTCCTCTATCTTCACGCCTACCTGTGCGCCATGTCCGCCGAACACAGAGCCGGCAATCCTCTTTTCAAACCTGCCCAATCCGAGGTTGTATGCCTTTTCAGGGAGCGCAATATAACCAACCTCCTTTGAAAGCTCTGCGCCTTTTTTCATATAAAACGAAATAAACCTCTGAACTTCTGACTTTTCAGCGGATTTTTTATTTACATAGATAAATATTGGCCTTGCCAGCGGCTGGTATGTGCCTTTTACCACATTATCGTATTCAGGAAGCACAGGGCCTTTGCCGTTCGTATCGTTCTCATCATCAATAGGGACAAGCTTCAGCCTATCCTTATTGTGCTCATAATATGCCACACCAAAGAAACCTAATGCAAGTGTATCTGTGGCTATGCCCTGAACAAGGACATTATCATCCTCGCTGGCAGTAAAATCCCCCCTGCTTGCCCCGCCCTTGCCGTTTATCGCCTCTGTAAAATAATCAAATGTCCCTGAATCTACGCCTGCGCCAAAGAGGTGTATCTCCTTATCAGGCCAGTTGGGCCTTATCTGGTTCCATTTCTTTATTTTCCCCTGAGCCTCCGGCTCCCACATCTTTTTTAACTCTTTTACAGTCAGGTAGTCAACCCAATTATTCTTTGGATTTACCATTACAGCAAGGCCGTCGTATGCCACTGGAAGTTCTACGTATTCTATGCTATTTTTTTTGCAGAGTTCAACCTCGCTTGGCTTTATCGGCCTTGACGCATCACTTATATCTATCTCACCGTTACAGAACTTCTTAAAACCGCCGCCTGTGCCTGAGATGCCGACAGTCACCTTGGTCTTTCCTTTTTCAACCTTTTGGAATTCCTCTGCCACAGCCTCTGTTATAGGATAGACCGTAGAAGAACCGTCTATCTTAACGACTGTAGCAGCGTATGACTCTGGAGCTGTGAACCCTGCAAACACAGCCATAATTGTTAAAAATATCATTGCCTTTTTCATACATTCCTCCCTTAATCGGTTTTTTTATATATCATATCCGCTAAAAAATATCCTCCTTAAAAATTTGGAGGGGAGGGGTGAATACCCCCTCCTGATGATGGAGAAGACCCGTGTGCACCACGGGTTTTTCCGGAGGGCAGCACCTCCGGAAACTGTTAGACCCTTGACAAATTGTTTGCTTTGTCTTTGACAAAGCATGATAAGTATTTTGCGTTAGCAAAATACACAATTTGTCAAGGGTTAGAAATAAAGCTGCGCCTGGACCTGATAAACATCCTTTGTATCGTCATTTGCAAGCCATCCGCTTGCGTTTTTTTCATACTCTGTGCGCGCCCAGTTCAGCCCTATTTTAAAGCTGTGGCCTTTTCCATACCAGTTGGCTCCGATGGTAGTGGTCGTTTCCTTCTTGTCGCTGGAATTGGAGTCCTGGTCATAGACCTCATACCTTGCCACAGGCTCTGCATTCAGCCCTGATATGAAATAACCTGCCTGCGCATACCATCCCTTTGGCTCTTTGGCTTTCTTTGAGGGGTCGGTATATTCCTCTTTCCATAAATTATACTCAAACTGGGCTGTAAAACCCTCATAGTGTCCGGATATATCCGCGCCCATTAGTGTCCTGTCTTCCCCGTAGGTGGTTGTCTTGTACTCTATCCCTTTCTGCTGAGCATAGTTCACGCCGAGGACAAGGTGTTTGTCCTTACCCAGATGCGAATCGCTTTTATCCTTTTCTGTCCATCCCGGCAAAGACAGTTCAAGCCTGGCAATATACAGAGGGTCTGACCTGTGGACAGTGCTGGAATTTATCGTGGAATTCGGCTCCCAGCCGTCACCCAAAGCCAGATTGTATGCAAGTATCCCCTCTGCAACCTTGCCATGGAGCATCAGATGGGACTGATAATAATCGTCAAAGAGCTTCTTTGCAGCCTCGGTTGATACAGGCCTCTCAATAATAAGCTGCTTTGATGACGATGTTAAAGATACCCTTGAATACGGCAGCTTTGCCTTACCAAATCTTACAGCAATGGCATCCTGAAACTTGTAGTCAATATTTGCTGTCTGTATCTTAATCTCATTTGTCGGAGAGCCGCTGGTGGAGGCAAATTTTCCGTTCTTATCCGCCTCAAATACGAGGCTGTATTTGAGATTGGTATAGAGCTGCCCGCCAATCTCAAGCCGAATCCTCCTGAGATACATATCCATTTCAGACTCGTTTGAGTTTCCGTCTTCGCTTTTTATCAGATCCCCCATGTCTATCCTCGGCTGCAGACGGACCCTGAAACTGATATCTGTTTCATCGCTCACCTTTACCTTAAATCCCTTAGTCTCTTCACCCATTGGAAAATTCTGGGCAAATACGTGTGTTGCCGCCAGTAATAATATTACTGGCATTAGCAGTAGTTTCTTCATTCTGCTCTTTTCCTCCTTTGTTTTTTTGTTATTCAAGTAAATCTTTATGCCTGTTCTCATACTCCTTCTGGGCAAAGCTGGATTCAAAAATCACAGTCTCGCCGTTAGGACCGAATCCTATGCCGGTAATCGGGCTCTTGCCGGTCTTTCCTGCCATTTCAAACTCTTGTTTTGTCTTTGGAGAGATAAAGACATAAATCTTTCCGCCTTTTTCTATCTCAAAATAGGCATTGGCCTTCACTTTCCCTGGTTTCAGCTTGCCGCCGTCCAGCTTGAAGTACTCCACTGTCGGCTCTGCCGGCACATTTGCCGTCTGTGTAGCAGCGCAAGCTGCAATGCCTATTGCAAAAAATAAACACAAAATCCTTTCCGCCAATCTCATCATCTCAGATATCACCTCCTTCCCATTTTTTGTTTCCCAACCGTGAAAATCTTACCTGCTGCATATTGCCCCTGCCCTAATCGCCTCTTCCCTGCGCCATCCCCGCAAGGTATGGGCAATGAGTATCGGACAGCGATAATGCTCTTCTGTCGTGCAGTATATATTTGTCTCAAAGATACTTGGCGCCATAAGCGTCAACGATGCATTACAGATGTGCCTGCCTGTTTCCAGATATGGACATTCCATACTCGTTACCTCCTTTTTGTTTTTTGTCGTAAAAAGTGTAAAATTTTAGTGTTACAGGATTATGACAGGGTGTTTATATTTTGATTACAAACAGGCCTGTTTATGAGCTTTTTAATCCTCAAACCCAATTCCATAATATCAAAGGGTTTTGAGATATAATCATCTGCCCCTATGTTCAGACCAACCACCTTGTCCAGAGGGTCTTTTCTGGCAGAGATGATTATTACAGGGGTTTTTCTTACATCGTCATCTTCATTTCCCTTAATCCACCGGCACAGAGCCCATCCGTCCATTTCAGGCATCATAAGGTCAAGGATTACAAGGTCTGGTTTATATTCTTCAATCCTCTTCATTGCCTCGACGCCATTAAGGGCTGCGCTGGTCCTGTATCCCCATTTGTTGAGATTCCAATCTATTATCCCAACAACATCAAGGTCATCATCCACAATCAAAATATTTTTCATAATTCCTCCTTCATCCTTTCTGGCGAAAACCTTATTGCCAGAATTCTTGCAACAATCAGCGAAAGCACAAGGGCAATAACCATAAATATCTTTGTATATTCTATATCCTTAAACCAGAAGACCATCACCTCTGTAAGTATGACCACAAGGACAGTATCAATTATGTATGTAACCTTGACCCTGCCCTCAGCAAAATAATTGAGGGCTGTCCTGAAAACCTCCATGAGGGCAAGTATGAGTAGCGAATTAACCATTATGGTTTTGAGGGCCTCGTGTATGCCCAGGCTGAAAATACCATTAAGCTCAAAAAGGATTTTTATAGCTGCCCAGGAAATGGCAGCAAGGATGCCTATAAGGAGTATGCTCAATGCAGCTCTGACAGCGCCCTCAAGGAACACGGTAACCCTGTCGCTGATATGTTTTATAAATAATGAATTATTCATAGGAACAAGATTACAGTATTGATATGACGGGAATATAACGGGAAGGTTAAGATTGGAAGGCTATATTTCTGGAAGCAATTACAGTTTGTTTTTATCGAAGCAGAAAGGTTTAGTATGTATTTTAGGCAGCTACCGATGAATTTAACGGCAGAGCAAAACTGAATATTGTCCCTTTACCGGAAATACTTTTTACCCATATCTTTCCGTTATGCGCCTGAATGATGTGTTTTACAATTGCAAGGCCGAGGCCTGTGCCGCCCAGATCCCTGCTACGTCCCTTGTCAACCCTGTAGAATCTCTCAAATATCCTCGATATATCCTTTTCCGGTATGCCAATGCCTGTATCCTCAACATCTATCCTAATCATGTTATCTTCTGTTTTTGCAGAAACCCTTACACTGCCGCTGTTTGTATATTTGATGGCGTTATCAACCAGATTGACAATAACCTGCTCAAGCCTTACACGGTCAGCTATCACAGATGAGACATCATCATTTGTATCCGCAGAAAGCGCCAGCCCCTTGTCTTTGGCATTTTTTTCAAGACCTTGAATTATGGCGTTAATCAGCGCCCTGACATCAACAGGCTCAAGTTTAAGCGGCAGATGATGGGATTCAAGCATGGATAAGGTCAGAAGGTCTTCTATAAGCGCGGCCATTCTGCCTGCATGTCTGTTAATTATGGAAAGGAAATTTTTGAGAGTATCCGGCTCGCTCATTGCACCGTCAAGGAGAGTCTCTGCATAACCTTTTATGCTGGCAAGGGGCGTCCTTAGCTCATGGGATACATTTGCCACAAAGTCCCTCTTTATAGCCTCAACCCTCTTTTCTTCAGTAACATCGCGAAAAAATCCGATAATCACCTTTGATATGTTCATAGGAAACGGGACAAGCCTTGCCTCCAACACTTGATTCTTCTTACCCTGGATTGTAATTTCCTGATGTTCTCCTTTTTTGGATAAAAAGACATTATCAACGGTCTTAAGCAATATTTGGTCATTCACAATGTCAATAAGTTTTTTGCCTTTTAAATCCTCTTCTGCAGAAAATGTCTTCATAAAAAACGGGTTTGCATAAAGGATCTTCTTTTTGTCATCTATTACAATGACACCGGTCTCCATTTCACTGACAATGACTTCTAAAAACTTATCCTTCACCCTGTTAGAAGCCTCCTCGGTTGAAGATACGCCCTTTCTGGAAGCTACAATTTTTTTATTATTTGAGCTTCTAACTGGGCTCACTACTCCTCCCTAAACCTGTATCCAAAACCCCTGACAGTCTCTATATATTTTGAGGTTTTTCCGAGTTTTTCCCGGAGTCTGCGGATATGCGTATCAACAGTCCTGTCTGTTATATAGACCTCTGTCCCCCACGCCCTGTCAAGAAGGGTATCCCTGCTTAAAACCCTGCCGTCGGATTTAGCCAATTCCAAAAGAAGCTTAAATTCTATGGCCGTAAGTTTTAATAGTTTGCCATCCGCTGTTGCAAGAGACCTCTCAACATCTATCGTAATGGGGCCGGCATTTATAATTTTTGCCCCCTGCTCTTGCCCTCTTTTTAATACTGCCTTCACCCTAAGTATCAATTCCCTGGGGCTGAACGGTTTTGTTATGTAATCATCGGCGCCAAGTTCAAATCCCACGATCCTGTCCACCTCTTCGCCTTTTGCTGTGAGCATGATTATGGGGATATGCCGCGTAGCATCTCCGCTTTTAAGGATTTTGCAAACCTCTGTGCCTTCCATGCTGGGAAGCATTATGTCAAGGATAATGATGTCTGGCTTCTCCCTCTTTGTTATTTCTACAGCATCAGGCCCGTCATTGGCAGAGATAACTTTAAAACCAGCCTTCTCAAGGTTATACTCAAGAAGGGTCAGGATATCCGCTTCATCGTCTACTATTAAAATCTTTTCTTTCATAAAATCTTCCTCTTTTTATAAACCTTCTTTGTTACAATCATATTACAAAATATTGGAGATTTTGTGAAGTGTTTATAAGAGAAAACAGGTTAGTACAACACATCCCATTTATTTCGAATGCCGCGATAAGAATCCGTGGAATGTTCCTCTTACTTCTCCTTTAATAGTCGCTGACCTTATTTATCTATAAATAGGATGTGTGTCCTCATTACACAAACGATTGGATACATCCATCCTTGAACAAAAGATTGGTAAAGTGGTATATAAACCGGAGTGATTAACCCCGGAGGAAATTGAGATTGTGGAGGGGCGGGATGAAATTCTACTAAACTACTGGTGATTCGCCTGCCATACTTTGTTATCGGCGCATTTTTGGGAACAAACATAATAATATGAAAGGCGTATAAATCTGATATAATTATGTTCAATATGACCTATGATCCCCCAAACCTCCCTTAACTCTCTTGAATTCAACAAACTCCTTGAGATAATTGCCAGGCATGCGCACAGCAATGCATCCGAGAAGGCCGTCCTCGCCATCGCCCCGTTATCCCGAAAAGAGGAGATTGAAAAAAGATTCTCATGCATTGAAGATATCCTTCTCATGTCCAATAATGGCACGCCTCTGTCCGTCCTTCCTTTCAAAGATATTGAGCCAGTACTGCAAAAGGTAAGGCCTGAAGATGCGATACCTGAGCCGTATGAGCTTGCATGGCTTATGGATTTTTTTCAGGCTGTGCATGAGGCATCAGCTCAGATCAGGAAAGATGCTTCACTAATTGCCCTTAATGAACTCACAGCAGATTTGACAGACAGAAAGGAGTTTCTTGGCATTCTTAGCCGCTCAATTGACAGGGAAGGGAATGTCCTTGACACTGCATCGCCTGAGCTTGCTGAGCTCAGGGCAGAAAAAAAGAGACTTGAAGCGAGGGTCAGAAAGAGGCTTGAGGAGATTGTAAGGGATGAAGAAACAGCAAAATTCCTGCAGGACAGCTTCATTAGCCAGAGGTCAGGCAGGTGGGTCATACCTGTGCGGATGGATTCCAAAGGTCAGGTGCCTGGTGTGGTCCATGATGTGTCAAGAACCGGCGAGACAGCGTTTATTGAGCCTATCGCTATCATTGGCCTTTCCAATGAATATGAAAATATAGTTGCAGAAGAAAAGGCTGAGGTGATGCGGATATTAAGGGGGTTCGGAGCCATGATAAGAGAGGCGGCTGACGGGATTGAAGCGGATTTCAGGATTATGGTCAGCCTTGATGTGCTTAATAGCATTGCAATGACAGCCCGGCAGTTCAGGATGTTTGCGCCAACGATTAACGAAGATAATGTTCTGCACCTTGTTAAAGCAAGGCACCCTTTGCTCCTCCATGCCGCATCGCAGAAAGGGAAGGGAAATGACATTGTCCCAATAGATGTCCATCTTGGCAGAGACAAGATAGTGATGGTGATAACCGGGCCAAATGCCGGTGGAAAGACCGTTGCCATAAAGACCATCGGGCTTCTCTTTGTCATGGCATTGTCAGGCATACCTATCCCTGCGGATTCCTCAACAACAATTCCATTATTTCAAAACCTGCTTGTGGATATAGGCGACAGGCAGTCCATCGAGGATAATCTCTCCACATTTACGGCCCATCTCTCCAATATGATGGAGTTTGTTAATAAGGCGGACTCTGCCACACTTGTGCTGATAGA
>Ga0209343_10003301_pt1 | contig 20389 bp, 16 predicted proteins | sample RifCSPlowO2_02_FD_184026 | JGI IMG/M metagenome (GOLD analysis project Ga0209343, IMG submission 184026) | Groundwater microbial communities from Rifle, Colorado - Rifle CSP2_plank lowO2_0.2 (SPAdes) (version 2) | ecosystem: Environmental > Aquatic > Deep subsurface > Groundwater | place... | reverse complement strand
CGGATCTTTTTTATATAATTCTTCTTTTGCCACTCATTCAACCTGCGCAAATCAAAATCCTCCTCAATCTTTCTGATGTCATTAAGATTGAATATTTTGAAATTTTTTAGTTGTTCTTTCAGTTCTATATACTGCATATTGACTATTTATTACCAAAATATGTGTTTTTTAACATATTTTGGGTTTATTATAGCAACATACCCGCATACTCGCAAGCAACACCTATTTTCTTATGGTCGTATTTTTTCATAAATAATCGCTTTATATCTTCGGATTTTTTAAGATCGGATATAAATCCTTGTCAATTTTTCGGTCAAAGCAAACCGCGCCTTTTTGGTGCTGCCAATTTTCATTGACGGGGAAAATTTCTGAACTTACAGGCATTGGTCTTGTCATATATTTTGAATCAATTTGCGAGTCACTGGCCAAACTGAAATCAGCGCAGAGTTTAAAGTTTAAGCCTGCCTGTCCGGTAGGCAGGTCTGAAACTTTTTCGTAGCCGTAAGGAACGGCACTGTCCGGATCAAGGGGAATATTAAAACCGGCAATAGGGTCTTTCAGCTCGTCCAAACTATTTGGCAAATTGCCTTTTCTTTGATAAAAATTCACAATTTGATACTGGATATTCTGCAAATCATTCACTCGTCTTTCGTCAAACCTCTTCATTCTTAAGGTAAAAGGCGAACCCATTATGAAAAACCCGCCGACGATTGAAGCCAAGACGGCGAAAGACACCACCCAAGCCAGCAATTTCATCTTGCTTGATTTTCGGCCGACATCCCTTTTTAAATCATAAAGATAGTAAGTAAAAACCGTTCCGGCGACAACCAAAACCGCCAGAATCTTAAAGGCGAACCGCGCCGTTATCTCTCCGCCGAGGAAAGTGTTGATGAGCAGAATCAAATCCGTGATAATCGCAACTCCGGCGACAAAAAGCGTCAGATAAACGAGCCATTTTCTTACGCCCAGATTTTTCTTCAAAAAATTGACGGCCAAGTCTTTGTTTACAGACCGCGACAGGAAAATATAAACGGGAAAAACGATGATGAGCGAAGCGATAGACCAGCGCATTCCGGACGAAAAATTGTCGTGGCTTAAATTAAGGGCGTCCGGAAAAGAAGCGTTGATAATTTCAAACAATAAATTGATAAGACTCACTGCGCTCGCGTAAAGCGCCGCCATTGCCCCGATAAAGACAAAAAAGTCCTTTGGCGCCGTTTTGATTTTAGTTTCCATATTTTCCATAGATATATTTTAGAAAATTAGGTTGATAATACTTATACTACAATAGCATAAAATTCTGATCTAAAAAATTTAGCCCCGCTCCGACGAATCGAAACAGGGCTAAGGACTAAGTTCAAAGGGACTGAAGTCCCGAGAGTCTTAGTGTTGAGAACTTACTTGCGACATGTCAAACGCGAACCCGTAGTCACGATACCACCTGCTGCCAGGCCTGACGCTGCACGCGCTGAGCCAGCGACCAACGTCGTAACGGTTCGCGTTCAGCAAGAACGGATCGCCGTCGGAGTCGTTGATGGGTTCGTGCATGGCAACGATGTACCACAGACCCATCGCTTCGATCTCCTTGTCCGTGAACTTCTCACGGATGAGGCAGGCCAGTTCGGCGTTCGGCTTGGACAGCTTGCGCTTGTCGGCCTCGGCGCGAATCTTCTTCGTGATCCGGTCGTTGTCCTCGAAGAGCATGCCCTTGAGAACGGCGACTTCGGTCGTCACGCCGCTCGTCGGCTTGAAGTCCGGCGAACGGAGCACCTGCTTGGCGTAGTCACCCACGCGGAAGCCTTTGCTTTCGAGCCGGGTGATCCAGTCCTTGCCGGTCGTGCCGTCGCTGGTGACCGAGAAGTAGATGACGCCGTCTTCCTCGCGCCACGAACGGGTCGGTTCGGAAACCGAGAGTTCGTCGCGGAGAAAACGATCAACACCATCTTCTCCGCCGAGTTTATTCCAAACTGCTTCAATCCGCCCAAGTGTTTTTGGATATTTAGACATAACAGACTCCTTTCTTGGCTTCTAGCCAAAAAATTTCTCACTGCCCGCGAGACAAGGGACTTGACCGTCGTTGGTCATAGCCAGAAAACGCCCATAGATTCAGCGCCTTTTGGCTATGACCACTTGCAAGTTTTTATCAAAGAACTGAAAAAGTGTATACTAGTTGTACTGTTTTGTCAAGGATTTTCGGCGGGATTACATGCAACAATCTTATATCCTAAACTCTATCACATCCCCGTCTTGGACGATATATTCTTTCCCTTCCGTCCGCACCAGGCCTTTTTCCCGAGCTTTGGCGTAAGAGCCGGCGGAAAGCAAGTCCTGCCAATTTATCACTTCGGCGCGAATGAATTTATCTTTGAAATCGGTGTGAATTGCCACGCCGGCTTGGGGAGCTGTGGAATTTTGTTTGATAGTCCACGCCCTCGTCTCATCTTCGCCGGTGGTAAAATAATTCATCAAGCCGAGCAGTTTATACGACTCAATTATCAACTTGTCCATATTACTTCGCAGTCCCAGTTCTTTTTTATCTTGCTCGCTCATTTCCATCAAATCTTCTTCCGTTTTGATGTCCAAAACGACGTGATTTTTCTTTTTAAGTTCCTCAAAGGCGGCGGCAAAATGATTTTTGGAGGAATCCCCCGCTGTGTCCGAGACGGAAAAAAGCGTTTTGCCGCCGCCTTCATTTTCTGAAACATTATAGACATACAAAATCGGCTTCAAGGTGAGCAAATGGAGTTCTTTCAAATTTTCTGCCTCATCTTTTTCCAACAAACAATCTTTCGCTAACCTGCCTTGCTCAAGTACGGATTTTACTTTTTTGACTGTTTCCAGTTTTTTAGCAGTTTCTTTATCATTGCCTTTGACCTCGCGTTCCAGTCCGGCAATTCTTTTATTGACAGTTTCCAAATCGGCCAAAATCAACTCCGCTTCAACCACCCCCACATCGCCCGAAGGGTCTATTTTATTATGAACGTGAATTATTTTGTCGTTGCTGAAAACCCGCACCACTTCGGCGATAGCGTCCACTTCTCTGATATTGGCCAGAAATTTGTTGCCCAGCCCTTCACCCTCGGACGCGCCCTTGACCAGACCGGCGATATCCACAAACTCCATCACCGCCGGCACGACTTTTTTGGACTTGGAAAATTCGGCCAGTTTGCCCAGTCTTTCGTCGGGCACTTCCACCACGCCCACACTCGGATCAATGGTGCAAAAAGGATAATTGGCGATATCCACCTGCTTTTTGGTCAAAACTTTAAAAAGCGTGGACTTCCCCACATTCGGCAGACCGACAATTCCTATAGATAGCGACATAAAAGTAAATCTAACATTTTTGGGCAAAACTGTATATAATTGAAGAATGAATATCGGTTGTCATATTTCTATAGCCAAAGGCATTGACAAGACGCCGGAACAAGCGGCGAAATTTGGTTGCGAAGTAATGCAGATTTTTACCCGTTTGCCTTCCGGCGGGCCATTTTCGGAAATTTCCGAAGAAACGGCGAGATTGTTTAAAAAAAACTGCCAAAAGTTCGGTATAAAAAATGTCTATATTCATACGCCTTATTTTATAAATCTGGCGTCAAAAAACAACCGGATTTATTACGGTTCCATCAACTCTATACGCAAAGAATTGGAAAGGGCAAGCGAACTTGGCGCAAAATACGTGATGACTCACCTTGGTTCGGCTAAAGATTTAGGCGAAGAAAAATCTCTTAAAAAAATTACGGATGCGCTTGAAAAGATATTTGAAAATTACAACGGTTCGGCTCAACTGCTGATAGAAAACAGCGCCGGCGCCGGACAAATTATTGGTTCCGATTTTAAGCAGATCGGAAAAATTTTAAAATCAACTCCTCAAATTGCCGGTATTTGTCTGGATACCCAGCACAGTTTCGCCTCCGGCTATGATTGGAGGAACGGTTTTGATAATTGCATTGAAACGCTGGATAAAAACATCGGCCTAAAAAACATAAAGCTTATTCATAGCAACGACAGCTTGACTGATTTTAATTCCCATAAAGACCGCCATGCCAATATCGGCAAGGGTAAAATCGGCCTGGAGGGGTTTGAAAAACTGGCCACTTTCGCCAAAGAAAATAACATTGATATGATTTGCGAAACGGCTTATCCTGGAGTTGTTGAGGATATTAAAATTTTAAAAGAAATGAGAGACAAATAAATGCGCAACAATATCGTTCATCAGGGGGCAGGGGAATTGACCTACGAGATACGCGGGATTGTTGATATTGCCGAAAAAATAAAAAGTTTGGGCCAAGAAATTTGTTGGGAAAATATCGGCGATCCGGTGGCCAAGGGCTATCAAATACCCGAATGGATTAAGGATATCGTTAAAAAAGCGGTAGATAACAACAAAACTTTCGCCTACAACCCGACCAAAGGGCTTCTCCGAACAAGGGAGTTTCTGGCCAATAAACGCAACTCCAAAAATGGGGCGAAAATCAGCGCCGACGACATCTGTTTCTTCAACGGCTTGGGCGACGCCATTTCCAAAATTTACACTTATTTGCGGAAAGAAACCCGCGTCATCGGCCCATCTCCCGCTTACTCCACTCACTCTTCCGCCGAAGCCGCGCATAGCGGTTCTCCGCATATCACTTACAATCTTTTGCCGGAGAAAAATTGGCTGCCCGATTTGAAAGACTTGGAAAATAAAATCAAATACAATCCGGCCATCTCCGGAATTTTGATCATCAACCCCGACAACCCAACCGGCATGGTTTACCCGAGAAAAGTTTTGGAACAAATCGCCGACTTGGCGAGAAAATACGATTTGTTTTTGATAAGCGACGAGGTCTACTGCAACATCGCTCATAATACAAAAAAAATGACGACGCTAGCTGAAATTATCGGCGATGTCCCGGGTATCGCTATGAAAGGAATTTCCAAAGAATTCCCTTGGCCTGGCAGCCGGTGCGGTTGGATAGAGATTTACAATAAGGACAAAGATGAAGTTTTTGCCAAATATGTGAAAAGTATAATGGATGCCAAGATGCTGGAAGTCTGCTCCACCACTCTGCCCCAAAGCGTCATACCAGCGATTATGTCCGACCCGCGCTACGAATCGCACCTGAAAGAGAGGCGGGGATTTTATAAAAAAAGAGCAGAAAAGGCGTTTAAAATTTTAAAAAATGTTTCGGGGATAATTTCTCCCAAAACGGCCGGGGCTTTTTATATGTCCGTTGTTTTTAAAAACGGCTTTTTAAATGACAAACAAAAATTGGAAATAAAAAATACTAGAGTTAGAAAATTTATTGAAGAAAAAGCCGCCAACGGCATATCGCCGGACAAGAGATTCGTCTATTACCTTATGGGCGCCACCGGCATCTGCGTCGTGCCGCTCACCGGGTTCAACTGCAGCCTGCTCGGTTTCCGGGCCACTTTACTGGAAACGGACGAAGCCAAGTTTGAATGGATATATAAAACTATCGCCGAAAAAATAAAAGAATATCTGCGAGTTTGAAAAGTTAGGCAAAACAATGCTAGAATTAGGCCGGTTAGGGCCTATAGTTTAGTGGTAGAACAATGCATTTGCAATGCATAAACGGCAGTTCGATTCTGCCTAGGTCCAAAAATTATTTCTCCTCTTTATACACCGGCAAAGTGAAGTAAAAGATTGAGCCGCCTTTTTTGACAGGGTCGTAGCCAACTTTCCCGCCGTGTTTCTCTATTATATTTTTGACGATGAAAAGCCCCGCCCCCGTCCCTTCGGTGTGAACGGCCTTCGCCCTCTTGTCTCTGAAAAATTTAGTGAATAAAGAATTAGCCATTTCCGGAGAAACTCCGATTCCATTATCTTTAACGTTAAACCACAGTATGTATTTATCCTGTTGCAGAGAAATTTCAATCTGTCCCCCGTCTGGACTGTATTTGACGGCGTTATCAATGTAATTGGTCATTGCGGCGTTAATCCTGTTTTTATCTCCTTTCACGAAGTAAAAATTCTTCCGTAAATCTCCGGCCGATATTTTAATATCGCGCTGGGACGCTTCCTGCTGATAATTTTTTATAGCCTCTTCCGCCAATTCGGCCATATCAACTTTTTCAAACTTATAACCAAACAACCCTTCTTCTATTTCCGTAATTTTAAGCAGATGGGAAGTAAACTCTATCAGCTTGTTGGCGCTGTCCGTGATATTTTTGACGCTTCCTTGCTTTTTTCTTTCATCCAAATTATTGCCCGATAAGACCCCAGCCGCCCATTTGATGTTGGTTAAAGGGGTTAATATTTTGTGGGACATTATGGTAATATATTCGTTTTTCATCCTGTCCAGATATTTTGCCCGGCTGACATCTCTTATTATTTTCAAGATCTCGCCTTTTTTTTTGCTCAAAGGAACTTGAATAATCTGATAAAATAATTCTTGCTCAAAACTGTCTTTAAAAGAAAAGGCCAGCTCCTTTCTGTCTTCCATGGGCATAAAAACAGCTATTAGCAGTTGGGAGGGGTTGTTAATTTCGGCGATATTTTTGTCTTTAATATCAGCAAATTGAACGTTTAAAAACTTTTCAGCCGCTTCGTTGACCATAAGAATCCTGCCGTCGACGGTATGGGCGACAAGCCCTTCTACCATATTCTCCACTATTTCTTTCTGCCTTTCTCTTAAAAGTTTCTCCTCCTCCTCCCCTTCGTCTATTTTTTTAAGAAAAAGAAGGGAAAACCGCGCGAAAACAATCAAAACGGCGGCAATCAGAGGAATAAAAATTAATAGAATGTAAACGTTAGCCATTCGGCAATATATCCTTTCTGGCCTGAGCTATCCTGTATAAACCAAAAATAACCAACATAAAACCGATGCCGACCGCCAAAGAGTGAGCTATTGAGGAGCTGGCCGTGCCCAAAAACGGATATTGGTTTTCCACGCCCGTGTACATCCAAACAAGAAGATGGGTGTCTCCCACTCCGTACATCAGAACGCCCCAAGCCATAAGATAAAAAGCTTTTTGCAAAGTCGTTCCTTTGAAAATCCTGGAGACCAAATAAGCGACAAGCGAAGTAAGAATCAATAAAGTAATTTCAACGACCAACGTGGTGAAAACTTCCGGGAAGGCGGCAACCTTAAGAAATCTACCGATAGCCTCCCAAGAAAACATAATTGGAAAAATCAAAACTAAATCTACGACTATAATGACGCCGACTAAATATTTTAATTTGCTCATTTTTTTGTTTACTTATTAATTGTTAATCATTTAATCCCTTCTTTGACCAAGAAAGATTTTATTTTTAAAACAATTTCTTCGGGGGTGCTGCGAGCTTTTACGATATAGTCCTTCGCTCCCAGTAAAATGGCTTTGTCTATATTATTCTTGTCATACAAGTTGGATAAAACAATTACCGGAGTTTTTTTAATCCGGTTGTCGTCGCGAAGTTCTTCCAAAATTTTGAAACCGTCTATCTTCGGCAAAACCATATCCAAAAGGACAAGATCAAAACCCCCCGCTTTTATTTTGTTCAAACCGTCCTCTCCGTCTATGGCCGTTTCAACGTCAAAATCGGTTTCTTTGAATTTTTCAACCAAAATAGAGAGCAAAAACAAATCATCCTCCACTATTATAATTTTAGCCATTGATTTAATTTTATCAGGAGCGCTGGCGATGTCAATGATTCAAATTTATTTGAGAGCTAATGTTATCAGATGTTCCAGAAATTCTTTGCGGGAAGAACCCACGGCGTTTAAAGCTTTCGGTAAAAGAGATTCCGCCGTCAGGCCCGGCAAAGTATTGATTTCCAAAATATAAATTCCCTTTTTGGACACGATAAAGTCCGAACGAGAATAATGCCTGCCGCCGATGGCATTATGAGCCGCCACTGCCATTTCTTCTATCGTTCTCTTGGTTGGCATATCAAAATTAGCCGGGCATAATTCTCGCGTTTGACCGCCGTATTTGGCTTCATAGTTGAAAAATTTTTCTTTGGCCGGCGGAATTATTTCCACAACCGGCAAAGCATAGTGTTTTTGTTTTCTAAATTCATCAATCACTCCGCAAGTCGCTTCTCGGCCTTTTATATATTCCTCAATCAGTATTTTTGAAGAAAATGAAGACACTTTTTCCAAAGCGCCCGCTAAATCGTCAAAAGTATGAGCGATGGAAATGCCGACAGAAGACCCGCCGGATGGATATTTAATCACCCATGGCGGAGACATTTTTTTGAAAATATCTTTGGCTGTTTCCGCCAGCCCTTTTTCCAAAAAAATCTCAAGACCGGACGGGACTTTCAACCCCGCGCTCTTAAAAGCTTGCCTGGCCAAAATTTTATTCATTCCCAAAGCCGAAGCTATTACTCCAGAACCGGTGTAAGGAACGCCGAACGTTTCAAGCAGTCGCTGAACTTTGCCATCCTCTCCATACTCCCCGTGCAAGGCGTTGAAAACAACGTCAATTTGCCTGAAAATTTGGTCATGATGAGCGGGTTTGCCGCCCAAATGCCAACCTCCTTCTTTGCTTATAAAAATGTCTTTGGCCGAATATTTTTTCGGCAGATCGCGCAAAATACTTTCGCCGGTTTTGAGCGAGACTTCATGTTCAAGGGACGGCCCTCCGCGCAATACGCCGACTCTAATGGAATTCATGTCTTAATTATAATGGAGTTTATCTTGAATTGCGAAGCTCTGTTATTTTTATTAAAACACAAAACCCGCCGAAGCGGGCTTTGTGGGATATGTATTGGAATGCCCGTCCAAACAATAATGGAAGAACGGGAAAACACTCACATATCGGCATATTAGCAAACCAAGATAAACTTGTCAACATCTCTGTGCTATTATATCGCGGTTGAGGAAGTAAAGTTACTCCTACCATTCAATTTCCGCGCCGTCTATGGTGGCGTTGCCGGAGATACTGCCGCCGTCAACATAAACACCTTCGTCGTTTGGAATGTTTCCAATTGCAACATTATCAATAGTTGTGGTGGAATTATATAATCCAATGGCATCGCCGTTTAAAACATTATTTATTGTTGAGCTTGCGATGGAAACCGTTGAATTATAAGCGCCAACACCGTCGCCGTCTAAAACGCCATCTATTGTTGTGGAGGAAACAGACAATGTGGAGTTGTAAACGCCTATGGCATTGGCATCAATAGTGCTGGTTATAGTTGACGACGCGACGGTTATTGAGCTTCCGTTATATGCCGAGATCGCTTCATTTGTCGTGCTGGCAAAACTGGCGTTTTCAATGTTTGCCGAACTGCCGTTATTCAATTCGATGCCGTATTTGTTGTTCGCGAATTCGGTATCGGTCATATCAAGCGAAGCGCCATTGTTTAAATAAATTCCGTTTGTGTTTGAAACAATAATATTATTCAGCGCGCTTGTTCCCGCCGTTCCTGAAATTTTTACGCGATTATCTGTTGGCGATTCGGAAAAAGAGTCAATAATTATCGGATTATCCGGCGTTCCGCTGGCGATGATTATTCCATTTACGACAAGATTGTTTTGATAAAGACTTATCCTCACGCCTTCCTCAACGGTAAGCGTGCTTGAAGCGGAAATACTCATCTCGCCGCCGGCAACATAGTAACAATTGTCCGCCAAGAGGGTTAAACTACTTGTGGCATTTTGACCGTTGTTAATGCTTTCATAACTGGCGGAATTGCATTCCCCCGGCGTGCCGAGTGCGGCAATACCGTTCGCGTCTCGTCCATTTTTTATAAAACTGACGTTCGTTCCCCATGTCGCCCAATTTGAAGCGTCATCTCCGGAAATTTTTGGACTTATTCTTTCCATCGTTTTTCTAGTCGTGCTGGCGGCATTATCTCCCGCCGCCCAACCGACGCCGGAAACAGCCGGCGTTCTGTCAAAAGTTGTGGAAGCGTATGAAAGCACAATTTCTTCCCCTCCATTGCCAAGCGCCCAATGAGCCGAACCGTTGCCGTAAACAGAAACGGTTGAGCTGGCGGTTATTGTGTCTGCTCTGCGTTCAAGAACGCGATATTCATAAGGAGTCATTTCTCCGGCAAGCGCGATAAATGGCGCGCCGTCCACTGACTCAATCGCCCATTGAGACAAGTCTATTCTGTATTTGGTGTTATTTTTCAACTCCATCCATTCGTCATAAGCGGAAGCGCCTGTCCCCATCCACGCTATTTCGTTAATGGCGATAGGAATGGTGGCGACGGAAACGGTTTGGGTGGAAGTGGCGCTTGTCGTGGCGTTTGAAATGGCTGAAACGGAAAAATCGTAATCGGAAAAATCGGCAATGTTGGCGTTAAAAGACAAATCCGTCGTGGTTGAATATTCTCCGTTTTTGCTTATGTCGTAACGCATCGCTCCAGAAACCGCCGCCCAAGAAAAAATCACCGTCGTGTTGGCAAGAAGGCAACCGTCAGGAGCGAGAGAATGGGCGCATTGAACAACCGAAAGAACTGGCGCTGAAAGAGTTTCTGCTTCTTGAGTCGTTTCTTCGTTGTTTTGTTCGGCTACGACCGTTTGTGTTTGCATTTGCGCCCCATCTCCTCCTCCGCCAAAACCGGGATAAGTCAAACCGGTAAAAACAAGGCGTGGCTCGGCGGGAACAACCCGCTTGTGGGCAATATCAAGGTTCAACCTTGATATTGCGATTGATTCTGATGAAACGATTGCTTGGTTCTTCAAAGCCAAAATCTGGTTTTGTAAAACATTGAGAGCCTCTTCGGCAATGTCAAGGCGAGACCTTGACATTGGGTTTTCATTGATTGACAAGACCGCCTCTTCGCCTGACTGTCCGGTAGGCAGGGCGGGCAAACCCGCCTCTTCGGCGGATAAACTGGAAATATTTTCCGATTTTATGGCATTAAGCGCCACGGCTTCATTGTTAATATTTTTATTATCTTCCGCCAATATGGAATCATAGGCGCCGGCAATCAAACCGGATAATGAAGCCACTCCTTTGGCCAAAGCCTTGCCCGCTTGATACGCTTCAACGGCCACGATAACGATTCCATCTATTGTCATATTTGCGAACGGATCAACGGCGGACAATATCTCTCCTTGAATTTTGTGCGCCAAGGTAAGTTTAGGCGGAGCCAGACAAGGACTTTCTTTGCTTTGAACATTATTTTCCGCCAATCGGCCTAGCGTTTCCCGGATGTCGGAAATGATCTCTTTGCCTCTATATTTAAGATACACGCCGGAAAAATTATGTCCTTTGAAATCATCGCCTTTCGTTAAAACAATGCTTGTGTTCGGCGTCATTATTTTTTTAAAAGGGAAAAGTCCCACGAGGTCAACGATGACTTTGTCGGTGTCGGAAGTAAGCCACTTCCCTTCTCCGGCGACTCTTCCGGCGGGAGTGGCGACGGCATAAACGCCGATGGATTCATTTGGAATGCCGCCAATTTTTCCAGCCACTGTATCATAAAAACTGTTGGCATAAAAATTGCCCTGGGAGTGGGCAACAAGGAGGATTTTTTGAGTTTTAACTTTTTCGCTGGCGTCTTTAATCATTTCCACCAGGTCATAATCTTCCACCGCTTCATAATCAAAAATCTTTTGATAAAAAGACATCGTCAAGTCGCCTAGACCGGCGATGTGAGAGGGGTTGTGGAGATAGTCTACGGTGAGAGGTTGGTTGTTGAAAATTGTAGGAGTAATTTTTTCAAGCTCTGTTCTGTTCTTTTTAGCTTCTTCTTCGTTTGTAAAAATTCCATTTATTGTAAAAACTGAATACCCCACAGGTGAACAAATTTGCTCATTATTTATTTGAGCAAAAATTACAACAGGAAACAATAAGCCCAACACAGCGATGATGACAATTTTAAATTTTAAAACAAACTGACCCATTTTTAGTTTGGCAATAACGAATAATCAATATCACAAACTCGTGCTCGTGGTAGTGAATTATAGCTTCCTATTTTTTCATAAAAATCAGCTCTTGTTTTTTTTCGTGTTTCAGTATTTAATTGTTTATTTTTCACAAAATTAATGTACACATCAATTTTCTCTATGTCAGAATATTCTCTTGCAGATTCAGGAGTTTTTCTTGGTACAAGAGTATCAGCAACACATATATCTGCTCTATCCTCTTCTTGTATCGTGGCAACTACCACATCTGTATTTATTATCTCTTGCACCGCCTCCATCTGCAATGCCAGCGCGTATTGAAGCAATACCGCCCTTATCTTTGCCGAATCGGGATATTTTTTGAAAATTGCCAATTCCACATCGTCGCGGATGCCGTTTTTGTTGGCATCAACGCCTTGGATTGTTTTATCCGCTTCGGCGCCCGGGTCTGGCGGCAAATTCTTCCCTATCACATCGTCCATCGTCAGTTTGGTGTTATGAATCTTCGCCACCTGCTCGTTGGTTTTGTCCAAATTATAGAAATGAAACATCCGGATAATTACCAACACAAAATAAAAAACCGCCAATGTTCCAAAAACAATCAGCGGTATCTTATATCTCTTTTTCATAGCCATATTTTACCACATCAACCAACACCAACAAAACCCTTATGTGTGTATAACTTTCACACCACCATCAAGGGGTTGCCTTGATGGTGGTGCTTTTAAAAGACAGCCAGTCATTTATCGTGTAATTAAAATCTTGTTGTGTTGAAAAATAATCAGGAAATACCTGTTTGTTTATAATACCGCTTTCTGGCCTATCGGCGCCGAGATAATCCATATAACTGGAAAAGACGTATTCTCTTAAAAATTCTTTGGCCTTATTTTTATCTTTAATACCTTCTTCTTTCCAGTTAGGATCAATTATTTTAATTGGATTTAGGTGTATGTAAGTAAATAAATATTTTAGATAATCATCATCATTTGCATATATTGCTTTAAAAGTTCCTTCAAAAAGTCCGCCTGTTCTTTCGTTTTTTTTATTAAAATACATTGAATATGCCGTGGATAATTTTTCCATAAACAAACTGATACCGTTTTCCATCTTTTCTCTAATTAATAAATGAAAATGATTCGGCATCAGGCAATAAGATCCAATATCCACCAATGTTTCCCCTCTGTCTATTTCATCCAAGGGTAGTCCTTGGATGGTTTTAAACACGACTGGTTTTTTGCTGTTGCAAACAAAAAGTAATTTTATAAATCTTTTCTTGTAAGAGTCGTCAAGAAAAATAGGCATTTTGTTACTACCCCTATTATACAAATGATAAAATTCCCCTACTGAAAATTGAAACTTTCGATTCATCAACAATAATTATATCACTAAATAATTTCCAAGGGTAGTCCTTGGAAATTATTTAGTTAAGGGAGTCTAAGAGATTTTTAAGATCGGAGGAGGTGGTGGGATTGGCGGCGATGCCTTGTTCCAGAATGGCACGGGCTTTAGCTGTGTCTTTGGCAAAATATCTGTAAAAATCAAAGAAATTGCGGTAAATATAAATGGCCGATGGGTCGTTTACTATGGCTTTTTTGTAATTTTCTTCCGCTTTGGCGTTGTCTTTGAGATAGTAAGCGTAAAGTTCGCCGAGATTGTTGAAAGATATTGAGTTTTGGGGCCGAATAACGCTGGCGTATTCCCATACTTCTTTAGCGCCTTCATAATCACCTATCGTCTTGCGATACACTCCCAGCACCAGCCAGTTTTCCAGATTATCGTTGTCTTTTTTGAGATGGCTTGATAAATCTTGGATTTTGTCAGTGGCGATTCTTTTAGCCTCTTCGTTCATATCGGCCGTTATTTTTATTTCCTTATTTAAATCAGGCAAAGGAACGTTGACCGCCCGCTTATTGTTTGTAATGACGACAGGTTCTATCTTAACGCCTTTCATATCGCCTTCGCCTTGAATGATGACTCCGCCAATATTTACGGTATTGCCGGCCGTTTGGCTGCTGGAAGAATTAGATTGGCCAACTGTAACGCCATTTTGCGTTTTTGGGGACAGTTTTTGATAAAAATAAAAGCCCAGTCCCCCGCAAACAATTAAAACAAAAATTATAAAAAGTATTTTTTTCTTCATATTTAAAATACTAGCAAAAAACTCCCGTCTATTCAATATTTCTTGCTATCCAAGGGTAGTCCTTGGATATATACAGATGTTCAAATACAAAAACCCCGCCCTCTTTCGAGGAACGGGGTTTTTGCTAACCTCCCGCAATCAACTTTTCAGCCGATTATGGGACACAAGGTGGTTATTATTTTGACTTGGAGAAGGTGATACCTCCTGAAGGCAAGGTCGGAACATTGTAACCGTTTATCCAATCGTTGTCGTTGATTGAAGTGGTGGTTGTCGTAGCTCTCGGCGACCAGATAAAGTTGTTGGAGGCCGTGGCGGCGGCTTCAATGTTGACATAGTTGCCCATCAAAGCGGCCAATGAAGGATAAGCGCTGTCACCCCTCAAGGTTGTGGTCAAAGAATCTCCTGAACCAACACCGGTGATGGTGGCAACCACTTTGAAGTACATCGTAGCGCCAGCGGCAATTTCTACGGTTGTAGAAGCGGCGGCTGTCGTTTGCGGATAAACTTCAAGGTCAGTGGAAGCGGCGGCCCATCTTGTCTCAAGGTCAAGGTCGGTGTTCAAGAACTTTCCTCCTGAACCAACACCCGATACCGGGCTGGAGAATGTGCCGTTGCTGTAGCTGTTGTAAGCGTACACATTCAAGCTGTCGGCTATCACCCCTGTGGTGGCGACATTGAAAGTAAGCTTATACAGGGACATTTTGCCCATGCTGTCGGCCTTGACGCTGAAACCCATAACGGTTTCATCGGTCGTGCCGTTCAAAGCTGAATCTATGCCGGAAAGCCTGTCAAATGTCGGGAAAGTCCTGAAGACTCTCACGCCAGAGAAGGTTGTCGCCCCAGAAGACGAAGTTATCGTCACACCGCTGGCTTGGCCGGTACCCTGCGCGTTACCCGCGCCAATCAAGTCAACCGCCATTAAAGTTCCTTGCGCAGCCGGCAAATCGGTGCCGATAGCGGTCAAAACAGTCTTGACAGTCAAGCTCTTGGACTGGCCTTTCGGAATGATGAAGTTGGAAATGGTTGAAGTCCCGGTTGTTCCCGAAGAAATAACCAATGAACCAACTTGCGTTGAACCGTCCCACAAAGTTATTTCCGACAAATCGGAAACCGTGGTGGAAGCGGTTGCGTTGGTCAATTTAAGACCAAGTTTGGTAAGAGCGATGTCTTCGTTGGAGGCGGTGAAATCCATAATACCGACAGTAACTGTGCTACCCGCCGAAGCTACGGCGTTAGCGGCCGGGCTCTGGGCAGTATTGGTTGTTACCGTCAAGGTGCCGTTGGCTGTCAAAGTCATAGCTTGACCGGCTGAATCATTTTCCGTCGGGTCAACGCTCTGTCCTGAAGTTACCCCGGTGATTGTCGGCGTGGAGCCGCTGTCATAACCCCATCGGTAAGTGCCCGTCGCTCCGGCGACAACATTGCATTTGAGCGCCAAAGTTTTAGTTGTTTGCTTGCTGATTATCAAAGCGGTGTCAAGTGTGAAGGAAGTGGAAGAACCGGCGGCTGACGGATTGACAACATTAGAACTGGTGTTCAATGCGGTTGAACCATCGTAAAGAATACAATTGTTGACATTGGTCGCTGTGCCACCGCCAGTATTATATTCCAACGGGATAGTCGTGAACTTAATGTCTTCACCGGAAGAATTGGCGTCAAAAATATAATTCGCAAAAGTGAATCCTTGCGCTCCCGCAACTATCGTCTGCGCCACCGGATTGGCGGAAACGCTGATAGTCAAGGTGGCTGATTTCACCGTCATCGTGTTGGCGGTTATCACCGAAGAGGTGATAGAAGTTCCAGAAATGGAATTGCCTGTCGTTTGGCCGGTAACATTTGACCAGTTGGATGAAGGCGTGGTGGAAGCGACGACCGTTTGATCGTTAACAAAATTCGTTCCCAGTTTGCCTTTCAAAGTGTAGGTCTTAACGCCTATCGGGAAAGTAACCGTGTCGCTGAAAGTTACCGAACCGTAATCAAGGTCGGTTCCCGAACCGTCGACCGGACCGGCTACCACGGTTCCATTCTCGTCGTAGAGGGAAATGTTGGTTATATCCTCAACATCTCCGGCTCCGCTGGAAAGCTGGAATCGGAAAACCAGGTTATTGGCCGAGATCGACTCGCCTTTAACTTCTACCGTGAAGCCTCCAAGTACTTGGTTAGCCACATTCTCCGCGATATTTGTCGCGGCGACTGAAGTGGCTTTGGTCACGGTAATCGTTCCGGATGAAACTGTAACCTGTGAAGCGTCGTACCAAGGATTGGCGCTGGAGAAAGCTGAAGTGTCGTCTGTCGGATCAGATGAACCGTTCGGAGGCGTAACGCCGTATCCGTAGGTTTCTCCGCTCACATTGACATCGGTATTTTTGTAAATATCAAAGTCAATCGTTCGGCCTGAACCTCCGACAATGTCTCCTTTGATGGACATTTCAATGAAACCCCCTTTGTCAACCGTCAAGCTGCTGGCGAAGGTTGAAGTGTAATACTTGCCGTCGGAAGAAACTGTCGTGTCGTAAGCGGTGCCGTCAATATATGTCTTGACATTGGTTAAATCCGCTGTTCCGACTGAACCTGATTGATTCCATCTGATTGAATGGACTTTTATTTTCTCGGCTGAACCGGCGGTAAACTTGACAGCGCTGAAAGTATAGCCTGTCGTGCCAACCGGTTTGGTCGGACTGGTTTGCGGATCAATGGAACCAACAGCGTTAGTCACGCTGCCGATTGTCAACGAATTGTTGATCGTGTGTCCGGCTCCGGAAATAGGAAGCAAACCGCTGACTGTGGCTGAAGTCGTAACTCCAGTTACGGAAAGATAAGCGACTTGTCCGGCGTAGCTGGTCTGATCGGAAGCCATATTGCCGCCGACCGTAAAGGTCTGGCTGGCACCGGCTTTTATTGTAACCGTGTCGCCCACCGTCGCTTTGTGGTCGGAATTGAAAGTTTTGGCGATGCCGAGCTGTGTTCCGGTTTCGTCCAAAAGGACAACTCCGGCGAAAGCGGCGTCGTTAGCCAAACCTGTTCTTTCCACCGTGATGCCCGTGACAACCACATCTTGCGCGCCGGCTGTCAAAGTGACTTTGGTGAAAGGAAGTCTGGCCGCGCTCTTGACCGCCAAGGTGGCGGCCGGTTGCGTGGCTGAAGTTATCGTCAAACCTTCGCCTGTCGCAACAACTGAAGAAGATGATCCTCCAGTCGTTGTCGTTACGGAAGATGAACTTCCTCCCGTGGTGGTCATAGACATACTGTCATACTTGGCTCGCGATATTGAGCCGAAGTATCCGACGGCCGGAGAAACTCCGTTGGCCGATTGCCAAGCGGCAACGGCTGTTCTTGTAATTGAACCGAAGTATCCGGTAGCTCCACCCGAATAGGTGAAGTGACCGGCGCTCGTCAAATGTTTCTGCAGGCAAGTGACATCATCGCCCCTTGACCCGACGGTCAAGGAACGGGTGAACGAGCACTTGTCCGCTGTTGAAACGGACGAACCTTGCAATGTCAAAAGTTGAGCTTGCAACACGGCTATCTGGGCCAACAGCTCGTCAATGGTAACGGCCGAGGCGGTCAAAGGAGCGACTAAAGCTCCAAACGACAACCAGGCGGCAGTCGCCAAACCAACGATAGCTGATGTTGTTTTGCCAACTTTATTGGTCTTAAATCTATTCATAATGTTTTTAATCTTTTAATTTACTTCTTGCGCGAATAAAATTTGATTTCGACAAAACCAAACGCTTCGCGCAAATAACTGATAATCTTATTAATCTTTTCTTTGTCAATTTGCAATGTAAATTTTTCTTTCGGGAAATCCGTAAATATTTTCCTAATCATTCTTAACTTTCACAATTATTTTATTTTCAAAGTTCGGTCAATCCGGCCGTTCAACAATAAAAACCCCGCTAAATTTTTATCTGCTTTCAATCATTATATCCCGTCAATTCCACAACGCAAACGCCTATGTGGATAACTCCGGAATTATTCCGAAGTTTCTATGTTAAATACGAGATTTAACGCTTGTTTATCGCAGAAAAAATGGCCAAATCCATCAAGCTTAAATACTAGCTTATCCGATTAGATAAGTCAATTGTTTGATACTTCCGCCATCTTTTGTCGCCGATGGCCGAAATTTTTCCCATTTTCACCAAATCCAGCAAATCTCTTTGAATTGATTTCTCGCTGATTTCTCCGTTGAAAATAACAGCGATTTCATTGACGCTTTTGGCCGGTCCGCCCCTGAGAAAATCAAGGACTTTCCCTTTCCGGCTTTGCGGATTGATTTCTTGGAGGCTTGTTTCCTTGCTATAAGCTGAATTTATCGGGCTTTTTGGAAATAATTCTTTTCTCTCAACCGTTTTTTCAAATACCCCTTGATTCTGCCCCGCTTGGGAATTCGGCTTCCAGGAGGAATATGAACTTCCGAGTTTTTCCAATTCCAGAAGCATTTTTGAATCATAGGCCATATCTGTTTTCTTCCCTTCTATAAAGTTCCTTAAAAACAAATACTCTCTTTTTAAAATTTCAAAATTTAAATTGGAAATGCAAACACCGGCGGAAACCAATTCCAATGATTTAATGATTTGGGTGAAATTTTTTAACGAGTTGTCCAATAGACTATCTTTATTTTTTATATCTTTAACGGACACCAAGTCATCGTAAAGACTTAGGGCCTTATCCCTTAATGTCCATTTGATAGGTTCTTTATCAGACAACAAATCAGTAACCCGATACAAGGCGGCGGTCAGCTTTTGTATTCTGTCCGTTACATAACCGTATATGTCTTTTATATTGTCCATAAGGTTGTTTTTCTTGTCCTTTATAAATACTCTTCTGTTGATGTCTGTTATAAACATAGTAACGGACAAAAAAATAAAAAGCAACCGCCAAATAAAATTTTTTGAGTTTTGAACTTATGGCTGTATAATTATTGGAGATGTCCAAGAAAAACAAAAAAAAGTTTCCGGAAATTGACAACGAATCTCCCAAAAGAAAACTTCGCCCGCCGAAGATACGAGCGCTCGGGGAATTGAGGAGCGAAACCAAACATTCCATTTTCGCCATCGGCGCTTTCGTCCTTGGCTTAGTGTTCGTCTTGTCCTATTTTGACAAAGCCGGCGTCGCGGGAACGGTTATAAACAAGATCTTCGGTTCTCTTTTCGGCAATGGTTATCTTTTGGCGCCGTTTCTTTTCTTTTTTGCCGCTTTCTCTTTTTTCCGTTCCATTAAACCGAACCTCGTCGCCCACGCTATTGTCGGAACGACGCTCTTTTTGATAAGCAGTTTGGGCGCGATGACTGTTGTTTGGGGAGGGAAAACCGGAGGATACATCGGCTACTTCGTTTCTCTGCCTCTCTTAAGGTTTTTTGATTTTTCGGTCAGCCTTATCGCCCTTGTCGGCATAGCGATAATTTCTATTCTGATAATGCTCAATGCGCCCTTGGCCATAAAATCTTTGTGGAGAAAAAATAAAGAGGAAAAGGAGGTGGAAGTTCATATCAACCAAATGAATTCTGTTGATGACGAAAAAACAAACAAAGAGGAGCGAGAAAAAACGGAAGAAAAAATCAAAAAAGAAACCGGCGGCAAAAAAGAGGGAAGCGGGACAAAAAAAGAAGAAGATGACCTCCCGGAAATGAAGATGGATTTTAAAAAGGGCCGTTCCAATTTTGTTTCTCCTCCGCTTAGCCTGCTTGAAGGCGACCGGGGCAAGTCTTCCAGCGGCGACATCAAAGCCAACGCCAACATCATAAAAAGAACTTTGCAGAATTTCGGCATTGACGTGGAGATGGGCGAGATAAACATCGGGCCGTCCGTGACTCAATACACTCTCAAACCGGCTGAAGGCGTAAAACTGTCCCGAATTATCGGCCTGCAAAGCGACCTCTCTCTGGCTTTGGCGGCTCATCCTCTAAGAATAGAAGCCCCGATTCCGGGGAGATCTTTAGTGGGCATTGAAATGCCAAACAGCGCGAAAACGACTTTGGGTTTGGCCAGTTTGTTCAAGGAAGAAGGTTACGCCAAGTCGGACTTGCCTCTTCTTGTTTCTTTGGGCCGGGATGTCGCTGGAAAAGCCCTTTTTGCCAATGTCGCCAAAATGCCCCACTTGCTGGTCGCCGGAGCGACGGGTAGCGGCAAATCTATTTATATCCACTCATTCATAACCAGTCTTCTTTATCGCAACCCGCCGGAAGCCTTGAGATTTATAATGATAGACCCGAAAAGAGTGGAATTGACGGTGTACAACAATATCCCCCACATGCTCACTCCGACCATCATAGAAACAAAAAAGGCCATTATCACCTTGAAATGGCTGGCCAAGGAAATGGAAAGAAGATACGAGGTTCTTCTTTCTGCTGGCGTGAGAGACATTCTTTCCTATCACAAAGAAAAGAAAGAAAGCAACCCGCCGATGCCATTTTTGATTGTCATCATAGACGAATTAGCCGACCTTATGTCCACCTAC
>Ga0209343_10003297_pt1 | contig 20411 bp, 14 predicted proteins | sample RifCSPlowO2_02_FD_184026 | JGI IMG/M metagenome (GOLD analysis project Ga0209343, IMG submission 184026) | Groundwater microbial communities from Rifle, Colorado - Rifle CSP2_plank lowO2_0.2 (SPAdes) (version 2) | ecosystem: Environmental > Aquatic > Deep subsurface > Groundwater | place... | reverse complement strand
AAAATCCGGTGCTTTCTCAATTTCCCAATCGCGGTCAACAAACTGCCAGCCTGTAGAAAGATATACGCTGCCCCCTTCTTTAATATATCTGTCAAGAAGCTTAAAGGCAGAACTTTTATTTTTGTATGAGTATCCGTATAAAATAAGCCCGTCAAACTTTCTTAGCTCGTCGTAAGAATAATCATCTATGTTCTTCTTTCCCGAAGCAATAAATGCATCATCATAAGAAAGCGCTCCTTCATTGGCTAATTTAAAAAAAGTTTCATATGCTGTTTGTTTTTCACTGCCTATCACAAGAATTAATGGTTTATTTTGAGAAAAGCTATACAATTTCACTTGGGGTTTAAGACGGAAAATTCCCTCGCCTTCCTTGATCCAGTGCTCCGTATCTTGTGTGAAATTATTCTCAGGGTCTGCCCCAATATTTATAAGCACATATTGAGTCCCATACCATTTGGCAACATTATATATTGGGATTGGATTCCTGTCTTTACCATAGAAAGTACTCTGCTGATAGCCCCAATAAGAATGGTTGAGGGAGGACTGATATCCCCAAAGGTTTAACATGCTGTCGTCAAAATTATTCACATTAAAGCTTTGCGTGGTTGTTCCAAGGTTAGGAGAGACATCCACTCTCACCATTTCTTTTTCTCCTTTTATTTTTAAGAATTCCTTGTAGATATCCGTTATAAAAGTCGAATCATTTATGTTGGTGTTCAGCTTGAACCTGGGCCAAGCAGATATAGCCAGTTTTTTACTAAATGGCTTGATAACTGCATCACAATATTTAACACGGCCTTTTTCTATGGGGTCTAAAATGCATTTGTCCGCCAAATTGTCTAAAACTTCAACTCGCGGGCTATCTTGACAATATTCTGGTAAAGATCGTTTTTCTTTTAGTCTATTAATAAGATCGTTCTCTTCCGCACATTTGCTACCAAGAATATATTTATCAATTTTTCCTTTTGCCGATTGTGCACAAACTTGAGGGATAAATGAATTGCTCTCTGACTGACAAAAATAAGGAATTTTATCATCAGCTACTGTTGTGAAGTCTAATCTGTTTACTCCGTAACGTACGCTTGGCGGCGAAAGCGAGTAATAACGGAACAGAATAACGGCTCCCACCGCGATTGCTAGCGCGCTTGCTCCCACCAATATCGACTTAATTGAATCTATGTAGAGAAGTATGCTTCCTTTTAAATAACGCTTCCATAAAAAAACCAAAGAAAAAAAAATATGGGGAATAGCAACGGCGCCAAAACCGGCCAATACAGGCAGAAATACCCTTAAAGGTATAATTAAGGGACGGTAGTGCTGAGCTCCGGTTAGATTAAGATACCACCAAACCGGAGCAAAATAATAGATAAATAGAAAATTAAGTGCCGAGAATAACCCGATTACAAATAGTTTTTTTGAAAGCCAATAAGAGAAAATAAGCCCTACAAGAGCCATTGCCCACACGGGAACTGCAAAAGCTACATTTCTTTCCGCAAAGCGGCGGTCTCCCTGCGGAATTTCAGCCAAGGTTAAAAATGGTTTAAAATACCATTCGGATGCATCTTTAAAGAAGAATTCCTTACTTGCTGAGCCTGCCCTCTTTGACTGTAAAGAATAATACTGAAAATTGATTTCATGAAACGCGCTTATAAGATATGTAACTGCCAGAAATACGAAAACTGCAAGAATTCCGTAAAGAGTTTTTTTAAATCTCTGATTTTTTGCTGAAAGGAAAGAATAAAGAATCCCATAGAAGGGAAAGAAGGTAATAATACCCAAAAATGCTAAAGCATGGGTAAACCACAACAGCGATAAGGATATTGCTCCCAAAATTAAGGATAAGCGAGCTACCCAATTAACTCTGCGCTCTAAAACGGAGCATAAGAAAACATCAAAAAAAATTAATGAGGGCAGAATAAATATGTAGGACATAGATTCGCCATAAAATCCCCAATAAATAAGCCATACCCATGAGATAGGCGATAAAAAGTAAAAAAGAGATGCGATTAAAGCCGCTGTTTGATTTTTCAAACGGGTCCAAACAAAGAAATATATCCCCAAAGAAACTAATAAGACAGAGACGAAAGACAACATTTGAAAAGAGTTCTCAAGAGTTAGACCTGAGGCTCTACTTACAAGAACCGTCCCCAGATGGGCCAGGAAATGGTACCCATAAACTATTGATACTCCTCCGCCCTGCAAGGGGTACCAAAGGGGAATTTTCGGGAACCAATGGTCAAACCAATAAATAACCGAAAAATTGTAAGCCGTATCCCCTCCTGTTACCCCATCTATAATAGTATTTCCGAAATAATATGAAGATAAAATAATTAAGGCTAGAGCAAAAAGAAGATAAACCGATCTAAAAATTATCTCTATAAATTTAATCAAATAATTAAAAATAGAATTGAGCATATTTTAATTAATTATTTAATAATCCTCGTCTTCATTGCTTTTTTCAAACACATTTGCCGCTTTGTGTACCCTTTTGAAAATATAACCGATTCTTTTATCAAAAATGTTCTTTAAATTATAAACAACAGATGTGCCTCCCCTAAGACCTTCAGGCACCAGGAACAACAGGACTAAAAAGGTTATTATCGAGATTAAAAAGGCTAAAGATTCGCTAAGAGGTTTTTTATATTCCCGCACAATCTTGCTTCCTGCTTCGGTCTTGGGAACTCTTATTAGAGAAAAGCCCGGTCCTGCCCTGTATACACTTAGCTTTTCGTCCTTTCCGGAATTATTGATCAGGGTTGTCGTAAAATGAGGGTAATACCCTTCTTTCCAAAGAAGATATCCTCCCTCCGGCAAGTCTTCACCTATAGCAAACTCAACCTTATCAGGATGAGGTCTTGTAAATGTAATTTTATAATCCTTACTATTTTTATTGTCAGAAAACCAGGAGAATAGATTGTGAAGAAAATTCACTTCTTCCTGATAAACTACATTGCCCGGTTTTGCATGAGGAAAAATGTTCATGCCGGACCATACTATTTTTCCTTTACCAATTTCCCCTGTTGCTATCAAGGGAAAACCATCAACCGATAATGCTACTTTTGCCCAAGTTTTAAGTTTATTCCTTTCGGCCGTGGACACTCCCCATGACTGATCTCCGTAGGTGAGTGAATTAAATTTTGACAAATCTATATTTTTTGAAAACCTTTTGTCCTCAAGAGTATAGCTTGAGGTTTTCCCTAAATCTTTCCATGAAAGGGATTTAAAAGGAATTATGTCTAGCGCATTATCTTGCCCATTCTTGCCCCAATCAGGAACGGTATATTGCCATCCCGTATCTATAAAGACATTTCCCCCTTCTTCAACATAGTGCCTTAATAATTTGTTTGCTTGTCCTTTATTCCGATATGTATAGCCATGAAGCAGCAGAACATTAAAATTTTTGAGCTCATTCAGGCTGTAATCGTCTATTGCGTCTTTGCCCCATACAATATATGCATCATCGTAAGGTATCGCCCCTAAAAATGCTATCGAAAGCACTTGATCATATGGTTGATGTTTGCTTTGACCAATTGCTAAAACTGTCCTCTTATCGGATAATTCAGCTATCGAATTTTTAAGAGGGAATTTATATCCGCGGGAAAAACTTTCCCAGCCTGCTTTTTTAAAAGTTGTTACATCCGTTTCACTATGGAGAAACATGTATTGAATACCAAACCATTGAGCTAAATTATTTATAAGATCAGGATTTTTAAATTGGGGCAAAGTTTGCATAAATACCATCTGCTGCCAGCCCTGGAACCTTAGGAGAAGCGATGCCGTAGGTAAATATGTATGCATCTGGGATAGGCTGCGGTCAAGGTTGTAATAAGGCGCGTACATTGACAGATTGCTAACTGCGGGAGCAAAATCTACCCTCGCCTGAGGGTTTTCTTTCGCAATATTCTCCAGTAATTTATTAAGTTCCGGATCCGGATCATAGTTATCGTTTAGTTTAAATTCGGGCCAGTTTTTAGGCTCCAATTGTTCTTTTAAAGATGGGACTCTCTCTTTACAAAACGGAAAGCTATTAACATTATCTCTACACTTAATCCAGATAGATTCTGCTTTTTCTTTTGTTAGTGTTTCAGGGTAACAAATATCAGGCAACTGATCCTTTTTTTGTCTTCCACATGCTCCTTCTATTCCTACAGGCATAAAATAAGTACTTAATATAGAACCGCACCATCTTTTAGTTCCGCCTTTTAAAAATAGAGCAGCCTCCTTATAGTTATTATTGGTACATATATCCGCTATAAGTTTTTCTCGCAATTTTTTTTCCTCAAAAATATTTCTAAAATCCAATTTCTTTGCCCCATAATTATAAATAAGAGGTATGTTTTCTATTTTTTCGTTATTATTTAAAGCATGCAAGAGATACCCTTCTTTTTCAGAAGTATTAGAATACAAAGAATATCCTGCTAACAAAAGGGCAAGACTAATTACAATTATCGCTTTAATAAACTGTAAATATCTATTCTTTATCCAGAAAAACGGAAGCGAAAATAAACCTGTTATTGCAAGAGCAGCCATTATCGGCCATACAACTCTTAGTACTATAAACATCTCACGCATTGTAGTTCCTGAAGTTAAAAGGAACGGTAATACAGGTATACTTTTCTGGTACCACCAGAAATGAGGAGATAAAGTGAGCGTAAAACCGTACAATGCATATAAGCCAAAAGTAAGCATTCTTTTGTCTTTAAAAAAGAACAATATGATGCCTAAAATCGCAAATATTGAAATAATTGAAGGAAAAGAAAAATTTCTCATCGAATGAAGAAAATCACCTAATTTATATGAGGTAAATCCTAAAATACTAAGGGCGCTTGGTAAACTTTGTTGGATTTGTTCAAAAGAAGTTCCTGTTAATCCTGAAAGGCTTGCGATTTTTGAATAATTATTAAATGGAATACTAAACACCAGCGTTGTTAAATATGAAAATAGGCCGACTAATAACAAAGCAGTTAATCCTCTTAAAAAAACCTGTTTTCTTTCTCCTTTGGATAATATGAAATAGCCGATAACATAAAATGAAAAAAATCTGATAAGGGCAAACCCTCCCAGGAAGTGAACTCCCATTGCTAAAAATAAGAAGCTTATTGTTAAAAATAAATAAAGTCTTGTTTTGATTCCCCAATCTCTATTTATAAAATTAACGAAAAACAAATCCCAGGATAAAATAGCCGGGCCTACAAAAATATGGGAAACCGATTCCGAATAAAAACCCCAGTCTACAAGCCATGTCCAGGAAATGGGTGAAACCAGGTAAAAAATAGAGGCAATGAAAGCAGCTGTCTGGTTTTTAAAACGAAGAGCAACAAATAGATAAATTGAAAATGCCATTGAAACAATTGACAAAAATCCAAGTAAAGTAAAAGATTGGACAATACTAAGGTCGCTTATGCTTCTGACAAAAGCGGCCAAATAATACCCTAACATTGGGTAGGCATGAGTTAAGGAGACGCCTCCGCCTGACAACGGATACCAGAAGGGGATATTTGGAAAATATTTATTTACCCAAACCGCAATTCCTAAAGCCTGTGCAAAATCTGTTCCCCATTGTCCGGAAATAAAATAATAGCCTCCGAGTATGTATAATGCCAGAGCAATAATTGCAAAAGAAACTATTAAATAAAAAAATCTGAAAATGACTTCAACAATGAAGAGAGAGAAATCTAATAACTTCCTGATTAACCTAAGCATAAGCTTTATCAAAATATAATACTTGTTTAAAAGCTTCTATACAACACTCTTTTTTTTATTAATAACCTTTGAGAGAAAATTTTTTGCATAAGCTTCTGCGCTTAAATTCTTGGCAATAAAACCTTTATTTTTTTTGAGCTTATTTTCCCATTTATTTCGGTTACGAATAAAACTTAATACTGCTTTTGTAAAAGCAGTATTAACGGGCTCTGACACTAACCCCAGATTCTCTCTCCCAATGATTTCATCTGCGCCTGAATTTTTTGCAACAATTGAGGGTCTGCCGACAAGAAGTGCCTCAAAAGGGACAGAAGAGCATCCTTCCGTTTCAAAATAAGGAACCAGAACCAGGTCGCAAATTTTGTAAAAATCTGCTATTTTGTTCGGTATAATATGTCCTGTAAATATAACTTTTCCCTCAAGTCCATTTTTTTTGACAAGATTTTTAAGATAATTTTCATTTGGCCCCTCGCCGGCTATCATAAGTTTTGCATTCGGAATTGTCTTAAGAACTTTTTTCAGGGTCATTATCGAAAGCTCGACATTCTTGGCAGGATGAAGATAAGAGGTGTGAAGGAGTAAAAAATCTTTATTATTCAATCCATATTTTTGTTTTATGCCATTATTATTTCTGCTTATTTTAAAATCATTTTGAGAAATGGCAGGATATATTACAACAGAATCTCTTCCATACATTTTTATAACCTCTTTTTTTACTTTTTCCGACTCACTTATAATCGCGTCCATCCTTCTTGTTGCCCAATAGTCTAAAGGCTTAATGAAAGACCATAATATTTTTTGAATTACAGTAGAGGTACTCGTTGTTTTTGCCGTTATACCATGAACAGTCCAGATAGTTGTTTTTTGCTTAACAAGCCTGAAGAATGCACATATCCAATGCGAAGGTAGATTGTGAGGGTTTAAGATATCAAATGAATGCATGTTTTTTAAAATTAAAATAGACAACACCGGAAAACCGAGAATATAAAAAAGGATTCTTGAAGAATAAAACAATTTAGAAAGCATTTTTGGGGGAAGAATATAATTAATATTGTGAAATTCCGGAGACATCCTTGCTTTATCAACATACAAGCAGGCAACGGATGTTTTTATCCCTAATTTTTCAAGCCCAATAGACTCAAGAAGACTTATTGTCTCTGCTCCCCTATAGCTTATCCATGGCTGGATTATTAGAACTTTCATAAGAATTGCGGCCTAAGTGATTTTTTTAAAAGTAAGATGGCCGGTCAAACCCGGGAACCAAAAAAACGCAAGTGATTCAAAATAAGTTACTGTGGCAAAAATATTTTTTAATACTTTCACAATTTGCGGCTTTGCCCCTTTTTCTTGCGAAACATAACCTTCAACTTGATAAGGGAAATTCTTTCCTCTTATATAAATAAGAGAAAAATACAAGGCATCTGCAAGCTGTCCCAGTAAATGAGTGCTGAATCTTCGATCAATTAGCCTGAACCCATTCCTTTCAAATTCCTTTTCTACCTGCCCAATACGCAAACCTTTAACATGCCCGCAATATATCTCTTTTGCCCTCCACCCAAACAAAGTTAACCACCCCTCAATGTTCCATCGGCTTCCCTCATAAGGAATAGCTATATGAATTATTCCTCCTTTTTTCAACACTCTCTTTGACTCGGAAATCGCTTTTTTTAAATCGGCAAAATGTTCAAACACATCGAATCCCAAAATCGCGCCAAACTCTTCTTTTGTATAAGGAAGCTTATAGATATCAGCATACTCAAATTTTACCCCATTCGAATTCTGTTTGGCCAAAGCCAGAGTTGAACGGCTTATGTCTCCGCCATAAACTTGAAGGTCCGGTCTGTACCTCTTGATGGCTTTGGCCATAGCCCCACCACCGCATCCAATCTCCAGGATTTTCCCCCTCACTCCTTCTATTGAAGCTAAACCGTACTTCAATTTAAGGGCAGGGATAAACCAGGGAGCGGTTGTTATCTTTCCTAAACCAAAAGGCTTGGATTCATAATCAAAGCTTGACTTCATAAATTTTCAATCCGAATTCTCCGTCTTTCACAAATTTAAAAATTCCCGGTTCTCTTTTTACCAATTCAAGATACCTTTCTCTTTGGGAATGAAATATCAACAATTTTATATTGTCTTTTTTAAGCCAATTCAATATTAGCTTTCTATCTTTATTCCATTTGCTGAAAAGCTCCGGGCGATCAGTAAAGGGCTTATATTGGAACGGGTCATACATTTGACCTTCAATGTTTTTGCCTTTTAAACCTGTGTATTTTATAAGAGCATAAGTCATTACAGGGTCTCCTTCATGGATTAAAACAGTTCCCCCTTTATAAATCTGCTTTATCTCTTTCGCGAGTTTTACTTCTTTATCCCAATTTGCTTTGGTCGGTTCAAAATAGCTGAAAATTACCAACCATGATAATTGAGTCGCGATAACAATTCCTATAACAAAGGCCCATCCTATTCTAAGCTTTCCAAATATTGGAATAAATTTGGGAATAAATGAAAAAAATATGATTGCTATTAATAGAGCCAAATAAAGATATGGCAAGCTGAAAATTCTTACAACCCAAAAGTAATGAACATAGCTTTTAATATACTCTGTCAAGCCTACAAAAAAGCCGAGAAAAAGAAATGATCCAAGACCCAACAGATGCACAAGAATTGAGGGGGGCCTTTTCCATAAAATATAAAGTATGCCAATCAGCGAAATGATAAACATTCCTATCCAAATGGGCTGAACAGCCACTTGTGTTGGGGTAAGAGGTATATCGGCCTGCCATTCTCCGGCCGCATTTCCTAGAAAATTCCACCATATGGGATAAAAAGCGTTCCCCGTCTGATTAAGGAGGTATTTCATATAAACAAGAATCAAAATTGTGTATGAAATTAAGGAGAATACTTTCTTGTCTATATGCTCTTTTGTAAAAACAAGAATAGAAAAAATTATCCCCAAAGAAAAAAGCCAGAATTCGGCTCTTGCCATAGAAGCGATGACAAGAAGCACTCCAACCAGGAAAGCTTTTTTTGGCCAAAGATATAAGGCCATAAAAAGAAAAAGCATGCCGAAAGGCTCAACCATTCCTGAAGCATCATTAAAAATAGAAACAGGATTTAATGCTCCCAAAACTGCCGCGGCGACACCTGCTTGTCTGTTCCAATATTTCTTACCTAAAAGATAAAGGAAAAGAACACTTAAGCTTCCTGTCACAAGACTTAATAATCTTGTCAGAACAATATCGTTTATTCCTGTGAGCATCATAAGAACTGAAAGTGTTAACGGGTGGGCCAGTCCCCAAAAGTATTCCATTCCCTTCAGATCCCAGAGCCTCAGGAAGCCATGGCTAAAACCTATCTCCTTTGTAAAATACGCAATCTGCCAGTGGTGATATGTATCTCCATACCAACCTACTCCCGCGTTTTGGGTTCCTGAAACGAAGAAAAGAAAATAAAGGCGGGGTATTAATGCCAAAAGAAGAATAGTAATTATAAAGAAGTAGTCAAGCTTGCTTTTTTCGACCTTTTGTTTCTCACCAGAATCCGGTGTCTCTTTTTGCGATTCTGTTGTTTTCGCGCTCGAATCCGAAATCTCTTTTATCTTTTGAAACCATTCCGAATATGCATTTTCCTTTTGGGTTAAATTTATTTTTCCCTTCATATAAGTAATTCTATTCTATTCGAAAAGGAAGTCGTCAACAATAACAAATAAGCTAATAGAAACAACAGATATGAAAGTCAATTCAATTATATTAAGCTGAAAAAGTAGTATTTCTCTACCAAAAACGATTCTCACGAAAATGGTTTCAAGGAAAAAGACGATAACAAAAATTGCTATAAACGCGACAGCTCTTGAAATCAAAAATTTTAAATTAAAATAATTTTTTTTCTCCGCTTCCACATCAAATCCCTCTTTCTGAAGATATGACTCCAGCGCGTCCCGGACAGTTCCTGAGCTCTTAAAAAGATACGCGCAGGCAACACATTCCTCGGCGGGAGTTAAGAGATGCTCAACTTTCTCAACTTTTCCAACATCCCCTCTTTTTAGTGCCTCATAAAGATCTACTAAGTGGTTTTGGCAAATACGAATTCTTTTATTTGTTGCCATTTTAATTTATTTCTTGTTTAATTGCTTTTTCTAAAATGTCTACATGTTTCTGCCAGGAAAAATTCTTCTTAACATGTTCCCAGGCATTTTTACCTAATTCTACTCTTTTATTTTTATCCGAAATAACTGAAACGATTTTTTTTGCAAAATCCTCAACGCTATATGGTTTTGCCAAATATCCGGTTTTATTATTGACGACTGTAACCGTAGGTCCGGCGTGATTCCATGCGACAACGGGCACTCCCCAACCCATTGCTTCAATTATTCCCATCCCAAAATCTTCCTCAGGAGAAGTATATACATAAACAGCTGATTCCTGATAAAGCTTTTGAAGTAAACCTTCGGATATCTGGCCCGGAAATATAATATTTTGAAATACATTCAGGGATTTTGCCAATTTTTTAAGTTCGTTTGTATATGATGTGAATGGGCCGGGCACAACAAGACTTATGTCCGGGAATTTCTTGACAACAAAAGGCAAGGCTTTTATTGCGTATTCAAATCTCTTCTGGGGCACATGCCTGTTTGTCAGAAAAATATAGGGTTTTTTAATAGAAAAATCCTTTCCTTCCAGGTTTTTAACTTTAAAATCCCCTTGATAAATGCTTTTCCGAGATGATCTTATGTCGCTCTTTTTTTGAACAAAAGCTCCTGCCGGACAATTATCAACTTCTGCCTTATAAATTTTGCGAATAATATCTCCTATATAAGTACCATTAACCAGTATTGTTTTTCCTTTTGTAAAAGAAATGCGATCGATATAGCAAACTACGGGCCTTAACATTTTTATCAAATCATCAATAAAGTAATATTCTTTCAAATTTTGCCAATTCACCTCTTCATCAATTTCCCTGTGATACAGAAGCCTGTTCGGCTGGTTCATGTATACAAAGTAGGGCTTTCTTAAAGTCTTTGCCACGCAATACGCGATCCAGGCGCCGGGCTGATTGGCTCCGAGAAAAATATCGACATCTTTGAACCTCAAAGCAAAAAATGGGGCCAGTATTGCCGAGGCAAGCATGGTAAAAGCGTGCCTGGCGGGAATAAAAGACGGAAGCTGGGGAAGAAAAGTTCTAACACCGAGGTTTCTTACCTCCTCAGGAAAGCATAACTTTGGATCAAGCGTTGGACCGAATATCTCAACCTCGTATCCCTTTCTTATCAATCCTTTTGCCTCCTCTAGCACAATTCGTTCGCCACCTCCCGAATAAATGAATCCACAATGAAATATAGCAACCCTGATTTTCTTTGACATATCAAATTTAAAATTATTGGAATAGTTCCTTATTTTCCTTGATCCACTTAACCAATTGCTTGAGCCCTTCTTTGTGGCAAATCTTCAGATCCCAGGAAAGCTCTTTTTTCAACTTTGAATTATTGCTGAAATACACTTTCTGGTCACCGGAACGCCAATCTCCCGACATTATTTTGATCTTTTTCCCCAGAATACCTTCCAGAAAATTTATGCATTCAATGATTGAGAAAATATGTTTTAATCCGCCGCCGATATTGTAAACTTTTCCCGATGAGGTCTTTATATTTTTTATTGCCAATTCATAAGCGCCAATCAGATCGGAAATATGTAATAAGTCCCTAACCTGTTTACCATCCCCGTAGATTGTAATTGGTCTTTCAAAAAAACCGGAAATTGCAAAATGAGCAGCCCACCCCTGATCTTCCATGCCCATTTGTCGAGGGCCATAAATGCAGGATTGACGAAAAACAACAGTAGGCATATCGTAAATCCTGTGATAATCCTGGACATATTGGTCTGCCGCGCCTTTTGAGCAGCCGTAAGGCGAATGAAAATCGAGTAAACACTTCTCATCCACTCCATTTTTTAACTTTGAATAGAGATATCTGTTGCTATTTTCTTTAATTTCCTTATCTGCCATAGCCCCATAAACCTTGTTGGTTGAGGCATAAATAATAATGGGTTTGTGGCCTGCATACCTCGCCGCTTCCAAAACATTAAGTGTTCCTTGAGCATTTATTTCAAAATCTTCCCGCGGATTAAGAACCGAGGTTGTAACTGCCACTTGGGCTGCCAAGTGGTAAATAACTTCCACTTTTAAGCTTGCTTTTTTTATCGCGGCAAAATCTCTTATGTCCTTTACCAATACTTCAAGTTTTTTATTGCTCCGGGATTTTAACCAGTCAAGATTTTTCTTAACTCCGCGCCGGGAGAGGTTATCAAAAACAGTAACACTCCACCCTTTTTTAAGTAAATGAGCGGCTAAATTGGAGCCAATGAAGCCTGCCCCGCCGGTAATTAATGCCTTCATCGTTTTTAAATAACTTCTTTCTTTTTTATTATACCAATAGATTGAGACCTTTTAATGACAAAAAGAAGAAATGCAAGTGTAAAAAGGGAAACGGCTCCCGCAATTAAATCCGGCATTGCAAGACCCTCTCCTCTTGCTAAAGAACCAATCCCTGAATTATAGTTATTTACAATTGCTTTATATGCAAGTTCATTCCGCTCGGCCAAAGCATTTTGTACTGAAAATATTAAAAACAATGTCAGCAGAGTATAAAAAACAATAGTGAAAGGAAAGAATATTAGTTTTTTTGCCTTAAGAATATAGTTTCGAAGAGCCGATTCAATTATCAAAACGATTATAAGCGAAAAAAAGAAAGCTCTAACAAAAGACATTTCAACTAAGTACCTCTCAGCCGTAAAAATCCCTGAAACCGCAAGGTTTCTGCTCGTCCCATAAAGGAAAAGATAAATGATAAAAAGTGAAAGACTAATAAAAATCGGTTTCAGTTTTTCCCTCCGGTCAAGTATGAGAAAGAAGATTATGCCAAGAATCGGAACAGAGGGAACAAGAAGGGGAAAGATAGACCAAAACTTATTTAAAGCATAGCTTACATGGGAAAGATCTAAAATTTTTCCGATGATATTCGGGTAATACCAGAAGAATGAAAGCCCAAATGAAGAAGCCAGCAAGAAAACGAGTCTGATAAATTTAGTCCTGAAATTTCCCATAAATCCCTCCGCAACTGTGACAATTATCAAAAAAATCAGCAAATTAAAAAGCGCAAAAGGAGAGATAAAGGAAACAAGTCCCGTGCCTGCCGCAGACACAACACCCCAAAAGGGGAGTCCCGTTCCAATAAATACCTGAGAAGTCAGAAGCACCAGGGGAGCAAAAGAAAAAGCAAAAGCGTGAGCTCCGTCTCCTGAGATAATCGCTTGGGCCAGGGGGAGATTGTTTCCCGTAAGCGGGTTAGGTAAAACATAAAGAAGAGTTGCTAAAAAAGCAGTCATTTCATGTCTTAAAACTGTTCTCCTGACAAATAAATAAAAGCTGATGGGAGCAATGGAAAGAGAAGTAAAAGTCAAAAACAGGAAAAAATAGCTTTTCGGAATAAAACCGATAGATTCCAAAAAATTACCGAAAAAAGAAAGAGCCTGAGAGGAAGAATAAGAAACAGTCAGGTCGCGAGTAAGAAGCGGATAGATAAGAAAAATATTAACAATGAAAACAAATCCTAAAAAAAGAAAGGTAGTTTTATTGATCTTTCCGCCCGTCCACCATGAAAAAGTTGCCTGAATTTTCTTCCCGACTCCACTCTCCCCAAGCCTGTTAGTCAGTTCAACTCCTCTTTTTAACGAGTCTCTCTCCATAAGATTATTACTTATAGTAGTCTAAAAAAAGGACGAAAATCAATAGGCTAATACTCTTCTTCGTCTCCCTTTGTCCCGAGGGAAAGCTTTGATAACGCACGGGAAAAATATGGATATATCTTTTCAAATCTAAGCATGATCAATAATAAGAGGGATGAAAAAAACACAGGTAATAAAAATTCCCCCGGACTATTTGAAAAAAACAATACAAAAGCCTGCTCTCCTTGTTTTTGTGGTTTTATAATTATGTTTCCAATAGGATCCTTCAAAACAAATCCCTGTCCCTCTTGAATTTTCCAGTTCGGATCATAAGATACGGCAAGTGAAATAACTTCATTTTCTCCAATTTCTCCATTTACAACGATTTTATTCGGTTTTTCAAAAAGAGAAGAAATTGGCCGCTTTATTGTTTTGACATATGTCAAAAGAGCTTCCGAATCTGCGCCATTTTTGGGTTTTTGAACTTCTACGATCTCATCACTTGCAATCCTGCCTATCGAACTATCCTCTATTTTGTAAAGCTTATCTCCGCGATCCGCAAGAATCAGCTTAAAATCCGCAAATTTATCCGTGTTTTTAAAATCGTGAAAAGGCTCATCCGATCCCTTATCGTGCACTAAAATATACGATGCTCCAAGCGCAAGCAACCAATTCCGAGTTAATTCCGGATCCTCCCCTTCCCGAATCTGATAAACCCCGTGAGCCCAGAAGGGATGGATAGTTGCCTGGTCTGCTCCCCCCCGCGCTTGAGCAATGTTTATAAACGAATTAACGAAAAAAACCGGGGAACCCGACAAAAACACCCTCTCCCCTCCCTTGGCAAGGCCCGGCCTTGCCAAGCTGCTGTTTTGGAGGAGCCGGACAATCCTCTCTTGATAATTGTTCTTATTTTGAGCCATCATCGAACTCAATATCCAGAAGTCGAAGAGGATGGACAAGATTAATAAGCAAGTTAAAAGTACAAAGTTAAAAGTTAAAAGTTGCAGTTTAAAGTTTGAAATTTTGAATTTTGAATTATAATTTTGAACTTTGAATTTTGAACTTTGAACTAAGGCGCCTAGCATAATTGCTCCTCCAAACTGCAGCTCCAGGGAAAACCCCACCCAGTCCATGACAAAATCGGGGTCTGAAAGAAATCGGACAACTGACAAAAACAAAAAAGAAGAAAAAAATAGAACCGTGAACAACATGTATCCTTTGGGTTTAAAATGTCTCCATTTAACAAGTAAAATAGCCAAAACCAGAGGTACCAAGTTCAAAAGAAACTTAAAAAGCGAAACGATTAGATTAAAAAGCGGCACCCCGCCAAAAGAGGGATTTGCGAGCAAAACCCACCAAAACCTCGGCGTGTACCAAACGGTAGCAAGAGAAACACCGAGCAAAGTAATTAAAACTGTCTTAACCGCCTTGTCTTCAGTATCCCTTTTTAACCCCAACGAAACATACAGCGCCACAAATCCCACAATTAGCGGCAACAGTATCGAAACATCAATTAATAATACAAAAGCTATCGCAATAGATAAAAATATGGCATTTTTGGGACCGGAATTCTTTATTAATTTTAAAAACAACAGCAGGATCCAAGGAAGGAAGCCGAATGTTACATGGTGAAGCCCATTTTGGTAAAAAAGAAGGTAAGGCGAAAAAGGCAGAATTAAAAATAAAATGCTCGAGATTAGGCAAACTCTCTTTTCACCATCTAGGCTTCTTAATAAGACATATAACCCTGATGCACCAATCAAAAAGCTTAAAGATATTAAGAAAAAATAGGCAAAGGAAACGGGTAGGAAAAAGGCTTTGTTTAAAATCAAAAGAGAGAAGGGGGCCACGGGACCAATGAGATAATTGAATGGATTCCCAAGGTACCAATAGGGATACCAGGAAATATCGGGGAAGTTCTGAACAAAAAAATTTGATAAAGCAACGACAGTTGGGATAAGAGATGCATCGCCCATTAGTGCATTACATTATATACATTTTTAAGTGGTTTTTTCTCTTCCAACGCGTAAGAGTACCTAGCTTGTCTACTTCCTCGATATGTTTGATAAATAAAGTTTTAGATAAAACGTTAGCTCGTCTTGTAGCTTTTCCTTCACAAAAGCTTTTTGTTTTTCATCTTCCAGAAGTTCTCCCAAACCGGCTAACAATTCAGTTTTCCGAGTGGTCTGAACCAGATCGCCAGCCTTCTTAAGAGCTTCAGTCAAAGTCATATTGGTGTTTTCCTTAAGCATTCTTTCATCTATCTTCCAGTTTTCTTTCAAGAAAAACCATAAGTCAAACATGTCACGGGCGGCAAACTTTTTCCTGGTTAGAAGAGCTTCTAACTTGCCGGCTACCATATCTTCCTCCTTCATCACAAGCATTGAGATTCCCAGGTAATTCTTAGGTGAATACTCATACAGCAGTGGCCTTTTTGAAATATCTATTTTTAAATTGCGTTCTCCCTTTTGATAGCTTAAGAGAAAAAAGAGTGTGTTTTTCTTGTCTGTTGCTTCTACGATATTGCCAAATTTAGGCAATATTTCCTTTAATCTTGCAAAGACCGGTTCTTTTTTCGCGGGATCCAGCAGATCAAAATCTAAATCAACAGAAAAACGGGGCAACCGGTAAAAAAGCATCGCGCAAGTTCCCCCTTTAAATCCCAGGATACTGCGTAGAAGTGTGTCAGAGTATATCTCTCGCAGAATACTCACCAAATTACTGCGGTGTAGATCAATGTTTACCATAGTCTTCTTTGTAAATCATGTAATACTCTTCTACCCTTTTTTCAAATGCTTTGCTTTTATAAATTTTTTTAAGTTCAGCCACCTTCTCCCAGTCAATCGTCCCTAAATTGTCAAAATGATAATTTTTATATAGATACACTGCATCCAGGAAAGCGCGTTCTAAAGTAGCCATAAAATAGCCTTCTTTTTGTTCAATTCCCAAAAGATTCGTTAACGCCTCTCCTTTAATTTGACGGTATTGAATATTGATCCCATTAATTTTTACTGATCGGGTTAGGTAGGATGCCGCAAAAATAGTTTCGTAGTATTGAAATACTACTCCACCTCTTGCCAAAACTGTTTCGAAGCTAATATAGGAGGGTTTGTATGCTTTATTGGCAACCTCAAATGGATTATACTCATTCTTTGCGTATAACCCCTGACGCAGTCTTTTAAGTTTGCCCGCATTGGTAAAGTACCGTATTCTGCTTCTCAGATTCTCATACGGGATCTGAGGAAAAAGCAAAGAAATGTCATCAAGAGTAAACACTGTTTGTGGCTGACTGTATAAACTAAGAATCAAATCTTTCTTCATATTTCCTACTGAAAGTGACAAAAATTATCGCATCTAGTAGACATTATACCATAATTCACCATAAAATACTCCACGAGTCAATAACCTGATCGCGAACGAAAAGTGTTGTGCGGGAATCAAAATTCGACCGAAGGTCGAACTAGCAAATCAACCTGATTAATCTCCTTTTCTCTCTTCAAGGACAAAACTATACGAGAACCACCAGCCGCCAGAGGCGAGCCTCGCCTTTGCGGGCGGGAAGAAAAAGAGAAAGATGATGGTCTTCTTAAAGAGGCTAATAAATTGTTTTAATAAACTCAAAGTAGTTTTCCTTGGTGATAAGTTTTACCGCAGTGTTGTACTCACTGACAAAAGAGCTTGCCCCCCGACTTAAAGCATTGCCCCTGTATTTAAACTCAAATGCCGCAATGTCTTTGTTGGCAACTTTTTCTATATAATCCACCTCTGCTCCGGAGTAGCTTCTCCAAAAGTAGGAAATTAGGCTTTTTTGCGAGTTGGCATAAAGTTTTCTCCTCTCTACAAAAAGGAAATTTTCCCATAAGAAGCCTGAATCCCGGCGCAACTCAACCGAATTAAAGTCGCCAATCAAAGCATTCCTGATCCCTAAATCAACGAAGTAAATTTTGTAGTTTTTACCAATCTCACGCCTTGGATTTTTAGAATAAGGGTGAGCTCTCAAAATCACATAGGCCTTTTCCAGGATATCTAAATAGGAAACCACTGTTTTTCTATCAATTTTTAATCTATTTGAAAGCTCGTTCTCGTTCACTTCAGAACCGATCTGATAGGAAAGCGCTCTGGTTAAATCTTTAATAGCTTGAGAATTTTTAACTCTCTGAAAGCTTAAGATATCTTTGAATAGGTAGCTTTCAACAATCTTATCGAGGAGTATTTGTTTTTGCAGAGGATTATTCTCTAAATAAACATCCGGGTATAGTCCATAAAGCATCACTTGAGGCAAAAGCATATCGGCTTGATTTTTTAATAAAGCAGGGTTTTTAGAAAACTCCCCCGCTCCTAGAATTTCTGTAAGTGAAAGGGGATAAAACATAAAATCAAAATACCTGCCGGTTAAGGGGTCGCTCAATTTGTTTTTTAAATCAAAACTTGAGGATCCGGTAGCCAAAACACGAACTTTTGGAAAGCTATCATGAATAATTTTTAGAGTAAGCCCCGGGTTATCGAGTCTTTGAGCTTCATCAATAAGCAAGACATCCACTTTTGAGAGCAATAATTGCGCAAGTAGTGTTTTGGAGGTAGTGTTAATAAGACTCCTTTCTTCATCGATATCGCAATTCAGATACAATATTTTGCTCCCCCTGCTCTCCAGTTTTTGACTGATATCTTTAACCAAAGTTGTTTTTCCAACTTGTCTGGCTCCCAGTACTAGGACTATCTTCTCGGAAGACAATAAACTGGAAACTACATGATCTTCAATTAATCTTGGGATCATAGTCCTAATATTAGAACTAATTTTAGGATTTGTCAAGACGAGGGTTGAACCGGAAACTAAGCTGTTAGACCAGCACTGCGCTCTTCCAGCACATACGAGTAACTGAACCACCAGCCGCCAGAGGCGAGCCTCGCCTTTGCAGGCGGGAAGAAAAAGAGCCAAGCAATATAGTGTTGATAAATTTGACTTATTCGAAATCGACACAAAATTACAAACTACATTAACTTCCACGATCGTGGACTTTTATGTAGGGGTGCGGCAATCAGATCAATCAGATATTGCCTCTTTCCCACGAAGCGGGACTCAGACCTTAAAGTCCTCTTCCTGAATGGATGGCTGTTGTTCTTCAAGGATAAATCCATAACTAAACCACCAGAAGAAGAAAAGCCATAGAATTACTACCAGAAGCAGGAATATTTTCATTGTTCCTAATACTAATACACCTTATTTATTTAGAAAAGGGGTTATCGAGTTAATCTCTTATCTTCAAAAAAATCAAACAACAGCTGGTATTGCAATATTTCATACAGCCCTTTATGGATTACACCCTTTTAATAATGGTAACAAACGGGTGTGCCGAATTCTCGAACATGTACTCCTTAGAAGTCTTGGGATTAATGAGAAGAATTTATACAGCACATCATATTATTACCACAAGCAAAAGCAGCGCTATTATAAATATCTTCTCTATTCTCTTGAGCACAAAAACCTTAACCATTTTGTTTCCTTTATGCTTGAGGCACTGGTGTTATCAATCATTGATGTTCTCAAAACAAGCCTTGAAATCAAACGGAATGAGTTTCTTGATAGACAGGAAGTATTAGGACCTGAGAAACTGGTGTTAAAACCATTTATTAAAAGAGGTGAGATACAATTTAAAAACTTAGCAAGACAAACCCGCGGTAAGATCACAAGACCAACACTAGTAACATACTTACAAAGAGTAGTTGAGCTGGATGTTTTAAAAAGACGTAAAGCAGGCAGGAACACTTACTATACTCTGAATTTCGAATCACCTGAAGAAGAAACACTTAAAGAATGGCTGAGTTTTGCCAAACAAAGACTTTCCTTTATACCGGATGATATTAAAGAGGGTATAGGGTATAGGGTATAGGGTATAGCGACTAGGGTTTAGGTTTCTCTAAACTTTTAATTAACATATTTAACATTTTCATAACCTCTGTAAGTAAAAGGTCAAGTTTTGTAAATTCATCCTCTCTTAGCATACCTGTTTTTTGGCGATAAGTAATTGTGTTTCTAGTTCAGCGCCTGATGAAAATGCTATCCTAATAAACTGTATATACTCACCCCTACACCCTAGACCCTTACACCTTTTCCTCAAGCACAAAACTATAGCTAAACCACCAAAAGCCAATCGAGAATAATGACCGTTTCGCAAAAAAAGCCTGCTTCTTATCAACTCCCCTATTATAAATGTGGTAATATTCATTATTGGCAAAAATCACTTTTCTCATTCTAATTAGATTGTAATACCAATCTCTCTAAAATCAAAGCTTAGCTTTGATTTCTTGCTTATTGAGCTAAAGCTTTGGGGGAAAACATTAATTCATTTCAGAGAAGAAATCCTTAATTACTTTGTCTATTGAACAACTAACGCCTACACCGAAGGACTGCATGTCAGGTGCAAGCTGTTTCAAAGAATTTCCTGCGGATTTAGAAATGCTAATGTATATATCCGCAAAGCACTTCTTGTTTTATCACCACAATCGGTCGTAATTACTAATGCTTACTACTTATCTCACAACCCACTCTAATTATCTAAGACCCTACGGAGAATATTGCGGGGTCTTGACTTTTTTGAAACAATTTAGCTAAAATAAAGTGAAAATAGTGAGAAAAATAAATTTTTTCCTGTATTCAGCTCTCTTGGTTACGTTTTCAATAAGTATACTTCTCCTGGCAAAACAGGCTTCAGCTCTAAATAATGGCTTGGCATTAACTCCTTCGATGGGTTGGAATCCTTGGAATAAATTTGGTTGTAATATTTCTGAACAAATAGTTAAAGAGATAACCGATGCAATAGTTTCCAATGATATGCAAGCGGCAGGATATGAATATATCAATCTGGACGATTGTTGGCAAGTAAGCAGGGATAGTAATGGTAATATTATGGCGGATCCGCAAACTTTCCCAAGTGGCATTAAAGCCTTGGTAGATTATGTTCATTCGAAAGGGCTAAAATTTGGAATCTA
>Ga0209343_10003294_pt1 | contig 20413 bp, 12 predicted proteins | sample RifCSPlowO2_02_FD_184026 | JGI IMG/M metagenome (GOLD analysis project Ga0209343, IMG submission 184026) | Groundwater microbial communities from Rifle, Colorado - Rifle CSP2_plank lowO2_0.2 (SPAdes) (version 2) | ecosystem: Environmental > Aquatic > Deep subsurface > Groundwater | place... | reverse complement strand
GGCTGTCCAGATAAATTATGCTGACACCGTTCCCAATGGCATCAGCAAGCAAGTGATGGCGGCGAAGAATCTCTATGATCAATACACAGCCGTTGGAATGAAACCCGGCAAAGACTATGAAATAGTGATGGTGTTCAGAGGCGACGGAGCCCAGTTTTTACTGACCGACGAAGCCTACGACCAAAAAGTGAAACAGCCACATCCGGGAGGCAATCCCAACCGAGCCATACTTGATGAGATGATGAAAGGCGGCGTGAAGATGTATGAATGCGGCGTGGCGATGCGACTGAAAGGCTACGCACCTCAAGACATTCTTCCTTATGGCCGAATTGTCGTGTCTGGCATTGGGGCAATGGTCGATTTTGAAAAATCAGGCTATATCTCCATCACGCCGTAATGGGTCCACGCTTCCATTTCAGATGACCAACATAGAGCCCGCTCACGGGTGGATTCAGATGCTGAGAATCCACCTTTTTGAACCGATACTGACAGAGCCACTATGCGTGTTTTACTGATTGAAGACGATGAACTGATTGCTCACGGCATCCTGGTCGGATTGCGCGCGCACGGCCTGACCGTCGATGGTGTGACTACGGCGGCGCAGGCGCAGGCCACGTTGTCAGCCGTGCATTGTGATGTGGTGATACTCGATCTGGGGCTGCCCGACGAGGATGGCATGAGCCTGCTGCGGCGCTTGCGGGCTGGCGGCATGGCGCTGCCCGTGCTTGTGTTGACCGCGCGCGACGCCGTGCAAGATCGCGTGGCCGGGCTGCGTGCCGGCGCCGATGACTATCTGCTCAAGCCTTTCGATCTCAGCGAACTCGTTGCCCGTCTACAAGCCTTGCTGCGCCGCGCCGCCGGACGCAGCGTGGATCTCATTGAGCACGGCGCGTTGCGCGTTGATCCGGCAAGGGGTGAGGTCTTTCTGCACGGACGGGCCATCGATTTGTCACGACGCGAACTGGCGCTGCTGGTTGCCCTGCTGCAGGCTCGTGGATGCATTCTGAGCCCCGATCAGTTGAAGGACAGTCTTTACGATTTCAGCGAGGAGATTGAAAGCAATGCGCTCAATGTGCATATCCACCATCTGCGCCGCAAACTGGGGGCCGACATCATCGAAACGGTCCGTGGCGTAGGCTACCGATGCAGCATGGTGACCGAATGACACTTCGCGTGCGATTGCTGCTGATGATTGGCGTCTCGATGCTGCTGCTCTGGGGTGGGGTCGCGATCTGGATGCTGCACGGCCTGGAGCAGGAAATGCAGCGCACCCTGGATCAGCGCCTTGAAATGTCGGCCCATATGGTGGCCGGCCTGATGTCGCAGAACCCGGCTGCGTGGGATGGCCGAAGCGGCAAAGCCGGCGTCTCCACCTTGAGCATGCCGCAGACGGTGAAAGGCCTGGCGTGCCAGGTCTCGCTGCGCGGTGAGGTGATTGCCAGCACCCCGGGCGCTGCGCCCGAGGCCATTGATCAGGTCGGCCCCGGGTTTGTCAATCGCGAAATCAGGGGTGAACACTGGCGCAGCTACACCCTGGATAAACTGGGTTTGCGCGTCACTACGTCCGATCGTCTGAGCGAGCGCAGCACCCTGTTGCGCAATGTCATGGTGGCTGCTGTCGTGCCCTTTGTCGCCGCCCTGCTGGGCAGCCTGCTGGTGCTGTGGTTCGGTGTTGGCAGTGGGTTGCGGCCACTGGAACGCCTGCGCCAGGTCCTGGCCAGCCGCACGCCAGATTCCTTGACCCCAATTGAAAACGTGCCCATCGCGCGCGACTTGCAGCCTTTGGTCAACACCCTGAATCATCTGTTGGCGCGGGTGAGCGAGACATTCAGCCGCGAACGGCGCTTTACCAGCGATGCGGCCCATGAGTTGCGCACACCTCTCACCGCCATCAAGATCCATCTTCAGGTCGCCCGCATCACGCACGGCCAGGAGGCCGCCGTGGCCATGGATTACGCCGAAGAGGGCGTGGCGCGGCTGCAGCACTCGCTCTCGCAGTTGTTGACGCTGTCACAAGTGGAAGGCACTGTCTCTTGGGAAGATGGGCGCCTCGCAGAGGCCAACGAAGTCGCGCTCCTTGCCATGCGCGATGCGACGCCCGAGGCGCCGGAGCGCATTGAACTCGACAGCGACGCCAGCGGTGCCGAACTGGTACTGCCCCAGGCGCTGGCTGTTACCGCACTACGTAATTTGTTGGAAAACGCCTTGCGTTATTCCCCCGCAAACAATAGCGTCAGGTTGGAGGTCCGCCGCTCGCCGGACACGGTTCGGTTCAGCGTCTGTGATCGAGGACCGGGGCTCAGCGAGGAGGCGCTGGTGCTGGCCAAGCAACGTTTCTGGCGACGCGGATCAGGTCGAGGCAGCGGACTTGGCTTGTCCATCGTTGCAGCGATTGCCGAGCGCTTCGGCGGAGCGTTCGAACTGCTTCAGCGATCCGAGGGCGGGCTGGAGGCGAAGTTGACGCTGCCAAGAAAGAAACAGCTTGACTCGAACTAGAAAGAATCGCTTTCCTTTTCTGCAAACCTGATCGCACTGAAAGCCCGCGTCAACATGCTGTGTCAAATGGATCTGTCAGCACTAGCGCCCCTCCTTATACTGCCGCATTGAACATCAATGCGGCTTCCTGGTCCCGATAGATGGGGGTTCCCACCTGTAAAGGACGAAGGTCAACAATGTTTTTTTCAAGGATTTGTGCAATGAATATCTCCCGATCACTTCTGGCCGTTCTTGGTGCGTGTTTGATTTTTGGACATGCCGCGAATGCCGCTGACCCGGCACCGACCCCAGTAAATAGCGCAGCGCAAGCACCCAGAGCTCCCGACAACGAGGCAGCATTGATTGAGCGCGGCAAGTATGTGGCGCACTTGGGCGATTGCGTGGCCTGCCACACAGCAAACAAGGGGCCAGCGATGGCGGGCGGCCTTGAACTCAAGACGCCGATGGGCACCATTTATTCGACCAATATCACGCCCGACGCCACCAGCGGTATCGGCAAGTATTCGTTTGCGCAATTTGATCGCGCCATGCGCAAGGGCGTGGCTGAGGACGGGCACAACTTGTACCCGGCCATGCCTTATCCCTCCTACGCCAAGATGAGCGAGGACGACATGCGCGCCTTGTACACCTTTCTGATGAAAGGCTTGGCGCCGGTCAGTCAGGTCAACAAGCCGGCGGAGATGCGCTGGCCGTTCGGCATGCGTTGGGGCCTGTCGTTCTGGAACTGGGCGTTTCTGAAGGATGCGCCCTTCAAGCCGGATGCGAGCAAGGATGCCGTCTGGAACCGGGGCGCCTATCTGGTGCAAGGCTTGGGACATTGCGGTTCATGCCATACGCCGCGCGGCATTGCTTTCCAGGAGAAGGCCATGAGTGATGCCGGTTCCGATGGCAAGTACTATCTCGCGGGCGAAACGGTTGAATCGTGGCGCGCGCTCAGCCTGCGCAATTTGTGGACGGTGCAGGACACTGCCCTGCTGCTGAAAACGGGACAGAATAGTTTTGCCACGGTGTCCGGCAACATGGCGGAGGTGATTCATAACAGCACCCAGCACTTCACGGATGCCGACTTGACGGCTATCGCTACCTACTTGAAGTCGCTGCCGCCGGGCGAGCACGATCTGCCCATGCCTGCGGCGCCGGTACGCGCTGCAGCAGCGACGGTCCCCGCCAATCTGTTCACGACACGCGGCGGATTGGGTTATGTGCAATTCTGTGTCGATTGCCATCGCCAGGATGGCGCAGGCGTCAAGGGGATATTCCCGGCGATGCAGCGCAACCCTTCCATCACTGCCGCTGACCCGGCCACGCTGATGCATATCGCGCTGACCGGCTGGAAAACGGCCGAGACCGCCGCGCATCCACGCATCTACACCATGCCGGCCTTTGCCCGGCTGTCCGATCAGGAACTCGCTGAAATCCTAAGTTTCGTGCGCGGCAGTTGGGGCAATAACGCCGAACCGGTTGCCGCCTCTCAGGTAGCCAAGATGCGTGCGCAACTCGATCCCAAGACCACGGATTCGTCCAATTTTGAAACGCCGCGTCTGGCGGACATGCTCGCCAGCCCCACTGCCCTGCAGCTTGTCCGCGGCATGCGCCTGCATCTTGAGACCAAGGCCCTGTTGCCGCAGAACGTCGGTAACGCCCTGAATTGCACCAGCTGTCACCTCAACGCCGGCACGGTGGCCGATGGTTCGCCATTTGTCGGCGTATCAGCCTTCTTCCCTAGTTACGGCGCGCGCGCCGGACGGGTCATTACCATCGAAGACCGCATCAACGGCTGCTTTAGACGCTCCATGAACGGCAAACCGCTGCCTGCGGATTCGGCGGACATGAAAGCCATGGTGGCCTATTTCGACTGGATGAAAAAGGAAACCAAGCCGCAGGACAAGGTCGCCGGACGCGGCGTTGGCAAGGTGGACATGGCGATCAAGCCCAACCTGGAAAATGGCAAGCAGGTGTACGCGACGCAGTGCGCGGTGTGCCACGGCAAGGACGGCGAAGGCCTGACGCAGGCCGATGGCAGCTTCATCTACCCGCCACTTTGGGGCGATGATTCATTCAACATCGGCGCTGGCATGGCGCGGACCTATACCGCGGCGGCCTTTGTCAAGCGCAACATGCCGATCGGATTCCATGAGAAATTCCCGCTGGGACAAGGGGGGCTTTCGGATCAGGAGGCTGTTGATGTCGCGGAGTATTTTTCGCACCAGCCACGCCCGGATTTCCCGGACAAGGTGAAGGATTGGCCCAAGGATAAAAAACCGGCGGATACGCGTTACTGAGAAATGGTGCGGCTATGGTTCGATGGGAAGCACCTTTTCTCCGGTGCCCAAGCCAATGTTGAGGGCAACAAAAGGCACCGAATCGTAGCTACGAGGCGGCAAACAGAAACTGCTTCGTGACTGGACTTACCGCGCCACATCTCTACTCTACGCGCTGCCCACCTTCACGCCCAAGAAACCTGCTTGTTACTTTCTCCAAGCAATCCCGTTCCACGCCGGGTCTAAGCCATCAACGCCTTAAACCTCAAACGCCGTCTCCATCACCCGCCCCGCCTCAATCGTGATGCAGCGCGCGCAGCGCGAGGCAATGGCGCGGTCGTGGGTGACCAGCACCAGCGTGGTGCCGAGTTCGCGGTTCAGGTCAAACATCAGCTCCATCACTTTTTCACCGGTGGCAAAGTCCAGGCTGCCGGTGGGCTCATCGGCCAGCAGCAGCGCCGGTTTGACGACAAAGGCGCGCGCCAGCGCCACCCGCTGCTGCTCGCCGCCACTCAAAACCTTGGGGTAATGGCCCAGGCGCTCGGACAGGCCCACGCGCGCCAGCATGTCGGTCGCGGCTTGGCGGGCATCGCGCCTGCCAGCCAGTTCCAGCGGCAGCATCACGTTCTCCAGCGCCGTGAGATTGCCCAGCAGTTGAAAGCTCTGAAACACAAAGCCGACTTTTTGGGCCCGCACGGCCGCGCGCTCGTCTTCATTGAGGGCGAACAAGTCCTGCCCGGCTAGCCGGACGGTGCCGCGGCTGGGCGTGTCCAAACCCGCAATGATCGACAAGAGCGTGCTTTTGCCGGAACCCGAAGCCCCGACAATGGCGACTGTTTCCCTGGCATTCAACGCAAAATCAATATCGCGCAAAATGTCGAGCGTGCCGGTGGAATCGGTGACCGACTTGAACACGTGTTCAACAGAAATAATTGAATCAGACATGAGGCTTTCTTTGTATCGAACTGACGAGCATCGGCGACACTTTATCGCCACCGGGGTACTGGCCGCTGTTGCGGGGGTATCGCTGTTAGCACCGGCGAATGCCGCTGCCCCGACCCCTAAAACCATCCAAGCCAGAAAAGTCCTGGTGCTGGGCGATTCGCTGAGTGCCGAGTATGGCCTCAAACGTGGCAGCGGCTGGGTGGCGCTGCTTGAGCAGCAACTCAAGACCGAAAAAATTCTCGCCGTCGTGATCAACGCCAGTATCAGCGGCGACACCAGCTCCGGCGGACGTGCGCGGCTGGGGGCGCTGCTGACCCAGCACCGGCCGACCCATGTGCTGATTGAACTCGGTGGCAATGACGCGTTGCGAGGCTTGCCGCTGGAACTCACCCAGGATAACCTGACGTTCATGACGCAGGCTGCGCAACAGGCCGGCGCCAAAGTGCTGCTGATCGGCATGCAGATTCCCCCCAACTATGGCAAAGACTATGGCGAGCGTTTTGCTGCGATGTTTGCCAGCGTGGCAAAAGCCAGGCGCGCCGCGCTGGTGCCGTTCTTGCTCAAAGGCATTGCCGAAGATGACGCGACCCGTTTGTTTCAAGCCGACCGCATCCACCCCAAGGAAGAGGCCCACCCTCTCATGCTGGCCAATGTGTGGCCGGAACTGAAAAAAATCCTGTAATGAGCCTGAACACCCTGCCCGCAACCGAGGTCATCGCTCGTTTGCATGAGTTTGACACCGTCATCGACGCCCGCAGCCCCGGCGAGTTCGACGAAGACCACTTGCCGGACGCCGTCAACTGGCCGACTCTCAACAACGAGGAACGCCGCGATATCGGCACCCTGTACAAACAGGTCAACGCCTTTGAAGCCAAAAAGCGCGGTGCGGCGATAGCGGCCCGCAATGTGGCAAACCACATTGATCGTTGGGTGATCGACAAACCCAAAGACTGGCAGCCGCTGGCCTACTGTTGGCGCGGTGGCCAACGCAGCGGCGCGCTGGTGCTGATTTTGAGTCAGATCGGTTTTCGGGTCACGCTGGTCGAAGGTGGCTACAAGGCGTTTCGGGCCGCTGTGGTGCAGGATATTCCACGGCTGGTCAGTGGCCTGGACTGGCGTGTGATCAGTGGCACCACGGGTTCGGGCAAAACGCGCCTGCTGCAGGCCCTGGCCGAACAAGGGGCGCAGGTGGTGGACCTGGAGGCGCTGGCCCGGCACCGCAGTTCGGTGCTCGGTGCCATTCCGGGACAGGCTCAGCCGACCCAAAAGCGCTTTGACACGCTGGTGTGGCAGGCCTTGCGAGCGCTGGACCGCACGCGCCCCGTCTTCATCGAGAGCGAAAGCAAGAAGGTGGGCAATGTGGCGGTGCCGACCGCGCTGATCGAGGCCATGCGCCAAAGCCCCTGCCTGAACCTGGTGCTGCCGGACGCTGAACGTGTTGCCTTGTTGATGGAAGACTACAGTTTTTTTGTCAGCGACGTCGAGAGCTTTTGCGCGCGTTTGCAGGTATTGACCGAGTTCAAGGGCAAGGTTCTGGTGGAGGGCTGGCAGCGCCAAGTGCGCGCTGGCAACATCGCCCCGGTGGTGCAGGCGCTGCTCACGCAGCACTACGACCCGACCTATCTGCAGTCGATGCAGCGCAATTTTTTGCGTTTTTCAGACGCAAAAATAATAGCACCAAAAAACCATTCGACGGGGGCTATGGCGCTTTTAGCTCAAAAAATAATGGAAGAAGCGTTGTGAGCGCAACCTTGGCATAGAACTGGGCTTTTCAAGCCAGCGCCTCCATCAGTTCCGTCTCGATTTCGATCTGCGCGCGGTTGTGTTGCAGCTCCGGCCCCTCAATCAGGAAGGTGTCGTCCACTCGTTCCCCCAGCGTATTGATCTTTGCCAGTTGCAGGTTGATTTTGTGCCGCGCCAGCACCCGTGCCACGCAGTACAGCAGCCCAACCCGGTCACTGGCGGAGATGTTGAGCAGCCAGCGCTGCCCTTTCTCGTCCGGGCGCAGGGTGACACGGGGCGTGATCGGGAAGCTTTTCACCCGGCGCGACACCCGTCCGCGACTGGGTGGCGGCAGGGGGCCCGCTTCTGCCAGGACGCGACTGAGTTCGCTCTCCACCATGCTGGTCAGTTCGCGATAGTGGTCGGGCAGGGCGGAGGTGACCACCTGAAACGTATCCATGGCGTAGCCGTTGTTGGCCGTGTGCACGCGTGCGTCCAGAATGCTGAAGCCGCCCTGGTCAAAGTAGCCGCAGATGCGGGCAAACAGGTCGGCTTGGTCCGGGGTGTAGACCACCACCTGCAGTCCCTCGCCCACCGGTGATTTGCGCGCCCGCACGATCGGTTTGCCGGCGCCCACGTGGCGCGAGAGTTGCCGCGTGTGCCAGGCAATGTCGGCGGCATCGTGGCGCAGAAAATAGCCCACGTCCAGTGTCTCCCACAGGCGTTTGTGGGCCTCAAACGGCTGGGCGTGCAGGGCCAGCATGATCAGTGCATCGCGCTTGCGGGCTTCCACTTCATCGTGTGGATCGGCGGCGTGACCACCCAGAACCCGCAAGGTCAGGCGATACAGGTCTTCCAGCAGCTTGCCTTTCCAGGCATTCCAGACCTTGGGCGAGGTGCCGCGAATGTCGGCCACGGTAAACAGGTACAAAGCGGTCAGATAGCGCTCATTGCCGACGCGTTTTGCAAACGCGGCGACGATGTCGGGGTCGCTCAGGTCGGATTTTTGCGCCACCCGGCTCATCGTCAGGTGCTCGTGCACGATGAACTCGATCAGTTGGGTGTCTTCCTTTGAGAAAGCGTGCTGCTTGCAAAAGCGGCGTGCCTCGACGGCTCCCAGTTCCGAGTGGTCGCCGCCGCGGCCTTTGGCGATGTCGTGAAACAGCGCCGCCGTGTACAAGATCCAGGGCTTGTCCCAACCCGCGGCGAGCTGGGAGCAAAACGGGTACTCGTGGGCGTGTTCCACGATAAAGAAGCGCCGCACATTGCGCAGCACCATCAAGATGTGCTGGTCGACCGTGTAGACATGAAACAAGTCATGCTGCATCTGCCCCACAATTTTGCGAAAGGCCCACAAGTAGCGCCCCAGCACCGAGGTCTGGTTCATCAGACGCATGGCGTGGGTGATGCCGCTGCGTTGCATCATGATTTGTTTGAAGGTTTCGCGATTGACCGGGTCGTTGCGAAATTTGCCATTCATCAGGTCGCGGGCGTTGTAGAGCGCGCGCAAGGTGCGGGCCGACAGCCCTTTGAGGCCGGGCGTGGTCTGATAAATCAGGAAGGTTTCCAGAATGGCGTGCGGCTCGCGCTGGTACAAGTCGTCGCTGGCGACCTCCACCAAGCCCGCCTTGTCATAAAAGCGTGCATTGATGGCTTGCGGTGCTTGGGTCGACGGGTTGAGCCGCTCCTCAATGTTGAGCAGCAAAATCTGATTGAGCTGGGTCACGGCCTTGGCCGACCAGTAATAGCGCTTCATCAGCGCCTCGCTGGGGCGCACAAACGCCCGATTGTCGGTGTTGTCAGGGGGCGCCTCAAAGCCGAAAGACTGGGCCATCGCGTTTTGCAAATCAAACACCAGCCGGTCCTCGCGCCGCCGCGCAAGCAAGTGCAGGCGCGCCCGGATCAGCCGCAAAACCGCTTCGTTGTGTTTGATCTGTTGGACTTCAAAAGCGGTGGCCAGGCCGCTTTTGGCCAGCGCGTCCCAATCGTTGCCATAGCCAGCCGCCTTGGCCACCCACAGAATGACCTGCAAATCACGCAGGCCGCCGGGCGACTCCTTGCAATTGGGTTCCAGCGCGTAGGGCGTGTCTTCAAATTTGCTGTGGCGCTGGCGCATCTCCAGCGTCTTGGCGATAAAAAAAGCGCCGGGGTCGATCGCTGAAAAAAACTGACGTTCAAATCCGGCAAACAGCTCGGCGCTGCCCGTGATCAGCCGGGCTTCGAGCAGCGAGGTCTGCACCGTCACGTCGCGGGCGGCTTCCTCCAGACATTCGGCAACCGTGCGTACGCTCGATCCGATCTCCAGCCCGGCGTCCCAGCAACTGCCAATAAAACCTTCGATCTGGGTCTTGAGTTGAGCGTCGGTGGCGGGTGAATGCTCGTTGGGCAAGAGCACCAGCACGTCGACATCGGAGTAGGGAAACAGCTCGCCGCGCCCAAAGCCACCGACGGCAATCAGGGCAAACGGGCGGGTAAAACCGGCCTGCCGCCATAATGTTTTGAGCGTGCCATCGGCCAGCGCAGAGAGTTTGCCCAGCGTCGCCCGAACACCGCGCGTGGTGGTCCCAGGCGAGGCGATGGCTTCCAGGATGGTGGATTTTTGCGCCCGATAACGGCTGCGCAGCGCTTGAAGATCGGTCATGCTGGGCCCCATAGTGCCTCCGTCGCTTGGTTCCAGGCGACGGGGTGGCTGATCACTTTGTCACTGATAAGTCAGCCGGCACCGGTACAAATGACGGAATGGCGGGGCCACCGGCGGACAGGGTCAGGACCTCGTAGCCGGTTTGCGTGACCAGCACCGTGTGTTCCCACTGCGCTGACAGCGAGTGGTCTTTGGTGACAATGGTCCAGCCGTCGCCGAGCTCCTTGATGTCCTTGCGCCCGACGTTCAACATCGGTTCGATCGTGATCGTCATGCCCGCTTGGAGCTGCTCCAGTGTGCCGGGTCGGCCATAGTGCAGGATTTGCGGTTCTTCGTGGAAGTTGCGCCCGATGCCGTGGCCACAAAACTCCCGCACCACGCTCAGGCCCTGGCCTTCGGCGAAAGTCTGGATGGCGTGGCCAATATCGCCCAGATAAGCCCCGGCCTTGACCTTGACAATGCCGCGCCACATGGCCTCGTAGGTCAGATGGCAAAGCCGTTTGGCGGCGACCGACACGTCACCCACCATGAACATGCGGCTGGAGTCGCCATGCCAGCCGTCCTTGATGACGGTGACGTCGATGTTGACGATATCGCCTTTTTTGAGCGGCTTGTCGTTCGGAATGCCGTGGCAGACCTGGTGATTGATCGAGGTGCAAATCGATTTGGGGTAGGGGTTGTGGCCGCCGGGTGCATAGTTCAGCGGCGCGGAAATGGCCCCCAGCACTTGCGTGGTGTGCTCTTCAGCCAGCCGGTCAATCTCATTGGTGGTCACGCCGGGTTTGATGAACGGAGTCAGGTAGTCCAGCAGTTCGCCCGCCAGACGGCCCGCGACCCGCATGCCCGCAATGCCCTCTGCGTCTTTGTAAGTAATAGTCATGGGGCCAGATTATCCCATCGTGTTTTTGTTGGCGCTGGCGCGGGGTGTTTAGCCCTTTTGACTGGCGCGCGGGGAGCGACGGGTAAAATTGGCAAGCTCTGGCATCCGTCGCTCGCGCGGCGTGTGCCGGAGCCTATTTCAATCTGTCAAGTCCCTCATCCAGGCCCCAAAAGTGACCCTGCACATCACCCCCTTCGAGGGCGGCTGCGCCCTCAGCCCGTTCCGTGTTCAACAGCTTCTGCCCAGCTTGCAGGCGATTCACGACAAGATCAACGGCGTGGCCGCACGCTTTGTGCATCTGGTCACGTCCGACGGCGAGCCGGCTCAGGCGCTCAAAGACAAGTTAGCGGCTTTGCTGACCTACGGTGAGCCCTATGGGGGACCCAGCGATGGCGCCCTGATTGTGGTGACGCCGCGATTTGGCACCGTGTCGCCCTGGGCCTCGAAAGCGACCGATATTGCGCACAACTGCGGCTTGGCCGTGCGCCGGGTCGAGCGGGTGGTGGAGTATCGCGTCACATTGAGAAGTGGTTTGCTGGGCAAGAAGCCGGCTTTGTCCGAAGCGCAACTGGCGCAGATCGGCGGCTTGCTGCACGACCGCATGACCGAGAGCGTGATGTTTGACCGCGCCAGTGCCTACGGTCTGTTCGCCGAACTGCCGCCCGTACCGATGGCGCATGTGGACGTGCTGCACGGTGGCAAAGCGGCGCTGATGGCTGCGAACAGCCAGTTTGGCCTGGCGCTGGCGTTGGATGAAATCGACTACCTGGTGCAGGCCTTCACCCAATTGCAGCGCAACCCGACCGACGTGGAGCTGATGATGTTTGCGCAGGCCAACAGCGAGCACTGCCGGCACAAAATCTTCAACGCCGGGTTCACGATCGATGGCGTGGCGCAAGACATGAGCCTGTTCGGCATGATCCGCCACACGCATCAAACCCACCCGCAGCACATGCTGGTGGCGTACTCGGACAACGCCTCGGTCATGGAAGGCGCTGAGGTCGAGCGGTTTGTAGCCAAATCAGCCTCTAGCCCCCGTGAAATAAGCCTGAGCAGCTATCAAAAGCAAAGTGCCACCCAGCACATCCTGATGAAGGTGGAAACCCACAACCACCCGACCGCCATCTCCCCCTTCCCCGGTGCCGCCACCGGGGCCGGCGGCGAGATTCGCGACGAAGGCGCCACCGGGCGCGGCTCCAAACCCAAGGCCGGCTTGACCGGCTTCACCGTGTCCAAACTCTGGCCCGATGCTTTGCCCGTTGGCTCTTTGTCGTCCGTTCGCCCTGAGCCTGTCGAAGGGCTTCGACCAGCTCAGCCCGAACGGATGAAGGAAGCTCAGGGCGAGCGGTCCACGGCTTATGGCAAGCCGGACCACATTGCCAGCCCCTTGCAGATCATGATCGAAGGCCCGCTGGGTGGCGCGGCTTTCAACAACGAGTTTGGCCGGCCCAATTTGCTGGGTTACTTCCGCGAGTACGAGCAGGGTCTGAGTTACTCGGTGGTCGATGCCGCTGGCGTTGCAACGCAGCAGCAGGAGCAGCGCGGCTACCACAAGCCGATCATGATCGCCGGCGGCCTGGGCGTGATCGATGCCACGCAGACGCACAAGATTGAGTTCCCGGCGGGCAGTTTGCTGATCCAGCTCGGCGGCCCCGGCATGCGCATTGGCATGGGCGGCAGCGCCGCCAGTTCGATGGCGACCGGCGCGAATGCGGCGCAACTTGATTTTGATTCGGTGCAGCGCGGCAATCCCGAGATCGAGCGGCGGGCGCAGGAGGTCATCAACCAGTGCTGGCTGCTGGGCAATGGCAGTGCAGACGGGGAGGGCGCAAGCCCGGGCAACCCGATTCTGGCGATCCATGACGTGGGCGCGGGTGGTTTGAGCAACGCCTTCCCCGAGCTCACCAACGACGCCGGGCGTGGTGCCCGCTTCGACCTGCGCGCCGTGCCACTGGAAGAATCCGGCATGGCGCCGAAAGAAATCTGGTGCAACGAGAGCCAGGAGCGCTACGTGCTGGCCATTGCGCCCGAGTCTTTGGCGCTGTTCACGGCCCTGTGCGAACGCGAGCGCTGCCCGTTTGCCGTGGTGGGGGTTGCGACTGAAGCGCGCCAACTGGAACTGGTTGATGCGGGCAACGAGTCGCCGGTCGATATGCCGATGAACGTGCTGCTGGGCAAGCCGCCCAAGATGCACCGCGACGTCAAAACCGTGGCGCGCACCTTTGCACCCGTCAACCTGACCGGTGTCGATCTGCAAAAAGCCTGCATCGACGTGCTGGCTAGTGCGACCGTGGCGTCCAAACGTTTTCTGATCACCATCGGCGACCGCACCGTGGGCGGTTTGAGCCACCGCGACCAGATGGTCGGACCGTGGCAGGTGCCGGTGGCCGATTGCGCCGTGACGCTGGCGGATTTCAAAGGCTTTGCCGGTGAGGCCATGAGCATGGGCGAGCGCACGCCGCTGGCGAGCGTCAATGCGCCAGCCAGCGGGCGCATGGCCGTGGCGGAAAGCATCACCAATGTGCTGGCGGCGCCGATTGAACTGCCCCGCGTCAAGCTGTCGGCCAACTGGATGGCCGCGTGTGGTGAGCCGGGCGAGGATGCCGCGCTTTACGCGACGGTGAAAGCCGTCGGACTGGAGCTGTGCCCCGCTCTGGGTATTTCCATCCCCGTCGGGAAAGATTCACTTTCCATGCGCACGCAGTGGACAGACGGGGAGGGCGCCAAAAAAGTGACGTCCCCTGTGTCCCTGATTGTGACCGCCTTTGCCACCCTGCCTGACGTGCGCGGCACCTTGACGCCACAACTGAACGCGACAGAGGACACGACGCTGCTGCTGATCGACCTGGGCCGGGGCCAAAACCGCATGGGTGCCAGCATACTGGCGCAAACGCTGGGCCAAGTGGGCGACGAAGTGCCGGATCTGGATCACCCGCAAGACCTGGTGAACCTGGTCAACGCCGTGAACGCCTTGCGCGCGCAGGGCCAGATTTTGGCCTACCACGACCGCAGCGACGGCGGCTTGTTTGCTGCGGTGGTGGAGATGGCATTTGCCGGCCACATCGGCGTCGCGCTCAACGTGGACATGCTGGTGTTGGAGGGCGACGGCATCACGGACAGCCGCATGGACTACGGCGACGCCAAAAACTGGGCCGGCCAGGTCAGTGGCAGGCGCGAAGAGCTCACGCTCAAAGCCCTGTTCAGCGAAGAGCTGGGTGTCGTGCTGCAGGTGCGCAGCGCGCAGCGCAACGAGGTCATGCAAACCCTGCGCGACCATGACCTGAGCAAATACAGCCACGTCATCGGCAAGACCCGCCCGGTCGACTCGACCATTCAGGCCGGCGTCGGCGAGGTGCAGGTCTGGCGTGACGCCAAAGTGGTGTTCAGCGCCAGCTTGCAGGACCTGCACCAGGTCTGGGACGCCACCAGCTGGAAGATCTGCCAGCAACGCGACAACCCGGCCTGCGCCGAGGCCGAGCATGCTAGCGCTGGTGACCCGCTGGATCCGGGTTTGCACGTCAAATTTATACAAAATAAGGCTCTAGCCCCCGTCGAATATACGCAGGTAGCTACTAAATCAGTAGCTAATATGGCAAGCCCCGCGCTCATGCTGACTCGCCCCAAGGTGGCCGTGCTGCGCGAACAGGGCGTGAATTCCCATGTCGAGATGGCCTACGCCTTCACCGAGGCCGGGTTTGAAGCCTTTGACGTGCACATGACCGATCTGCAGAGTGGCCGCGCCAATCTGGCCGACTTCAAGGGCGTGGTGGCGTGCGGCGGCTTCAGCTACGGCGACACGCTGGGTGCCGGTATCGGCTGGGCACGCTCCATCACGTTCAATCCGGTGCTGGCCGAGCAGTTCAAGGCCTTTTTTGGCCGCATGGACACCTTCGGCCTGGGCGTGTGCAACGGTTGCCAGATGTTCGCCGAGCTGGCCGACATCATTCCCGGCGCGCAGGACTGGCCGCGCTTCACCACCAACCAGAGTGAACGCTTCGAGGCGCGCCTCTCCATGGTCGAAGTGCTGGAATCCCCGTCGCTGTTCTTCCAAGGCATGGCGGGCAGCCGTTTGCCGATTGCGGTGGCGCACGGCGAGGGTTTTGCCAACTTCAAGTACCGCGGCAACGCGGCACGAGCCATTGCCGCGATGCGGTTCACCGATAACCATGGTGCCGCGACCGAGGCCTATCCATTCAACCCGAACGGCAGCCCCGGTGGTTTGACGGCCGTGACCACGCTGGATGGCCGCTTCACCGCGATGATGCCGCACCCGGAGCGGGTGTCTCGCAATATCCAGATGAGCTGGACCAACGGCGACCCCTCAGCGTTGAGCCCGTGGATGCAGTTGTGGCACAACGCCCGAAGGTGGGTGGACTGATCGTCAGCCGGGAATATCGACCCTGATCCCACACGGTGCAGCCATGGAACTCTTTGGTCGACAAGCTGCGCAAATTCTCAGGCACCCCGGCGCATTCGCCATCCGCACGCTGAAGGGATTTCGCGCCAATCAGGGCCTGCTGCTGGCCGGGGCAGTCGCGTATTACGCCTTGCTGTCGATTGTGCCGATGCTCATCCTCACGGTGATTGCGCTGTCGCACTTTGTCGATCAGGCGGCGCTGCTGCAGACCCTGGGCCGATACCTCGAATGGCTGGTGCCCGGACAGTCCGGGGTGATCATTGCTGAACTTGCGAACTTCCTGCTGCACCGCGATGTTCTCAGCTGGGTGTTGCTGGCCAGCATGCTGTTCTTCAGTTCGCTCGCTTTCACGGTGCTGGAGAACGCCATGTCGGTGATCTTTCATCACCGTGTGGCGATACGCCGGCGCCACTTCCTGATCTCGGCTGTGATTCCCTATGCCTACATCCTGTCGCTCGGGCTTGGGCTGCTGCTGGTGACGCTGGTGGCGGGTAGCCTGCAGGCGATTGGCCAGCAGCGGGTGGAGTTTTTGTGGCGCAGCTGGTCACTCGGTGGCGTGTCCGGCGCGCTGCTGTACCTGCTTGGCCTCGCCGGGGAGATCTTTGTGCTCACCTCGGTGTACCTGGTGATGCCGGTCGGCCGGCCGTCGCTGCAGCACGCACTGCTGGGCGCGGTCGCTGCGGCTTTGATGTGGGAAGTCTCACGCCATGCACTCGTGTGGTATTTCACGACGCTGTCCCAGATTGGCGCTGTCTACGGGTCGCTGACCACCGCGATCGCGGTTTTGTTGAGTCTTGAGCTGGCGGCGACGCTGCTGTTGCTGGGCGCGCAGGTGATTTCCGAATACGAGCGCCTCGCGCTTGAGCAGCTCGACGCAGCACCGCAGCCCTTCACGACCCGCTCCCCCTAGAGGCGTCCGGGTCGACTCGCCGCAGGTCCTGCGCCAGGGCGCGGATGGCGTCCTCCTCCAGCGTTTCTTTCTCAAGCAGCGCACGCGCGCCGCGCTCCAGCACGTCGCGGTTGGCGCTCAGGATGACCGTGGCACGCTCAAAGCCGTCCATCACGATGCTGCGAATCGCCGCGTCGATATGGGCTTGCGTTTCTTCCGACAGGCGCGCACCTTGCGGCAGGAGGCCGGGCGGCAGATCAAGCATCTGCTGGCGCTGCGGCTCAAAGGCCACAAAACCCAGGTCTTCATCCATGCCATAACGGGTGACCATGTCGTGGGCGATGTCGCTGGCTTTGGCCAGATCATCGGCCGCACCGGTTGACAGCACGCCGAACACCAGTTTCTCGGCGGCCCGCCCTGCCAGCAGCACCGAGACTTTCTGCTCCAGCTCGGGCCGCGTCATCAGGTAGCGGTCTTCGGTTGGGCGCTGAATGGTGTAGCCCAATGCGCCAATGCCGCGCGGGATGATGGACACCTTGTGCACCGGGTCGGTGCCGGTTTGCGCCAGCGCGACCAGGGCATGGCCCATCTCGTGGAAGGCCACCGCCTCGCGCTCTTTCGGGTTGAGCACGCGGCTGCGGCGCTCCAGGCCCGCCACAATGCGCTCCACCGCCGCTGTGAAGTCGGGCAAGCTCACCTGATCCGCCTTGCGCCGGGTGGCGACCAGCGTCGCCTCGTTCACCAGGTTGGCCAGGTCGGCCCCAGTGAAGCCTGGGGTCAGCGCCGCCACGTCTTCAAGTTTCAATGCGGCGTCGAGTGTGGTCTTGCGCACATGCACCTTGAGGATGTCAATGCGGCCTTTGCGGTCGGGCCGGTCGACCAGCACCTGGCGGTCAAATCGACCGGCCCGCAGCAACGCCGGGTCCAGGATTTCGGGCCGGTTGGTGGCCGACAGAATGATCAAACCCACGGACGAGTCAAAACCATCCATTTCCGAGAGCAACTGGTTCAGGGTCTGCTCTTTCTCGTCATGGCCACCCAGACCGGGAAAGGCCCCGCGGGCGCGGCCCAGCGCGTCAAGCTCGTCGATGAAGATGATGGCAGGGGCCATGGCGCGCGCTTGTTCAAACAGATCGCGCACCCGGGCCGCGCCCACGCCGACAAACATCTCGACAAATTCACTGCCCGAGATCGAGAAGAAAGGCACGCCCGCTTCGCCCGCCACGGCCTTGGCCAACAAAGTCTTGCCGGTGCCGGGCGGGCCCACCAGCAACACGCCTTTGGGGATGTGCGCGCCCAAGCGCCCATACTCCTGCGGATGCTTAAGGAAATCAACCACCTCTTCAAGTTCGTGGCGGGCCTCGTCCACCCCGGCGACGTCGGCAAAGGTGATGCCGGTGTTGGTCTGCATGTAAATTTTGGCGCGACTCTTGCCAACCGACAAAAAGCCGCCCATGCCCTGCTTGTTGGCAAAACTGCGAAACAAAAAGAACCACAGCCCAAAGAACACCAGGGCCGGCACGATCCACGAGAGCAGGTCGCGCAAAAACGTGTTGTCCACAACCCGGCTGTACGGCACGTTGTATTTTTCCAGGCGCGCCGCCAATTCGGGCTCGACCCGCACCGCCGCCAGCGTTGTCTTGTTGCCCTCCGGTGTTTTCAGCCGACCGATCACCGTGCGCTCGGAAATCGTGACGTCGGCGATGCGTTCTTCGGTGAGCGCTTTTTCGAACTCGCTGTAGGGCACGGTCTGCACCTGGCTGGCGCCTTGCCAGAAGTTTTGCAGCAACAGCAGCAGCATCAGCGCAATCAGCCAGTAACCCACATTCCAGGTATTTTTCTTGTCCAATTCAGGCCCCCAAGACCGTGCTTGTTGAAACCGTCAGACTACGCCCGGCATTTGGCGTGCCCATGACAAATCTCAAGTGCGCTGTTATCAGACTTCTTAGCATTCACGCCTGCGGCTCTGCTGTCGCGCTGACTCTTGAGGAGGGATCGGACATGGCACAAGATTCACAAAGCCTGACACTGGCCCGGGCACAGGCGCCGGGCGGCCGGTTGACCGTGCGCCATAGCAAGCGCCTCTTTTTGCAGATGGAGTTGGGGTGATGGACCAGATGGCTGTTTCGGTGAAACCGGAGCTTGACCTGCTCACCCGCCTTCTGGCGCGCCTGCAACCGCACTTTGACATTCCCCTGCGGCTGGTTTTGTGGAACGGCGCGCAGCATGATCTGGGGACTGATCCGCTGGTGACGGTGCAGCTGTCGGGGCCGCGCGCCTTGCGGCACTTTTTGCCCCCCAGCCTGGACAATCTGGCTGAAGGCTACGTCAATGGCCAGTTTGATGTGCTGGGCCGGGCGCAGGATATTGTGGATGTTGCGTCCAGGCTGGCCGAAACCGGCGTGCCCATGCGCGGCCGCTTTGGGCGCCTGTTCAACCCCGCGCGCCACGACCGAACGCGGGATGCGCGCGCCATTGAGCAACATTACGACGTTTCCAACGACTTCTATCGCCTCTGGCTGGACGAAGCCATGGTCTACTCCTGCGCCTATTTTCCGAGCGGCACCGAAACACTGGCTGCTGCACAGACGGCCAAGCTTGATCACATTTTGACCAAGCTCATGCTCCAGCCAGGCGAGCGGTTGCTCGATATCGGTTGTGGCTGGGGCGCCTTGGCCATGCGTGCCGCGCAAAAATTTGGCGCGAAGGTGGTGGGTGTCACCTTGTCAAAAAACCAATACACGCTGGCGTGTGAGCGCATCGAGCAGGCTGGCCTGGCCGGCCAGGTTGAGATCAGGTTACAGGACTACCGCGATATTGACGAGCGCGATGGACTGTTTGACAAGATCACCTCGGTGGGCATGTTCGAGCACGTCGGACTCCTTCATCTGCCGTCGTATTTCGCCAAAATCAGCGCCCTGCTCAAGGACGGCGGGCTGGTGCTGAACCACGGCATTACCTCGACCGATCCGGACAGCGGGGAATGCCCCTTGGGGGCGGCCAGTTTCATTGAAAAATACGTGTTTCCGAATGGTGAATTGCCCCATGTCAGCAAAGCGCTCAAGGACATGCAAAGCGCCGGGCTCGAAGCGCTTGATGTGGAATGTCTGCGCCGCCACTATGCCCGCACGCTGGCCTTGTGGTCGGGCAACTTTGAAAGTCAAAGTGACGCGATTCGCGCCGTGGTGAGTGAGACCACGTACCGCGTCTGGCGCATTTACCTGGCGGGTTGCGCGCATGCCTTTGCGCAAAATTGGGTGTCGATCTACCAGGTGCTGGCGTGCAAGGCCGGCACCAGCGAGGCGCTCAATCCAACGCCCTGGTCACGCGCCTACATGTACCCAAACAGTCAGTCCCATTGACAATTCTCAATCCATTCAGACGGCGATTGACTATACTGAAATCGTACTTCGCAAAGAACGCCGGAAGGCGTGCCAACCGGGTACGACGCTGGGGGGTTCAAGCAATTGAACCGAGTCTTGATGCTCCACATCGAGACGGATGAGGACGTCCCCAGACGCGTCAGCCCGACACGCTGACCTGGGTTCCTCGCCACCACCGCCAGCCCCTTAAAAGGCTGGCGGGTCTTTTTGTGTTCAGGATCGGGAACGCAGCTTCGTGCAGCGACCTAGGAATGGGCCTGAAGAAACTTTCCGATCTCTCCAAACGCTTCCCGACCTTCCGGCAAATCCGGGTGATAGATCTGCCAGACATGGACCATATGGCGCCAGGTCTGAAGGGTGACGGGTGAACCGGCCGCGATGGCCTTGTTGACGTAGCGTCGGCTGTCGTCGAACAGCATCTCGGACTCGCTGGCATGCACCAGCAAGGGCGGCAGTCCCGACAGATCGCCAAAGACCGGGGAAAGAACCGGGTCACTGGGACGCAGGCGATTTTGCAGCCAGGTGGCCCACAACAGCACGGTGCGGGGAATCCTGGTCAGCGGCTTGAACAGCGGCCCCAGCATGGGATCGGTGCCGAGATTGTTTTTCAGGCTCGGGCTGCCCAGGGTGGCATCGGTGGCGGGTGATAAGGCCACGGCGGCATTGGGCGCACGCAGGCCCTGGTCGCGCACCCAGGCGATCAGGGACAGCGTCAGGTTGCCACCGGCAGAATCTCCGGCCACAAAAATGGCACTGGCCGCCTCTGGACCGGCGGGCCC
>Ga0209343_10003292_pt1 | contig 20417 bp, 16 predicted proteins | sample RifCSPlowO2_02_FD_184026 | JGI IMG/M metagenome (GOLD analysis project Ga0209343, IMG submission 184026) | Groundwater microbial communities from Rifle, Colorado - Rifle CSP2_plank lowO2_0.2 (SPAdes) (version 2) | ecosystem: Environmental > Aquatic > Deep subsurface > Groundwater | place... | reverse complement strand
GATGATGCTTACGTGGTGGATAACACAGCCGATGTCGTCGTGGAGGCCATGAATGAAGGATCAGATACGGTTCTGGCCAGCGCAAATTACACACTGAGTGCCAATATCGAGAACCTGGTTCTCACAGGGACTGCAGGCATCAACGGTACGGGTAACGCGCTGGATAACGTTATCGCAGGTAACAGCGGCAACAACATACTGGAAGGTATGGAAGGCAACGATACGCTGGATGGAGGCCTCGGTGCGGATGCCATGGCAGGCGGAGTAGGGAACGATATTTACGTGGTGGATAACGTCGGCGACGTGGTGGTGGAAGCGGCCAATGCGGGCATCGATACCGTTCAGTCCGGCGTGAGCTACACCCTCTCCGGCAATGTCGAGAATCTCACGCTGACGGGCACGGCTGGCATCAACGCCAGCGGCAATGCGCTCGACAACATCCTCATCGGCAATAGCGGTGCGAACCTGCTCGATGGCGGGGCCGGTGCGGATACGCTGATCGGAGGTGCTGGCAACGACACCCTGATGGGCGGTGCGGGCAACGACCGCTACGTGTTCAATCCCGGCGATGGAGTGGACACCATCGTGGATGCGCTGGGCAACGACACGCTCTACATCGGCGGTGGCCTGACCGAGGCCAATCTGGAAGGCGTGCGTGACGGCGACAATATGATCGTGAACGTGCTCGGCACAACCGACTTCATCACGCTGACCAACTGGTTCGCGCAGGGCGAGGGGATAAATCGTATCGAGTTTAGCGATGGCTCCTCGCTTGATTACGCGGGTATCGAGGGACTGTTGAACCGTCCGCCGGTCGCCAACCCGGACGCGTTCACCGTGTACGAGGATGGCGGCGTAATGAACGTGCCGGTGGCGGCCTTGCTTGCCAACGACACCGATCCGAATACCAACGATGTGATTTCCGTCATTTCCGTCGGCACCTCCTCTGTTGGTGCATCCGTCGCACTGGTGAACGGCCAGGTGCAGTACGACATCGGCAATCGTTTCCAGGAGCTGAGTGCAGGGCAAACCGTAACTGATAGCTTTGTCTATACGATCAGCGACAGCAAGGGGGTGACCGCAAGCAGTATAGTGAATGTCACCATTACCGGCGTCAACGATGCACCCGTCACGGCAGATGATGCTGCTGCCGTGCAGGAGGACCTCGCCCTCGTTGCCACCGGCAACGTGCTAACCAACGACAGCGACGTGGATCAAGGCACGGTATTGAGCGTCGCCAATGCGGGCACGCTGCAAGGCAACTACGGCAGCCTGATATTGAACGCCGACGGCGGTTACACCTACATGCTGGACAACGCCTCGCTCGCGGTTCAGTCGCTGGCCGCTGGGCAAATCGTCACCGAGAGCTTCGCCTATCAGGCCACCGACGGCATCGCGTTCACCCCGGCCACGCTCACCGTCAGTATCACCGGCACCAACGATGCACCTGTTACCGTCGCCGATGTGGTCGCCGCGCAGGAAGACCTGACCATCATCCCTTCGACAGGCTCAGGACAGGCTCCGACGGGCAATGTGCTCGCCAACGACACCGATGTGGATCAGGGTGCGGTGCTTAGCGTGGTCGATGCGGGCTTGTTCGCTGGCAGCTACGGCCAGCTCACGCTGGCAACCGATGGTAGTTACAGCTACGCCTTGAACAACGCCTCGCCAGGTGTTCAGTCGCTGGCCGCAGGGCAGGTTGTGACGGAGACCTTCGCCTATGCGGCAACGGACGGACTAATTGCAACGCCATCCACATTGACCGTCACCATCACAGGGACGAATGATGCGCCGGTGACCGTTGCCGATGTGGCGGCTGTGCAAGAAGACCTCACTATCACCGCGACCGGTAATGTGCTCATCAATGACAGCGATGTGGATCAGGGGGCGGCGCTCAGCGTGCTGAATGCAGGTGTGTTCGCAGGCAATTACGGTCAGCTCACTCTCGCTGCCGACGGCAACTACAGCTACGCATTGGACAATCCTTCGACAGGCTCAGGACAGGCTCACGCTGCGGTACAGTCGCTGGCAGCAGGGCAGGTTGTTACCGAGACCTTCGCTTATGAGGCAACAGACGGCACCGTAGCCACACCATCCGCCCTCACGGTCAGCATCACCGGCACCAACGATGCGCCTGTCGCCGTCGCCGATGTAGCCTACGTGCGGGAAGACCTCAACATCACCGCGACCGGCAATGTCCTGGCTAACGACACCGATGTCGATCAGGGAACCGTCCTGAGCGTGGCCGACGCCGGAATCAGGGCAGGCAGCTACGGCAGTTTGAATCTTGCGGCGGATGGCAGCTACAGCTACACCGTGGACAACGCTTCCCCCACGGTGCAGTCGATGGGGCGCGATGCGCAGGTCGCAGAGCATTTCGGCTACACCGCGACGGACGGCATGGTCGGCGCGTCCGCAGTATTGGACATCTTCCTGAACGGCACGAACGATGCGCCCATCCTTGTCGCGCCGCTGGCCGATCAAAACTTCACCTTCCACAAACACTTCTCCTGGCAGATGCCGGAAGGGAGCTTTACCGACATCGACCAGGGCGACACGCTGACCTACGGTGCAGCTCTTGCCGACGGCTCGGCGTTGCCGGATTGGCTGAGCTTCGATGCCGCCACCCGAACCTTCTCGGGCGAGACGCCGAAGGAAGTCGGTTTTGTGGATGTCCAGGTGACCGCGACGGACAGCGTGGCCGCTACCGGCAGTACGGCTGGCAGCCTCTCCGCCTCGGATGTCTTCCGCATTTCGGTCAGCCACGGCAACGAGGGCGTGGGCAACGGGGAAGACGCACCGCCGCCCGGACACGACCACAACACCAATGACGGTGCGGGCACTTCGCCCGGACGTCCAGGTTCCGGACATCCGGGCTCGAAAGGCGGCAACGATCACCCGACCGCCTCCGCGAAGCATCCTCAAGAGCAAGATCAGCATGACCGTTCTTCCGATGCGAAAACGCACAAGGACGATGCCTGGCAGCAGGATAGCGAAGATGCCGAGGATTCCGGCAACCACCGCACCGACGAATTGATCCGCACCTGGTTCGAGGAAGAAAGCGCGAGCGAACAGTATTCGTCTTTCGGCGCGCTGGACCGGCATGGCGCTTGGGGAGGCCAGATCGACCGGCAGGTGAACCGGAATGTTGCCAGGGGCATTTCCGGGGATGTCAGCCAGGAATGGGAACGCATGAACGCGCGGCTCAAAAAGCATCTGGAACAAAGCGGGGGCGATGAAGGCCTCTTTGCCGAGCACGGCACAGGCTCCAGATCGTTCGGCCTTTTCGGTTCGGGAGGGCAACAGGGCATCGCCCAGTTGGGCATGGGCAGCGGCCAGCAATTGAAGGCGCTCACGGGACTCAAGGAGGGGCTGGAGAGGCTGGGTTGTTGATCTGCCTGTAGGAGCGGGCCATGCCCGCGAACCAATTGATCGCGGGCATGGCCCGCTCCTACAGGTGTTTTTCACGGACAAATGGCTCATCAAAATATGAGCATTCCGGCTTATCCGGCTCAGGCTAAACAAACCAATTCAAGCAAAGGTTAAAGATGCACTACTCCAGGCAAGACATGCTGTGGCTGATCGGCAGCCTGTCGCGCGTATTCCGCCTCCCGTTCGACCCGCAGCTCGTCAGCCAGCAATTCCCGCCGCCATATTCTCGCACTTCGTTGCTGAATGCCTTGCAGGCGCTGGATTTCAAGGTCGGCGAAATGGAGCTGGATGAAGAGGGCATCGCCACGCTGGAGCGCATCCCGTTTCCTGTTGTTGCTTTCCTGCGCGAAGATGAGGTGGAAGCGGAGGAGCTGAATGGTGGTAATGGGTTGCGTGCAAACACCCTCTCCCCTAGCCCCTCCCCCGCCTGCGGGGGAGGGGAATGTGTTCACGCCGAACATACCGATGAACCTGCTGCACCGCCACCCAAACCGGCAACCCCCGTGCTGCTGGTCAAGGCCGACGCCGAGCGCGTGCTGTTCTTCCGCGCCGGAGCCGAGCAACCGGAAACCGTGCCGCTATCGGAATTAACCAAACACTTCCGCAGCGACATCCTGCTGGTCGCGCGCGACACCGCGCAGACGACCGCCGATCTCGAAGAAGAACAATCGGCATCCTCACCTCAACCTCCCGCGCCCGGCCACACCCCGTTCGGCTTCCGCTGGTTTATCCCGGAGCTGATGAAGCACAAGCGCATCTGGCGCGACATCCTGATCGCCTCGCTCGCCATCCAGTTGGTCGGCCTAGTCACCCCGCTGTTCACCCAAGTCATCATCGACAAGGTCATCGTCCACCAGACCCAGAGCACATTGATCGCCATCGCCGCCGGGCTGGTGATGTTCATGCTGTTCAACAGCGCGATGACCTGGCTGCGCCAGTACTTCGTGCTGCACACCGGTAACCGCATCGACGCGGTGCTGGGCAGCCAGGTGTTCCGCCACCTGCTGCACCTGCCGCTGCCGTACTTCGAGCACCGCCCCACCGGCACGCTGGTCGCGCGCCTGCACGGTGTCGAGACGGTGCGCGAATTCATCTCCGGCGCCGCCGTCACCCTGCTGCTCGACCTACCGTTCCTGCTGATTTTTCTTGCGGTGATGTTCTGGTATAGCTGGCAGCTCACGCTGATCTCGCTGCTGCTGTTGTCGCTGATCTGCGCGATCAGTTTCGCCGTTACGCCCGCCCTGCGCGACAAGCTCAACCACCAGTTCCTGCTGGGCGCCCGGAATCAGGCGTTCGTCACCGAATATGTCGCCGGGATGGAAACCGTCAAATCCCTGCAAATGGAACCGGTGCTGGAACAGAAGTACGGCGACCTGCTTTCGCAATACCTCGCCGCCGGGTTTTCCACGCGCCAGCTCTCCAACAGCTACAACGTCGCGGCCAATGCTTTGGAACAGATCATGACCCTGTCCATCCTCGTGGTGGGCGCGCTGCTGGTGATGCAGAACGAGGGTTTCACCATCGGTATGCTGGTGGCGTTCCAGATGTTCGCCGGGCGCATGAGCCAGCCGATGCTGCGCTTGGCCGGGCTGTGGCAGGAATTCCAGCAGGCCGACATCGCCGTCAAGCGTCTGGGCGACCTGATGGACGCGCCCGCCGAACCCCATGCGCTGGTTCCGGCGCGCGCGCAAAGCGGGGTGGGCGGACGCGTCGAACTCAGGGAAGTCAGCTTCCGCTACAGCGACAAGCACCCCTATTTGTACCGCAACCTGAACCTGATCCTGCCGTCCGGCAAACTCACCGTGCTGATGGGGCCGTCGGGCTGCGGCAAGAGCACCTTGGGCAAGATGCTGCAAGGTTTTTATTGGCCGACAGATGGCAGCATCCTGCTCGACGGCTTCGACATCCGCCACCTCGCCGCCAACGAGCTGCGCGCCAACTTCGGCGTCGTACCGCAGGAAACCCGGCTGTTCTCCGGCACCCTCTACGAAAACCTGCAACTGGCCAACCCGCACGCCGCCTTCGAAGAGATCGTCCACGCCTGCAAGATGGCGGAGATCCACGCGGTCATCGAACAGCTTCCGCAGGGCTACCAGACGCCGGTGGGCGAGAACGGCATCGGCCTGTCCGGCGGGCAGCGCCAGCGCATCGCCATCGCCCGAGCATTGCTCAAGCGCCCGCGCGTGCTGATCTTCGACGAGGCGGTGAGCAACCTTGACATGCAGACCGCCGAGCATTTCGCCGGAACCGTCAACAAGCTCAAGGGCAAAGTCACCATGCTGTTCATCACCCACCAGTTGCCCAAGGCGTTGCAGGTGGACGAGGTGATCGAGTTTGGCAAGCCGGAGGCGGGGGTGGGGGCGGTAAATAAGATTTGAACGCAAGCGCGGTGCTTGACTAACTCGATGCGCCATGCGAAGGTTCGGCATCATGGAAAACAATATCGACATTACCGAACTGGTGAAGGGAGTAGGCGGGCTGGTCACGCTGCCGGATGTGTTTCTTCGCATCAATCAACTGGTCGAAAACCCCAACAGCAGCACAGCCGATATCGCCAAGGCGGTGAGCCAGGATCCTTCGTTCACCGTGCGCCTGTTGCGGGTGGCCAATAGCCCGTTCTACGGTTTTCCCTCCACTATCGACACCGTATCCAAGGCCGTTTCGGTGATCGGCACCAGCCAGATACGCAATCTGGCGTTGTCGATGTCTGTCGCGAGCACCTTTGCCGGTTTGCCCAATAACCTGGTGTCGATGGACAACTTCTGGCATCACAGTTTGTATTGCGCATTGGTTGCGCGCATTCTGGCCAGACAGGCGGGTAAATGCGACCCGGAAGCGTTGTTTACGGCCGGATTGTTGCATGACATCGGCGAACTGATCATTTTTAACCGCCTGCCGGAGCAAGCCAAAGAATCCTTGCTGCTGGTGCTCGATCAGGTGGATGATTTGCCGGTATACCAAGCCGAACGCCAGATCATCAGCATCGATCATGCTCAGGTAGGTGGCGAGCTGGCGCGCCAGTGGGGCCTGCCCCCGCTACTGGAGGAATGCATCGCCTGCCATCACTCTATCGCCGAGGCGAAACGCTACCCTCGGGAAGTTGCGTTGGTGCATCTTGCCAATATCCTTGCGCAGATGGCGGAAGTGGATACGCTGGCGCTTGAGGATGTCTCGTCAGTTGACCCTCTGGCCTGGCAAATCACCGGCCTTGGCGAAGATGTTATCGAACTGGTTGTGCGCGAGGCGCAGGAAGAGATTGTCGAGGCCAAAAAACTGTTTCTCGGAAATTAGCCGGGAAGACCGGCGAAGCGTTTCATACAGAATTCAAATTATGGCTATACCTTCCATCCCTCGCGCGCCGCTTGTTTTGCCTGGATTTGAGCATGTCAGGAGAAACTGGAACAACACTTACGGGACTTATGCCGCGCGGCTCATGCCCGGCGAGTACTACGTCACGATTAACGATGAGGGCGTCTACACCACGCTCGGCTCATGTATTTCGGCCTGTATCCGCGACCGGGTTTCCGGGGTTGGCGGCATGAACCATTTCATGCTGCCCGCTTCCGCCGATGCGGACGGCTGGAAGTCGACCAGCCTGAGTGCAGCGACCCGCTATGGCAATTTCGCGATGGAGCACCTGATCAACGTGATCCTGAAAAATGGGGGGCAGCGCCAGAATCTGGAAGTCAAACTTTTCGGCGGCGGGCGCATCCTGCAAAATATGACCGACGTCGGAATGCGCAACATCAACTTTGCCCGTGACTACGTCCAGACTGAAGGCCTCAAAGTGGTGGCGGAGGATGTGGGTGATATCTATCCGCGCATGGTGGTTTATTTTCCTGCCACCGGAAAAGTGAGGGTAAAACGGCTGCGCTCATTGCACAACAACACGATTGTCGAAGAAGAAATTCGTTATATCAGCACCGTCGAAAGCAAGCCAGTGGGCGGCGATATCGAACTGTTTTGATATTGCGTCATTACGCTTCACCAGCAATAAAACAATCCTGAAGCTTGGGGAATTGTTATCATACCCGGCGTTAATTCTAAATATCGTAATGAACGGATCGCAAATGGCAAAACCAAATTACACTTTCGAGAAGCGCCAAAAAGAACTGGCCAAGAAAAAAAAGCAGGAAGAAAAGCGGCTGAAGAAAGCGGCATTGCAGGGCGAGCAGCCGGTGGAGGGCGCGCCGCAGGATGACAAGACGCTGCCCGTTGATGGGACGTCTGCAGCCTGATTTCCTCTGCGCATGATGAGCAAAGAAACTGCGCAGCAGCCCCACGAGCACAAAATAACGCTGGATGAATTGTTGCGCTTGCTGCTGCAAGACGGCATGGTATCGCCGGAAGAGGCGGGCAAGCTTGCCAAGAATCGCAAGGCTGACCATTCCAATGTTCACCCGTTGGTGGTAATCGGCGAGCAAAAGTGGCGGAGTTTATTACCACCTTGCAAACTGCTTGGCGTAGAGTTTCTTACCGAATGGCTGGCGGAACGGATCGGTATGCCGTATTTCCACATCGATCCCCTGCAACTGAATTTTGGCGGTATCGCCAATGTTGTTTCCAAGTCTTACGCCGAGCGGCTCAAAATCATGCCGGTCAAAATAGACGGAGGGGAGGTGACTATCGCCACCGCCGAGCCGTTTCTCACCGATTGGGTGGCAGAGCTGGAGCGCATTCTCAACCTGAAAATCAGGCTGGTGCTGGCCAGCCCGCTCGATATCAACCACTATCTGCCGGAAATTTACAGTCTCGCCCATTCGGTTCAGCTCGCCAATAAAGCGAGGGCGGGGCAAGGCGTCGGCGTGCAAAATTTCGAACAGTTGCTCGAGTTGGGCAAAAACAAGAATCTGGATGCCAACGAGCAGCATGTGGTGACGCTGGTGGACTGGCTGTTCAAATACGCTTTCGAACAGCGTGCCAGCGACATCCACCTGGAGCCGCGCCGCGATATCGGCATCGTGCGCTTCCGCATCGACGGTGTGATGCACCAGGTTTATCAGCTTCCCTCTACCGTAACCAACGCCATCACCAACCGCATCAAGCTGCTCGGGCGCATGGATATGGTGGAGAAGCGCAGGCCGCAGGACGGGCGCATCAAGACCGTGAGCGATGATGGCGACGAGATCGAATTGCGCCTTTCCACCATGCCAACCGCTTTTGGCGAAAAACTGGTGATGCGAATTTTCGATCCGGAAATTCTGGTGAAAAACTTTGCCGATCTCGGTTTTTCGCGCGAACAGACGGCGCTATGGAGCAGTTGGATACGCCAGCCCAACGGCATCGTTCTGGTGACCGGCCCAACCGGCTCCGGCAAGACCACTACACTGTATTCCACGCTGAAGCAGATCGCTACGCCGGAAGTGAATGTCTGTACGGTGGAAGACCCGATTGAAATGATCGAGCCGGCGTTCAACCAGATGCAGGTGCAGCACAACATCGGGCTCAATTTTGCCGATGGCGTGCGCACCCTGCTGCGGCAAGACCCGGATATCATCATGGTGGGCGAAATCCGCGACGTGGAAACTGCCGAAATGGCGATACAGGCGGCGCTCACCGGCCATCTGGTGTTATCGTCCCTGCACACAAACGATGCGCCATCGGCCATCACGCGCCTGCTTGAGTTGGGAGTGCCTCCCTATTTGCTCAACTCGACCTTGCTGGGTGTGATGGCGCAACGCTTGGCGCGTACCCTGTGCCCGCACTGCAAAACAAAAAGCGAGATCAGCGAAGAGACCTGGCAGGAGCTGGTCAGCCCGTGGAAAGCGGCCAAACCCGCACAGGTTTACGTTGCTACCGGTTGCCTCGAATGCCGCATGACCGGCTATCGCGGGCGCACCGGTATATATGAAATGCTACCGCTCAGCGCGGAAATGCAGAAACTGGTGGTCAAGGATGCCGAACTCGCCAAGATCAAGGCACTGGCGCAACGCGAGGGCATGAAACCGCTACGCCTGAGCGGAGCAGAAAAAGTTGCGGCGGGTCTGACTACGGCGGAGGAAATTATCAAGATTGCGCCGCCCATGAGTTAAATTGATTGGCATTCCTGATAGAAAACAAAGGCGGCCGAAAGGCCGCTTTTGTTTTTTACAGAGGGGGTGGATTATGGTATCAGCTCGCGCCAGATCATCCGTTGCCCAGTATATCCGGCTGCGGCTGCCTTGAAAGCAACAGCCGTATTTAACTCGGGCGTTGGGTTCGTGGAGGTTACAACCCCGACTTTGGGTGTGCCTCCTATGTAGATAACGTTGATGCCGACGATGGTGGAGTCATATTTTACCGAGGCCATGAGAGTTGTTGTATTAACGGCGCCACCTGTCAGGTAGTCGAAATAGTTAAGCCAGCCATACCCGCCAGGGGAGCAAACAGTGCTCGCATAAATCTACCCCCGTCATGATTGACGTACCGCTTGTCAGGATGCTCCTGCCCCCGGTCGGTTTCGGGTAGAAACCCTATAATATGCGCCCTACTATGCCCATCCAAAGGAGAGCACAATGAAAACGCAACAAGGTTTCACCCTAATCGAATTGATGGTTACCGTTGCCATTGTTGGCATCATTGCGGCAATCGCCGTTCCAGCTTATAGCAACTATGTGGTGCGTAGCAAGCTCTCGGAGGTCGGTGCTGCCCTGTCAGAAGCGCGCCTGAAACAGGAACAATATTACGCGGACAACCGCAACTACGGTGCGGCAGCCGGTGCATGCGGGGCAGTTCCCGCAAACGGTCAATACTTCACCATAACGTGTTTGGTCGGCGCAACCAACCAAACCTATACCATCACCGCGACCAGCATGGCGGGCGCCGGCTTGGGTGCGGTGGGTGATTATGTATATACCGTAACCGAAGCCGGAACCAAAGCAACTACGATGTTTGCGGGTGCCGCAGTGGTTGTTGCGGACTGGAAAACCAAGTAGCCGCGCGAAGCCGCCTTTCATCGGCGCGGTGCGACTGCTGGTCGGAACTGGCTTGAAAACAGATATTGAGGCCATTAGATTGTGTGCCATGCAACAACACCGCAAGGTATAACGAAATGAAAGCAATAACACAAATAGGCTTCACGCTAATCGAGTTGATGGTGACAGTTTCAGTTGTCGGCATTTTAGCAACGATTGCGATCCCCAGCTTTCTTGGCATGTTGGCGAACAGTGACCTGAATGCCGCGCAAGAAAACTTTATACAAATCTTGAATAAAGGGCGCGGCCTGGCGATGGCGCGCTCCACCATTTCGACCGTGAGCATTTCCGGGAATGTTGCAACGTTAACCTTGGCTGATAATTCAGCTTCTGCTGTAACAGCTACCGCCAGTAACCGCGTGGCAATAAATGAAGCGGCAACCTACACCTTCAACCCGGTTGGCACTGCCACCGTTAGCAGCGTTTCAGGCTCTACCGTGTTAAGCGCACCGGGTTTTGCCGAAATTGCGCCACGCACTATTACCGTTTCGACAACAGGGGTAGTCAATGTCAGCCGCTAACCACAATACCGCGACAATGCGCGGGTTCTCGATGATAGAGGTGCTGGTCTCGCTGCTGATATTCTGGCTCGGCCTGCTGGGAATCGCGCTATACACAGCCGCAGGTTTGAAGGTGTCGGCCGGCAATCAAGTACGCGCCACAGCCATCAAGGCAGGTTCCGTCGCGTCCGAGCCGATGAGCTACCACACCCGTGCAGATTGTCTCGCGGTTATGTTGGGGACTTATCCCAAAACGGTGACGGTAGACAATGCCAAAGACAGCTACTCGGTGAGCCTGGTGAACGCCATAGATGGCGGCGGCACAACGGTCGCTACCGGCACGACTGCGGCCACTACAATTGCGGTGGCATCAGGCAGTTGGGTGTCGCCGATAACCATCACGTTGCGCGTTCCTTATACCGGTGTAAATGGCGCGACCGTGACAGCCACTCCAACCTATACCATGGCGCTGCAAAGTTACACGGTGGCTTGCGATGCGTAAGAATACACTTGGCTTTTCACTGATTGAGATAATGATCGCGGTAACTATTGCGATGATTATGTCTATCGGTACGCTGTATATCTATGCCGGGCAAGTGCGCACCTTTTCGCAAACGGCGCGTAAGGCACAAACTACCCAGGAGGCGCAATCCGCTTTTGAAGTCATTGCCGGATTGATGCGCCAGGCGGAGATGTGCTTAACCTGCACCACGCAACAAGTTATGGGTCTCACTTATCCTGGAGGCGTGGTCAACCCGAACGCGGCAGGCACGCTGCTACTTGCCGGAGACAGTGTGCAAATTGATTTTACCGTGCCTTCCGGTTACTACATTTGGCCAAATATAACCGACCCATACACCAATAATGCAATTCGGATCGAGTGGAGTGCGGCAACTAACGTGGTGCAAGTTTCTGCCGGCGCATCGGTGGCCGATGCGGCTGGAGCACGCACCCCAATTGCGATTGCTGGCGCCAGCGGCAACCTGAACACAAAAATTGTCAATCTCGACGTATGGCCGATGGTAGTTGATGCGGCGGGGGTGGTGACTGCGGGGGCGCTGGCGACCACTAAACCGACTGCCGGTTATCACCTCACCATGACTGCGCGGGTCGGCACGGTGGATACTACTTATACCAATCCGCTTGATCCAAATGGAACGCTGAAAAATTATCGGACGGTGACTTACGACCGCTACATTTTGCCGCGTAACTGGTGATAAATATGAAGCAAACAAACCCAAATTCTCCGTTAGGCGGACGAACCAAAATCAAATCTGAAAGCCGGTTTATTCCGTGTTTGCTGAAGAGCCGGAATGGCGAAATTTTACAAATATCCAAATTGGAGCGTGGTTACATCCTGCCCTTTATGCTGGTGTTGCTGGTGGCGCTAATGGTCGGCTCGATGAGCTTCTTCAACCGTGCCAACGATAGCACCCAGCTTTCCGGCGCATCGCGGGATTATGACCAGGCCATGCTGTTGGCGGAGAGCGCCGGTGATTGGACGATGGGCCGGTTTTTTAATATTACCTCCCCCGCCACCGGGGACACAAACCGTTGTGCCGCGCAGACCGCGCCATCATTGGCGACTGCCCAGCCCGGAGACCTGAATTGCAACGGCACGCTGGATGATACCGAAGGCAAGGTATCGAGCGTTACGCCGACCCTGCCGCTGCCGCTGGGCTATGAGTATTATCTGGTTGACGCGGGCGCGCTAACGACCCTGCGCGTTACCGCTACACCAGGAATATTGCAGATGGTTGCCGATGGCGAGGCGCGCAATACGGGCACCTCGCTGACCAACCAGGCCGTGCTGTCAACCACGACCAGGCTGTTGGTAAACAACCTGTTCGTCAGCGGCACCATCCGCCCGATTTTGTTAACACAGGGAGCGTCCGGTTTGGCGAAAAGCGCAAATACCTGGAATGCGGAAACCTCGTCGGAGAAAGTCGCCGTCTGGCTGGAAATAACACGCGAAAAAGGCGGCGGCACAGGATACGATTTGTACCTGTGCTCCGTGGCCAAGGTTGGCAATGCCAAGGCTTATTTGCAACGCTATCTCGGCACCTACGGCAGCACATTGGCCGGCATTCAGGTCGCGCCGCTGTCCGAATCGGCGAACCACGGGTAATTTAAGGAGAACATCATGCTTAAGAAACTGGTTTTGTTGATGGTTGCTGCATTGGCCTGGTTATTCGCCGGGCAGGCGGTGGCGGCAACCTGTAGCGCCACCTATTCGGTGAGCTATACACCCAACCCGATCTCCGTCAACATCGGTTCGACGGTAGCCATCACCGTTACGGCTTCCCCCGTATCGGTCAGCGGCACCAACCAGACTTACGAAATCGAGCTGAAGCATACGGGCACCTTTTACGGCGACTTCAGCCCCGGTACCAGCGAAGTCGGCAAAAGCGCCAAAGTTACCACTGTAGCGGGTACGCCGAGCACCACATTTACCTATACCCCGCCCGCTTCGTTTGCTTCTTATCCCGGGAATTCCGGCAATTTTGAAATAAAAGTCAAGAATAAAGTAGGCGCTGATTGCGACATCAAACCGTCGGGTGCTTGGCCGGTAACCAGCATCACGGTTAATAATACCTGCGCTGCACCCCTCGCCATGTCCACCGTGCCCGCACAATCCGTTATTGGTTGGGTATCTCCTGCGGCGGCGACCAGCATGACTTACACGCCGAGCGGCGCGCTTACCACTGGCGGAACCGGCGCAATCACTTATTCGTCAACAATCCTGACGACCGGCGCGAGCGTGGGAAACCTGACGCTGGATAGCGCCACGGGCGGCTTCACTTTCGATCCGGCCAGCGGCTATGTGGGGAATTATCAATTCACGCTGGAAGCGGATAGCGGCACCTGCCATGCGGAGCAAACAGTGACTGTTGCCGTGCAAGACCCGGCAGCTTGTGTCGCCCCCACCCTGTCGGCATCTTCTATTTCGGTCGTGCAGGACACGGCTTATAGCGGCACGTCCGCAGCCACCGGCGGCACATCACCTTACACCTATACGGTACAGACCCCGCCAACGCACGGCACGATAACGGGTTTGAATGCCACCACCGGCAGCTATACCTATACGCCCACGTCGGGGTACACGGGTGCGGATAGTTTTGCCTTGAATGCGGCGTCCAACTGTACCGGCACCCCCAATACCACCGCGATCACCTCGGTGACGGTGGGTGCCGCCGCTCCAGCGGTGTGTAACGCGCCAACGATCAGCAATTTTTCATTTACCGTGCCTTACGCGGCTGCTACGGGTGTGGTCACGCCGGTAGTCAGCGGCGGCACAACGCCTTACCTGTTCAGCTTGCCTTCTACCACTACAGCACACGGCACGGTCGCTTTGACCAATTCGACCACCGGCGAAGTAACTTACACCAGAACTGCGGGGTATGTGGGGGGGGACAGCTTCACTTTGAATGTGGCATCCAGTTGCGGCGCGCACCCGGGCGCCTCGGCTTCGGCCACGGTAACCATGAGCAGCAACTCGGTGGCGGGGGTGTATGGCGCTTCCGGCACCATCGCCGCCAACGGCGCCATCATCATCGACAACACGCCCAACCCCGGCTCGCCGGGGATTGTCACCAACATGGCAACTAATGTGGGCGGAAAAAACTTTGGCGTAAACAACTCGTTCAATATCGACGGCATCCAGGTGATGCAGCGGGATGTCACGTTCAGCCCGCACCATCTGGTGGATGAAGCGGGCGTCACCAATGCAGCTTCGACCAGTTATGACAACTATGGAACGTCCGGCCAAACCACCTATTTTGCCAATGGCCAGCACTTGTTCGACCTGGATCGCCTGCGCCGTGCCGCCAACTGGATGCGCGTGCCGGGCGGGATAACGCTCCCCGATGCGACTGCCGGCGATGCCGCAAACTTGATGACGGCAGCGATACCGAGGGACTACCTTAATTCGGGCGCAAACCTGCCGACAGCCGCCGCATCATGCACGGGCCGGGGGTTGCGCACGGCGGGCATGGGCACGCCGATCGGCACGCCAATCGGCTCATGCCATCCGGCGGGAACTTATGGCGTCATTACCTGGCGCGAATTTTTGGAGAACATCAGGGATGGGCGCACCATGTACGGCGTGGTGCGTATCCTGGTGCCGCTGCAAATAAAAACGGCTGCGGGCAGTTCGAATAACGCGCTGAATGTCACTGTTCCCAATACGCAAATTTACGGGTTTTGCACAGGCTCTACAGAATGGTGCGCCAATGCGCCGACTTCTAGTACGGATATCAAGGGCGGGGCGGTGGTCGGCGGCTATAACGCCGCCCCCGCGATCACCATGCCCGCCGTCTCCACCACGGGCGCGCAGTTAAGGGTACGCGGCACGTTGATGTTCGACTTCGTGAACGGCACGACCGATGCGATACTCGGCGCGCCGGGGCATCCTATCCCGTTGGCGAACCTGCCGTTCGATCCGCGCGCCATATACTTCAAGGTGTCCGTGCCGATCAACGTGAATGCGGGGAACGATTTAACCGGCGATGGCGTGCTGGACAACATCGCCTACATCAGCGGCCTGACCAGCGTCATTACCTGCGCCAGTTTTCCATGCACCACCACCATTCCGGCCGGCACGACGATCCTTAATACCCAAGTGCCGCAAGAAGTGGTTCAAACCTACAACTTCCAATATGGCACGAGTTACACGAGCAATGCCGATCCGGCTTTTGTCACCCTGTGGGGCAACCTGAACCTGCCTAACAAGTACCACATGCTGATGGCCTCGGGTTATGTGGATGGTTGGTATGATGCCTTTCAGGAACTGAATATCACAGCGCAAAAGTGGCAGGATATAGGCTTTACCGTACCATCGGGCGCAACCATGGCCAGCCCGCTGACGGTGGCAAACATTCGCTCCTCTTCCTTCGAAGACTTGCCGACCTATCTGTACACCGGCGGATTGGTGGACATGCACCATCATATGAACGTATCGGGTTTGATCTATGTGCCTCAGTCCGCCGAAATCGAGCAGAAATTTTCCGGCATAACCATGTATATGAACGGTGGCCTGATTGTGCGTGACGGCTTCTTTCTGGAAGGCAGGGCGGGCGGTATCACCTTGATTTCCAGCGACCCGCAAAGTTTCTCCAGTATCAAGGTAAATGCGGCATCTATCGCAAACGCGGTGTTGACCGCCGCGTATAGCACCTTGCACAGCGACAGCAGTGCGGCGCCATCGCTGACGGGTCTCGGCATGGGCGGTGGCTCTACTACTACCACTACCGTTACTCCCGCCGACCCCACCGAAGCCTGTATCGGATGTAGCGGCACCGAGGCATCCAGCAGGCGCAGGGAGTGGGTCGAAATACGCCCGCGTTAACTTCGCACGGCAGGTTCATCATTACCGCATTTCGTGGCATGAGCCGATAATATAGCAACGGATACCGTACCCAAACATGAAAGCGGCCTTGGGGTCGTTTTCTGTTTTCTGCGAGACAGCGACGAGCGGTTTCACCCTTAAAACGGCAGTTGAACCACGAAGAACGCGAAGAAGAACAGAAGGTTATTTCGGGAATGCCACCTGTCGATTGTGAAACCTTTTCATGAATCACGGGGGAATTGCTTTGCTGTTCGCGTAATGCTCTAATCAAACCCGATCCTGATTAGCCCTGCTGGATTGGAAAATGCGTGCAATCCGAATTTATGCGCACCTCTAGAAATTCAGATTTTGCCCGAATGCAACGTATGGAATTATGGAGTGAGCAGGCAACCCGCGTAACGGATGCTAGCAGATGTGGATTTTGGGGGCGCCTTGTACGATGTGAAGTTTTTTATTCCGGTTCTACATTCAACCAAACGAAGCATGCCTACTTGCAAGCTTGCATTTCCAACCACTTCAATTGAATGGCTGAAACAGCTTGGCGTGGCCGCGCCCTACGCGTTGCTGCTTTATGTCGGCGAGTTTCTTTTTGAGAGCGATGCCATCATCGGGCATTTCGAACCTGCGAGCGGCCTGGCTTTAGCCGTATTGCTGCTCGGAGGAAAACAATATTCATGGGGTTTGTTTTTCGGCGCTGCCATCATTCATGCGATTTCAGGAGACTCCTTGCTGGAGGTGGCCACTATCGCATTGAGTGATACTCTGCAAGCGTTCTGCGGAGCCTGGTTGCTTACCCGCGATGATAAATTTGATTTGCGCCTCTCCTCATTACATGATTACTTCCGGTTGATCCTGCTGGGCGGTGGTGTAAGCGTCGCCATCGGAGCCTTGGCTGTGAATTTGGCATTGCTGCTCTCCGGCTCGCTAACCGCAGAGGGCCATTTTTATAGCCTGTTCAAGTGGTGGATGAGCGATACGCTCGGCATCATCCTGATTACCCCGTTGGTGTTGGTCTGGTGGCAGTCAAAAGATCATTGGCGCAAAACCAAACAAGTGATTGAAGCATCCTTGCTGATCGGCCTGACGATTTTTATCGGGCAAATCGTTTTTCTCGGCTGGCTGCACGACAGCATCGGCCACGCGCCACAGAGCTACTGGATGTTCTTGCTCATTACCTGGATAGCAATGACTCTTGGGACAAGGGGAACGACGCTTGCTTTGGTCGTCGTGGCAATCCAGGCATTGTCTGGCGCAGTGCACGGAACCGGTTATTTCGCCGATGATATTGCCGTATCTCATCTGGTAAATTTCTGGTTTTACATGCTGACCCTTTCCATGGTCGGAATGTCTCTGACCACCTATTTTCAGGAAATCAGGCAGGCGAAAATTGCCATAGCCCACCGCGATGCGCTGATACGCGAGATACATCACCGCATCAAGAACAACCTGCAAGGCATCACCGGATTACTTCGCCAGCTTGCGGAAAGCCATCCTGAAACATCCGAATCGATCAATCACACCATCGGCCAAGTGCAAAGCATCGCGACGATCCACGGTCTGCAAGAACGCGCGCCGGTTGGCAGCCTGCGCCTGCGTGAATTAACCGAGGCCGTGGCAACCGGAGTCGGTTCGCTGTGGCAAAAGCCTATTCCGGTCGAAATCCCTTCAGGCTGGACACCCTGCATCATCGAGGAGGCCGAAGCCATACCCTTGGCGCTGATATTGAACGAGCTGCTCTCGAATGCCATCAAGCACGGTGACCGGGTTGGGCAGGTCAAGATTATGCTCGGTAATGGGCAGCGCCCGGATTCCATCAGGGTCGCTATTTGCAATGTCGGCCAACTGCCGCCGGATTTCGATTTTGAGCATAGTACCGGTACCGGCCTCCAGTTGGTAAAATCGCTGATGCCGCGAGCAGGCGCCAGATTGTCCTGGCAATGTAAGGACAATCTGGTGATTACCACGCTGGAGCTCGAGCCGCCCGTTATAACTTTGGTGCCCGAACCATGAATGCCGACACCGCGCTTGAACGCAAAATATTACTGGTTGACGATGACCGCCTGGTGCTGTCAACCCTTTCATCTGGATTATCCAGGGCCGGTTATAGTGTAAACACGGCAGAATCGGTCAACGATGCGGAAGCCTTTCTGGCAAGCGGAGAGCGTCCGGATCTAGCCATACTCGATGTCAACATGCCCGGCAGGAGCGGGCTGGAACTGGCGGAACGGCTGCACTCTTTCGATCATATTCCGTTCATGCTGTTGACCGCCTACAGTGATCGGGAAATCGTTGACCGTGCAACCGTGTGCGGCGCACTGGGTTATCTGGTGAAACCGGTCGATACGCCGCAACTTTTGCCTGCCATCAAGGCCGCCTTTGCGCGCGCCAAAGATATTCAGAGCCTGCAAGCTACCGGGAGGCAGTTGCAAGAGGCGCTCGACAACGAACGGGAAATCAGCATCGCCATCGGCATCACCATGATGCAGTACCGTCTCGACCGCAAGGCAGCTTTCGAATTATTACGCAAAACCGCGCGCAGCCAAAACCGCAAGCTGGCGGAACTGGCGGCGGATGTAATCAAGGCGAGCGAAACCCTGAACCTTGGAACTTAAAAAACTCCTTGATTTCTGAAATTGCCAGTAGTATGTTGCGAGTAGCTTCGGTTTGCCCCTGACCCCGGCGCCGAATTCACGAGACCCAGAACACGTCTCTAAATCTTTCCCGCAATGGTTTATCCAATGCAACGGGAACTGACGAAGAATGCCGACAAGGCAGGAGACGCATATGTTCTGGAGGCTTGCAGCTTGTTTTTCCAATCGGCATGGATTCGCTCCGGTTCTTTCCGGCCACAGTGATCTGTCATGCTGTAATTTACGCCCACCGAAACAGCCCTGTTTTGCCATAGCGCACATCCATGCGAAATATTTTCGTTCTGCCAGTCATGCACTGATAGCAGAATTTCTACATCTATTACACAAAAATCGGGCAAACATTGACTTGCACACTTTGCATGCGAGGAATGCTGTCTTCGCTATTGATTACACAGGTCATCGCAACGAATGCACAACCATGCCACCCTTAAGGAGAGCGCAATGAAAACACAAAAAGGCTTCAGCCTGATCGAATTGATGATTGTTGTGGCGATTATCGGCATTATTGCGGTGGTTGCCGTTCCCAGTTATCAGAGCTATGTGGTGAAAGGTAATCGTGCTGCTGCCCAAGCTTTCATGACGGATGTGGCAAATCGTGAGAAGCAATATCTGCTCGATGCGCGCGCTTATACGGACAACTTTGCTACGCTAGGCATATCGGCCCCGGCTGATGTCAGCAAGCATTACGGCAACATAGTTATCGCTTTGGATTCTCCTCCACCAACTTTTAACATTACCGCTACCCCGACCAGCACCCAGCAAGCAGGCGACGGCTGGTTATCCTTGTCCAGTTCTGGAGTGCAAGGCAGCGAATTTAGCGGCAAATGGTAGACATGAAATGAACTTCCGGCGACGCGCTGAATCAGGCTTCACCCTCCCCGAGCTGATGATCGTTCTGGCGGTGGCGGGTATTCTGGCGGCTCTTGCCGTACCCAGTTTTCAGTCGCTGACCCAAAGCCAGCAGGCAAAAAATGCCAGCTTCGAATTGTTTTCCAGCCTCAGTCTGGCCAGAAGCGAGGCTATCAAGCATAACGGCAATGTTACATTGACTGCGAATGCGGCCGGCTGGGGGCAAGGCTGGACGATAACCAAAGTTCTGGCTGATGGTACTACGGTCACCATCAAGTCGCAGACGGCACTGAAAGGGGTGGGTATCACTCTTGGGCCTGCCTCCGTGGTTTATGCAAGAACCGGCAGGGCAGCTCCAGCGGCAACTTTTCAGATTGATGTCTCACCTGTTGATACAGGCTTGCGCCGCTGCATCTATATCGGATTGACCGGGATGCCGCGAAGCGTCAAACAAACGGGAGCCTGCTAGCCATGATCGCCCGCCAGAAAAATGCCGGTTTCAGCCTGATCGAGATCATGGTCACGGTCGTGATCCTGATGGTTGGCCTGCTGGGGCTGGCCGGATTGCAGGGCAGGGCGTTGACTTCGCAGATGGAATCCTATCAGCGCTCGCAGGCGTTGATTTTGCTGAGAGATATGGCAGACCGGATCAGTGCCAATCGCGGATTTGCCGAGTCTTATGTGG
>Ga0209343_10003291_pt1 | contig 20422 bp, 13 predicted proteins | sample RifCSPlowO2_02_FD_184026 | JGI IMG/M metagenome (GOLD analysis project Ga0209343, IMG submission 184026) | Groundwater microbial communities from Rifle, Colorado - Rifle CSP2_plank lowO2_0.2 (SPAdes) (version 2) | ecosystem: Environmental > Aquatic > Deep subsurface > Groundwater | place... | reverse complement strand
GAGGTTCGACACGAAAGCGATGAAGTTGCCGGTGCCCGGATAGAAGAAGCCCAGGGGAAACGGGTAGCGCTGGCTGCCCCGTCGATCCGAGTAGTAGCCGAGTGTTTCCAGGGAAAACATCGCGACGATGTTTTCGCCGCGCTCCTTCGCGCGCCGCGCATAGTAGCGGCTCCCCATTTCCTCGCTCTTGAAAAACGGCGGCTCCTCGTCGACGAACAACACAAAGCGCAGCGTGCGCCCCAGCCGATGGTCCCGGAAAAGCCGCGCAAGCTCGATCACCGCCGCGACGCCCGAACCATTGTCGTTGCCGCCTGGCGCGCCGAACACCGAATCGTAGTGCGCGCCGACGATGATGATCTCGCTCGCTCGCGCCGCGCCTTTGACCTCGACTTCGATGTTGCGCACCTCGCCCACCGACACTTTGAAGCGCTGTACGTCCGCCCGATAGCCGAAGCGTGAGAGCGTGAGCTCGATGTACTGCGCCGCCGCCTCGAGTTCCGCGAAGTGAAAGACATTGTGCTCGCGGCTCGCGACCGCCGCGACATGGCGGCGCAGGTTCTCGCGCAGCTCGACTTGTCCGGGCGTGAGCGGCTTGAGCGCGCCGGAGTGCGATTTCCCGGGCACCGAGACCATGTACCACAACAGACAGGCGACGCCGGCAGCGAGCAGGATCCAGAACGTCATGCGCCCTATCCAGAGCAGTTTGCTCGCCATGATACAAAGTATCACGCGCCAGCCGCAGGTGACAGCACAACACTCCTTCCCCCTCGATGGGGGAAGGCGGGGATGGGGGTGAAACTCTTAGCCGCTCAACTCGAGGTAAATCGCCGACAACAGTACGTCATGTTGAAAACGCTACCCTGGTCGACCTTCTACCATCGGAGGATTCCGAAACTGGTAGCACTGCCAGACTTGCCGCTCGCACGCCGCGGGGTCCCGCAAAATCTGGCGTCCCCAAAACGTAAGAACTGACCAACCCTTACTTTGAAGCGTGTTGCGTTTTCGCGCATCACTTTCCAGTGTTTCCTTATTCCCGTGGTAGGTAAACCCGTCGCAATAGATAGCGATCCTGCGATCCGGAAAGGCGAAATCCGGGACAGTCAGCAATTCCCCGGAATCGCCAAGGATTGAAAACTGGGCCACGGGCTCAGGCAATCTGCCGCCGGTTCTGATTGCATCATGCAGCGCGGTCTCTATTGGCGTTCCCGATGTCGGTACTGGTGTTGCTGTCGCGTGTAACTTCTCCAACCACTCGACCGACAAGTCCCTGCCATCGCCAGCCCGACCCTTGCGAGGCATTGAAGTGGGTTGTGCTTCGCCAAGATGGAACAGTGCATCCCGCACGAGTTCCTTGTTAAGCAAAGGGTGGTCGAACTGGTTGCGCGCAGATTTGAGGCATCGGTAGCACGCATGCTCGCAATCGTGCCCGAACAGGCGATCGTGCGCCGCCCTTGTCCAGCGACCGAGGTCTCGCGCGAGCTGCTCCAAATAACCGGCGCCGCCGGCCGCGGTTTCGTAAAAGGTAAGCGTCCATCCACCCGCTCCGTCGGGATGGTGGAAGTAGGCGATTTCGTCGGCCTCGATTTCAAGCATTTCCTGCGCCCCAACCACCAAGGCCTTGCCGAGGGTGCGACAGAATGCCTTCGCCTCATCCTGGTCAGCGGGGGCCAAGCCTGCGGGCACTGGGAATACCAGCACATCGGCGGAGAAGGAATAACCAAGGATGTACTGCCGTGGCTCACCATTGCAGATTCGCCGATGGTCTTCATCCCAGCGTTCGCCTGCTCGTTTGGTCAGGCCATGAGGGCGATGCCTGCCGCACGACGGGCACAGGTTGAATTGTTCCCCTTGCCCACTCCGGCGAACCAGCCGTCCCCAATTCGTGACCAGGAGATTCGCGCGCGGCCGGACTTCCAGAGCAACAAACTCGTAGGGATACAGGCTTACCTCTCCCTCGTAGTTATGGAGCAGGTGCTCCTTGCGCTCGAAGTTAACGCGCTGGCGGCTGTCCTCAGCAGAAGTGATCTGCGTGTTCTCCTCCGCCTCGAACGCTTCGATTAGAGCGACCTCCGCTTGCCTGCTGATCTGACTCCCGCAACGCGGACAGTCGTTGACTGTTTCCCCCGCCGCGAATCCACAGTTATCGCAAAAGCAGAATCGTTCGACGCGCCCGGACTGGTCTGCTCCGCGCTCGCTTTGCCCGGCGCGCCTTCCTCCCTCGAAGAACGCGCGAATGCTCTTCAGCTTGTGGCCGTTCGCATACACCATGTTTCCGGGCGCGAACTCGAATAGCGCGATCCACGCCGGACGCCGCAGCGTTGGCGTGTCGCCCACTCCCGGGTCAAGCGAGAAGGTGTCCGTCGGGAACTGGTAGGAAGGGAGCATTCCCACCTCCGAGAGGTACGACAGCACAAAGGCTTTTTGGCGATCGGTCGTCAACTCCCCGTAGGCACGTTCTCGTGCACGACGCTTCTGAGTCGATTCCGGTGTCGGCCGGATTAGCGTGAACTCCTGGAACTCATGGTGCAGCCGCTTTACCTGCTCGTGCCAATCTCTCACGGTGTCTTCAAAGTCTTCCGCTAATCTTTCAACAGCCGTTCGGGCCACCTCTCGACCTTCAAATACTTCAGTTGCCTTGGCCGCGATCTCGGACCTGCGGAACTTCAATGTAGCGACAAGCGGGGCGTACAAGTCTCTCTTTAACACCGCGGGGTTTTGCACATCTTCGAGAAGTTTGCCCATCAGCCAGGAAAAATCCTGGTTGAGTTCCTCAAACGCGAACGAGCGCACATGACGCGCGACGATTTTTTCGTTTGTGAGGCGTACGATTGGTGGCCTGTATTCGCCCCGCACAAGCCAGGCGGGGTCCTCGAAGCAATGGCGATCATGGGACCCGGTGCTGCAAAACGTTGTCACGAATCCGATGCGCAGCGTCCGGCCAGCCCGCCCCGCGCGTTGCACGTAGTTTGCGGGACCGTGCGGCGCGTTGCGCAGCAACACACTGTAAAGCGTTCCGATGTCTACACCCAGTTCCAGTGTCGGACTGCACGCAAGCACCTCTACGCGGCCATCCTTGAAATCTTGCTCGCGCTTTGCGCGCGTCTCCTGGTCTATCTGCGCGGTGTGTTCCTGCGAGCGAAGTCGCCGTGGCCGATCGGTCGTATACAACTCCACGTAATAGTTTTCGCGATCGGCTTCCGCTCTCAAAATATCGTCCCTGTTCCCCGAGCAATTCGCTGTCGCCAAACACATGTCAGCGCGATACGGGCGCCATATGGAGCACTTACGGCAACGCCATCCGTGCTTCGCGGAAACGAGGCGGATGACCCGCCGCGAAATCTGGATTGGCCGTGCGCCACCCAGGTGGCGGCGCACAGCATCGGGCAGAAGCGTGGGCGATTCAACGATCTCATGCTCCCGAAGCAGATCGAACACGCGGCGCGTCCACTCTTCGCCGATTACGGCCCCGAGCCCCGCCTTGTCATAGACGAGCTTGGCGATCCCCGCGAGCGCCCCGCGTTCCGTGTCTTTCGCAAGCGGCTCGAACTTGATCCCGGATTTCGAGCTCCGCAGCGCCTCGGGCCGGTCGAACATGAAAAACGCCGCACCGCGCTCGTGCTCGGCGATCGAAAGGTTGTAGGGATCAGCCGTGAGCCAACTCCACGGCGTCTTCTTCGGGTCGAGGAAGGACTGATAGAACTCAAACGACACAGAACGTCGCCGCCGCATGAAATCGAGAATTGCTCGTACCAGCACCCCGCCGTTATCCGGGGTCATACCGGCCTGCCGACAAACTTCCCCAAAGCGGCGGTCAGCAATGATCTTGTCCAGAAATTCATACTGCACCTCGACGAGCGCGAGGTTTTCGAGCGCGATACGCTGGTGCGTTGCGCGGCAGAACTCCCCCGCCGCCTCGTATTCGAGCGTCCTGCGCCAATAAGCGGATTCGTCACGCGTAAGGTTGCGCTTGGCCAATCCGATCTGCTGGAAGATTTCGAGCACCCGGTTCGGCAAGTCCTGAAGTGCAATGCCCGTCTCACCGGCGTCCCGAACGCAAGCTTCAATCGCATGCCGCAGGGCAAACTGCCGGTGCCGATCGCTCATGTACCCGGCCTGATGCGCGGCATCCTGCCGGTTATCCGCGAAAATGAGGAGCTTGCGTTCGTCCTCGGGCACTTTATCGAGATGATGGGTGCCGAGCACAGAGACGCTGGAGGCGACACCCGTGCGCAAAAGCGTAAGCACGTCGCCCCGCGTATAGCGACTGTTACAGACTGGGCAGGTTGTGCCCCGGCCGCGGAGCACATACTGGGTACTGACATTCTCCGACGGTATCAACTCCGGCTGGTGGTCGAACACGCGCCCGGTCACATGGTCCACGAGCATCTGCTGAAGACGGCGCCGCGCAGCAGTCGGTCGCGCTCGACGCACACGTGGCGTCGCGCTCTCCTCCTCACCGTCAACTTCACTCTCGTCTTCGCTCCGCTCGCCGACCAGAAACGGCGTGATAAAGGCGGTGTCGTCGTCGCTCAGGAACTCGTCGTTGGCTAGTGCCCGCTCCGGGTGGTCGGGATCGAAGCGCACCTTGACGAAGTCCTGCCCGCATGTGCGGCAAAGCACCGCCGGCCGTACGGCGCTCGAACACGCGGGGCACCGGTCGGAACCGTCGGCGATAAGTGTGCGGCACACTGGGTTCATACAAAGGCCAACGTCGTACACGCCGTGGAAGAACGTGTGGAGTTTTGGCCGCAGCAAAGGCAGCTCCCGATCGTCACCGAAACTGCCCACAAGTAGATAAGCCTCGATCAAGTGCGCAAGCGCGTCGGGCGGGAAATCACCGATCTCCGGCAACCGTCGGCGTAGCTCATCGGCGATTTCGGGAAAATCACGCGGCGCTTCCGCAGCAGCACTCAGCGCATGCAGCAACCGGTTGCCGTCCAGCACTGCCGCCAGTTTGTCGTGGGTCGAGCCCAACGCAGGGGTCTTGCGACCGCAAAGCCGCTCCGCAAGCCGCAGCAGCGCCGCCTCGTCTCCATGGGAAAAGATGGATAGCTCGGTTTCGGTCAAGTCCACGAGCGGCGGCATATAGTGCGCCCTCGGCGCCGGAACCTTCTGATAAAGCTCCCCGATGATGTCCCGCTTCTCGAAGCTCTCTGCGAACAGATCGGATGCGAAGCTTGCGAGCGCCTCGTCGCCACCCGCATCCTGCGACACAGTGGCGGAGGTGCCGATGCACCGCAACTCACTGGCCTTCAGCCCACAGCGCGCCTTGAGCCGCCGCAGGAGGCACGCCAGTTCCGTCGCCAGCGCCCCGCGGTAGCTGTGGATCTCGTCGAGCACTAGGTAGCGTAGAGCGGGCGTGAAGAGGGCGCGATCCGTATTGCGCACCAGCAGGAATTCGAGTTGCTTGTAGTTCGTGAGCAATATGTCTGGAGGATTTCGGCGAATCTGCTCGCGCTGCGTCAATTCATGACCGGCAACCGGTTCGCCCAGCGCGGCGGTAACCGTCTGGCTGTCGCCGGTGTAAAGCGCAAATGTAACGCCTGTTCCTGAATCGCGGATCAATTCGCGCATTCGAACAAGCTGGTCGTTGGCGAGCGCGTTCATCGGGTAGAGCAGGATCGCCTTGGTGCCCGGCACACCCTGCCCCTTCATCCGCAGTAGACCGGAGAGCACGGGGAGGAGAAACGCCTCCGTCTTCCCGCTGCCTGTACCGGTTTTGACGATGACGTTGCGGCCTGCTTCGACCGCCCGCAACGACACCTCCTGGTGGGAGAACAATGCAGACGTTCCGAACGGCCAGTGAAACCGCGCAAGGTCGCGGTGGCCACAACCGGAAGCGAGCACGTCGCCAAGCGGTTTCCCCGGCACGAAGTCGCGCGAGAGCGTTACATAAGGCCCCTTGACCAGAACCTCGGCGCGGTTTACATGGCCCTCGAACTGCTCGCGCAGTTTCGGGTCGGCAAGCCGGTACGAGCTCTTGATAAAGCTCCGATACTGCCCAATCAGGTGTCGGACACTCTCGACTACCGAAAACCGGGTCACTTGAGCCCCCGCCTGAGTAACGCCGTGGTACGCCACGCGGACAGCCGTGCTGAACCGAATTGCTGCTTGAGCTGTCGCAAAGCGTGCCTCGCTCCGACCACTGTGGCGATCTCCTCAAGCGACGTCAGCCGATCCTCCCAGCCCAACCTCACCGCAGCGTTGACCGCTGCCTGATCGCAGCAGGTCGCGACCCAAGAGTCGCTTCTGCCGAGCGCGTGGGCCCACAGATGCCGCTCGCCGGCATCGAGGCGAAATGCGTCCGGGTCCCGCAGGTCAAGCTCTGCGAGTTCTGATATGGAAACCCGATGCACCACGAGTCCTTCCCGGAGTACCTTCTCGCTCACTTCGACGTAGCCCCGGCGATGCGCGTCGCCGGTGCGCGCTTCCTCGCAGCACTTCTCCACCGTCTGCAAACTGAAGTGCCCGCTGAGCGCGGTCCAGCAGCCCGTGCGAACGGCCTCGATGACGATGTTGGTATCCACGAGAACCGCCTGTCCACGCTGCATGGCGCGAGCCCCGGCATCACAGGTCGAACGGCACGGTCAGCTCGTACGACCGGAAAAGGTCTGCCAGATCCTCGATGGTCGTTTCCAGCAGAGACGCCGCCCGGCGCACTGAAATATCACCCACGGAGAGCGCTTGGTGCAGCCGCTCGACAAATTCCTGGCTGTAAAGCTTCGGGACCAGCTGATCCTTTTTCGGCCTGCCGTTCGCCGTCAGCCGGTCATCTCGGATATCGAGCAGGTCACCCTTGCCGAGCCATCCAAGCTGCACCAACCGCCACTTCAGTGCGACGGCGGTCACGAGAAGCTCGATAGCCGTTGAATTCAACCAAGCATGAATGTCGCCATCCACGCGTGCCTGCCAGCGCGGCCCGAGTGTACGCTCGGGCATGAGCAGCGCGGAAGCGAAGTTGTCCGCCAGTTGCTCAACACGCTTGCCCTTGCCACCGCGAGGTATCTCGGATTCCGTGTGCTCGGGGGGCATCTGTTCCCAAGTGAGGAGATGGAAGGTCTCGTGAGCGAGATCGTAGTGCCGTCTGCCTTCCGGCTCGTTTCGATTGATCAGGATCGTGTTCAGTCCCGGTAGCTGACAAGCAGCGCCCGAAATGCTGGAAGGCACATCCACATAAAGCACGAGAGCACCAAGCCGTTCGCGTACCCGCGTTTCCAAACGCAACGCGGGAACTTCACCCAGGTCCCATTCCTTTCCCAGCGCTTCCGCAGCCGCACGCGCCTCTTCGAACGTGCTGCGCTCTCTAAGGGGGAGGCGAGCCTGAAGTGCGCTGGCAGACTTGCCTTTGGCCTCGCCGAGCTTCCGATACGTCGCGATCCACCGCCCCGCGCGGGACTCAAACTCGTCGAGCAGTCCCGGTGCTGCGCCTTTCGCGCGCCAGGAGAAGCTGCCTTCGCCCACGAGGCGGAAACCGTCAGTGAAGTAGTCGAGGTCCACCCCGAACACTTGCATCGCACGTAGCAACTCCTCGGCGGTGATCCTGCGCTGTCCAGACTCGATCGCGGCCAATGTCTGGCGGTCCTTAAAGCCAAACTTCTTCGCGAGTTCGGCCTGCGTCAGTCCGGCTCTTTCGCGCGCCGCCTTCAAGCGCTTGCTAATGATGTCGCTCATGTTTTCCGTCGTTTTCGTGAAAGACCCCGTCTCACACCGCCCAGCCACGCGTCCAGCAGTCCACAGTTCCAAACAGATCGGGAGATTTCCGAGACGATGACTCGGAAATCCAGGCTGTTTCGAATCCCTTGTACGGTCCCACTGAAACGGAATCAACGATAGATTCGCCAGACAGCGCCTGGCGAATCTTCGGGGAGTCGAACTTTGCAGTTCGCGTTCGCCGTTTCTCTCCCTGCGGGGCGGCGGATTTTGCAGACGGTGTCTGCACCATGTCGCGGCACGCAAAACAGAAGGCGCGCATCTGAAATGAATTGCGGGCGCCAAACCCCCGCCCGAACCGCTTCGTGAGGGCTGCGGCCAACCGCTCGATCAGCCGCTCGCCGTAATCGGCGCGGCGTTTTCCGCCCTGCTCCGCCTCGACAATGCGCCGCCCGATCTCCCAGTAGGTGGCGGTCATCAGCGCGTTGACCGCGCGTGCCGACGCCCGCCGCGCCGATTCGAGCAACGCGACTATGTGGGCGCGGATACCGTCGTAGCCGGCTAGTGCTCGGTTAGCTGGCTTCATGGCACGTGCGTCCGCACCGCCGTATCCAGACGGCGATGAATCAACGAAACGGTGGTCAAAATATCGAGTGCATCCTGCTCGTTCACCGTCCAATGAATCTTCGGCGCGTGAGCCGTGGTGTTCCGGAATGCACCGAAGACGCCCTTGATGAGGTTCATGAGTCCTGTGTGTTCGCTTTTCTCACTTTCAGTCTGGAGACTGTTGAAGGCAAGGCGCGGATGGCCCGTTTTGCCAAAACCGAAAGCCTCGTCCACAAGGCCAGCACCATCTGAGGCAAGGCCCGTACGCTGGCGGATCTTGTCGGCAACGCTCTTCGTCGCCTCGAAAACGGCGTGGAAATAGTTGTCGGCGACCAGCTCGGCGCGACAGAACTTAAGCACGTCCGCATGCACCCTGCGCTCGACGAGCGCCTTGCGCAGCACGCCTGCCCGAGCCTCTGCCTCGCTCAGCGTGCGCGCAGTCAAAACCTGACGGAGCTGCCCATCCTCGCCGAGACTGAGGCCGCTGAATGCCAGCACTGCGTTTAGTTCCGCGCGCCTGCCCTCAAAATAGTCGCGATTGCCAACGTGCCGGACAGGCTGCATGACGTGTAAGATGAATTTCACGACCGCATTTCCAGCATTGTCCTGATCCTGTCTCGCTCTCAGCGCGCCGAACAGTCTGTGACGCTTTGTCATCTGCGGCATGGGATCGTCAATGCTGCATTCGCCGAGATACCGCCCGATCTCAGAGCCAGTCAGCCCGGTAGTCGTGTCCCCGAGAATATCGCAAAGAGCCTGCAGGTTCGCCTCATCGAATTTGGAAATAGCGGCCATGGTGAATCCCGCGATCACGGCTTGGCGATGAGACGCGCCTTCTTCTTGGCGTCGGTCTGCGTCGACAGGTCAGCGACCTGGTCGTGCAAGTTATCGGTCTGATTTCGAAGTCGAGTTTGAATACCCTTCCCAAGAATGTGCTCGGCTCGCGTCGCTTCGAATTCCATCGCACGGCCGACAAGCTCGGTGAGCGCCGCCCAGAGCCTCATTTGACCTAGGGACCAGATGAGGAGACCTACTCTGTCGTCGAGCTTGTTCCGTTCAACGAGGGCCACTGCGTCCTTAGTGCCGATTCGTCGGCCAAGCTTGGCGAGTACATAGGTATAGGTAATCTCGTCAATCGCTGCAAGACGACGGCAAACCGAAGGGCGGGCAGCGCCTAGCCCAATGTACAGCTTTGCAAGCCCCCAGTGGTGAAGCGCCTGCTCCAGCGACGACAGCTGGGCCATCAAAAACTCGACTGGAAATCGCTCGGCGATCAATAGGGCGCACTCTGGATCCGCGTACGTCGACCAAATGTCTCTTACGATTGCGGTGAATTCCTTGCGCCAAATTGACCGTAGCGCCTTGTAGCCCCTTCTCCGCATGTCAACGTGGCTTGAACCGAGAAAAAATTTCAGTATCCGCGTTTTATGCCGCGACGGTGCAACCTCGAGCAGGCGCTCGATACAGAAGCCGCAGCCCCGCCGACGGTCAGCGGATAACGTCGGGTACTGCACAAGCAGTCTTTCAACCAGTTCTCGATGACAAGATTGAAAACCGCCAGTTTCGCAGTCGTGGCGGATTCTTCGGAGAAGTGCCCCCCTGAGCGTTTCATTCAGCCCAGCCGCAACATCCAAGGCTTCGCACGCCTGCGTCGAGGAGAGGCAACCAACAAAGGCAGAGATGAATGCGGGCCCCTCCCAGAAATAGTCGCGGTCCGCGACCTCCCGCAGAAACGCAAGCCGACTTAACGACCCGGACTCACGCACGTTCGTTCACTTGGCGGCTAACGTCAGACTCAGGAGCGACCTGTTCGGTCTCTTGCTTGGGCACCAAGGACTGGCCGGCCCACCTGTCGTATACGAAATCAAAGAACCCGTCGACTGGCGTCGACCCACAAACTGGCGCGAGCTGCTGGCCCGCGCGCGTCAGGAGCACGCGCCCAACCTGAAGTGTGTTGTCGATGTCGGCAGGGAACATGAGATTGGTTGGCTTGCCGTAATAGAAGACTGTTATCGTCTTCGGCAACTTCAAACGCTGAAAACCACCAATATTGTTGAACTGGATAAGGCTGAGACTCTCAAGGTGAGCAAGCGTGTTGAAGTTGATGCTGTTACGGTTGTAAATCTCGCCTTGGACATCAAACACTAGAGGAACGACGTCCCCAATCATCCAGCCGAAGCCGCAAAGGCGCATGAAAAGCTCTGCATCGCCCTTATCCAGGTCGGCCAGCAGATTGACAGTTCGCTTGGCAAACGCACCGGGGGCGTTTGCTTCACCGGCAAGAACTCTCGACCAAAGCCGCTGCATATCTCCGTCGGAGACGATGCGCGACTTGTCGAAAAAGTTCGTTATCCAGTCATCCGCAACGTTCTGAGGAGCTGACTTGTCTTCGAGGAGGGGCAGCGCGTTCTGTGTGATGACCTCGATGTTTGATTGCTTTTTCGCCTCTTCCTCCAAGAATCGGTGCATGGCGCGTCTGTGCAGGCCAGTCACCTGAATTTGAGACTCAGCCTGAATTCGACTTGCCTCGGCCTCTGCCTTCGCGACCCGGACAATTTGGTACGGCTTGAAGACACCGCCGACCGCATCCGAGATTTTCTCGATCAGAACGGTCGCGGGTTTCGAGAGATCGCCGAGCTTCGTTAGTGGGTTATCTGTCATGGGAGTGAGACCGAACGTCCGCGCCCACCTGCGCGCAGGTGCGCTGGTTGATCGACATACGACGCTTCCCACGCGTTGGCGCGGAGCGCCCCATTAGAAAGCATCGTATCTCCGCGTGTGGACATCCGTACTCATGCAGTCCAGAAGCAACGATATTTTTCCAACAACTTCTCCCACCGTGCCGAGATCAATATCCACATCAAGCCGGGGTGAATTCCCGTCTTTGCCTTCGGGATATCGAAACGCCTCGGATGTTGGATCTACCTTGCAGTAGTCTGTCATTAGCCGAGTAGTGTGTTGTATTTCTTCATTGTTCGCCATGCTCGGCGATATTTCGTGGAACAGGCTGCAGCAAAGCCGCCAGAGCTCATCAATTCGATGCGTCTTGGGGAAAACGCCGTCGCGTCCCAACAAGCCGCGGCAGTCGCGGACTAAGCCCTTGAGTGCCAGTTCCAGGTGCTGGCGGTACAGAAACAAGATCGGCATCCCCAGTTTACGAGGGTCTCCTTCTGTCGCGACGTAGGCAAGGAGGAAATCCGCAGCATCTTTGTACCCGTTGACATAAAAATACCAATCTTCCTTCTTGGCATATGGCGACGGGGTAACCGGATCTGCCGCCGTAAATTCAAATAACTGGTCCCCGGCGCCAGGGAGCGCGGCGGCGGCCTCATCAAACTCGCGCTGTGCTGCTGGCTTGTTTTTGCACATGGATGGGTTCTTCTAGCGGATGTGGTGAACGCCGGGCCAGCACAGGCGGCTGCCGTGGCGCAGCGCTTGCTGCGAGTTGTTCGACCTGGCGTTAAATGGTACTCGTTGTACCTTGCGCTGGCAGCGATGCCGGCGCAAATTGTTGTGGAGTGTGAAGATCTCGCCATAGCTCCATAGCGTTTGCGGTACGGTACTCGACATGCCGTCGAAGAGTCTTCTCAAGTGCAAAGCTATACGGCGGTTGCAGTGCAAGCGCCATCTCACGGGGCTTTCCACTGAGTATTTCGGCTTGAGTGAACGGAAGTACTCTTGAATATGCAAACTGAAGGAAAAGCAAGCCAGCATGATAAATATCGAGCCGACTGTTTATCGGACCGAACTCAGTTGGATTTAGGACTTCGGGCGGATTCATCCACTGCGCCCTTGTATTGGCTGCGTCTACCTCGCCAAGCACGCGGGCGACACCAAGATCGCCGAGTTTGAACTGCATTGCCTCAGCCCGGTCTGGCACCATTTCGTCTTTGACAAGTGCAGCGAAAATATTTCCGGCGTGAATATCCTGATGGACGTAGGCGTTGATGTGTAGGTAGTGAACTGCCTGCAACAGGCAACGCGCAATCGGGAGTAACCACAACTGGCCGTTGAAGTCCTTCAACGCAAACAAATCAGAGATGGGACAGTAGCAACGCTCCGTGATTATGTAGAAGGTGTCACGGTACTCAAATGCGTCGTGGACGAACGTTATAAAGGGATTCCGAAGCTGAAGAAGTTTCACGAATTCAGCTTCAGCGGCTGTCCTAACCTTTTCATAGGTTCCGGTCGGCTTCAAAACCTTTGCCGCAAGATCGTTGTTCCACACATCCGTGCATGCGTAAACAACCCCGAACGCCCCTTCCCCAATCCTTTCGCCCATCGTGTAGCTGTTGTTCGTCGCGAGACTGGTGATTACTTCCCCAGGCATCGGCTGTATCGCCCTTTTGGGCGGCTCCATGGGAACAACTGGCACTGGCGGTTGCGACGTCTGCATGTGCTGTCAAACGTTGATGAATAGCGGCCAAGCGCGGACCGTGGTCCAAATGATGACTACTTGCCTTGGTCGTTGTACTTCGGCTTCGAGCGCGCGATCACGCGGGACTCGGTCGCCTGCGCCTGCTCGATGCTCTTCATCTGCTCGATCTGCACTTTTGCGCCCGGCACGTATTCCTTCCCTCCAAGCAAGTGCTCCGCAATGCGCTCCTGCACGCGGCCGCGCTTGGCAACACCCGCGTAGCTGGTCTTTCCGCCTTCGGTTTGAATCCTATAAAGGGCTGGCTTGTCGTCAGGGAGCCTACCGATGCCGGACTTGTTGAAATCCACCGTTTTCCTTGCCATGACGATCCTCCTTCGGACGGGCGGTAAGCCCAAGCTGTCCGAAGCATATCATTGCATTTAAAGAAATGCAAGATATCGTTGCTTCTGTCCTTTATAGGCTACCGCAGATCTCAGCGCCAATCGGCAAGCTTAGTTTGCAAGAAAGCGTGAAATTCCGGGCGCTTACGGGCGAAGACCGGGAAGGTGGAGAAGATGTGATCAAGGTCGTTCGGGTCCAGCCCGTAAGCTTCGGCGACCGCCCGGTTGGCCTGCCAGACCAGCTCGAAGTAGTGGTCATCGCGCGCCGGCGCGTCGCCGCCATCAGCAGAAAACGTCTCGATGGCCGGAATGCGATGGCATTCTGAAACGGATGGAACTGCCACCCGGGATAGAAATGTCCAGCTGAGGTGCATACCTGCGGTTCTGAGCCGGACAAGGAAATCGAATGCAAAGCTGTTGAGCACCGCCCCCGCTACATTTGAGTTAAGGTGTGCCACCTCGAATACCGTTAACGTATTGCAAGAGCAAGAATTCTCCGGCAGTACGGCAGCGATGCAGCTCCGTATATCGGTGTTTCTCGCAATTTCGCGGAATACCAACCTACACCTAGGATTAGGAAGTCTCCCGTATTTTTTCTGTGCGGCCTCCAATTGGACCCAACGTTCTATTGGTTTCACATTCACCAAGAACTGATCGATTTGCTTACCTTCGTAGAGTGGCCAAAACCCCCGTTCCGCCATGGCGGATCGCGTGTCTTCAAAAGAAAACTTCCGATTTTCTGGCCAATCGAGCCCGCAGACTTCGCGCGGCGTCCACAACCGTCCATCGTCACGAGTCCACAGGTCACGGTCATCTGTAATGTGGAACTCCCGATAGCCCCGCGCACTCCATCCCTCACGATCTTTTTCCGCTAGCTGCGGCCTGCGCTCCTTGCCTTCCGAGAGCCGACACATTCTTAGAACCAGTTCCCGGTCTCGGTTATTGCGGTATTCGAGGAAGGCCAACGTCTCCGGTGACAACTGCTCGATTTCACTACGTCGGATTAATACCTGGACACCTTCGGGCAGGCCGGATTCAAGTTCAATCAGGTCATGCCGCATGAACGCGGCCTGAAATTCGCCGTCCTTGCCCGAGCTCGCCGTCTTCTCCGCCACAAGGCAGACAAACTTATACCTCGAATCGATGTTGAAAATCTTGCGCCGATTCTCAAAGCCGTAAAACCGTTCTATCCGCATCTCGTCGAGTAATAGGTGCCGTAATCCAGTGCAGCCTTCGGCGTTGTAAATGGAGCTCGGCAACAGGTAACCAAGGCGACCGCCCACACGGAGCACCTGATAGGCACGTTCAACAAAGAACTTGAACAGATCGTGAGTGCCCGCACTGCCGCGTCCGCTCCGGCCCCATTCGGCAAATCGATAATCACCGCCCCCACCAAGGCAGCCCGCGAGTGTCTTCACTCGTTCAGTGTAGACATCAAATTCCCGCGAGAGTGTTGGATGAGTCCGCTGCAATTCGCGTACGCGTGCATCCAGCTCGCCGCCGGAATACGCACGAATGAGCACATCGGCTCTGCCGTAGAATTCTTTGCGGTCCGCCAACAAACGTTCCCAAGGTGGATTGCCGAGCACGCAATCGAAGCCGCCAGCGGCAAATACTTCCGGGAACTCCAGTTCCCAATGAAAGAAACGCTCTCGCTCCCGTACAGTCTGAAACGCCGGCCACCAGGGCCGCACCTTGGCTTCCGCTTCGAGGTCGAACGCGGACATAAGCGCGGGGAATTCGCTCCAGATCGCCGGCAAAAATGCCGATGCGCTGCGAAGGTCAAGAAGCAACCGCGCCTGCGCGGTCGCAGCTTCGGCTCGGCGAAGGCGGTCCTCCTTGTAGGCGTACTCGTCGGGCGTATCGCCGCGCACCTCGCGCGGCAATGGCGCATCGATCAGCCGCCGCTCGGCGAGCGCTTCCTCCAAGCGCTTTTTCAGTTCCGCTTCGAACATCCCGCGCGTCTGCTGATCGCGCCGTTTGTCGAGTTTCGGGTGCGGCGGCGCATCGTAGTGGTCGAGCCAGCTTCCCAGCAGGGAATTACCGCAGCGGATGTGGTGCGCAAAGAAACTCAAGGGGCGATCGCCTGCAAGCGACTCAATCCACAGTGCCACCTGGGCGAGCTGCACCGCGGCAGGATTCAAGTCCACACCAAAGAGACACTTCTCTACGATACGCCGCTTGCACCAGGCCGCGCCTTCGTCATCCCAGCGTTTACGTACTTCAGCGGACAGCACACGATCGGGATGAAATGCGGGCGGCGGATCGCCTGCACACTCGCGTTTGTACGCTTCGAACAGCCGCGCTCCCAGATAGCGTGCGGCGCCGACAAGGTAATGGCCCGACCCGCAGGCGAGATCAATGACCCGCAGGGCTTCAATCTCCCGAGCGGACCTTCCCGCCACGAGAGGCGCGAGTGCTTCGCGCACTTCGTAATTCACGATCTCGGTAACGGTGTAGAACGATCCGCTCGACTTGCGCGCCGCGCCCGGCTTAAAGAAAAATGCTCCGGGTTCGAGCCGGCGCAGTAGCTTCATCGTTGCGCCGCGTTTGACACCCTTGTCTTCTTCCTCGGCCTCGATCTCGTCTTCCAATTCATCGTCAGCGGATTCGACGTCTTGATCTTCGTCCACGTCTGATGTCGCATCCGGATGCAGCCGCGCGGCTTCCGTATCGGCGACGATGGCTATATCCCCGCGCACTGAGAGGATTTTCTGTTCGACCAGGCGAACCAGCTCCTCCGGCGCGAGCACCAACTCGCGGCCGGCGACATTGACTTCGACCAACGTCTCCCGCGCTTCGTCCGGCTCGTATTCGAGCAGTCCCTCATATACCGCGCCCAGTTGCTCAATCTCCAGTTCGCGAAACGACACGCGCTCGCGGCCAACACCACGCCGAGGTCGGCTGGTGGCGAGCGATAGCAGGATAGCTGCGGTCTGGCGGTCGTCGAGGCGCAATGCCCGCAGAAGCTTCCCTGTTGGCGTTTCCTCGCTGAACAGATGCCCGCCGCGCGGCGGAATGTTCTCCAGATCCGGGAGATTTGGCGCGACGCCCTCGTTGAAGATCCGGAACACAGCCTGAAGATGCGACCACAGCCCGTAACGGTTCGCCGCCAGTGTTTCGGGGGACGTTCTCAGCAGCCTTGTGACAATGTGATCGAGCGAGTAGCTCTTCTGATACAGGCCGTGATTGATGAGCCGTTCGTCGCGCGCCTCGGCGTAAAGGATGAACAGCAACCGGTATAGCGCAAGAAACCCTGCGTCGCGCAGCGCGTTGACCGAAGGCGACGGCGAAAACGCTTCGGGACGCGAACGGACGTCGGCGAGAAAGCCCCCGACGATGCGCTCGGCAGCCTCGAACACCGCCTGTTTGAGGTCGTTCGATACGCGCGCGCTGTGGCGCCGGCTCTCCTGCTCCAGGAGATCAATCGGCCGCGCGCCGTCGGTGTCAGGCACGAAGTTCTGCGCGGATAGCACACGAAAGGCGGCGGCAAGCGACTCTGTATCCTGGTACTCGATGGCGGAGGCGAGACTCAGGTCGAAGGCTGCGCCACGCGCGCCCAGCCCAGGCCGTCGCATGAGGCGCAGGAGTTCCGGGGAGATAATGAACCCGTAATCAAGTTTCTCCTCAATGAGACCGTTCTCGAGCTGGCGGCGCGTTCTAGGCGCGTCGAACTCGGAATGATCGGGGCAAAGGAGCGCGAGTGCGACGGGCATACCTCCGTTGGCGTTGAAAGCTGCGAGTGGTCGAAGGCGTGGCTCCGCAACGTTCTCGCGGATTTCGAAGCCCAACAGCTCCTCCAACAGTGGCCGCGCAAAGCGTTCACGGAAACGGGTAAGGTCGGGCTCGGCGACGCCGTTCATCACCTCGACAAGCCGAGCGACACGCTCAAGCGCTTTCTTCGCCTGCGCCGCGGTCAGGCGCACCCCCGCGGCGCCACGCGCGCTGAGCACCGTGCCGAGCCAGTAGTCGGAGAAGAATCCCTTGTGGTTATGAAGCGAGGCGAACGCCATGGTTATTTCGGAGGGAAAACAAGCATTACACCGAGCGGCTGCGGTTCGGCCGGTTCGGACACTTCGATGAAATGGCCGATATCCTCCAATCGTTTGCGAAGTTGCGTCTCGACCGCAGCGCGTCGCGCCCGCCAGTTGGTCGCCACCTCGCGGAAAAGCTCCATCTGCTCGCGCGTCCCAGCGCGCTCCGTTTTTTCTTCCTCGTCGATCTCCGCGAGTCGATCAACGCGGTATAGCGCTGCCTCCTCGCGAAGGATGTGCGCTGTTCTTTCTCGCTCGGCGCGAAGACGCGCCATCCGCTCGCGAACGTGGTCGCACGCCGCCTTCACCGCAACAGCTTGCATCGAAGCGAATGCCCTTGCGAAGATGCGCTCGCACTCTGCCCAGGATGCTTCACCGGGCGGGCCCTGGTCCTCCAGCAGCAAAGCGTCAGCGCCTTGCCGGGTGAGGACTTCTCCCTTTGTGTTTACTGCGACACCAAACACAACGCCGGAAGGATGCGTATCGCGTTCGAGGAAGGTGAAGAGGGAGAATGGCTGCTTTCCGGCGAGCGCGTGGCGACGCACGGCAACGCGGGCACCGAGGCTGTTGCGCGCCGGCTCCAGCGTGAGGTCGGTTAACGCATGCCGGGCGAGGGCGCGCGAAAGCGGATGCAAACGGTGGATGAACTCGACTTCGGTGGCCGGATAGCGGGCCGCCACTGAGCGCTGGAAGGTCGCGCACCCATAGCGCGCCTCGACTCCGGGTCCCTGAAGGTGACGGGGCACCTCCACTCGGTAGGTGTCAGGCAGCGGCCCGTTGCGCATTCCCGAGCGCAGGGTATCCAACATTGCATGCTCGAATTCCGGATCGTCCTCGATTATGGGATCGGCGCTCACCGCATTGGCCCAGGGCAGCGTCGAGTCAACTGCCGCATCGGCGAGGAGTAACGGCGCGATTTGCTGGGCGAACTCTTCCTGGCGCGCCTCGAACACCTTCATGAGTGATTCGCCCTCGGCCTCGCCCGACTCGGCCGATTCGATGCGCCCGAGCACTTCCTCGATACGGCTGCCCTCAAGAATACCGAGAATATCCGGCGTCGAAACGCGGTCGTCGTGCATCCGCGTGATGCGCTGGACCAGGCGATCGAGCACGCGGTCTTCCGGCGAATCAGGATAGAAAAGATAGCGGACGATCGGCGGGCGCTTCTGTCCGTGGCGGTCCACGCGGCCGTTCCGTTGTTCGAGCCGGTTCGGGTTCCAGGGAAGTTCAAAATGATAAAGCCGGCAGCACTGCTCCTGGAGGTTCAGGCCTTCGCTCGCCGCGTCGGTTGCCAACAACACTCTGCACTCGGGTCGATGAAATCTCGCAATGCGCGATTTGCGCTGCGACGCGGAAAGCCCGCCGGTAAGTTCAACAAACGCCCCAGCGAGATTAGGATGTGCAGCACACGCTTCACGCAACGCGCCAAGCGTGTCGCGGTATTCGGTAAATATGATGGCCTTCTCTCCCGCTACAGGCAGCACATCGCGTTCGAGATCCTCTACCAAGGCGGTAATTTTCGGATCGGGGCGACCGGCCACGCGGTCGAGGAGCTTTTCAATCGTCTTCAGTTGGCGCTTCTCGGCCTCGCGCCGACGCGCGTCGCGAGCGATCGCTGCCCTGACGATTCTTGCCGCCGTCCGCTCCATGGCTGCTTCGGTAAGCGGCAGATCACCTTGCAGCTCTCGCACCTCGGCACGCGTAGGCGGTTCCTCGGGCTTGCGACTAGATAACGCATCCAGCCGGTTCTTTACCGTCTGTCGCAATGCGGTTCGGCTGGAAAGCATGCGTTTCTTTACGATCTGCATCGCGAAGGAAACAAGATCGGCTTCCTCCGACCCTGCGGCGGCTTTTACAGTCTTTGCACAGTACTCGGTGACGAGCGCAAAGATTTCGCGCTCGTCATCGCTCAGACCCGTGACCTCGATCCGCTGCACCGGCAGGCGAATCGGGAACGCGGGTTGCGTGCTGCCGTCCGGCGCGGATTTGACGATCTGGGGCTTGAGGCGACGAATCATCGAGCGGGCGACCCGTCGCCGGACGTTTTCCTTCTCCCCATGAAGTGAGGCTTGCGCCGGCTCGACCAGCTCCAGCAGCGAGCGGAAACTGTGCCGGTAACCATTGTGCGGTGTAGCAGTCAGCAGAATGAGGGCACGAGACGCCTCGCGCAGCTTCGGACCGAGACGCGTACGAGCCGTCGAATAGGGATTGGCAGGCGTTCCCGACTCGGCGAGATAGTGCGCTTCATCCACCACGATGACGTCCCACGGCCGCGCGAGCGCCGCGGCATGAACGTCCCGACGCTTGAGGTACTCGACCGAGGTAATGACGCGATCGAACAAGGCCCAGGGTTGCAAACCTTCGGACAGCATTGTCTGCGCGCGGTCAAGTCCGGCGGAATTCTCTATCGGCTGAAACTCAAGGCCGAATTTCTGCCACATTTCGTCCAGCCATTGAGGAATGAGGCCGGGAGGCACGACCAGAAGGATGCGCTTGGCGACGCCGCGCGCGATCAGCTCAAGCAGGCAGATTCCGGCTTCAATCGTCTTCCCCAGACCGACGTCGTCTGCAATAAGCATGCTTCGGCGTGGGCCAGTTAACAGCCGTGCAAGAGGGGCAAATTGATAGGGCTCTGGAGAAATCCGGCCGGCAACAAAAGCAGCGTATCGGCCTTCTGGCGGCGTTTGTAGCCTGAGCGCTTCGTGGAGCAACCTCCAGATTCCGTAAGGGATCAGCGATCTCTGGTCGAGTGTGGGAGCGGGTTCGACAAGCGGCTCAAACTCATCGGGCGGGCAAAGGGCCTCAATCGTCTCGCCGGATTCCGGATCCTCGAGACTCAATTTTGTGCGCGAACCAAGCGATACCTGATTGCGAACTACCCAAGGCTGGCCCCGAAGCAGTACCCGATTCACGAACGCTTTACTCTCTACGCCAGCGCCGCAATCTTCAGCTCCGCCGCGAGTTGATTGAGGCTCGCGAGGAGCGCGGGCGGCAGCGGTATGCCGTTTTCCAGACGGTCGAGGCGGGCAGCGACGGTGCCGTCGCCCGGAATCCTGATGTGGTCCACGCCCGGCAGACGGCGGGAATTGCGAATGTCCTGCACCAACGCATCCACGCTGGCCTTGAATCGGGCCACCGGCAGGAAGTTCTCGATGTTGATCGCGACGATCACGTGACCGGTGTTGGTCGCCGTCGTGTCATCTGCATTGAAATCGACCACGTCCTTGCCCATCGCCGCGCCGTTGAGCGTGCCGGCGAGCAAACCGAAGATCAGGGCGAGACCGTAACCCTTGTAGCCGCCGATCGGCAGCAGGAATCCTTCGTTGGCGCGCTTCGGATCGGTGAGCGGGCGGCCCTCGCGGTCCATCATCCAG
>Ga0209343_10003289_pt1 | contig 20428 bp, 15 predicted proteins | sample RifCSPlowO2_02_FD_184026 | JGI IMG/M metagenome (GOLD analysis project Ga0209343, IMG submission 184026) | Groundwater microbial communities from Rifle, Colorado - Rifle CSP2_plank lowO2_0.2 (SPAdes) (version 2) | ecosystem: Environmental > Aquatic > Deep subsurface > Groundwater | place... | reverse complement strand
CCAGCAGGGCGCCCAGGGCGATCACCGCCAACAGACGCAGCAGGCGCAGGTACAAGCGCAGTTTCTTCATCGACCACTCCAGCGTGCAGAGACAAAAACGCCGGCACTGTCTACAGCCTGCCGGCGGCTTGTGCAACTCTGCTCATAACTTGTTTAAAGGCTCGCTAGCTAGAGTCCTGCAAGGCGCTACGTAGTAACAGCCTTCGACTGGTCAAAGCGGCGAGGAAGCGGAGTGTACTTTTGTACATGAGCATTCCGAGCCTGTTTTTAACGCCGCAGGGCCGACGCGCAGCAGCCGTTGGCCTACCTTCAGACCGCTGCCTTAAAGTGCCGCGCATAGCGCGGGCACAGCTCGTCGCGCTTGAGCAGGATAAACACGTCGGCCACCTGGAAGTCCCGATCCCAGCACGGCTCGCCGCAGATCTTCGCCCCCAGGCGCATATAGGCCTTGAGCAGCGGCGGCATCTCGGCGATCACATTGCTCGGCACTTCCAGGGTCGGCAGCGGGGTCTTGGGCTCGGCGCGCAGGTGTTCGGTGCACAGGTAGCGCTCGCGCAGGCGCTGCATGATCGCCTGGGCCTGGATGCCGCCGTCCTGCATGGAGATGCTGGCGCAACCCATCAGGTAGCGGTAGCCACCTTCATTCAGCACCTCGGCCAGTTCGCCCCAGAGCACGGCGATGGTCGCGCCGTTGCGGTAGGCGGGGGCCACGCAGGTGCGGCCGATTTCCAGCACCGGGCCCTGCAGATGGGCGAGGCCGTCGAGGCTGAATTCTTCCTCGCTGTAGAAACGCCCCAGACCGGCGGCGGCCTGATGGTCGAGCAGGCGGGTGGTGGCCACCAGCTCGCCGCTGTTCAGGTCACGCACGCCTATGTGCTGGCAGTGAATATCGTAGTCATCCATGTCCAGACCCAGTTCGGCGCCCTTGAGCTTGGCGTCGAACTCGGCGCTGAATACGCGAAAGCGCAGCGCCTGGGCTTCGCGCAGGGCCTTGGCCCCCAGCAAACGCTCGGCTTGCAGGCGACGTGCGGGAGTAGCTTTAAGTGCCATCTGAGTCATGCCTGAATCTCCGTTAGCCGGCTTTTTGCCTTGCAGCCGGTCGATCTTGTTGGGCAAGCTCAGGCTAGGTAGCGGCAGTGTCACCCCTGTGAAGCTTTGGTGATGCTTGTGTGACAACGCCTCTGAAACCTATTTACGATCTGCTGCGCGTCGGCCATCCAGCGTTAAAAACAGCCTCGGAATGCTCATTTACAGCGCGTAAACTGCGCTTCCTCGGCTGTTTTTGCCTTGTCTGGCTCTAGCTCGCGAGATCGTAAACAGGCTCTGAAAATAATGAGCAAGGAGCTTTGCATGCCCTGGCAACAGCTGTTGAACGCCCCCATACGCCTGCCCGCCGCGGATCTGGAAACCTGGTATGCCAGCCTGCTGGAGCGTGTCGGCAACCCGATCCCCTTCGAGCTGGCGCTGCTCGGCGGGCGCCTGGCGGCGACCCCGGGCCTGGCCTTTCTGGCCGGTTATCAGGCGGCCTTGCGCGTGCTCTGGCCCTCGGCGCCCTGGTCCCTGGGGGCGCTCTGCGTGACCGAGAACAAGAGCACCCGCCCGGCCGATATGAGTACGCGCTTAGAGGCGCTGACGCTGAGTGGGCGCAAGGATTTCGTCACCGCCGCCGACGCCGCCGACTGGCTGCTGGTGGCGGCCCGCGAGGATGCCCCGGGCCAGCCGGTGCGCCTGGGCCTGGGGGTGGTGCGCACTGGCGCGCCCGGGGTGCGTATCGAAGCCTTGCCGGCGCTGCCCCTGATGCCGGATATCGGGCATGCCCGCCTGCACCTGGAACAGGCTCATTGCGAACGCCTGGCCGGCGATGGCTGGGACGACTATGTGAAGCCCTTTCGCAGCATCGAAGACCTGCACGTACTGAGCGCGGTAACGGCCTGGCTATTCGGTGTGGGGCAGGAGTCGGCGTGGCCGCAGCCTGTGCAGTTGCGCCTGCTCGGCCTGCTGGCCGGTTGCGCCGAAGTGGCTCGACAGTGTCCGAGCGCGCCGGCCGGTCATCTGCTGCTGGCCGGGCTGTTCGCCCAGTTCGACAGCCTGCGCGGCGAGCTGGATGCGGCCTTCGCCGCCGGGCCGGCCGCCTGGGCGCAGCTATGGCGGCGCGATCAGGGGCTGCTGTTGATTGCGGGCGGCGCGCGCAGCAAGCGTCTGCAGAAGGCGCAGACATTGCTCGGCATAACCCTCTAGGCCGGTTGGCCACAGGTTGGGTTGCCCGAACGCGATGCCGGCTTGATCCAGATCAGTAAGCCCATGCACTAAGCGCATTATGGTCGCGGGCTTTCGGGAGAGAGCCTGCCATGCGACGCGAACCCATAGTGCTGTTCGACGACGGCCACCACCAATGCCTGATGTTCGATGACCTGGTCAGCGGCGAGGGGGTGCAGTCCAATCAATTTCTGATTACCGATCACGAGCAGTACCTGCTGCTCGATCCGGGCGGCGACCTGACCTACACGCCGCTGTCGCTGGAATTGTCCAAGCACATTCCGGTGCAGGAGCTGACCTATATCTTCGCCTCGCACCAGGACCCGGACATCATCGCCTCCCTGGCCAAGTGGCTGTTGCACACCCGCGCGCAAGTGATCTGCTCCAAGCTGTGGGCGCGCTTTCTGCCGCACCTGACGGCCAACTACCTGGCGCTGAGCCGCGGCATTAACACCTTCGACCGCATCATCGCCTTGCCGGACCGTGGCCAGTCCTTCGCCTTGGGCCAGTGCACGCTGAAAGCCGTGCCGGCGCACTTCCTCCATTCGGTGGGCAACTTCCAGCTGTATGACCCGCTGAGCAAGATCCTCTTCTCCGGCGATATGGGCGCCTCCCTGGTGGATGACGCCACGCCGGTGGGCGGCCATGGTGCGGGAGATGGATGTGACCATGCTAGTGCCGCAGCACGGCCGGCCCTTCGTCGGCGCGCAGATGATCAACGCCTTTCTCTACTGGATCGAGAACCTCGAATGCGGCCTGGATCTGATGGGGCCAGAGGATTACCGCCTGCCCAAGTGATGAGTCCCGAGCTATTGCGCCGGATTCTGCGCAGAGCCGGCGCTTTTGGCTGTAATCGGCCGCGTGCTAGGGTGCCGCCTTCGATCGAGCAACAGGTGGCCTTATGTCCTTTCTTCACTGCGCTCCGCGGCTGGCCCTGGCCTGCGGCTTAGCCCTGGGTTGCGCCGCTGCGCAGGCCGAGAACTGGCCCGCTGCCGACTGGACGAGCCGGCCCGCGCCGCCCAGCGCCGCGCTCAGTGCCCTGGAAAACTATGCCTTCCCGGCGCGCGACGAGGCCAGCCGGGCCGGCGTGCGCACCGATGCCTTGCTGGTGATCCATGACGGCCAGCTGATCTATGAGCGCTACGCCGCCCCGACCCAGTCCACCACGCCGCACCTGACCTGGTCCATGGCCAAGAGCCTGCTCGCCACCACTATGGGGGTGGCCTACGGTCAGGGGCGTTTTCGCCTGGATGCGCCGGTGGCCGAGTATTACCCACCCTTTGCCGCGCACCCGCAGGTCAAGATCGGCCACTTGCTCAACTGGGCCTCGGGCCTGGACTGGCAGGAGGGCTACGAATACGCGCCGCTGAGATCCTCGGTGGTGGCCATGCTCTACACCCGCGGGCGCAGCGATATGGCGGCCTTCACCGCCGCCCACGAGGCCGCTGCCGAGCCGGGCGCGCGCTTTCACTACTCCAGCGGCGACAGCAATGTGCTGTCGGCGGCGCTCAAGGGCATGCTCGGCGAAGCGGCCTATGCCGACTATCCCTGGACCGCGCTGTTCGAGCCCTTGGGGATCGAGTCCGCGGTCTGGGAGCGGGACGCCTCCGGCACCTTCGTCGGCTCCTCCTATGCCTATATGACCGCCCGTGACCTGGCCCGCGTCGGCCTGCTGATGCAGCGCGACGGCCGTTGGGGCGAGCGGCAGTTGCTGCCCAAGGCCTGGGTCGAGTTCAACCGCACGCCCTTCGCCAATTACCTGGCGCAAGCCGGCAAGGCCGACGACGCCGTGCCGGGCGGCCACTGGTGGTTGAATGCCGCCGTGGCCGGGGCGCGCAAGCCCTGGGTGGATGCGCCGGGCGAGACCTTCGCCGCGCTCGGCCACTGGGGCCAGGGCCTCTATGTGTTACCGCGGGAGCGGCTGGTGATAGTGCGTTACGCCGATGACCGTGACGGCAGCTTCCAGCACAACCAGTTGCTCAAACTGGCGCAAGCGGCCTTCGTCAGCGAGGTGCAGCCATGATCCGCCGTCGTCCATTCAGCAGCCTGTTGCTGGTGTTGGCCCTGTCGGTGGCCGCCCTGGCCTGGCACAACCGCGTGCACGTACAGGCCTTCCCCGGGATAGTCGGCGCCTATTCGGCCAAGGAATATTGCTCCTGCCGTTATGTCAGCCATAACCCGGCGGACTACTGCGCCGCCTATGTCGAGCAGTACGTGCCGCTCGCGGGCTTCTTCGATGACGCCGCCAACAAGTGGGTAGTCGCCCGCGCCTTGGGCAGCACCCAGACCGCGCAATGGCTGGGCCCGCGCCAGGGTTGCCAGTTGCTGCCGGAGAGCGCGCCACTGCCGGCGCCCTAATCGGCCACGCCTCGGGGGCAGGGTTTGCAAGGGGCGGTGGGCAGGCTATGGTGGTGGCTTATTCGTCTGCCGGCGAGGCCCGATGCCCCTCTCTACCAGCCCTAGCGTGCGCGGCCATGGCCGCTAACGTCTTCCCCTGGCGGCGTGGCAACGCGCTTGCCCTGTTGATCGACGGCGAGCGCTTCTTTCCGCGCATGCTCGAGGCGATAGCCACAGCGCGCCAGCAGGTGGAGCTGGAGCTCTATCTGGTGGCAAGCGGCGCCTGCGCCACTGCGCTGATCGATGTGCTGTGCGCGGCGGCGCAGCGCGGCGTGAGCGTACGCTGTCTGTTCGATGCCTATGGCGCCCAGGCCTTGGCGCAGGCGCAGCGCCTGCAGCTAAGCGCGGCCGGGGTGCAGTTGCACTGGTACAACCCGCTGCGCTGGAAGCATGGGCTGCGCAACTTCCACCGCGATCACCGCAAGCTGTTGCTGGTCGACGGGCAGTTCGCCTTTGTCGGCGGCACCGGGGCGACCGATGAGTTCTGGACCCCGGGCGAGAGCGCCAGCCGCTGGCACGAAATGATGGTGGAAATCAGCGGGCCCCTGGTGGCCGACTGGCTGCAACTGTTCGAACGCCAGTGGCTGAGCCGCCAGGCGCGGATTGCCTGGCGCCCGCGCGTGCCGCTGGCGCTCAGGCCGCTGTTGCCGGTGCCGCCAGCCGGGCAGGGGTTGGGCCGCGTGGCCTTCGCCGACGCCCTGCAGCATCGCGATATCCTGCTGTCCCTGGTGCGCGCGCTACGTGGCGCGCAGACGCGTATCTGGCTGGCCACGCCCTACTTTCTGCCGACCTGGAAAGTCCGCCGCGCCTTGCGCAAGGCGGCGGCGCGGGGCGTCGAGGTGCGCTTGCTGCTCAGCGGCCGGCATACCGACCACCCGCCGATCCGCTTTGCCGGCCAGCGTTACTACCCCGGTCTGCTGCGGGCCGGGGTGCAGATATTCGAATACCAGCCGCGCTTTCTGCACCTGAAGATGGTGCTGGTGGATGACTGGGTCAGCGTCGGCTCCTGCAACTTCGATCACTGGAACCTGCGCTTCAACCTCGACGCCAATCTGGAAGCCCTCGACCCGGCCTTTAGCGCCAGCGTGGCCGCCAGCTTTCAGGCGGATTTCGCCGACAGCCAGCCAATCACCCTGGACGACTGGCGTGCGCGGCCCCTGTGGCGGCGCATGCAGCAACGCCTGTGGGGCTGGCTGGATCGCTTGGCGGTCAACCTGCTCGATCGCCGCGGCTGACCCGCACTTTTGTCGGGTGTGGGCCTGCGCGGCCCCGGCTATGCTCGGCGGCATATTTCCCATAAGGATGCCGGCGATGCGCTGTTTGCCCCTGTTTGCCCTGCTGTTAGCGCTGGCGTCGAGTGGCTGCTCGACCCCCGGTGCGTTCTTTGGCGCCACCGCGGGCGCCGCCTTCCGCGCGCATCAGTTGCGCGACGACAACCATGCCCTGGTCTACCTCTACCGCCCGCAAAGCCCCTGGGCCGATCAGGAACTGGAAGCGCCGGCGCTGTTTCTGAATAACCAGCGCATCGGCAGCCTGCCGAGCAACGGCTATCTGGTGCTGGAGTTCGAGATTGCCAGCTACCAGCTGGAGATGCGCCGCCCGCTGTTCGGTAGCCACTGGACTCTGTTGGCCGACGGCCCGTTGGACTTCACCCGCATCTGCAGTTTCGCCCTGGATGCCGAAGCCGGGGGCGTCTATTACCTGCGCTACGACGAGCTCAATCCGCCGCCGGTGAGCGATCAGGCGCCCAGCCAGGGCGATGGCCCGCTGCAACTGGTGTCCAAGGCGCTTGCCGATACGGAGATAGGTCCAACCCGCGAAGTGCAGCCCTTCGAACTCATAGTCGCCAGCGGTGAAACCGAGCGCATGCAGCGCAGCTTCTGGCGCAAGGTCGGCAAGTCGCTGGACTTTATTGGCATCTAGCACTGGGGGAGTGCAGCAGGCGTAGGGTGGGTTAGCGACGCAGAACCCCTGCCGATAATCCGGACGCGATTGGAGCGCGGCGTGTAACCCACCAGGCAATCGATAGAGTTGCGCCTGCGTGACCAAAGTGGCCACAGAGTCATACGGAAAATCATTCTTTGGGCTGATTTGACCTAAGCGTCAGCCCTCTAGATTGGCGGCACTGAAAAAACCCAGAAGAAGGTACCGCCATGCTGCAGACCCGCGTGATTGCGCCCGTTGCGAATGCCCACCAAGCCCCCTTGCTGATCAGGCGCCTGCTGTTATCCGGCAGTCGTTACGAGAAGACCCGCGAGATCGTCTACCGCGATCAGCGGCGTTACAGCTACGCCACCCTCAACGAGCGCGTCGCCCGCCTGGCCAATGTGCTGAGCGCCGCCGGGGTGAAGGCCGGCGATACCGTGGCGGTGATGGATTGGGACAGTCACCGCTACCTGGAATGCATGTTCGCCGTGCCGATGATCGGCGCTGTGCTGCACACCATCAATATCCGCCTCTCGGCCGAGCAGATCCTCTACACCATGAACCATGCCGAGGATAAGTTCGTGCTGGTCAACAGCGAGTTCGTGCCGCTGTATCAGGGCATCGCAAGCCAGCTGACTACTGTGGAGAAAACCCTGCTGCTCACCGATGCGGCGGAGAAAACGGCCGACCTGCCCAATCTGATCGGCGAGTACGAGACGCTGCTGGCCGCCGCCAGCCCCAGCTACGACTTCCCGGATTTCGACGAGAACTCGGTCGCCACCACCTTCTACACCACCGGCACCACCGGCAATCCCAAGGGCGTGTACTTCACCCATCGCCAGTTGGTGCTGCACACCCTGGCCGCCGCCAGCGTGCTGGGCAGCCTGGACAGCATCCGCCTGCTCGGCAGCAATGACGTCTATATGCCGATCACCCCGATGTTCCATGTGCATGCCTGGGGCATTCCCTATGTGGCCACCATGCTCGGCGTCAAACAGGTCTACCCGGGCCGCTACGAGCCGGACATGCTGTGCCGCCTGATCCGCGAGGAGAAGGTGACCTTCTCCCACTGCGTGCCGACCATTCTGCAGATGGTGATGGGCGCGCCCAGCGCCCAGGGTCACGACTTCGGCGGCCTGAAGCTGATTATCGGCGGCAGCGCGCTGAATCGCTCGCTCTATGAAGCGGCCAAGGCCCGCGGCATCCAGCTGACGGCGGCCTACGGCATGTCGGAGACCTGCCCGCTGGTCTCCTGCGCCCATATCAACGACGAAATGCTGGCCGGCAGCGAGGACGAGCGCATCACTTACCGGATCAAGGCAGGCGTGCCGGTGCCGCTGGTAGAGGCGGCGATCATGTCGGCCGATGGCACCTTGTTACCGGCCGACGGCGAAAGCCAGGGCGAGCTGGTGTTACGCGCGCCCTGGCTGACCCAGGGTTACTTCCGCGAACCGGAAAAAGGCGCGGAGCTGTGGGAGCATGGCTGGCTGCACACCGGCGATGTCGCCACCCTCGACGATTTCAGCTTTATCGACATCCGCGACCGCATCAAGGATGTGATCAAGACCGGCGGCGAGTGGATCTCCTCCCTGGAACTGGAAGACCTGATCAGCCGTCACCCCGCCGTGCGCGAAGTGGCGGTGGTCGGCGTGGTCGATCCGCAGTGGGGCGAGCGGCCCTTCGCCCTGCTGGTGCTGCGCGAAGGCCAGAGCCTGGATGCCAAGGGGCTGAAAGATCATCTCAAGCCTTTCGTCGAGCAGGGCAGCATCAACAAGTGGGCGATACCCTCGCAAATTGCCCTTGTTACCGAAATTCCCAAGACCAGTGTCGGCAAGCTGGACAAGAAGCGTATCCGCCTGGATATCGCTCAGTGGCAGGCCGCCGGCAGTGCATTTTTGTCCACGCTTTAAGCCTGGTGGCGTTGGGGCGGCCAGGCTGTCGCCCGGCGCCAGATGAGACTCTGAAACAAGCGTTTTAACTGGGTTGGTGGGGGTTTTCCGGTGCGCCGCATTGGCCAATAGCGCGCCATTGGCGGCGGCCGGATCGGCCGCTGTTTTGGCGAAACTGCAGCGTAATTTAGTGACTGCTCAGTCAAACAAGCGTTTGGCTTGTTAATTGCTCTACTCAGCTCGTTCTCGGTTGTGTAGCGCCGGCCACTGCGCCGAAACCTGCGAGCCAGAGTGCCTGGGGGCTGCAAATCACACTTTCGAGGGATCAAGCAGTAATACCCGCTGGCTATAGTCCGCACCATCCATAACAAAAACACATGGAGTAGCGTCGATGACAAAAACACAGCAAATCTGGCGCCTGGCAAAACTGCCGCTGGCCGTCAGCCTCGCATCCACCCTCGCCGCACCCGCGTTCGGCGTTACTTTCAATATCGGTGAAATCGAAGGCCAGTTCGACTCCTCCCTGTCGGTCGGTGCCAGCTGGTCGACCCAAAGTGCTGATCCAGATCTGATCGGCACCGTTAATGGAGGCACTGCCGCCTCATCGACCAGCGACGATAATCGCCTGAACTTCAAGAAGGGTGAAACCTTCTCGAAGATCTTCAAGGGTATCCATGACCTCGAATTGAAATACGGCGATACCGGCGTCTTCGTTCGTGGCAAATACTGGTACGACTTCGAACTGAAGGACGAGCATCGTCTGTTTAAGGACATCGACGATCACAACCGCAAGGAAGCGGCGCAGGCTTCCGGCGCGCAGATTCTCGACGCCTTCGTTTATCACAACTACTCAATAGGCGAGCAGCCAGGCTCGGTGCGTCTAGGTAAGCAGGTGGTCAGTTGGGGTGAAAGCACCTTTATCGGTAACTCGATCAACTCGATCAACCCGGTAGACGCATCAGCTTTCCGCCGTCCTGGTGCGGAGATCAAGGAAGGTCTGATCCCGGTCAATATGTTCTATGTGTCGCAGAGCCTGACCGAAAACCTGTCCATGGAGACTTTCTACCAGTTGGAGTGGGATCAGTCGGTTGCCGATAACTGCGGCACCTTCTTCTCCACCGCCGATGCGATTGCCGATGGTTGCGATAACAATCTGACTGTAGGCTCGCCGGCAATTGCTCCGCTTCAGCCTATTGCCGCTGCTTTTGGCCAAGGCTTCGATGTCGAGAGCGAAGGTGTGGTAGTGCCGCGCGGTGGCGATCGCGATGCGCGTGATGACGGCCAGTATGGTTTGGCCCTGCGCTGGCTGGGTGATAACACCGAGTACGGCGCCTACTTTATGAATTACCACAGCCGTACCCCCTTCTTTAATACCCAAACTCCTGATGCAGCTACCTTTGGTGCGTTGGGTGCTATCGGAGCAGCGGGCGGTGCTGCCGCAGCTAATGCTTTCCTGGTTGCAACTTGCGGCCCAGTACCAAATGCCTGCTATGCGGCTAATGCTGCTACTGCCGCTGCTATAGGTGCGGCTTCAGGTGCGGGGTTAGCGCAAAGTACCGCTCTGGGTAACGGCGAGTATTTCCTTAGCTATCCCGAGGATATCAGGCTGTATGGCCTGAGCTTCTCGACTGTGCTGCCAACCGGCACCTCCTGGGCCGGTGAGGCGAGTTATCGTCCCAATGCGCCGATTCAGATCAACAGTACTGCGCTGAACTTGGCACTACTTAACCCAGCTAGTGGCGGTGCGGCCTCCCCTACTATCGATACAGCCCCGGGTGCGGAAAACCAAGGTTATCGCCGTAAAGAACTTACCCAGGTGCAAACCACCTTTACCCATTTCTTCGATCAGGTATTGGGCGCTAGCCGTCTGACCCTGGTTGGCGAAATCGGTGCTGTTCACGTGGGTGGGTTGGAGCGCCGTGAGGATCTGCAATACGGCCGTGACTCCATCTTCGGTGCCTATAGCGCGACCAACGATGACGGCTTCGTCACCACCACCTCCTGGGGTTACCGTACCAGAGCCATCCTGGAATACCCGGACGTTATTGCTGGGGTCAACCTCAAGCCCAGCGTGTCCTGGTCGCATGACGTGGATGGTTACGGACCAAACGGTTTGTTTAACGAAGGCTCCAAGGCCGTTAGCCTGGGTCTGGATGCCGACTACCAGAACACCTATAACGCCAGCCTCTCGTATACCGATTTCTTCGGTGGCGAATACAACACAGCAATCGATCGCGACTTCTTGGCCTTCAGCGTTGGTGTGAACTTCTAAGCGGACGGGAATTTTGAGGAAGACTATGTATATGAAAACAACAAAAAGTCTGCTGCAAACCAGTGCTCTGACTCTCTCGCTGCTGGCCAGCGGTGTGATGGCGGCGGTATCGCCGGATGAAGCGGCCAAACTGGGTACCACACTGACGCCAGTGGGTGCCGAGATGGCCGGTAACGCCGATGGTTCGATCCCGGCCTGGACCGGTGGTCTGCCAGCCAATGCCGGTACTGCCGATGCCGCGGGCTTCCTGTCGGACCCGTTCGCCAGCGAGCAGCCGCTGTTCACCATCACCGCGCAGAACATGGATCAGTACAAAGACAAACTGACCCCTGGCCAGCAGGCGCTGCTCAAGCGTTACCCGGACAGCTACAAGCTTCCGGTGTACCCGACCCATCGTACGGCCAGCATGCCGGATGACATCCTGGCGGCTGCCAAGCAGAACGCCACCAACACCAAGATGGTCGAGGGTGGTAACGGTCTGGAGAACTTCGATCAGGCTAACCCCTTCCCGATTCCGCAGGACGGTCTGGAAGCGATCTGGAACCATATCACCCGCTACCGCGGCGGCAGCGTGAAGCGTCTGGTCACTCAGGCGACTCCGCAGGCCAATGGCTCCTACAGCATGGTGTATTTCCAGGATGAGTTCACCTTCCGCGGTGCGCTCAAGGATGCCGATACCAGCAAGGCCAGCAACGTGCTGTTCTACTTCAAGCAGCGGGTAACCGCGCCGTCGCGTCTGGCCGGTAACGTGCTGCTGGTGCACGAGACCCTCAACCAGGTGAAAGAGCCGCGTCTGGCGTGGCTGTATAACGCTGGTCAGCGTCGCGTACGTCGCGCGCCGCAGGTCTCCTACGATGGTCCGGGTACCGCCGCCGATGGTCTGCGTACTTCCGACAACTTCGACCTGTACAACGGTGCACCTGACCGTTACGAGTGGAAGCTGAACGGCAAGAAGGAAATCTACATTCCGTACAACAGCTACAAGCTGGACTCGCCGACGCTGAAATATGACCAGATCATCAAGGCTGGCCATATCAACCAGGACCTGACCCGTTATGAGCTGCACCGCGTCTGGCATGTGACTGCAACCCTGAAGACCGGCGAGCGTCACATCTATGCCAAGCGTGACTTCTTTATCGACGAAGACACCTGGCAAGCGGCGCAAATCGACCACTACGACGGTCGCGGTACTCTGTGGCGTGTAGCCGAGGCCCATGCCCAGTACTACTACGACAAGCAAGTGCCGTGGTACACCCTGGAAGCCCTGTATGACCTGCAATCCGGTCGTTACCTGGCCCTGGGTATGAAGAACGAAGAGAAGAGCTCGTACGAGTTCGGCTACCCAGCCAAAGAAAGCGATTACACCCCGGCGGCTCTGCGCCAGGCGGGCGTTCGTTAATCCGCTGTAACGCTGCATAAGAAACCGGCCTCTAGGGGCCGGTTTTTTTATGAGCTCTGTCCCAAGGCCGTGTTGCACGCCGCTTTGTAGGGTGGGTTAGCGACGCGGTACGCCGGCCGAGAATCCACATGCGACAGTGGCGCGGCGCGTAACCCACCAGGCGATGGAGCGCGTTGCGCCGCATCGATTTCACGGTGTTGTGCGGCAATGGCGGCATGCGGCTAACCCACCCTACGAGCCATCGCCCTACGAATCAGCACGTATCAGGCATTGCTTAGCCGGCCCACACGCTTCAACACATAACGGGTGCATAGCCTTTTTATTAGCTCTGTCCCAAGGCTGTGCTGCGTCCAGATGCCCGGCGCATGAGTGCGCGGTAGCCTGCCGTCGTAGGGTGCACCCTACCCATTGCTGAGCTTGCAGACAGAACCGTCCAGCAAATTACCTTAAGCAACACCTAACTGCATTGCCCAATTCCCGCCGCTGAGCCTTGCGCTGGTGCGCATCTATGCGGGTTGTGGGTTGCGGGGCAAGATTTGCCTGGCGCAATGTTTGGATGCTTGTGAGGCTTTAAATGCCCGGCTTAAGGCGCTAGTCTGCGGGGCATCGGTAGTGCCTCTGCCTGACTACTACAAGAAACCGGCTGATGACTGATCTGTCTCGAATCCCTGGCTTAGTTTCTGCACCCATCATGGTGGGCGGGCATTTCTACCGGCCGCCTCTGCCTTCCAGCTATGTACCGCGGCCGCGCCTGTGCGAGCGGTTGCTGGCTGGCCTGGATGGGCGCCTGCTGTTGATCAGCGCGCCTGCAGGCTTCGGTAAAAGCTCCCTGGCCATAGAGTTTTGCGAACGCCTGCCCGGGCACTGGCAGAGCCTGTGGCTGGGCCTGAATCAGCGTGACAACGATCCGGGGCGCTTTCTCGAGCGCCTGCTGGCCGGTTTGCAGCAGTTTTTCCCGGGGCTGGGCGAGGATGCCCTGGGGCTGTTGCGCTTGCGCCAGCGTCATCAACCCTTTGCCTTCGAGGAGTGGCTGGACGGGCTGCTGGATGAGCTGGCCGTGCGCCTCGATCCGCAGCAGCCGTTATTGCTGGTGCTGGATGACTACCACCTGGCCCAGGGCGCGGTGCTGGATCGCTGCCTGCAGTTCTTCCTCAATCACCTGCCCGCCGGCCTGCTGTTGCTGGTCACCAGCCGCCAGCGTCCGGACTGGCACCTGGCGCGCCTGCGCCTGTCGCGTCAGCTGCTGGAACTGCACGAGCAGGACCTGCGCCTGACCGATGAAGAAGGTATCGAGTTGTTGACCCGCCAGGGTGCGCAGCTCTCGGCCGAGGCGCTCGCCGACCTATTGCTGCGCAGCGAGGGCTGGGTGGCCGGCCTGCGCCTGTGGTCATTGGCCGCCAGCGAGGCGCATGAGGACGAGGGCGCGCTGCCGGTGCCCCACGGGGCCGCAGGCCTGATTCGCGACTATCTATTGGAGGAGGTCATCGAGTGCCTGCCCGCCGAGGTGCAGGCGTTTTTGTATGAGACCGCCAGTCAGGAGCGCTTCTGCGCCGAACTCTGCGATGCCCTGCGCGATGCCCATGACAGCGCCGCGATTCTGCGCCATCTGCAGGCCCATCAGGTGTTCCTGGTGCCCCTGGATGAGCAGGGCAAGTGGTTTCGCTATCACCATCTGTTTTCCGATCTGCTGCGCACTCGTCCGGCCAGCGGCCTGAGCCAGCCGGCGGCGGGTTTGCACCTGCGCGCCTGCCGCTGGTTCAGCGCCCAGGGCCTGCTGGATGAGGCGATAGAACAGGCGCTGCGCGCCGGGCAGCCGGATGTGGCGGCCAATCTGGTGCAGAGCCTGTCCGAGGAACAGCTGCTGGCCGAGCAGAATGTCGCCACCTTATTACGCTGGAAGATGGACTTGCCCGACAGCCTGCTGGCCAGCACGCCGCGGCTGATCGCGCTCTATGGCTGGGCCCTGGCATTGGCCTGTCAGCTGGATGCGGCCGAGGAGCTGGTCAGCCAGCTGCAACGTTTTATCCCGGCGCCCAGCGCCGCCGAGCAGCAGGCGCTGCTGGCGCAATGGATGGCGGTGAGCGGGGTGATCGCCCGGGGTCGTGGCGATAGCCTGCGGGCCCAGCAGTATTGCGCCGAGGCCCTGACCTGCTTGCCCCAGGAGCGTTACGGACAGCGCCTGATGTGCCTGTCCAGCCTGGCCAACCTGGCGATAGTGCAGGGCGATCTATGGCGCGCCCGCGGCTTGAATCGCGAGGCCCTGGAGTTGGCGCAGCGGGTCGGCAATCCCTTGTTCGAAGCCCTGGCCCATTACGACCGGGCGCGGGTGCTGCAGGCCCGCGGCGAGGTGCTGCGCGCGCTGGAGGAGGTGCAGCAGGGTTTGCAGCGCCTGAGCGGGTTGCCGGCGCAGCGCCAGTATGCGGTGCGCGGGCGTCTGATCCTGTACGAGGGCTATCTGCTCAGCCTGCGCTTGCAGCCGCAGCAGGCCCGCCAGCGCTTGCTGGCCGGGATAGCCGAGGCCCGCGCCTGTCGCGACAGCAGCCTGTTGATCGGGCATTGCGTGCTGGCCAGCCTGGAGGGGCGTTGCGGCAACCTGTCCGAAGCCTTCGCTCAGTTGGCCGAGGCCGAGCGCCTGATGCATATCTGGGATATCCCGGCGGTCTACTACCTGGCGATGATCACCCTGTACAAGTGCGAGTTGTGGCTGCGCCAGGGCCAGAGCGAGCTGGCCGGCTTCTGGCTGAGCCGCTTGGCCCAGACCTATAGCGGCGAGCGCGCGGCCGCGGCGCCGGAGTTCCACCCACAGCTGCCGCTCTATATAGATTTGCACCAGGCCAGGCTGGAATGCCTGCGCGGCCTGCCGGGGGAAGCCGAACGGCGTTTGCGCGCCCTCGGTCAGCGTACCCAGGCCAGCGGCGGGCTATTGCTCGCGGCTATCGCGCAGATGCAGCTGACCGACCTGCTGCTGGCGGGCGGGCGCGAGCGCGAAGCCCAGCAGCAGTTGCGCGGCGCCCTGCAGTCGGCGGCGGGTGGCGGTTTGCTGCCCTTCCATGAACTGCTGAGCCGGCAGCCGGACTGGTTGCGCGCCCAGCTCTCGAGCCATGGCCCATGCCCACTGAGTGCGGCCTTGCTGGCTGCATTGCCTGAGCCTGCGCAGCACGACCAGGAGTCAGCAGAGCCGACCGCCGTGGTCGAGGCCCTGAGTGGACGGGAGCTGGCGGTGCTGCAGTTGATCGCCCAGGGCTGCTCCAACCAGCAGATCAGCGAGCGCCTGTTTATCTCCCTGCATACGGTGAAGACCCACGCCCGCCATATCAACAGCAAGCTTGGGGTCGAGCGGCGCACCCAGGCGGTAGCGCGGGCCAAGGGCCTGGGTTTATTGCGCTAAATCGGTCGCGGCTGGCACCGACAGGTCGAGCTTGGGTTGCGGGGCTTTGTTGGGCTTGGCGGCGGCCAACTGGGCCTGCACATCCTGTTGAATGCTCAGCAGCACCGGCAGCAACTCCTGCATGTTCTGCCGCACCTCGGCATAGGCGTGCTGCTGCGCCAGTTGTTCGCTGCGCAGTAGCAATTGCTCGCGCACCTCGCCGCGCAAATGGATAAATAACTCCGGCAGCTGCTTGCTCAGTTCGGCGCTGTAGAGCACCAGCTCTTCGCGGCCGAATTGCTGGGTCAGGCCCAGGTAATCCAGGGCGCTGGAGGTCAGCATGGCCGCCGCCGCCTTGGTTTCATGCAGGCCCTGCAGGCGCACGGGGTTGCTCTGCTCGCTCTGCGCCAGGGTCATCCAGAACTCGCTGGTGAGGGTGAACAGCACCGCCTGCTGGCGCAGCGAATAGCTCATCAAGCCCAGGGCTTCGGCGGCGTAGGCTTGCTGCGCGGCGCGAAAGTCGAAGTACAGGCGCATCAGTTCCTTGAGGCGGAACAGCGCCTCGCGGGCCTCGTTCTGCCGCAGCTCCAGCGGTGCATAGATATTCAGCTGCGGGCGAAAATTCTCTTCGCTGACCATGCGCTCATAGATAGGTCCGGTGAACTCGCCGCCGCGCCTGGGCAGGGCATTGGCCTGGGTCTTGTCGACTTTTTCCAGGGCTTCCAGCAGCTGCTGGTAGTCGGCGCTGCTCCAGGGCTTGTGGATGTCGGGAATCTTCTGCCCGAGATAGAACAGCTCGGCGGCCCGCAGGGGCTGCCAGGCGCACAGCAGAACCAGCAAAAGGATGGCCAGCGGTGAGGCGAGGCGGCGTGTTAGCGTGTTCAACACATCAATAATCCTGCGGCTATGGCACTCAGAGTAAGCAACTCGCAGAGTAACCAGCTTGCTCTGCTGCGTCACCCGCGCCTTGGTTGGGAAGATGCTATGCAGCAGGGGTTGGCCGAGCTGGGGGCGGTGCGCGCGGTATTCGAAGACCTGGGCGGCTACGGCGCCGTGGCGCAGCAGCAGGAACAGGACGGCGAGGGGCCGCTGATCGGCCATCTGCAGCGCACCAATATTCAGCTGGCGGCGATCCCGGTGTTTGCCCGCAAGGGCCTGGCCGAGACCACGGTGAACGACCTGCTGGTGGCGGCCAACGTGTCGCGGCGCACCTTCTACAAGTACTTCGAGAACAAGATGCAGGTGCTCGAAGGCATCTACCAGACCGCGGTGGCCCTGCTGTTGTCGCGTTTCAGCGAGATGCAGAGCATCGCCGGCAGCCCGCAGGCCTGGCTGAGCGCCATGGTCGCGCGCTATTTCGATTACCACCTGGCGGTCGGCCCGATCATCCGCCTGATGCAGGAGGAGGCCCTGCGCGCCGACTCGCCCCTGGCCGCGCACCGCCAGCACGCCCATATGGAGATGGCGCGGCTGCTCGCCGAGCGCCTGCATGGCGCCAGCCCATCCGCCGATCCGCTGACCTATCGCGCCTTGCTCTGGGCCATGGAGGCCGCCTCCCTGGAGCTGCTCGGGCGCGCGGCCAGCCGGGCCGAGATCGAACAGGCCAAGCGGGTGCTCAGCGAGCTGCTGATCGCCGCGCTGTGCCCAGCCACAGGCTCAACCTAGGTTAGGCGTCAGCCCCGGTTGGACATGCTCTGATAGCCCGGATGTTTCTTGCCCATAACAACAATTCCGAGGTGCCTGCATGTCTGCTTCCAGTCTCCCGCTGACGCCGCCATTGGCGGCTGGTTTCGCCCGTTTGGGCTTCGGTGCCTTGCCCCTGGAGCGCTTGAAAGCGCGCTACGGCAATGCCGCCAGCGGCTCGCGCTACATCGAGCTGGATGGCTTCAACCTGCATTACCGCGACGAGGGCAGCCGGGACAAACCGGTGCTGGTGCTGATCCATGGCGTGGTGGCCTCCCTGCACACCTGGGACGACTGGCTGCCGGCCTTTGCCGCGCACTATCGCGTCATACGTTTCGATGTGCCGGGCTTCGGCCTGACCGGCCCGGCGCGCGATGGCCAGTATTCGGCCGAACGGATGATCAAGGTGTTCGGCCTGTTGCTCGATTACCTGGGGGTGAGCAAGGCCTCGCTGGTGGGTAACTCCCTGGGCGGTTATATCGCCTGGAACTTCGCCCTGGCCCAGCCGCAGCGGGTGGACAAACTGGTGCTGATCGACCCGGCCGGCTACCACATGCCCAAGGTGCCCTGGATGATCGCCTCCGCCGCGCTGCCCGGCGCGACCCTGACCATGCCGCTGTGGATGCCGCGGGCGCTGATCGCCCAAGGGATCAAGGAAGTCTATGGCGAGCCGGGGCGGATCAAACCGGGGGTGGTCGACCGCTACAACGACCTGAGCCGGCGGCCGGGCAACCGGCGGGCGATGCTGGATATCTTCCGCGTGCTGCTCAAGGTCAATCAGCAAGAGTTGCACGGCACTCCGGCGCGGGTGGCGCAGATCCAGGCGCCGACCCTGCTGCTGTGGGGTGAGCGCGATCGCTGGATCTCGCCCAAGCAGGTGCCGCTGTGGCAGCGCGACCTGCCGGGCATCCAGGTCAAGACCTATCCAGGGGTTGGCCATGTGCCCATGGAGGAAATCCCGCAGCAGAGCGCGGCCGATGCCCTGCGTTTTCTGCAGGGTTGATACTTGTACGTGCGGGGCTGCGGGCTGCGCTGGGGAGGACTTGGCAAAGCCTGGTCCAGCGCTTGCAACCTGAATGGCGGACAAGCCTGGCTGCATGTCCGCCCTACGACTTGCCGGGGGGCTTCCCCGGATTATATCCGGGCTACAAAAATGCCGGTCACCTACCTTTAAGTGACCGGCATTAGCCTTGTGGCGCTCTTGTTTGCTGCCGTTTTTGTTCGAGCTTAGGCCGCCTGGATTTCCGTCTGCGGGTCGAACTCGCGGCGGGCCTGGTAGAGCAGCTCCAGGTTGTCGTGCTGCCAGGGATGGAAGTCGGGCTTGAAGAAGTCCCGGTAGGTACGCAGCACCGGGCGGAACACCCCTTGCTTGCCCCACATCCACTGCAGGCCGTCGCGCCACACTCGCCAGTTCCACAGCAGGCCATCTTGCTTGAGCATATGGATCAGGCCGCGCGTGGTGTCGAGGACAAAGAACAAGGTGCCCATGCGCATCGCCTGGCGCAGCAGTTTGCGGCTGCCGCAGACCTGGTTGTAGACATCGAAGGCCACCGCCTTGTGCTCGGTTTCCTCCAGCGCATGCCAGCGCCACAGACGTGCCATGGTCGGGTGCGCGCCGGCCATATGGCGCGGGTCCTTGAGCAGGCCGTCGGCCATGATCGCGGTGATATGTTCCAGGGCGGCGGTGGCCGCCAGTTGCCGTTGCGGCGAGAATTTCTTCTGGGTGTAGCGGATGCGTGCCTGGGCCCGGCGTTCGATGCTGGTGATGTCGTAGCCGAGGTCGCGCAGGCGGCTGCTGTATTCCAGGTGCTCGCGGCTGTGATGCCCTTCCTGGCCGATAAAGCCGCGGATCTGTTCCTTCAACACAGGGTCTTCGATCTGCTCGCGGAAATGCCGCACCGAGTCGATAAAGAAGCGCTCGCCATCGGGGAACAACGCCGACATGGCATCGAACAGGTGGCTCTTGAAGGCATCGCCGCCGTGCCAGTGGCGCGGCAGGGGATCGGGAAAATTGAAATCCATATGCCGCGGACGAATCTGCAAACCTTCCGGGGTAGTGCTGGCCATGCTGACTCCCTGAGTCTGTGACTTATGCAGGCATCACTATGGGTGCGCTCGCGGGCTTGGCAAAGGTTAACAACAGCCAATCTTTCGGTCATTTATGGCCAAAGGCGCTTTCTCCGCAGCCGCTGGCCTGGCCCGCCTGATAGCCGCGCGCTTGAGCCTATAGCCCGAACCGCTATTGAGTCTGCATAGGTTCTATGGCGGATTTTGGAAAAACGCGGCGCGACAGATTTCCACCCGCGTCGCCGCTTGGCGTATATGGGGCAGTGTTTTGGCTCCATGGTCCAGCAATGCCCTTGCCGGTTTCTGTAGGACAAGGTTATCTTCGCTGTGGGTCATATCTGGCCAGACCCTAGGAAGCCCATGAAGCCATCGTCTAACCTCACCGCCGAACTGGTGCCGGTCGCCTATGCCGCGGCCTTGCTCGACCTAGTCGAGGAACTCGGCGTGCCGCGCGGCCAGCTATTCGCCGAGGCGCGGGTACGCCCCGAGGTGCTGGGCAATCCCCAGGGGCGCCTGTCCTTTAATGACTTTACCCAGCTGACCGCCTGCGCCTTGCGCCTGTGCGACGAGCCGGCCCTGGGCTTGTTGCTCGGCCAGCGGCTGAACGTCTCCACCCACGGCATTCTCGGCTACGCCGTGCTGTCCAGCGCCAACCTGGGCAAGGCCATGCAGTTCGCCCTCAAGTATTACCGGGTGCTGGGCCTGACCTACGAGCTGGAGATGGTCGAGCAGGACGAGCGGGTCGAACTGCGCGCCAGCGAAAGCATGCCGCTGGGCCCCCTCAGCCGCTTCGCCGCCGAGGGCCTGCTCACCAGCCTGTACAGCATCGCGCGTTTCCTGGTGGGCGAACGCCTGCAAGAGGTGGAAGTGGGCTTTGCCCACGCCGCGCCGCAGTATGCCGAGCGCTATGAGCGGCTGTTTGGTGTGGCCGTGGCGTTCGACCAGCCCTACCACCGCTTGAGCCTGCCCCAGGCCTACCTGGACCGGCCCATGGCCCTGGCCAACCCGGCCACGGTGCAGATGTGCGAGCAGCAGTGCGAGGCGCTGCTGGCCAGCCTGGATGTGCAGGACGGCCTGCTGACCCGGGTGCGCCGCCTGTTGCTGGCGCGCCCCGGCGACTTCCCCGACCTGGCCAGCGCCGCCGCGGCCCTGCATACCAGCGGCCGCAGCCT
>Ga0209343_10003286_pt1 | contig 20446 bp, 18 predicted proteins | sample RifCSPlowO2_02_FD_184026 | JGI IMG/M metagenome (GOLD analysis project Ga0209343, IMG submission 184026) | Groundwater microbial communities from Rifle, Colorado - Rifle CSP2_plank lowO2_0.2 (SPAdes) (version 2) | ecosystem: Environmental > Aquatic > Deep subsurface > Groundwater | place... | reverse complement strand
CCTGCAATACCATCCCAGGCGCACACACCACCCCGTCGCCCACCACAACCCGGTACCCCGCGCTACACCCCGCCTGCAACCAGGTCCGGGCGCCAATCTGCACGCCACCGGCCAACTGAACACCGACCCCAAGATGGGCGAAATCACCAAGGCTGGCATCGTGATCGACTGTCGCATTGGCATTGACGATAGCGCCCTCGCCAATCACCGCATCGACGCCCACCATCGCCAGCGCCATGATCGCCGTGCCCGCTCCAATGGTTGCAGCAGCACTGACGCAGGCCCGGGGATGCACCACCGTCATCAGGGGCAGCCCGGCGGCACGAATGGCCTTGACCCATTGTTCGCGCACGGCATTATTGCCAACCGCAGCAATAGCACCCGCCACCTGGATCTCCAGCGCCGCCAACCCTGCTACATCCGACACAACCGGCCAACCAAAGGTTTCGCACAACTCAGGCCAACGGTCATCGGCAAAAGCGATCCGCTGCCATTCGCCACTCAGCAGCGCCGCCTCTGCAACCGCCTTGCCATGACCGCCCGCGCCAATAATCAGTAATGTCCGCTCGCTCACGTCCGCTGCTCCAGCTCACCGGCATGGTATTTCACCGCCAGCCCCAGCAACGGCACATAAGCAATCAACAGCCCCAGCAAACCGTCTACCCCACCAAGCCCAACCCAAAGCGCAATGGGCAACAGCCAGAGAAGATTGATGCCCCCCACGATAAGAGTCACCGGCAAATGCCGACCGACTCGACGGGATGCATATTGGTAGGCGTGACTACGGTGCGCTTCATAAACCTTGTCGCCCCGCAACAGCCGGCGCAGCAAGGTAAAGGTGGCATCGACGATAAATACCCCGAGCAGGATCAACCAACTCCACAGCAACTGCGGCGCCACCCAGGCCGCCTGCAATGACAGCACGCCCAGGGTAATACCCAAAAAACCGCTGCCGGCGTCGCCCATAAAGATCCGTGCCGGCGGAAAATTCCAGAACAGAAAGCCCGCAACCGCAGCCGCCAGCAACATCGGTATAACCCAAGCCGCAAATGGAGCTGAGCCCGCAATGCCCAACAGCACATACAACAACGCACCGCCCAGGCATACACAAATCGCCTCGACACTGGCAATGCCGTCGATGCCATCCATGAAGTTGTAGAGGTTGAGCAGCCACACCAGATACACCGCCGCCAGCGCATAGCCGAACCAGCCCAGATCAAAGGTGAAACCGAACATAACCACCGGCGGCAAGCCACCGAGCCAGAACAGCGCCCAGATAGCCGCAGCAAAATGCCCAAGCAAACGCCAGCGCGCGGCAATATGCCCGTGATCATCGAGAAAGCCCAACACCGCGATGCCCGCCCCGGCACCCAACAACGCCCAGGCCAACGGCCATGCGATCAAGCCCATGCCGGCCAGCAACGGCAAGGCCAGCAGAAAGCTCACCACTATCGCCACACCGCCGCCACGTGGCGTCGGCACCGAGTGCGAACTGCGGGCGTTGGGGATGTCCATCAGGCTGCGGGTCAGGGCGTAACGGCGCAACGCGCCAGTCATGAAAAGCGAAACGCCGACAACCGCCGGCAACAACCACCAGATACTCATTTCGCGTGCTGTTCCAGAAAGTGCTTGGCCGTCTTGCGCAACGCTTCGTCGACGCTGACCGGCGGTGTCCAGTTGAGTAGTTCACGTGTCTTGCTGATATCGACCTGCAGCGAGCCGCACAGCCGCTGGGCAAGCGCCTGCTTACCCAACATCGCCGCCCCCGCTTCGAGCAGCCGACTCGGCACCGGCAATAACCGTGCGGGCTTACCCAAGGCATTGCCCATCCTGCACAACAACTCGCTGGTCGAGAGATCCTCGCCATCGCTGACCAAAAAGGTCTGATTCGCGGCGGCAGGATGGTCGATGCAGGTCACGATCAAGTCAACCAAGTTGTCCAGAGCAACCAGGCTGCGGCGGTTATGGATCGCCCCAAAAGGCAAAGGCACGCCCTTGTGTAGCCAGCGCATCATGCTCAGGAAGTTGGCCTTCACCCCAGGCCCGTAGACCAACACCGGACGGATAATCACCACCTCCATCCCAGTTTCGGTCGCAAGTGCACGCAGCCCCTGCTCGGCTTCCATCTTGGAAATACCATAGGGATCGGCCGGCCCCGGTTGAGCATCGGCAAGGTAAGGCGCACCTACAGGCGTGTCTTCACCGTTGACCTTGATCGAGCTGATAAAAATAAAGCGCCGTACTCCTGCTGCTGCCGCTTGGCGGGCAAGATTCAAGGTGCCCTCGACATTGACCTTGCGGGATTCGACGAGCGGATCGGTGGATGTATCGTGCATCACATGAACACGGGCAGCGCAGTGAACAACTACTTCCTGCCCATTAAGCAGCGCTCCCCAGTTCAAAGAACGAGCAAAGTCATCAATCACCTGCACACTTGTCCGTGGGTCGACGCCATCAGCCTGTCTGCGTAATACTGCCGTAACCTGGTGTTCAGCCTCTAACAGCTCATTAAGCAGGCACCGCCCAACAAAGCCGCTCGCGCCAGTCAATACGATACGCACCGTCAAGTTCTCCTTGCCGAAGCCATAACGTCGATGGCCATGTCTTTCATGATATTGACCCGCGAAAAATTCTCGACGAAGTCGGCACGAGCCACGGTACGAAATTGCAGCTTTTCAAAAGAATGGACCGCTTCTTCGACGCAACAGGGAGAAAATGTCACTGCATTACTAATATTAGTGTTCACGAATTCCGAGGCATAACCGGCCACCCCGGCCCATATCGGCTTGCCCAGTGCGGCATACTCGAACAGTTTAGAAGGCAGAACCTTTCTGAATGCGTCGTGATCGTTAAGGTGAAGGAACAGCACATCAGCTGCTTTATATTCATCGATCAAGGCATCTCGGTTAATCGGTGCCAACAGCTCCACATTGCTGCAACCAACCGCAACCAGAGAGTCGGCTAATTGCTTACGCCTGCCACCATCGCCAATCAAGCGGAAGCGTAAGCGCCCCTCGAATCGCTTAGCCAAGGCTGGAATAATCGCGTGCAACCCCTGCCCTTCGCCCATATTGCCCGCATAAACCACATCAAGCACACCTTGGCCAGACTCGACGTCGGCCCCGGGTTGCACTTGAATAAACTCATCATCAATACCATTGGTGAAAAGTGAAAACTGCTGCTTGGGATAACGGCTTTCGAAATAGGGAAGAAACCCAGCCGAAACCAGGTTTACCTTATCAGCACGACGGATAGTCCAGGATTCCAGCAAGGAGAATACCGGCTTCAAGAACAACGTCACCTTCCGGGGCAACACATCCTTGATCGTATCCACAAAAATATCGCGGATATCCAAGTAAAGAGGCGCACGCAACCGGCTTGCCGCAAACGCACCCAGCGCGGCGGTCATCAGGCGCGAAGAAGTGGCATAGACGAGATCGTATTGCTTACCCTTAACCAGCTTTAACACGCCCCGCGCATAGGAGAGGAAGGCCTTAGACTGATCGATCATGCCACTCTGGTGAGCAGGCAAGGCAACACGGTGAACGGTAAGCCGCGGATGAACCTCATACTCAGGCGCATCGTTAGTAAAGGAGCTATAGCGGTTAGGCAGGGTGGTAATAAGCTCTATCTGTGCATCTGCAGGTAACTGCTCAAGCAACGCTTTAACCAGGGCGCTCGTACGAAAAGAGCCGGCCGAAAGATCCGGATGATAGTAAAAACTCAGAATCAAAAGCTTCAAACAGAACCACTCCAACTAATATGCGTCACCAGCTTGCCTGAGGAACACTCGGCAACGATGCATTGACAGGGAATCGTCGAACCGAACGTAGGATGCCAGCTTGATGGCTGAAGCGTTACCGAGGAAGCCCCCTCGATCACCACACGAATCTGCTGCCCTTCACCCAGCACAGCAACCAGCACCTCGCCACTCCACGCAAAAATCACGTCAGGATGCACGTGCAACCTGGCCACAGCATTGCCATAAGCCCCTGTGATCTCATCAATGACCTGACAGCCATTAGCGCTGAAAAGCCACTCTCGCCGATGCAGGTTCTTACCCTTAAGGCGACGATACCCCGTGTGGTAGGCGCGAACACGAATCTGCTCAGCATCCGCAGCCAAGGCTTCCAGCACCGGAAAGGCTCGCCTTGCGACACGAAAGCCTGCCCACACCTCCGAGGAGTTCTCCCCCGCCACTTCAACCGTATTATGCGCAGCGGTACTGCGTTGACGATGACGCTCCGCATCTTCCCCGTATCGGGATGTGCCCGAATTGACGAAAATCCGTTGCCCGAAAAGGCTTAGCTCAAAGCTGAGCGTATCGGCATGAGCATGCCCTGGCTGATAGTCGGGGCCAACTTTCGCCAGGTCTAACAAGGCTTTGTGGCCGTCCCCTAGATTGACCGCGGCATAGCCGCTATGCGCGTGGTGGATAACGGCAAAAGCCGCCGCCGGACTATTCTCGGCGACGGGCAAGCAGCCGCTTAATCTGGAGGCATAAGCCTCCAAGTCAGACAGAACAGGCGCAATGCCGAAGGCGGCATCATTGAAGAATGAAATCCCGCCATCCGGGTGCTGCATACTGCGCAGCCAGCACAATCCGCGCGTAACCACCGTGCGCCACTCGGGCAGGCGCGCCTTTAGCTCAGGCAAATCGACCCGCTCGGCCAGATTCACCAGATCACACATATCCCACAGCAAAGTAGCGTGGTACATGGGCGATAGCTCGAAATGCGCGCCATCCTCAAGGAACTGTTCCTTAACCTCCCGATCGAGAATCTGGAGCCCCTTTGCCAGCCATCGTTCGGCATCTGGCCCGGCCAGATAACTGCCACCAAATACCAGTGCCTTGCCATTGGCAAACAGATGGTTACCTAGGATGTGATATTCAATCTGCTTGGTAAGCGCCTGCATTTGCATAGCCAGGCTTGCGAGCCAGTGCGGCTCCAAAGCCTCCTGGCGAGCAAACCACTTGACCAGATTTACGATCCTCAGCGAAAGCGGATAAGGTTCCCAGCCATTGCCGGAGGGCGGCGGATTAGCCTCTATCCATCGGTTCACCAGAGCGCGCGCCAGGGCATTCTGCTCATCAATCCCGACGGCATTCAGATCGTCCAGATAATGCAGGTTATACAGCCACAGCTTGCTGTGCTGCGCCGCATTCCAACCCGAATCGTCGATGCGCCCCTTCGCTCCAAGAAACGAAAACTCAAGGCCATCAGAGGTAGATTGTTGAATAAACCCAGGCGATGCCCATCTCATCGATGAACGCAGGGCCACTTCCTTCACAGGTTCGACCCGCAATGAACGAGCGCGATAATACAGCCGGTAGATGACTTGCTCCGCAGTCAAATACCTCAGCGTACTAGCTAGACGACCGATGCGTTTAAGGCCCATGCCCCAGTCAATCCTTTTGGCTGCGTAGCAAATCGGCCACTTCAATCGAAGCCCTGGCCACCTCGAAGATTTCATCGACCGGGATCGCTGCTGCGCCTTGCTCGATGGCCTGCAGGAATGCAGCAGCACAGGCGTTCTGACCCTTGTCCTGCTTCCACAGGTTTAGCTTGCTGAAGCCCGGCCAACCGAAGCCCTTGAGCTTGCGAAAGTTATCCAGTTGCAATACTCGACCGGCCGCAAACACCTCAACGCGTTCTTTCGCAAAGCTGGCAGCACCATTGGCCAGATAAAGGATGGTACCGAAGGAACCATCCTCAAAACCTAAGGTGATGGAGGCTTTATCTTCTGTGACATCGATTCCAGGGGTATCGCCCATGCGGCGAGCCTGAATGGAAACGATCTTGCTTCCAGCGAGAAAACGCATCAGATCGATGAAGTGGCACGCTTCACCGATAATGCGGCCGCCGCCAACTGCATTGTCCTGCGTCCAATGATTCGCCGGGATGGCACCAGCATTCATCGTCATGATGAAGGACTTAGGCTCTTTTACCGCCTGTAGCAGAGCCTTCATCTTCTGCACCTGCGGCGAGAAACGGCGGTTGAAGCCGATCATCAACTGCGGGGCTTTGCCGGACTGATGAGCAGCATCATAGGCCATCTGCACTTCATCCAACTCGGCATGCGCAATGGCCAGAGGTTTCTCGACAAAGACGTTCTTGCCTGCTGTCAGGGCATGGCCGACAAAACGTGCATGGGTGTCATGCCGGGTAACGATAGCCACAGTATTGATGGCTGGGTTGGCCAACATGGCGTCCATATCGGTAGACGCTTCGGCAAAGCCGGCTTTCTCTCCATGAATCACGCCATTAATGCCGCCCGCAGTGACGATGGTATGGAACTGCGCTCCAGCCGCCTTGAATGCAGGAATCAACATACGCGAGGCATAGTTGCCAGCACCGATAAAGCCCATCACCGGACGCTGGGCATTGAAACTGGTTGAGGGACGCAACGTCACCTGGCGGACCGCGCGCCCAGCCACATCCGAGGTGTACTGCAGCAGGATGCCGAGGCCCGCCTTGTCTTCGGTCAGAACCTGGTAAGCCCGGGGAGTGTCTTCGAAGGCAAAGCGGTGGGTAATCAGCGGTTTGACGTTCAATTGGCCGCTGGCCAGCATGTCCAGTACGGCTTCGAAGTTACGCTGCTCGGTCCAGCGTACAAACCCTAATGGATAGTCCTGCCCTTTTTCCTCATAGGCCGGATCGTAACGGCCTGGACCGTAGGAGCAGGAAACCTGGAAGGTCAGTTCCTTCTCGTAGAAGTCGGCCCGATTCAGCTCCAACCCCGTGACGCCAACCAGGATGATGCGCCCGCGCTTGCGGCTCATCCGTGCGGCCTGAGTTACCGGGTCACTGGATTTAGTCGAAGCGGTGATGATCACCCCATCGACACCCTGACCGCGGCTGAAAGCCATGCCGGCAGCGACCGGGTCTTCACCCTTGCCAGGGTTGCAGGTAGCGGCGCCGAACTGGCGAGCCAGCTCCAACTTGGACTCATCGAAGTCGATGGCCAGCACTCGGCAACCCTGGGCACGCAGCAACTGCACCGTCAGCAGGCCGATTAGGCCTACGCCGGTGACAACGAAAGCTTCGCCCAGAGTCGGCTGGGCCAAACGAATGCCCTGCAAACCGATACTGGCAACCACGACAAAGGAAGCAGACTCGTCATCCACCTCATCGGGGATTCGGGCACAGAGGTTTTTCGATACTTTCACCACATCGGCATGCGGGCCGTTGGACACAACTCGATCGCCGACCTTAAAACCCTTAACCCCCGCGCCCACCACGGCGGCTACGCCAACATTGCAGTAACCCAGCGGCAATGGCTGAGCTAACTTTGACTGCACCGCTTCGACAGTAGTCATCAGTCCATCGGTCTGGATTTTCTCCAGGACCATCTTGACTTTTTCTGGCTGCTGGCGAGCCTTATCCAGGTAAGAAGCTTTGCCGAAACCGACCAACATGCGCTCAGTACCCGCCGAGATCAACGAAACAGTACTATTGATGATCACATGCTCATGAGATACCTGCGGCGCAGGAGCAACCGCAATCGTGGTGCCGCCCTTGGCCATATCTTGAAGAATCTGCTTCATAACACCCTCAAAGCAATAAAAATTAATTGTGATCCAAGAAATAAACTTCTGTCGAAAGATCGTTTACTTTATTGCCGACAGAATAAGAGAACAAGGAATTATCTTTTGAAGCCCCACAAGGAAAAAGAATCGCACCAAACTGAAAAAGCCTGTAGGGCAAGATGTCTTTATTTTTTGAAAAAAGAACACTGCATGATAAGTCCGTTTTGTTCACCACCAATACATCAGACTTGTTTTCAATTATTCCCGGCCCGGGTCGACGATCCAGAAGCGAGAAAATAAAATTAGTTTTTTTATCCGACGGCTCAGTTGCAGTCGAAAAGACATAGTAGTCTTTTAACTCACAACCATAGATGCAAGAGCCATTTATATCAAAAACACTTTCAGAAACCCATTCACCATCACGACACCTCAATAGCCGAATCGAGTTGCGTGTAATCTGCGTGTCCGTAGCATAAAGAAGCCCATCTGGCAGAGGGAAAGCAACACAAGCGCGATAGATTTGATCACCGCTCAATATTGGCAAAACCTCAGTAAAACCATTTTTTACCATCCAAATACTGGCTGAGTGCTCAAAATCTCCCGCCAGCACCCATACACAGCCTCTTGTGCGATCCGGCACGATAGCGTGTATATGATTTATTTCACCACGGGCGAATGTATAGAGGGATTCCCACCGGCCTTCTTTGCCACGTTTATATATAAAAACAGGTTCTCGCGCTCGGTTTCCGAAATACTCTCCAAAATAGATACCATCTTCAAAACCGGCCACCCCTTCAATGACAGTGAAGCTTAGCGGCCCACGCCCAACCCGAAATGTAAATTCACACCTAAGTACAGATTGCTTAAGGCAGTAACTATAAATTTTCGCCCCATAGGAAAAAAAGTAAAGCCCTTGAAAATAAGCACCTACTCCAAACCCCATCCGCCCGAGCCGAAAGGCAAAACCTGACTTGGCAAGAATGCGCTTTAGATGAGTTTCTGGAAGAGAAGCCAGCAATTCAACATTGCCCGAATCATCCATACGATAAAGCTTGTTCGCCTTACCCAAGACAAGTCTGTCTGCACCATCAAAAAATAAAGGTTTGAATTTACGAAAAACAGTTGAGGGTCTCATACGTCAACCCAAAAATATGGATAACCCGAATGGTTTCGTGCATTAAGAAAATCGATCAACTTTCTTGCCGAGAGGACTTCAACAAGTACCCCATCAATTACAGCGGACTTTAACAAGCCCGCCTCAAGCAGATCCTTACACAGGGTTCTCTCACCAAAGTGCAGCGCCCCCCATCGAGGGGCCCGTTCTCTCAAGACGCGAGTCTCTTCAAAATCACCATCTTTGATGAGAAAATTTTTCTCGACATACCAGTTTTTGACCGGCCAGCCAGCGTCCTTTACATCTTCAACAACATGGATCATGGTGAGGCTATGCGTAAGATCAGTACCCAACCCTACTATCAAAGCATCCTGCTCAACACAATGATTCCATGATGAATTGATACCGCAGGCCAGAGGCGAATCACCTGCCAAGTTGCCACTCATCAAACGCTCCGCTTGGGCACCCAACGCCACCATGGAATTTATTGGGTGGCGACTTCTAACCGATCCCTTGCGTTTATGCAAAGCCGACGGCAAAACTCCTGTTTTGATCCGGGACTTCTGCACGTTGTAAACATATACGTTTTCATCCGGCTCATTCGACAGGTACTCTTCCAGTGGCCGTGAGTTAGTGAACATAGGCATCGCTGGCATTGCCAGCGTGCCACTATCACCGACCATTCCAAAAAGGAAGTCTACTATCTCCTCAGGCCCTGAAACGCGCCCTTTAAGGGGTGCAAATGCTGAGTGAACAACGAGCAAAGAACCTACACCCACACCACAGCTTTTCAGATATCGCTCCAAAGCAACAAGATCAAACCGCTTGCTTTGCTCAGGCAAAGGGGCGATTTTCTTCTTTGTGCTTTTTTTAACCCGTCCAGACAACCGCCGGACATTATTCCAATACAAACGCCTGGCAATCATCTCAACATGTGGCGACAAAGAAAAAATTCTTTTTACCAACCCTGTATTAGCCATAATCCTAAGACCTTTTTCTAAGAAAATTATTATAGAAGAAGTCGTATGACTTTTTATGTTCAGAGCAAATAAAGTCCAGCTTTACTTGCGAAGTAGATGCGTGCTCTTTATCAAACACTTTCAAGGCCTGAAAATGCTTAATCTTCAAGCCGTGTATCCGCAGTTGTTCTGCAACAAAACCTTCCTCACCAAATAAGAATCGAGGGTAAGCGACATGCGCCCCCTTGGCAAAATAACGCTTGGTAAAGATCATAAACGAGCCGTGTGCGCCGTACATAGTTTCATTCTCCTGAGGCTCACACACTGTCGCCGAAGCTCGACTACGCTCCTGCGAACGTGATCGCGCCTGCTCACGCATACGTACCAACTTATGGTACCAACGAAATAAAACCACATTCGAGCAAACGGCACGCATAAAATTGATCTTGAAAACGCTCGGTCGCCGCCTCATCTTCGGATTCAGATCGCGCCCGTCCTTGTCCGAAAAAATCCCAGGTGCCACGACGCCTACTTCAGGGGAAAATTCATTAACCTGCAAGACAGAAAAGAAATCTTCAGCGATCACAAGATCGACATTACACACAATTACATAATCATATGACTCGACACTACATGATAATGCGGCAAGTGCCTTGTTGAAGGCAGGAAAGTAGCCCACATTTTCGCTCTTCAAATACTTAAACGAATAAGAATAGCTTTGCGAAAAAGCATCAACTGCCGGAGTAACGGTCGAATTATCACAAAGCAATACATCAAGCTCAACGTTTGAGCAGGCATTAAAAGCCACTTCAATCGAACTTAAAAGACGAATTGCATCATCATGGGAATTGTAACAAACCGCAACCAAGCAAATTTTCTTCATTAATCACCCCCCTTTAAGACTACCCCATAAAAACGAACCAACCTCGCAACCAAACGCTGAAAAATACCGACCGAAAGCCAACAACGTCGAAGGCTATGAAACACTGCTTCCGTGGAACTGCCAGCCGCTGACAGCGCTGTAAAACGCAAACCCCAGCAGGTTTATGGAGCGCATACGATGAAACTTGATATCTAAACAACAAAAATATTCAAAATATTCAAAACATTGCTGAACCCGGAATTTTACTGAATTCAATCCTCCTCCCAAAAAAACTTATAAGGAGTAAATGGCGAATGAATCAAGATCAACTCACCATATAAATCATAGACAAAGGGCGACTCATTATAGTAAGAGTAAAGGCGCACACAACCCCAAAAAACAACCAAAAAGGCACACAAATACCCTCTTATCTGCCGCCTAACACCAGACAACTCGACCTGAGAAATATAAAAAACAAAAAATATACTAGAATAAATCTCAATCCGACCAAAGATCTGATTGTAATGCGTCAGAACTCTCAGCAAAAACCAGAAAACAAATAATACCGTTAAAAATTTATAGTTACCGCGACTCAACACCGTAACAAACAACATAAGATAAATAACCAAAACAAAATAAAGAGTGCGTCCAGCATTGGCTTTGCTGGGCTCACTTATCACGTTAAAATAATTCGTCAACTTCCAGACTATGGTTGCATTATCATAAAAAACAAAATAACAAGCGACTGCAAAGAAAATAGAAAAAACAACCAGAAACAATTTTGAAAAAAAACCTCGATTCGCAGCAAAAAACATCGGCAGAGTAAACAGCAAAGAAGAATAATGAAACCCCAAAGCTGCAAAAGAGTCTAAATAGAACTTTAGAGTTGATTTTGCTGGAGAATATGGGCGGGAGTATTCCTTTTCCTTTCTTGTACCGACATCAAATACCGCACGGCTTGAAATCCCGGCTTTGTTAGCCTCCCTCACCACAAGATAAAAACTGAATGCTGACAACATGAAAAGAACAGATATGCCCTGCCTAAGAATATTGAAATGGGAATTTAAATAAAAAACCGCCATATATAAAGCAAGGAATTCCGCAGGCCTTTGTAGATTTCTAATCACCCTCCAAAGTAGGACACCCTGAAAAACAGCAATCAAAGAAACAAATACAAAAGAACTCAGCCCTAGATAATTAGACACATCAACAATCAAAGCAAATAACGGCTCCACTCTAGTATACATAGCAACGCGATCTTCAACATTAAAATCCAGATATATCTGATGATATGAATATGTATCCGTTCCGACATAGCCTCTCAATGCCGAAAACACTGTTGACAGCAAAACAATAAACCCACAGATAAATAACTGCTGACTTTTCTTACAGTTGCGCACGGGCAATAGACATAAAAATATTACAGATGTAAAAATAATATAGGCAATCAACTTAAATCCACTCAAATAAACCCAGCGCTACGCAATAGCAAAACAGCCTTACACTTAGCCGCTGCAAGCCATTAACTATTTTCACCAAAGAAACTACTAGCCTCCTTTGCAAAACATGACGCAAGATACAAGTTATCTGCCTCTTTATTCAAAAATCTATCTCTTAGCAATTCAGCCGTAGCTCTTGCATCGCTTATATCATCGAGACCGTAAGCAACACCATATCTTGCCTCATCCTCAGGGTGCCACTCGTATTTATCTACCCCGGGCTCTGGTATAACTACCGAGTCAGCGCCACAAATAGCAGCAAACGCTGAATATGCTGTATATGCATCATACGAAATAAATGTTTTTACTTTCTTAAAAATCTTAGACACCTCACTATGACTTTTTCCATCAATTACAACCCCCTCACCCTTAGGATATTGAATCAATTTATCTCGACCTTTTCTTATGCAATACGCAACCCCAACTCTCTGGCCACGAGGCAAGGCACCTTCAAGATTATATATCTCAAGAGGAAAATGCGTGATCGTGAGTGGCAACTTAGACTTCACAGAACCAGCATATTTAAAGTCTTTCGCAAAATCGTTAAAATCAAAATAGAGCTCCCCTTGCCCATAGTACACAGCGCCCGTATTGTAACCGGGCCTATGTAATAGCCACCTTACAACATTTTTAGCATTTAACGGATTACCAAAAACATTTTCTGGGTAAACAACGACGAATTCATCAGAAACAAATCCATTATACAAAGGCGTATTAAACCCTTTGTTTGTAGCATAAGGCAAAAGGCCAAGAATAAATTCCTTAGCCAACCTAGCCATGGGGAGGTAAAGATTTTTTTTGCTTATCTCTAAGTTCCGAAAGCACGGATACAAATAACTCTCATAACCAAGTTTATTCAATAAATCACAGAGCTTATGTAAAACAATAACACCGCCGATATTTTCATCATAACCAGGCGCAAACAAAATAAATTTTTTCACAGTAAAGATCGCCGAATATTAAATATATTTTTTGAAACGACCACAAGGAATCCTCTTGTCACGCTAGAGGATATAGCCATACAGATCATTACACCACTTAATAAAAAAGCAGAAACCGCCACTCCCTCTAAACGATTTTCTATTTTTAAATCAATAAGTGAAAAACACAGTGCAAAAATCAGCCCCGGGAATACCACACGCAAACAATCGCGCCCTAGCCATTTTAAAAAAAGGCCAGGTTCTAGTTTATGATGAATAAATGCAACCCAGCTAAACAAATAAATTCCATTTGTCATTAGCCAAACATAACCAGCACCGACAGCACCGTAATAGGTTGCAGCAAAAATAATGCCCGGAATCAGAATCATGACCAAAAAAGCATTGCCGATTAGGTGGTAACGGAGATTGCCTTTGGCGTATTGCAGGTAATAGGCAAAAGCGGCTATTGCTAAGAAGCCATTACCGATAGCATACAGAGTCAATATTGGTGCCGCTTGTGCTGCAAGTTTTTTATCCCCTGTCCACGCGAACAACAACGGTTCGGAGCAGAAAGCTAGGGTAATGGCTGCGGAACCGCCGATAACACTAACTAACTGAGTTGATGTGCGGTATACCTTGATCATCTCACCGTGCTTGCCCTCTGCATGCATCCTAGCCATACGAGGCATGATGGCGCTACTGATCGGGCCACTAATGACCATGATGCCGCTAGCGACCAGCACGGCGAGAGTGAAGTGGCCGTATTCGGCTAGGGGCAGAATGCCGGACAGCACCAGTTTGTCGGTCTGCGTCACCAACACCCAAACCGATGAAGTGAAGGCGATGGTCAGAGCAAATTGCAGCAGGGGTTTCACCGGGAGGAATGACCAACCTATAGTTGATTCCAAACTGCTGCGGAGAGGTAGCAGGCGATGGCTCATCATGTAGAGGCCGAGCACTTCAAGCAGTGCGGCTATCAGCTGGTGAATAAAAAAGACAACCGGAGTGAATCCGAACAACCCCATACTAGCAAAGACTGCAATAAATCGCAGCGTCGCGATACAAACATTAAAGCCACTAAGCCAGACAAGGCGCTCTGAGCCGGTAACCACCCCGCGATACAAACCGCCCATCCAACGCAATGCCACGCTGATGGCCATAATCTGTACAGCGAGTACCACTTCGTCCATTGGCAACTCGGTAACATTAAGCCAGCTAGTTGCGACCACTTCCGATAAGAGCCACAAACCTCCGCCACCAATTACGGCAATTATTGCAAAAATTACGCTGAGTGCGCGGAACATTTGACGGTATGCCAGCGCCGACATAGCGCCACCATGGTAGCGGGCAGTTTCGCGGCCAATAGTGGGGGTCAGACCAATATCCAATAGTGAAAAACAGACTTGAAGCATTGTGAAGAAACCCACAAGACCATAGGCCTCCGCGCCCATGTACTTTATATATAGAGGCAGGATCAGGATGCCGACAGCAGTGACGTAAAGCTGACCGGCATAGTTGGCAAGGATGTTTTTTTTAAGGGACAAATTATTTATCCATTATCAGGCTAGCCCCGGAAGTCAAAAAATTTAACTGGGGTTTCCACCGAGTGTATACGGGAAGAGGGACAGATAATTAGCACTTCCTTAAATGGCCTCAGGAATATAGATCTCAGCTTCTCCAACAATTACCTTCTTGCTTTTAACCTTGCAAACGGTATCGAAAAAAACTCTTCTTTTATTGAAATCGACAGCTTTGACAGTTGCAATTGCATTTACTGTATCGTCAATATAAACAGGCCTAAGAAAGCTCAGGGACTGCGACACATATACGCATCCTGGCCCCGGAAATTTCGTACCAAAAATTGCGGAAAAATAGCTGGCAGACATCAACCCGTGAGCAATCCTTTTTTTGAAGCGAGAATTCCCTGCATATTCTTCATCCATATGCACCGGATTTCTATCCCCAGACACACCTGCAAAAGCTTTTATATCTGCATCCGTGACCGTCTGCGAGTAGCTGAAGCTCATTCCAAGAGTTATTTCTTCAATTTTCATAGGGGCACTCTATTCAATCGACCGAATGACGCGGGCGGGATTACCTACGACCACCTTACAGGGTTCAACATTTTTTGTAAGGACACTGCCCATGCCGATGACGCTACCACTCCCAATACTGATCTTTTCCCGGATTTTTGCACCCGTACCAATTTCAACCATATCCCCACAAGTTACATTTCCCGATATGGAGGCATTTGGAGCAATTGTACAGTAATCCCCCAAGGTAGACTCATGGCCGATAGTGGTATTGAGGTTCACTATCGCATGTAGCCCTATATCAATTTTTACCGTGCAGATAACACCAGCACAGACTATGCTGCCATCTTGTATTGAGACTTCTTTTCCTATTATTGCACTCGGATCTATTAGACTGGTGAATATTGGCGCTCCAAGCTGATTCATTTTACTTGCAATCAGGTTTCGTCCCCTAGGAGAGCCAATCGCGATTATAAATTCGCAATCATCGTATGACACCCAATTATCAATGACACCTAATATAGGCATTCCCAACAAGGTTGTACCTTGTTTCTCTAGCGTGTCATCTAAAAACCCCAAAATCTTTCTTCCGCAACGCTCGGCTAGCCAGAGAACCTCCATTCCGAATCCGCTAGCTCCGATAATTATTAGCTTTTTCACATCAACTCCTTATGAATTCAAGGAAACACTTAAGTATTATATTTATAGGCCGGGCGGCCGCTTTCGGATGCTTTGATTCCTCTGGAGTTTCCGAGGGTGGCGAAGAAATCAACACTTCCTTAGTGAACGCCTCTGGCACAGTGGGGGTTGCCATGCTATTGGCGGGGTAGCCAGCGCTACTGCTATAAACAGCAACGTGAACGTAACTTCCAATCTTTATACCGCCAACTCCGGCAAAAAAAATGCAGAAGTCATCGACACGTACATGGTTACCGCCATGTTTGCATAATTGTAGTGCGAGGCCTTGTCGGAAAGACGCGAGTTTTCCACGACATGGGCAAACCCCATTCCGTCAATTTGTTCACGGCTCAGAAAACCCATTTCAATGCCCCTTCACACTGTCGATAACGCAGCTGACCTCATCGTTGCTGAGAGCCGGATAAATTGGCAGGCAGAGCACTTTTACGGCCACGTCATTCGCCACCGGCAGATTGTTGCACTGCGCCGAACTCATCCCTCGATACATTGAGAATTCACTGATCAAAGGATAGAAATAGCGGCGTGCGAAAATATTATTATCCTTCAGCTTCTGGTACAGCTCATCACGACTTAGCGGGTAGTCTGCTTCGACCAGAATCGGGAAATAGGAGTAGTTAGCAACCGCTTCACCGGTGTCTTCGAGCAGACGAATTCCTTTCACATGCTCAAGTTGTTCACGATAGATCCGATCGATTTCGCGACGACGGTCCATGGCGCGGTCAATGTGCTGCAACTGCAAAAGTCCGAACGCGGCATTGATTTCACTCATCTTACCGTTGATGCCGGCGGCCACAACGGTGACCTCATCGACAAAACCGAAGTTCTTCAAGTGGTTTATGCGCTGCTTGGTCTTGGCGTCCGGGCAAATAATCGCTCCCCCTTCGAAAGTATTAAACACTTTAGTAGCATGAAAACTCAACACACTAAGGTCGCCGTGGCGCAGGATACTGCCGCCAGCATCTTTCACACCAAAGGCGTGAGCAGCATCGTAGATTACTCGCAGGTTGTAGTTGTCGGCAATCTTCTGGATCGCTTCAGCATCACAGGGATTGCCATAGCAATGCACCGGCATGATAGCGGTAGTTTGCGGGGTGATGGCTGCTTCGATCTTTGCCGGATCAAGGTTAAGGGAGCGCGGATCAATATCGGCGAACACCGGCTTGATACCGTTCCAAAGCAGAGAATGAGCAGTGGCCACAAAGGAGTAAGGAGTGGTGATTACTTCACCAGTTATCCGCAATGACTGAAGTGCCGTAAGCAAAGCGATAGTTCCGTTATTGAATAACGCAATGTACTCAACCCCTAAGTACTCGCACAACGCCTGCTCCAACTGCTGGTGCATCGGCCCACCGTTGGTGAGGATCTTGTTATCCCATATTTCTTGCAGATAGGGGATGAAGTCTTCCAGCGGTGGCAGGTAAGGCTGGGTAACAAAAATTGGCTTGTTGCTCATCAACTAATTTCCTTGCCAGAAAACAGCCGGGCACTAATCAGCGGCGATGCGGCTTGGTCCTTCTGGTTAATGATAAGTAGATCTCTTATTGGCCACTCAATTGCCAATTCGGTATCATCCCAGCGAATAGCCGCCTCACAATCTCTGGCGTAGTAGTTGGTGGTTTTGTAGTGAAAATGCGTATTACCCTCAAGCGCGATAAAGCCATGGGCAAAGCCCTCAGGAATCCACATAATTTTTCTATTATTGCTGTTTAGCTCAACGCCAACCCATTGACCATAAGTTTCCGAACTTTCACGAATATCCACCGCCACATCGAAAGCAGAGCCTTGAGTAACACGCACCAATTTACCTTGGGCATGAGGTGGCAACTGATAATGTAAACCGCGCAGCACGCCCTGTTTCGAACAGGAATGATTGTCCTGCACAAATGGATCTGGAATCGGCAAGCCTAGTTTATTGAGTTCTTCATGGAAGCGTTGCTCATTAAAGCTTTCCATAAACCAACCACGTTCATCTTCGAACACTTGTGGTTCGATAATCACCACGTCGGGGATGGCTGTTTGAATAAATTTCATACTTGTGCGCCTTGCAAAAGGTTGAGCAGGTACTGGCCATAGCCGGTCTTTTTCAAACGTTCCGCCTGCTCCTTCAACTGGGTGGCATTGATCCAATCGTTATGGAAGGCAATTTCCTCCAGGCAAGCCACCTTCAAACCCTGACGGTGCTCGATAGTATGCACAAAGTGGCTGGCTTCCAGCAGTGACTCGTGGGTTCCGGTATCCAGCCAGGCAAATCCTCGGCCGAGCATCTCCACATTGAGGCTCTGGTCTTCCAGATAGAAGCGGTTCACATCAGTGATTTCCAACTCGCCTCGGGCAGAAGGTTTGATGCCTTTGGCAATATCCACCACGCGGTTGTCATAGAAGTACAAACCGGTCACGGCATAGTTGGACTTCGGCTGTGCGGGCTTCTCTTCGATACTCATGGCACGACCATTGGCATCGAACTCAACCACGCCGAAGCGCTCGGGGTCGGCGACGTGGTAGCCGAACACAGTAGCACCATGCTCACGCTGATTGGCAGCCTGCAAATTATCCGAAAAGTGCTGGCCATAGAAAATATTGTCGCCAAGGATCAGGCAGCAATTGTCATTGCCAATGAACTCTTCGCCAATAATAAACGCCTGAGCCAAGCCATCCGGTGAGGGTTGTTCGGCATAGCTGAGCTGGATGCCGAACTGGCTGCCGTCGCCAAGTAGTTTGCGGAAGTTCGGCAGGTCTTCTGGTGTGGAGATGATCAGGATCTCGCGCATGCCGGCGAGCATCAACACCGAGAGCGGGTAGTAGATCATTGGCTTGTCGTAGATCGGCAATAATTGCTTGGAAACACCAAGGGTAATGGGGTGCAGCCGGGTGCCGGAGCCACCTGCGAGAATAATGCCTTTACGATTCATATCAATATCCTTGTGTTTCCATGAGCATACGCATTACACCGTTTTGCCATTCCGGCAATTGCAGGCCAAAGGTATTGCGCAGTTTTTGGCAATCAAGCCGCGAATTCAGCGGACGCCGAGCAGGCGTCGGATACTCGGTGCTACGGATGGCACCAATCTGCTGAACCGCCAGTTTTTTTCCAGCTAGGCGCGCTTGCTCGATCACAAAGCTGGCATAGCCGTGCCAGGAGACTTCGCCTGCGGCGGCCAGGTGGTACAGGCCACTGATCTCCGGCTGCTTGTGGGCGACGCGCAGGGCATGGGCGGTGATGTCGGCAATCAGCTCCGCGCCAGTGGGTGCGCCGGTCTGGTCATCGATTACCTTTAGCTGTTCACGCTCGGCAGCCAGTCGCAGCATGGTTTTGGCGAAGTTGTTGCCGCGTGCGGCGTACACCCAGCTGGTGCGAAAGATCAGGTGCTGGCAGCCACTATGCTGGATGGCCTGTTCGCCTTCCAGTTTGGTTTGCCCGTAGACATTTAGCGGATCGGTTGCCTTCTCCTCTCGCCAGGGCTCTTGGCCGCTGCCGTCGAAGACGTAGTCGGTGGAGTAATGCACCAGCCACCCACCCAGTCGCTGCATCTCCTCGGCGAGCAGCTGCGGAGCTTGGGCATTGATTAGACAAGCCTGCTGCACTTCGCTTTCAGCCTTGTCGACAGCGGTATAAGCAGCGGCATTGACAATCACATCAGGTTGCAAGCTGCGGATCGTGCGGCGCAGACCTTCGAGATCGGCCAGGTCGCCACACAGGGCGTTTGCACCATTGCGATCAAGGGCGATCAGTTCACCCAGGGGGGCAAGCGAGCGCTGCAGCTCCCAACCGAGCTGACCGTTCTTGCCGAACAGAAGGATCTTCATGCCCCTGCGCCCCGTTCCGCATAGTTCTTGTCGATCCATTGCTGGTATTCGCCGCTTTTCACGCGTGCGACCCATGCAGGGTTGTCCAAGTACCACTGGACGGTCTTGCGGATGCCGGATTCGAAGGTTTCCTCGGGTACCCAGCCCAGCTCGCGCTGTATCTTGCTGGCATCGATGGCGTAGCGCAGATCGTGACCGGGGCGATCCTGGACATGAGTGATCAATGAGGTATGAGGTCGGTGCGGCGAGTCGGGGCACAGCTCATCGAGCAACTCACAGAGGGTGCGAATGACTTCGATGTTCTGCTTCTCGTTGTGACCGCCGATGTTGTAGGTCTCCCCGATTTGACCTTCCCTCACCACCCTGTACAGGGCACGAGCGTGGTCTTCGACATAGAGCCAGTCGCGCACCTGATCGCCCTTGCCGTAGACCGGTAGCGGCTTACCTTCCAGAGCGTTAAGGATGATCAGCGGGATGAGTTTTTCCGGAAAGTGATACGGTCCGTAGTTGTTCGAGCAGTTGGTGACTAGTGTTGGCAATCCGTAAGTACGGCTCCAGGCGCGCACCAGGTGGTCGGAGCTGGCCTTGCTAGCCGAGTAAGGTGAACTGGGAGCATAGCCCGTGGTTTCGGTGAACAGCTCTTCGGGGTCTTCCAGATCGCCATATACCTCATCGGTGGAGATGTGGTGGAAGCGGAAGGCAGCCTTGCGCGTTTCATTGAGGCCTTGCCAGTACTGGCGGGCAACTTCCAGCAGGGTATAAGTGCCGACTATATTGGTTTCGATAAAGTCGGCCGGGCCATCGATGGAGCGGTCCACATGAGATTCTGCGGCCAAGTGCATCACGGCGTCAGGCTGATGCTCGCGGAATACCCCCTCGACTTCGGCGCGGTCGCAAATATCGACCTGCTCGAAGGCATAACGCTCGCTGTCGCTGACTTCGGCCAGGGATTCGAGGTTGCCGGCGTAGGTCAGCTTGTCGAGGTTGACCACAGCGTCGTGAGTATTGCGGATGATGTGGCGGAT
>Ga0209343_10003282_pt1 | contig 20464 bp, 20 predicted proteins | sample RifCSPlowO2_02_FD_184026 | JGI IMG/M metagenome (GOLD analysis project Ga0209343, IMG submission 184026) | Groundwater microbial communities from Rifle, Colorado - Rifle CSP2_plank lowO2_0.2 (SPAdes) (version 2) | ecosystem: Environmental > Aquatic > Deep subsurface > Groundwater | place... | reverse complement strand
AGGCAATCACTCAGTATTTCGTCTACAATCTTTTTTGCATGCATGATCCGCCTCCATCGACGTTTGGTCACCGATATGGAGTCTATATCGGCGCCATGCATGCACTTCTTAATGTGTAACCTATTGATCTAAATTGGTTGTTCGAGGGGAAACCTCAGGGTCTGTCACCTGTTATTGTGTGTTTCTTTTGGTACTTGGCATCGATTGTTACCGCCTCTTCCTTTTTGATGAGCCATCGATCGCCTTGGATATCTGACCTTTCACGACCTCTTCGACAACTACAGTTGTTATGACCGCCCCGACGCTGTCTTTTCCGCCAAACAAGAATCGGATTAATGGATAGAGAAGGAGGCAGGGTGTCAACGTCATAACTAGAGAACCGCCAACCATATAGCCGTGATATAGGAGCGTGATACCAGTGACGAATGATAACAACGCTCCCCAATAGAACAGCGAGGATCTCACGCGGACTACATAATTACCGCTGAATGCACAGACGGTTTCATATAGCCAACTGCCGCCATCACTCTCGGTTCCAGTACTGCCTGAATGATGTGATGTGTTCGACTTCATGTTCTTGGAGGATTCTTCAATCATCTCGGCTCCCGTGGTTGCGCTCTTGCCTTGCTGCCCAACGTCTGAATTCACCGGCGCTGCGCGGCCTTATCGCGCAGCGTCCGGTGGAATGATGGGTTCGGCACCTATTTCGCGACCACGAGCATGACTGAGGACTCCCGCAGCGAGACAACCTGTGCCATGTCGAGTTTGGTTGACGAAGGAGAGAGCACCTTGGTTCTGTCGACCTTTGCAGCATTTAGCGCCGGCGTGATGTAGTCGATCTTAACGGCATAGTTGACGTTCTGCGGCAGAGATCCAGATGCGCGCAAAGTGACAATTTGACTTAAGGTCGCCGTGACGACACCGATTACCTCTCCGCGGCTATTGAGTAAAGGGCCTCCTGAGTTGCCGGGCTGAATTGGAACGTCGACCTGAACGAACCGAATGTCGTTTTGAATGCCGCTCAATGCATTGATTCGGCCAAAAGTCGCTTTCTGTTCTTGGCCCTGCAAAGCCACCAGCGGGAAACCCAACGTAAGAACCTCTTCTCCCTTGACGCTACTAAAACTCGATACAAGTGGTATGCCAGCAGTTTGTGCCTCGACCTTTAGTATCGCGATGTCGTTTGCCGGATCGGTTTGAACGACAGTGGCAGGAAGTTCCTTTTTCTCGGCTGGACTGATTACGGTTACGGATTTTGCGCCTTCAATGACGTGGAAGTTTGTGACCATATAACCGTCGTTGGTTACGAAGAAGCCCGTTCCAGTCGAGAAGCCTTTTTCCTTTCGGAATTCCTTGGGGCGATATACCGGGAGATCAGGGTTCTTTGCGACTTGGGTGGAGAGCTTCGCAAGCTCCGCCTTTGCCGCCTCCTCGTCAAGGCCAAAAGCTAAACGAAATGTGGCGCCGTTCTGGTCTGTCCCTTCACCAAAACCTACCGTGCAGCTCTTGGCAACCCAATCAATGGTCAATCGACGGCCATCCGTGCATCGCAGTGGCGCTTTGCCGCGCTGACCGGCGCACCCTAAAGAAAGGGGCGGAATATGCGTCACATAGGATTGCCCTTCACATTTGATTTTTGAGTTCTTCGTTTCAGCAACGATATATGCCGAGCCAGCCAGGAGGTTGTGGTCTACATCGCCAACAAACACTTCGTTGTAGTCATCGAAACTTCCGACGGCTTTGTATTTGACTGAACAGCCCGCCAAACCCAAGGCGGCTAATGACAGCAGGACAACCATCTTGAGTTTGCGCATAGCGTCTCCGATTGATAAAGGGGCCCAACGTTAAGTAGCCATCCTATTTGACGCAAAACATTGCATCAAACGGTTGCCTATTTGTTTATAACAAGCAGATTTCTTCATAATATTAACGTGTTATGAAAATTTAGTACGGCCTACAATAAATTGGGATAACTTCAAAATGAATGGCAAGCTAGCCCTGAGCCCAAGCCAGCGCCTCATCATAATCCGTAAACACGGAAATCTCCGCGTCGATAAAGATGCGCGACAGCCAGGCCTGCCAGGTGAGCCATTGGTCGTCCGTGACGACGGCGATCTTGCTGAAGTCGTGGTTGTGTTCGCGGCTGAAGAATTTGATCTCTTCCCACGCCACGTCCACGGTGTAGTCGATCATCGCGCGCAGGTCGAACAGTAGGTTCAGCGGGCCGGGCGTTTGGAGTTTGTACAGCGACTGCTCTTCAAACGCCTTGAAATCGGCGAGGGTGAATTCGCCGAGGACGGCGACATTGACGAGATTGTCGGTTTGTTCGATGGTGATCATTTTATTTTTCCTAGTGTTTCAAAACATTGACTGGTCCACGAAAGGCACGAAAAACACGAAATGAGACAAGCAAGACAGGCTGAAGCTCGCAAATTATCCGTAGTAGGCCACACCTTCCGTGATTATTGCAACGCAGAGGTTCGTTTCGTGCCTTTCGTGTTTTTCGTGGACAGCTACTTTTCAAGTTGAATGCTTCGGGCTTAAGCGCAAGCTTAACACACCGCTGGCGATGATGAACGCCATGCCCAGCCAACTGCCCAGACTCAGGGTCTCGTCCCACAGCAGCATGCCGAACAGGCTGGCGAACACGATGGTGCTGTAGGCCAGGCTGCCGACCACCAGCGTCTTGCCGGTGCGGTAGGCGCGCGTCATGGCGAGCTGCGCGAGCGTGCCGGAAGCGCCCAGCCCAAACAGGATCGCGAAGCCTTGCAGCGTGATCGCATGCACCGTATCGAACAGTATCCATATGCCGCTACCAATGGAGGCGATCACGCTAAAATAGAATACGGTACGCGTGTCCGGCTCGCCGATCACGGCGAGATGCCTAACGTTGAGGTAGGCGACCCCCGCGAGGAAACCGGATATCAGGCCGAGCAGGCCGGACAGCAATTGTTCGCGTTCCAGCGTCGGTTGCAGCAGCAGCACCACGCCACAAAAACCCAGCGCGATGGCAACAGTCAGCGGCAGGTTGAATTTCTCCTTGAACACCAGCATGGTGAGGATGGTAAGAAACAACGGTGCGGTGTAATTGAGCGTGACGGCGGTGGCGAGCGGCAGCACGGTGATGCAATAAAAAAACAGCGCGAGGGCGACCGAGCCGGAAATGCCGCGCCACAAGTGGGCGTGCCAGTGTTGCGTGGCGGCTGAGATGCGCTGCTGGCGCATGATGCCGTAGATCAGCAACAGACCAAATAGTGAACGGTAGAACACCAGTTCGACATGGGAAAAATGTGCCGCGCCGAGCTTGACGAACACCCCCATGCAGCCGAACAGCAATCCGGCGACCAGCATCCAGGACGATTTCATGTGAAGCAGCTCATAGGTTTTTCAGTGAGTCGGTTGCAGGAGCGGGGCGCGGATTCTCCCTGAATTTCCCGCATGGAGCAATATGAGGGAAGCCTCTGGAAATTCGTTTTGCGGGGCTGCTTGCGAATAGCTTCAACAAAACTTATGCCGTCTACCGACGATCTTCCGGTGTCAGGCAAACACCGACAGCAAAATTTCTCAGCCCCTTACACCATTATCAGACAAACACCGATAAACAGTTCACGCGTGATGGAGCAGGATTATAAAAAATATATTCGGTTTTGTTTTTCTATATCCCCGAGGAAACGTCATGAGCCAAAATCTTACTCAACCCGAAGAAATCGACCATGTTCTGATGGAAATGGCTGCTCACAATGGGGATGCGGGCAAGCCAATTTCAGAGGGCACATTGTTAAATGGACGAAATCATAATCGCGAGTGTAATCGGCCCGATGGGATGGCAGATTTTTCATACAGTGTTGCGCATAAGAACCCAATGCATGGTTTGCCTAACCCATGACTGCAAGCTCCCGTAATCATAAGCTCGAACCAGCAACGGATTACAGAAGCAGCGCTTGACATCATCTTATCCCATTTAACCGTAACAACATCTTAATTGCGCTTAATTTCACCAAACAAAGGAGAATGATCATGAAACTGGAAGAAATACGCAGCATTGCAAAATCGCGGAGCATCAATCCCGCCAAACTTTCAAAAACCGAGTTGATTAAATCCATTCAAATGGATGAGGGTAATTTCGATTGCTTTGCCTCCGCCTATAACGCGGATTGCGATCAAACCGGTTGCAAGTGGCGCGATGACTGTTTTACAGCCGCTTGCAGGGGAGAACCGTCATGAACCTGGTTAAATGGGATCCATTCAGGGAGCTGGAAGATGTCTCCAACCGGCTGAACCGTATCTTCGGGCGGGCTACGGCTCGTTCCGAACCGAATCGTGAAATGCTTGCAACGGCGGACTGGATGCCCTCGGTCGATATCAGCGAAACGGATACGGCCTATCTGGTCAAAGGCGAAATTCCCGGCGTAAAGAAAGAGGATGTCAAAGTCACCATTCAGGACGGCATGCTCACCATTCAGGGTGAGCGCAAGCAGGAGAAGGAAGAAAAGGGGAAGAAATTCCACCGTATCGAGCGCTCCTACGGCAGCTTTGCGCGCAGTTTCCGCGTGCCCGATGATGCCGATGAAAGCAAGGTCAAGGCCGAATTCAAGGACGGCATGATCAATGTCACGCTGCCCAAGTCCGCAAAGGCAAAGACAAAGGCGATTGAAGTCTCGGTGTCGTAAAAATCCCGCAGGGGGCTTCCCTGTTTTATTGGTTAAGGAGCAAGTCAAATGGTAACCGGTACAGTTAAATGGTTTAACGACGCAAAGGGTTTTGGCTTTATCGCTCCCGATGACGGAAGCGATGATTTGTTTGTGCATTTTTCCGCGATCAACATGGACGGTTTCAAATCGCTCAAGGAAGGCCAGAAGGTCAGCTTTGAAGTGACTCAGGGCTCCAAAGGCAAGCAGGCATCCAATGTCAGGAACCCTTAACCGGTTGCCGTGTGGGCGGAAATAATTTTCAACCGGTTATTTTTGCCATCTCAGCCCTTCGCCAATGCAAGGAAAAACTCAGACCGAACGGATAATTCCATCTCATTACATTCATTCAATAGAAAAATAATCAGTAGGTCAGATTCTGCACGGCATTTATATCGACTGGCAGAACCCTCCCAATATTGCTCTATTGATCTGGAATTGGAATAACCGCTCTAACGGAACAAATTACCAAATTGACCGTTTAATCAACCGGGGAGCAATCATCATGAGCAATGCAAAAACTTCACAAGGCTTCCGGAGAATTTCTCGGCACGACGGCCTTTTCAAGGAACAGGTGCATGATGCCTACAAAATCAAGGGAAAGCTGCCGGAGCCCGCTATCTGCCCGCAATGCGGTGCAGTCTTTCATGACGGCCACTGGCAGTGGCGCACAGCACCGGCGAACGCGCATCCTGAGACCTGCCCCGCCTGCCACCGCATCCACGACCATTATCCCGCAGGTTTCCTTACCATGAAGGGCGAATTCTTCCTCTCCCATCGCGACGAAATCATGCACCTCGTGCATAACCGCGAAAAACACGAACGCACGGAGCACCCTCTCAAGCGCATCATGAAGATAGAAGAAAAAGACGGTACAACACTGGTCACCACCACGGATATCCATCTTGCTCGCGGCATCGGAGAGGCGATTCATCACGCCTATCAGGGGGAGCTGGAATTCCATTACAACCCGGAACAAAACCTGTTGCGCGTAAGCTGGACACACTGAAGTAACTTCCAAAAAGCGACGATGTTGCTGTCGGGCAGCTTTCTCGCCAGGAGCGTAAGCTTTATAAGTAGCTTCGCGCCATGTGCGGAAAATAAAATGGTCGTTTCTCGAAGATATGGGAGTAGCCAGAAACCATTAGAGGCATTCAGGATTATTATGGGATTCCCGGAACCGCATATCGCAGACAAAAACCCCGGCGGTGATGATCGTTACGCCGTGGCGCGATGCCGGATGGTCGATGAAATCGTTGTGATGGCAAAAGAGCCAAGCGGCTATAAACCGAGACCCATTTCAGAAAGAGTGCTCTCCGTCATGGCAAAAGTGCCTCGCCACCGCTTTATCCCCGAAGGGTCAATATACGCCGCCTATTACAATCGACCATTTCCCATCGGGCACGGGCAAACCATCTCGCAACCTTATATCGTAGCCCTGATGACCGACCTGTTGGCGCTGGACAAGCAGGATACCGTGCTGGAAGTTGGCACCGGATCGGGTTATCAGTCAGCCGTGCTCGCCGAAATAGCAGGCAAGGTATACAGCATGGAAATTATCGAGCCACTTGCCACGCGAGCGGCAAAGCTGCTGGGCGAGCTGGGCTATGCCAATATCCAGTTAAAGCTCGGGGACGGCAGTAAAGGCTGGCCCGAATATGCGCCCTTTGACGGCATTATCGTCACCGCAGCGGCGGATTACATGCCGCAGCCCCTGCTGGAACAACTCAAGCCGGGCGGGCGCATGGTGATTCCGGTTGGCAGTTGGCCGTATGCGCAGGAACTGATCCTGATTACGAAGGATCAGGATGGAATAGTTCAGCAGGAAAATGTTTTGCCGGTAAGCTTTGTTCCACTCACTGAAAGATAGTAATCGGCAAACTTGTGTTTAGCTACGAAACCACCCCCATCCCATCCTTCCCCCTGAAGGGGGAAGGGGCGAACGCACCCTCCGCAGCAAGACTGCGAGGAATCACAAGTTAACAACCCATTTCAGTAGATTTCATACCACCACACCGCTATCTCCATTGAGGCACTTTGAAACAACGCCGATCACAGTGCACATAACAAAAAACATGAAACGCCATTTCGCAATGGGCGTATTTGCCTGACCGCTTTCCCGTGATGAATACTGATGGGTGAATAGCAGATACTCAACGTCATTCTTTGAACGAATAACTCGTCACTCAAAAAAGTGAAAAACTGGTAGCATGAAACTTGCCTGTTGAAGGATGGAAAACTAGGGAATTCTCAGGAATTAGAGGGGCACAGCAAAGCACATCCGGTGCATTTCTTGGGATATGAAAATAATTCTGGAGCTACTATGGCTACTGAAATGGAAGCGTTTAACAAGCTGCTTTCTTTGGCGAAATGCTTTAAGGGTTTCGGGCCGAACGATTTACGGGACTTGTTGAGCATCTCATCGAAAGCGACATGGCGCACGGGCGAACATGCCTTTATTGAAGGTGATCAGGGCAGAGACATGTACGTCATCTGCTCCGGCAAGGTCAATATTTGGCGCAAGAACGGAGGAGAGCAAGTGAGTTTGGCAAAGCTATCCGAAGGAGAGAGCTTCGGCGAACTTGGAGTGGTTCTCAACGAAAGGCGAAGTGCCGGCGCCACCGCAATGGAAGATACCGTCGCGCTGCGCATCCATTTTGAAAGGCTCCAGCAAGTCCCCTCTGTCGCCTCCCTGCTGTATCGAAATATCGCCAAAGAATTGGCTGAAAGATTGAAGCTAGCAAATGACATCATCGTATTCCAGACGCAAATGGGTGCAGATCACCCGCATTTACAGACAATCGGCTGGCGGCACCGGCCCAAATAAATCCCGGTGCTTCATGCTATGCCGTCAGCTACCCAGTTAAAAACAGAGGGAAGCTTATTCAAAGAATGTGACAACTATTGGTGGTGTGGATGCGAAAGATTATTCTGATGACAGTGCTGGTGATGGCTACCCATAGTGTTGTGTGGGCAGGTGAGTGGGAGGATGGCATCGCTGCTTTTGACCGGCAAGACTATAAAACCGCATTTGAAAAATTTAAGAAATTGACTCAACGAGGTTTTGCCCCGGCGCAATCCTACCTTGGCGTTATGTATGACAAAGGGCAAGGTGTTCCTCAGGACTATGCCGAAGCTGTAAAGTGGTATCGGCTGGCTGCACAACAAGGTGATGTCCTGGCGCAATCCAACCTCGGAGCCAAGTATGACAAAGGGCAAGGTGTTCCTCGGGATTACGCCGAAGCAGCAAAGTGGTATCGGCTGGCGGCGGAACAAGGGGATGCCTTGGCGCAATCCAACCTCGGGGTTAAATATGACAAAGGGCAAGGTGTTCCTCAGGACTACGCCGAAGCAGCAAAGTGGTTTCGGCTGGCGGCGCAACAATGGGATGCCTTGGCGCAATCCAATCTCGGGGTTAAGTATGACAAAGGACAAGGTGTTCCTCAGGACTACGCCGAAGCCGTAAAGTGGTATCGGCTGGCGGCGGAACAAGGAAATGCCTTGGCGCAATCCAATCTCGGGATTAAGTACGACAAAGGGCAAGGCGTCTCTCAGAACTACGTCGAAGCAGCAAAGTGGTTTCAACTGGCTGCGGAACAAGGGGATGTTTTGGCGCAGTCCCACCTCGGAGTTAAGTATGACAAAGGGCAAGGCGTTTCTCAGAACTATGCCGAAGCCGTCAAGTGGTATCGGCTGGCAGCGCAACAAGGGGATGCCTTGGCGCAGTCCAACCTCGGGGCTAAGTATGCCGAAGGGCTGGGTGTTCCTCGGGATTACGCCGAAGCCGTAAAGTGGTTTCGGCTGGCGGCGCAACAAGGGAATGATGGAGCGCAATATGGCCTTGGAGTTATGTATACCGAAGGGTATGGCGTTCCTCAGGACTATGCCGAAGCCATAAAGTGGTATCGGCTGGCAGCGCAACAAGGGAATGATGAAGCGCAATACGGCCTTGGAGTTATGTATGCCGAAGGGCATGGCGTTTCTCGTAATTACGCCGAAGCAGCAAAGTGGTTTCGGCTGGCGGCGCACCAGGGTCTTGTTAAAGCGCAATACGATCTTGGGGTTATGCATGACAAAGGACAAGGTGTTCCTCGGGATTACGCCGAAGCAGCAAAGTGGCTTCAACTAGCTGCGGAACAAGGGGATGTTTTGGCGCAATCCCACCTCGGGGTTAAGTATGACAAAGGACAAGGGGTTTCTCAGGACTATGCCGAAGCAGCAAAGTGGTATCGGCTGGCGGCGCAACAAGGGGATGCCTTGGCGCAATCTAACCTCGGGGTTAAGTATGACAAAGGACAAGGCGTTTCTCGGGACTATGCCGAAGCGATAAAGTGGTATCGGCTGGCGGCGCAACAAGGGGATGCCTTGGCGCAATCCAACCTCGGAATTAAGTATGACAAAGGGCAAGGCGTTCCTCGGGATTACGCCGAAGCAGCAAAGTGGTATCAGCTGGCGGCGCAACAAGGGAATGATAAAGCGCAATACGGTCTTGGAGTCATGTATGCCGAAGGGCAGGGTGTTTCTCGGGATTACGCCGAAGCAGTAAAATGGTTTCGGCTGGCGGCGCAACAAGGGAATGATGAAGCGCAATACGATCTTGGGGTAATGTACACCCAAGGGCAAGGCGTTCCCCAGGATTACGCCCAATCCGTAAAATGGTTTCGACTAGCGGCGCAGCAGGGTCTTGCTAAAGCACAATTTAACCTTGGTGCTATGTACAACAATGGAAAAGGCGTTCCCAAGGATTATGTCCGCGCACATTTGTGGTTCAATATTAGCGCTGCTTCTGGAAATACCGATGCAAATAAGATTCTTGATTTACTGGCAGACAGAATGACACCAGCTCAAATTGAAAAAGCACAAAAGATAGCGCGAGACTGTATAGCTAACAAATTAAAGGGCTGTAACTGAGTGCAGTTATTGAGCATTACATAATTCGCGACAGCTGCTCCGTTCGCCCTGAGCCTGTCGTAGGGTTCACCACGAACGGAGAGCTTATTCAGCGCTCCCTAACACCTTACACAGGCATGAAAGCGTGCATCTCCTTCACTCCGCGCTGAACTTCCGCTTTTAAAAAATCGGCCTTTCATGTGCCGATTGCCGCATCCCAAAACCGAACGCTGGCGAAAGGTTGGAATGGATAATACTGCGATGACCAAAGAGGCAACCGGCAACAATCCTGGCGACCGCCCAAAAGTCGGCCTGGCGCTGGGCAGCGGCTCGGCACGCGGGCTTGCGCATCTGGGTGTGATCCGCGCCATCGAGGAAGCCGATATCGAAGTCGATTTCATCGCGGGCACCAGCATGGGTGCGCTCATCGGGGCGATCTATGCCGCCGGTAAGCTGGATGAGTTGGAAGCTACCTTTCTGGCTTTGGACTGGAAGAAAACGGTTTCCTTCTTCGATGTCGTACTGCCCAAGTCAGGCTTGCTCGACGGCGCCAAAATCGGCGAGCTGGTGCGCGCACATATCCATGCCGATGTTATCGAAGAACTGAAAAAACCCTTTGCGGCCGTGGCGACGGACATCCTCAGCGGCGAGGAGATCGCCATCCGTAGCGGCGACGTCATTGAGGCGGTACGCGCCAGCATTTCAGTGCCCGGCATTTTTACGCCCGTGCGCAACAACGGGCGCATCCTAGTGGATGGCGGCCTCACCAATCCGGTACCGGTAAGCGTGTCACGCGCCATGGGCGCGGATATCGTGATCGCGGTCGATCTCAATCACGAGATCGTTGCCGGCAAAAATATGAAACCTCTGCTGCCCGCTGAAAATGCAAGCAGCGCAGAAGACAATTCTTCCGGCATGTTCTCGCGCTGGGTGGGCGGCTATCGCCTGTCGATGAAAGATATCAGGCAAAAACTGCTCGCCGGGGATGACGCAGCTTCGGCGCAATTCAAAAAATGGATTTCCCCGGAGCCGCTTCCCAATATCTTCGAAGTGCTGTTGGCCTCGATCAACATCATGGAAACCCGCATCACCCAGACACGCCTGCACCTTGATCGCCCGGATGTGATTATCCAGCCGCCGCTGGGGCATATCCGTTTCCTGGAATTCGGGCGCGCCGAAGAAATCATCGCTATCGGCTACGAGCATACGCGGCGGCTACTGGCTTCGCTGCCGCAACACATGATTCAAAAAATAACACGCCCCCATTGAAAGAACACCGGTGATCGCGCACAGCCCGGAAGGCATATTGAAAATGATAGCCAGGCTATTTATTGCAAAATGGTGCTTGATCTTGTTGCTTACGCCAGCCTTAAGCTGGAGCGGTATTGCGTTTGCTACAGTGGCACCGCCCTCGCAGGCACCCTCAAAAGATGCCTCTGCGCAACCGGCCGATATTGAAGTTTTTGTCCGTGAAGGTTGCCCGCATTGCGTCAAGGCAGAAGCTTTTCTGGCGACGCTCAAGAAGGAGCAGCCGAACCTGAAGGTTGTGATTCGGGACGTGCTTCGGGAACCAGCGGCTCTGGAACGCTTAAAGCGCATTGCCGAAAATCGGGGTGTGGCTGCGGTGAGAGTGCCCGCGTTTGATGTGGGCGGGCAACTGATCATCGGTTTTTCCGATGAGGCAGGCACAGGCCAATTCATTCGCGGCAGCCTATCCAAGGCACGCCCGCGAAGCCATGAGGCTGGCACGGGCAGTTGCGAAGCCGAAGAACGCCTGGCCTGCGAAGCGGATACACCCATTCCAGAAACCGTGCCGGAGGCGTTTTCTGTCGATTTTTTCGGGCATCATATATCGCTCGATCAGGTAGGTCTGCCGCTGTTCACTCTGGCGATGGGCTTGCTGGACGGTTTCAATCCTTGCTCCATGTGGGTTTTGATTCTGATGATTTCACTGCTGGCGCCGATGAACAACCGTCCCCGGATGTTCGCCATCGCCGGCACATTCGTCGCCGTGCAGGGATTCGCCTATTTCGCTTTCATGGCGGCCTGGCTCAATCTTTTTCTGTTGATCGGGCTCTCGCGCGCCTCGGAAATCATCATCGCCGCCATTGCGTTGCTGGCGGGGGCGATCAACCTCAAGGACTTTTTGGCTTTCGGGTGGGGAGTATCGCTATCTATACCTGATGCCGCCAAGCCCGGCATCTACACCCGCATACGGCGCATCCTGCAGGCCGAGAACCTGGCTGCCGCGATACTCGGCGCAGTCGTGCTGGCTATCCTGGTGCAAATCGTGGAATTCATGTGTACCTCGGGTTTCCCTGCCCTGTTCACCCGAATATTGACGTTGAAACAGTTGGATAGCCTGAGCTATTACGGGTATCTCCTGCTTTATGATCTGGCCTATATGCTCGATGACATGATCGTTCTGTCCATCGGCGTATTTACACTCAGTCAGCGTAGGCTTCAGGAAAAAGAAGGGCGCTGGCTCAAATTCATCAGCGGCACGATCATGGTGATGCTCGGCGTGTATTTGCTGCTGTTTTCACATTATTGAGCATTACATAATTCGCGACAACTGCTCCGTTCGGGCTGAGGTATCGAAGCCCAAGGTTACGCGAAAACCGACCCTTCGATACCTCAGGGTGAACGGTGTAATGAATTATGTAAAGCTCAATAAATTCGCAGTAACCCAATCGCATTTCCAACTCGACCGGCTTCTCCGGTGTGTACATTTTCCCCGTTAACGCTCATCGGCAAAAAATTACCGCTCGTCGTATACAAATTGACTGCACCAAAACAGTTTTATAGTCTGCAACCACTTGGCAAACTTAGCGAAAGTTAAGGACGCAAAGTTACCGGCCTAAGGGAGACTACGGCAGCGGGACCGCGACACGGATGTTCGTCCGTGTGCACGAATCCACTCTCCCTGCCGCATAAAAAACACAAGGGGGCAACATGCAAAATTTCTCTGGTACTTCTGTAGCCACAACCGGTGCCAATGGCATCCGGCACGGTGTATCGGGCGCGCTTGATCAATCATCGCTGCCGCAACATGCTAGGGAGTACCGCCGGGAAGAGCGCTACAAGGTCACATGGAAGGCTGCCATCGCTGTCAATGGTCGAATGTATAACGGAAGAATGAAGGATATTTCGCTGCATGGAGCCGCGATTCTGAACGAACATAACCTTAAACCGGAAACCTGCGTCACGCTCAATATCCATGTCCCTTTATTGGCATGCGTCGGCGCGCCAAAAATTCTGACAGTCCACGGAATAACAGCCTACTCCGTCCATGACGCAGCTCATCTGTGTTTCAGGATTGGCGTTAACTTTATTGAATTTGAGCAGACATCTGATCGCACCCACTTGGAAGAGCGCCTGAAAAACCAGCTCTCGAATAATTCATAGCGATAAATCATGCAACGTCAGAGAAAATTTACTCGCCCCATATAACAGCATCTTCATGACACGAGGAAATTGACATACAGGAGATAAAAATGAAAAAAATAATGCTACTACTCGCAGTTCTCACATTGCTTTCCAGCCAGGCACTGGCTAATGACCACTGGAGGTATGTGCTGGTATATCCGGATGGCACACAAGTCTTTGCGGATGAATCTTCAATAGATCTTTCTTACCCGCCCATTGTCGACGACAACCCGGACAGCGAATCCGTTGCTACAGCCGCCAAGCCCCATCTGATTATTGTGTCACCCGATTATAAAATACCCGAACCGATGTTTCTGCCCGCCAGGTCTCCAGAGCCAGCCAAGACTGCGGAATCGACACCGGAAGAGAAGCCGAATAACTCCCATATTGCAACCAATACGGCAGCAAAAACCAGCACACCGGTCTCGTATCGCCCTCCATCTCCGCCCCCGAGGCGCTCATTCCTTCTCTTCTAAAAATATAGCATGCGTACCCTCGCGCATAAATTGATATGGCTCGGAAGATGGGAGCACGCGACATCAAATAAGATATTCAAAAATCACAACAAAAACTCCATGCTTGCCAAGTGCTTTCAATATACTGGCGTTCCCCTGTTGGCTCATGCAAAAACCCGAGAAAAGTAATTCCGTTTCTAAATTATAAAGTGCGATGTCGTAGGGTGCGTTCCACGCACCCTACATAATCATTGTTGTGCCAAAATGGAATTGGAATAAGTATTTGAGTAAGGCCAATAAAGCTGTTAATCTCCACATCCAAAGTGGGGGTATAAAGTATGCGTTCACGCAACACACTGTATCTCTGCTTCATCGGTGCAATTCTAGCAGCCTGTGAAACTAGGCCGATTCGACCCTCCGGCAAGCATATTCAGCAGGAACCCGATCAAGCCGCCTCCATCGGCATTATCCCGCAACCCATCAAGCAAAGAATCGTATTGCCCCCGCCGACGCCGCCGCCAAAAGTTGAGATTTACAGTGTGGTAGTCACCAACGTTCCGGCACAGGAAATTCTGTTCGCGCTGGCACGCGATGCAAAAATCAATCTCGACATACATCCCGGCATTCAAGGCAGCGTCACGCTGAATGCCCTCGACCAGACCCTGACACAAATCCTCGCACGCATTTCCAGGCAGATCGATATGCGCTACGAACTGGATAACGGCAACCTGATCGTAATGCCGGACACGCCCTATCTGCGCAGCTACAAGATCGACTATGTGAACATGGCGCGCGAGTCGGAAAGCTCCATCGTTACCAGCGCGCAGGTTACTTCCACTTCGGCTTCTTCCGGCTCGGGCAGCGGGACAAACAATTCGTCGATCAGCATCAAGGACAGCTCAAAAAACCGCTTCTGGGAAACCTTGACGCAGAACATCAAGGACATCCTGCGCGAGACCGACAAGGTGCTGCCCGAAGGCTCCAGCGAAACATCCGTGCAGCAGGCCAGCGTGGCCAGCAGCACCGGCATCGGGCTTCAACCGGCAGCAGGCAATAAGAAACCCGTGGCTGCAGCCAGAGGTGGCATAGAGAACAGCCCTAATCCGGTCAGCGTCGAAGAAGGCGGAACCACGGTCACGCGGCACAGCACTTTCCGCGAAGCCGCCTCGGTGATTGCCAGCCCGGAAACCGGGCTGATCACCGTGCGCGCCACCGCGCGGCAACATGAAAAAATCATGGAATTCATCGACCATGTGATGAAAAACGCGCGCCGCCAGGTGATGATAGAGGCGACCATCGTTGAAGTGCGTCTGAATGACCAGTACCAGCAAGGCATCAATTGGTCCGCACTGATCAAGGCGGGAGGAAAACAGTTCAAATTGGTGCAAAGCAGCGCGGGACTGCCTACCGGAATCGGCAATGGCGTGTTCGGCATCATCACCAACCCGACCGCTGCGACCATCGGATCGCAAGTGTCGTTGCTGGAATCCTTCGGTAATGTGAAGGTATTGTCCAGCCCGAAACTCAGCGTGCTCAACAACCAGACGGCGATTATCAAAGTGGTGGACAACCTTGTCTATTTCACCATCGCGGCCACCACGGTGACTAACCAAACCGGTTCGCAAACCAATTACACCAGCTCGCCGACTACCCTGCCGGTCGGCTTCACCATGAGCGTCACACCGCAGATCAGCGAAAGCGATAGCGTGCTGTTCAATCTGAAGCCCGCCATTTCGCGAGTTACCAGTTACGTGAACGACCCCAATCCGGACTTGGCGCGCGCCGGGGTCGTCAGCCGCATCCCGCAAACCCAGACGCGCGAAATGGAGTCGGTGCTCAAGATCGAGAACAACCAGATCGCCGTGATGGGCGGGCTGATGCAGGACTCGGCAAATAACCTTACAGACGCCGTACCGGGGTTATCCAATATTCCTCTTATCGGCGAATTTTTCAAACAGCGCAACGACAATACCGAAAAAACAGAACTGGTAATTTTTCTGCGCCCGGTAGTCATCAAAAATGCCAGCATAGAGGGGGATTTCAGCGCATACCGAGAAAATCTGCCAAGTCAAAATTTCTTCAAGGAATCCAGTGCCGCGCCGCGCAAATAGCTCGATGGGCGCCACATTGTCAACGGCAAGCATTGCTTTATTTTCAGCAAAATGAGCCTGCTACTGGATGCCCGCAAAAAACAGCTGACGCAAGGCGGACATGACAAATATGCCGGACTTGAACTCAGCCTGGAAGAGCAGCCGACTCCTGCGATGGCGGCTCCCGATATGCAGCCGATCAGAAATATCCTCAGTACGGGGAAAGATTTGCTCGGCGCGAAATCGCCCGGCTCATCGGCCTCGCATACGGGTATCAACCGCAATATATTGTTTGCCCTGTGCGGCACGATTGTGATGCTTGCCGCAGGTGCGGGTTACTATTGGCATGACGGCCCCATGGGCAGCACTCCGTTGCCGCATCCGGACACAAATACACCGCTTCTGCAGCCAGTACCTTCCACCGCACAGGCAAAGCCTCAAACACGGAATACCCTTGCCACAAAAACTGCCTTTGCCAACTCGGCCTACAGCGTCACAAAACCATTGCTGTCCGTAATCGCTCCACCGGTTAAAAACAAGGCACCACCGGCGCTCGCGCCCCAAGCACCCGCACCCGTGGAAAACAGCACGATACGCATTGAGCGCAACAAAACCGGATTCACCGGCTCGTTGCTCAACAATGCCTACCTTGCTTACCGTAGCGGCAACCTGGCAGTGGCGCAACAACTGTATATGGAATTGCTTGACGGAGATGAACGCAACACCGATGCCTTGCTGGGCCTGGCCGTCATCGCGCAACAGCGCGGCGAAAATATACAGGCATCGCGGTATTATTCTCGCACATTGACGCTGGACCCGCAGAATGCGGTAGCAAATGCCGGAATGTCCGTTTTAGCTGCGGAGAACAGCAGTGAAAGCCGCTTGAAAATCCTGCTCGACGAAAATAAAGATTCAGCCATCCTGAATTTCGCGCTGGGAAATCGCTACGCGGAGCAATCGAGCTGGGGCGAAGCCCAACAAGCCTACTTCAATGCCTGCAAACTGGAACCCGGCAACGCCGAATTTGCGTTCAACCTGGCAGTCAGCCTCGACCATCTCGGCCAGGGCAAATTGGCCGCGCAATATTACCAGCGCGCGCTGGAGCTGGATCAAACTGACGGCGATCAAGGACACAATCAAAAACTCGATCATGCGCAAACCAGACAGCGCATACGTGAGTTGACCCGCTAGCCTCCGCCCTGCGTATTTTCTCCCCAAGGCTTCATCAGCGTCTGCGCCGCACCCAAGTGATCGAGTATCCGCGCCACAACAAAATCCACGATATCCTGAACACTCTGCGGGTGGTTGTAGAAACCGGGGCTGGGCGGCAAGATAACAGCCCCCGCATGCGACAGCTTGAGCATGTTCTCCAGATGTATCGCGGATAATGGGGTTTCGCGCGGCACCAGAATCAATGTGCGTTTTTCCTTGAGCATCACATCGGCGGCACGGGCAATCAAGTCATCGCTGAGGCCGTTTGCGATCTTGCCCAATGTACCCATCGTGCAGGGGCAAACCACCATCGCGTCGCCGGGATTGGAACCGGAGGCCATCGGCGCATACCAGTCATCGCGCCCGAAAACCTTTAATTCCCCGCTGAATTTTCCGAAACGCTCCGCGAACATCTGCTCCGCATCCTGCGGGCGGCTGGGCAACGTGAATTCCAGTTCCTGTTTGGCGACGATCTGCGCGGCCTGCGAATAAACCAGATGCACGCGCTGCCCGTCGCGCAGCAGGCATTCCAGCAGGCGTATGCCATAGGGTAAGCCCGATGCTCCGGTGAAAGCGAGAGTAATGGTTTTCATGTATGAATCACTTGGATCTGGTTGTGAGATTATCCTGGGCGGATTCAAGTTCGAAGTGCAATACCTGATGGTTGTTTTGCATAGCACATCCACGCACAGAATAACACTTCATACTGCGATCTCGCCACTTGAATTCATTTGCTAAAACTACATTTCAAAGTTGAGCCGTCAACCTGTAATGCCCCTCTTTCGGCATCACCTCTGACGAAAAACTCTCAACACGGTGGGCAAGCGCCCACTTTACTTTCAAACAAGCGTTTGATACAGTTGTTCGGCGGTTCGCTGCCCACAGCAGCTATGTCATACACAAGGACGCCTCTAATAATTCAGAGATTCGCAACATGACAACTTCAGCAAAACCGATAATTCTTACACTCTGCCTGATCGCGCTATTGGCGGGTTGCGGCGGAGACAATAAGCCGCCAGCGGGGCCTGGTGGCCCGGGGGGGGCGGGCGGGCCGGGTGCGGCGATGCCGCCGCCGGAGGTGGATGTGATAACAGTTACCTCCGCCAATGCGACGCTCACGCAGGATTTGCCGGGGCGGTTGCAGGCTTACCGCACGGCACAGGTACGTGCACGGGTTGAAGGGATCGTCGAGAAAAGATTGTTCAAGGAAGGAAGCGATGTGGAAGCGGGTGCATCCCTGTTCCAGATCGATGCGCGCACGTATAAGGCTGCCGCCGAATCTGCCAAGGCGGATCTGGCGATTGCGCGCCAGAATGTCGAACGATATAAACCGTTGGTTGAAATCAAGGCCATCAGCCAGCAGGAACTGGATCTGTCCAAGGCCAAGGTCAAACAGGCCGAAGCCGCGCTGATCCGTGCCGAAGAGGATCTGGAAAATGCAAGCGTCCCCGCCGCCATTTCCGGGCATATCGGACGCGCCCTCGTGACCGAAGGCGCCCTTGTCGGCAAGAGCGAACCCACGCTGCTGACAACCATTGAGCAGCTTGATCCGATCTATGCCAATTTCACGCAATCCGGCGCCGATCTGCTGCGCCTGAGGCAAGCCGTCGAGTCAGGCAAGCTCAAACACGCCGAATCCATCATGGTGGAATTGATGCTGGAAGACGGCAGTATCTATCCGTTCGAAGGCAGCATTTTATTTACCGACATGGCCGTCGATCCCGGCACCGGTTCGGTGTCGTTGCGTGCCGAATTTCCGAATCCAAAACGCGATTTACTGCCCGGCATGTTCGTGCGCATCCGTTTTCCGGAAGCGGAGGCCGAAAACGCGATACGCGTTCCACAGCGCGCCGTGCAAGCCAACCCGCAGGGGCAATTCGTGATGATCGTAACTCCCGACGGCAAGGCCGCGCCGTTGCCGGTCAAAACAGGCGGCATGGCAGGCGGCGATTTCATCATCACCGAAGGATTGAAGGGCGGCGAGCAGGTCATCGTGAATGGCTTGCAGAAGGCAAGACCGGGCACACCGGTAAAAGCGGTGTCCTTAAGCGGCACACAAAAGACAGAAGACAAAGTGGTACCGCCCGCAGTGAGCAGCGTACAGAAGACCGAAGATAAAGTAGCACTACCTGCGGCGAGCAGCGTACAAAAAACAGAAACTCCCTCAAAGGGTACGCCGCCAGACGCTCGCCCTGCGGGCGGTCTTGGCGCAGACAAAGCAGCGCCACCCGTAGCAAGCAGCGTGCAAAAAACAAAAGACAAAGCAACACTGCCCGCAGTGAGCAGCACACAAAAAGCAGAAGATAAAGCAACACCGCCTGTGGCGAACAGCAAGCCATAGAAATTATCCATGTTCGCCAAATTCTTCATTGACCGCCCGATCTTCGCTTGGGTAATCGCTATCCTCATCACGTTTGCCGGGATACTGGCGCTACGCGCATTGCCGGTGTCGCAATACCCATCGGTGGCGCCGCCCGCGCTGGACATCTCAGTCACCTACCCCGGCGCATCGGCGCAAGTGGTCGAGCAGAGTGCGGTGCAGTTGATCGAGCAGGAGATGAACGGCATCGAAAACCTGCTCTACATGGATTCCAGTTCGCAGGTTGGCTCCGGGCAGGTGACGCTCACCTTCAAGCCCGGCACCGACATCCAGTTTGCGTCGGTCGAGGCGCAGAACCGCATCAAGCGCGTGGAAGCGCGCCTGCCGGACGATGTGCGGCGGCTCGGCGTGACGGTGACCCGCGCCGGGCGCAACTTCATCATGGTGGTGGCGCTGGTTTCGCCGGATGGCCGCCTGAACGTCGTCGATCTCGGCAGCTACGCCACCGCCAGCGTGATGGAGCCGCTGCTGCGCGTGCCCGGCGTGGGCGAGGTGCTGCTGTTCGGCACCGAATATTCGATGCGCATCTGGCTCAAACCGGATCGTCTGGAGGCCTTTTCGATCTCGCCCGCCGATGTCGGCCGTGCGGTGCGCGCGCAGAATGCGTTGCTGCCGCTGGGCGAAGTGGGTCAACTCCCAGCAACGCCGGGGCAGGAGATCAACGCCGTCCTCGGTAGTCGCGGGCGCCTCGCCACCCCGGAAGAATTCGGTGACATCGTGATACGCGCCAGCCCGGATGGCTCATCCGTGCGGCTCAAGGACATCGCCCGCGTCGAGCTCGGCGCGCAGGACTACAACCGCTCCGCGCGCCTCAACGGCAAGCCCATCGCCGGCATGGCGATACGCATCACGCCGGGCGCAAACGCACTGGCGACCGCACAAGGCGTGCGCGCGAAGATGAAGGAACTGTCGCGCTACTTCCCGCAGGGCGTGGACTGGGTGGTGCCCTACGACACCACGCGCTTCATCGAACTGTCCATCCGCGAAGTGGTGATCACCCTGCTGGAGGCCGCGGCGCTGGTGGTGCTGGTGATGTTCATCTTCCTCGGCAACTGGCGCACCACGCTGATCCCCGCGATCGTCGTGCCGGTGTCGCTGATGGGCGGGCTGCTGGGGCTGTATGTTTTCGGTTTCTCGATCAACGTGCTGACGCTGTTTGCGATGGTGCTGGCAATCGGCATCGTCGTGGACGATGCCATCGTGGTGGTGGAAAACGTCGAGCGCAACATGCGCGCCAACCATCTCGATCCGCGCGCGGCGACCCGGCAGGCGATGAAGGAAATCACCGGCGCGATCATCGCGATCACGCTGGTGCTGATG
>Ga0209343_10003281_pt1 | contig 20468 bp, 16 predicted proteins | sample RifCSPlowO2_02_FD_184026 | JGI IMG/M metagenome (GOLD analysis project Ga0209343, IMG submission 184026) | Groundwater microbial communities from Rifle, Colorado - Rifle CSP2_plank lowO2_0.2 (SPAdes) (version 2) | ecosystem: Environmental > Aquatic > Deep subsurface > Groundwater | place... | reverse complement strand
AGCCAGCGCCGAGCGACAATCAGTGTGACTTCGATCGCCTTACGCACACTGTGCATTATTCCGGCACGGGGCGGCTCGAAACGGCTCCCGCGAAAGAACGCGCGAATACTGGCGGGCAAGCCGTTGGTGGCCCATTCCATAGAACACGCCCGCAGTTCGCGGTTTATCCAGCGCACCATAGTCTCCACCGAGGACGATGAAATCGCAGCCATTTCAGCCGAGTACGGTGCGGAAGTTGTGCGTCGCCCGAAGGAACTTGCGAGTGACGAGGCGACGTCGGAATCGGCGCTCCGGCACGTACTCCATGAGCTCACAGCGGCCGAACAGTATGAACCCGAGCTCATTGTGTTTCTGCAGTGCACGTCTCCGGTGCGGAAAGAGGGCGACATCGACGCCGCGGTGAGCCGGTTGATAACGTCGAACGCCGACTCCTGCTTTTCAGCGTGTCGCTCCCACGCATTCATCTGGCGCCACGAACCGGGCGGCATTCGGCCCGTCAACTACGATTACCATCACCGCAAGCGCGAGCAGGAACTCGGACCTGAATGGCGCGAAAATGGTTCGATTTTCGTCTTCCGGCCCTGGACCCTGCTTCGAGAGAACAATCGGCTGGGTGGGCGAATTGTTGTCCACGAAATGGATTTCTGGACCTCGTTCCAGATCGATTCGCCGCAGGAACTTGCCCTGTGCGACTGGATTCTGACTGCGAGGCCGCACGACGTGCTGGGGGCCCCCAGTGATTGACCTCCTGCCAGCTCTGCCACGTGGCTCCGTACTCAATGTGTCGCTGCAGCTCTACCGGATTGCTGTGTGCGTGACGGCAAGCCTCGCGGCGCTTACTGGCAGCGTGCTGTCGGTTACTACCTGGACGCAGCTGTTCATTTACGGATATCTCACGGTCTTCTCTATCGGCATCGTCGCGTTTGGCGCCCTCGCGACGCGTCGGCTGCTACTCGTTGCAATCTCAAGCCTCTTGGCTGTTCCGCTTTTCATTCGATTCGGAGGATCCGCGATCGTCGGCATGCCAGAGACGTCCTCCGCCCGCATCAGCGGTCAGACGCTGCCGGTTGTCACGATTCTGTGTCTCGTTGTTCTCGCGCGGGTCGCGGTCGGCCGAATGCGAGGCAACATCGAATCGGTGCCTCGCGGAGCCCTTGATCCCTTTATCGCGGTGTTTTCGGTGATCGTGGGGGTAGGAGCGGCGTACGGACTACTCAGGTGGCAGAATCCGCTCACGACTTTGTACGCTATTCAGACCATTGCGCCATTCGCCGGGTACGTCGTTGCACGACGATTGCTCGTGGACGAGGCTGACGTGCGTCGTGCTTGGAATTGCATCCTCGCGGGTGCCGGCATCTCAGCCGTGGTACTACTAGCGAACGAAGTATCGATGCGTCCGATCTGGGCTCTGTTCAATGAGCCGATTCACGGCAGAGTAGGGTTACTCAACATCTATCAGGCGAACGATTACCTGCCGTTTCTCTGGGCGTTCATATTCGTGGCTAGCAGTCCTCTGGTTCTTCATCCCGTGACGTTGAATCCTAGACTCGCCGGTGCCCTCGGGCTTATTGGAATCTGCGTCGGCGCGCTGTACGCGCGAGGCGCACTCTTGCTTCTCATGGTGGGCCTCGCCATTGTGATAGCGGCTTCGCCCCAGCTGTGGCGAACGCGTCGGCACGTCGTGATAATGCTGGCGGCTGCGCTGGTCGGCGTGACTGCATTTGCCGCGTCGCCCGCAGGCGTGCGGCTGCGCGATCGCACGACTGCTCTAGTAAGTGGAAACCCGGTCGGGTCTCTTATCGTGGATGAAGCGTCTCTGCGAGACCGGTTTTTCTCGATGCGCGTGGTTGTAGGCTACGTCGGTGCCCGACCAATCTTCGCCGCTGGCTTTACGCCGGTCCCTCCGCAGGATCTCTCGCGAAGGATCGCCTCGCTGCCACCTCGTCAGTTGTTTCCCGCGCACAATCAATACCTAGATGTGGCACTGCGCGGCGGTCTGCCTTTGCTTTTTGTGTTTCTCGTGCTACTGGGCATGACATTGTACCGGGCGTCGCTGGCTATTCGCGCCGCACAGACGCTGTTTGGCCGACTGTTCGCCACAGGTGTTGCCATCGCCCTTGTCATGACTGTTGCCCTGGGCAATATGTATGAACAGAACCATATACAGCCGTTCACTGGGTTCTTTCTGTGGTTCGTAGCCGGTTCCATCGAAGTATTGCTCAGGCGAAATCACACGGATCCCGCCACGTGCGCGTCGTGACTGCCGTGCTCGCCCTGTTTGCTTTAACAAATCAATGTTCATGACTCGGCCGCCTCTTCAGTACTGGTGTGCGGCTGCGGCTGAACTGGCGGCATGGCGGAAATGGAAGGTGCGTTGGTCCAGATCGACAGTTGAGCAAGAGTATCGTCATTGGACAGTGTCTCTCGCCGCCCCAGTGATGGCGATTGCTCCGGACGGAACGCTTTTCCACTCGACGGTCGGCGCTGTGCGGCAGGAGAATTGGAAGGCGATCATCGACGCAGTGCACGACGATATAGGGGTTGAGCGCAACGATCGAGTCCTCGAGGTCGGGGCCGGTGATGGGACCAACGTTCGGGAACTTGCTGCTCGCGGGCCGGAGTTTCGCTGGCACGGGCTCGATCTCGTGCCACGACACCGCGGCATTCTGCCGGGTGACGCCATGGCGCTTCCCTTCCGAGATAGAGCCTGTGCTGCGGTCGTGACCTACAATGCGTTAGAGCAAATGCGCGGGGCCGTCGTCGCCGAGGCCTGGAGCGAGTTCGCAACATCCGGGAGATTGTGAATCCCGCCGTGTCCCGTGGATTCATTGTGATTCGACGGGAGTGGGCGACGGGGGCGATCCTTTTACCAGACCAAGCGTGTTCGTGTCCCGTCTACAGGTTCGCTGATCTGTGACACGCTAGTGCATGAGCAGAAGCAGCGGGTTCGCGATTTCTGGAACGAGCAGCCGTGTGGCACGCGCAGCAATCCATATACAGAGGGTTCAGTCGCCTACTTCCGGTGGATCGAAGCTGAACGCGATGCCCGCGAGCCGTTCATCGGGCGGTTCGCGCGATGGGAGGAGCGCGCCGGCCAGCGCGTCCTCGAGATGGGGATTGGAGCCGGGACCGACTTCGTGCGGTTCGTCAGGGCCGGCGCTCGAGCGACAGGTGTCGATCTGTCGGAGCGCAGTACGCGGATCGTGAGGCAGCGGCTTGAAAGCGAGCGATTGTCCGCCCTTGTTGGCGTGGCTGATGTGGAGCGGCTCCCTTTCGGCGACGATACCTTCGACGCCGTGTATTCGTGGGGTGTTATTCACCATACGGCCAATACACAGGCGGCGGCCCAGGAATCGGTCCGCGTTTTGCGGCCGGGTGGCGAGTTCTGCGTGATGATCTACCATCGGCATTCCTTGGTGATGCTTCAGGCGTATCTGCTGTACGGTCTGTTGAAAAGGCGGCCGACACGCTCGCTCGACGAGATCGCGCGCGAGCATCTCGAGTCGTTCGGTACGAAGGTCTATACGTCGAAGCAAGCCCGCGGGTTATTCCCTGGCCTCGCGGTGCGGGTGACACATGTAATGACGCCGTACGATCTGCGGTACTCCCGCTTCGGCTATCTGCCCGCTTGGGTCGGCAAGATACTGCCCTCCTTTTTCGGATATTTCATGATTATTGAAGGGCGGAAGCCCTGATGTGCGGGATCGTTGGCGGCACCGGACAGCAGGGCGACTGGATCGAGATCGCGACACACACGCTACGCCATCGCGGTCCGGATCGTTCCCGCGTGATGCGCCGGCCGGAGGTCCAGCTTGGCCACGCGCGGCTTGCAATCATTGATCGCTCTGAAGGTGCGGACCAGCCGATGGTGAGCGGGGACGGGCGGCTCGCGCTCGTTTTCAACGGCGAGTTGTACAACTTCCAGCAGCGGCGGTCAGAGTTGCAGCGATGCGGTGAGGTGTTTCGCACCCGCTCTGACACTGAGGTGATGCTAAAGCTCTACGAGCGTCATGGCCTCGCCTGCCTCGACTTCGTCAAAGGCATGTTTGCCTTTGGCCTGTGGGACGGGGGAGCACGGACGCTGCTGCTGGCAAGGGATCGCCTCGGAGAGAAGCCACTCTACTTTTTTGTTCTTCCTGACGGCAATATCCTGTTCGCGTCAGAAATTAAGGCCCTGCTGCGACATCCGTCGGTTGAACGTCGCATCAATCTGCTGGCGCTAGACGACTATCTGACATACCTGTACGTGCCGGGCCGGAGCACGATCTTTGAGGGCATTTTAAAGCTGCAGCCCGGTGAGCGTCTGCTTTGGCGTGCTAGTAACGTGACAATCGAGTCGTACTGGACCCTACCGCCCGTAGATTCAGCAGCCCGCGCCACACCGGACATATTGGGTCAGATTCAGTCGCGGCTCGACGAGAGCGTAGCCTCAACGCTTGTGGCTGACGTGCCGGTCGGAATCTTCCTGAGCGGCGGCCTCGACTCTTCTGCCATCGTAGCTGCCGCTGCGTCGCGGACGTCACGGCTGAAGACCTTCACTGTCACGTTCGACAGTGGAGCCAGTCGTTACGACGAAAGACAAGCGGCGAGGGCTGTTGCCAACCGGTTCGGTACCGAACATCACGAGCTTGCGGTGTCGGGGCAGAGCACTGAGCTGCTGCCCACCATTGTCCGTCATTTCGATCAGCCCTTCGGCAATCCGACGGCGCTGCTGACTTACCAGATCAGTCAGGAGACGCGTAAGTACGTCACCGTCGTCATCGGCGGCGACGGAGGGGACGAAGTCTTCGCTGGGTATCCTCGATATCGAGGGATTGTGTGGTCAGAACAGTTCCGCCGGCTCCCGCTTGTCTGTCGGCATGCCATGGCGACCATCGGTACAATTCTCCCCGAGTCGGTCACAGGCCAGCACGGATGGCGCCGTCTGAAGGAATTCTTGAAGGGCAGTGCCCAGCCAATCTCGGAGATGTACGTGGGCTGGGTCGAGTACTTCGATTCCATTCAGAAGGCCGCGCTATATACGACGGCGATGCGCGAGGAAACGGCGGGCCACGATTCGCGCGACTATTTGCGCTCGCTGTTCGCCAGGGAGGGGCCATCGACCGTTGATCGGGCGATCAGATCCGATCTCCAGAGCTTTCTTCCCGGGAACGTCCTCGAGTACGGTGACAAGATGAGCATGGCGCACGGGTTGGAGCTCCGGCTTCCGCTGCTCGATGCCGATCTCGTGTCGCTTATGGCGCGACTGCCGGCCTCAGAAAAGATCAACGGGAGCGAATCGAAGCGCGTGCTGCGTAAGGTCGTTGCCAACCGCCTCCCGCCGGATGTCCTCGCACGTCCCAAGGTTGGATTCAACCCGCCGATGGGCATGTGGATAGACAAGCAGTTGACGCTGCTGATGGATGACTACCTCGGTGACCGTCAGGTGAAGATGCGCGGCTACTTCAATCCGGAAGCTATCCGGGAGCTTCGTTCACTCCATGCCCGCCGGCGCCGCGACTGTTCGTTGCACCTGTGGGCGCTGCTCGTGCTCGAGGAATGGCACCGGGCCTATGTGGACTGAGGTTTATTTCAGATCGGATTCGACATTCCGATGAAACAGGTTCTGCAGTCTGTTCGCACCGGTGAGATCGTGATCAGCGAGGTGCCACCTCCGGCCAGACTGCCGGGGTTTGTTCTGGTGCGAACGGCCGCCTCTCTCGTATCGGCCGGTACCGAGCGCTCGATGGTGCAGTTTGCCGAAAAGAACCTTATCGCCAAGGCAATGGCGCGTCCCGATCTGGTGCGGCAGGTGTTCAGAAGAGCCCGGCGTGATGGACTCCTAGCTGCCTTCGACGCTGTGCAAGTGCGCCTCGATCGACCTGTGCTTCTTGGCTATTCAGCCGCCGGTACGGTCCTGGCCGGAGAAGGCGATTTTGTAGTGGGCCAACGCGTGGCTTGTTCCGGCGCCGGCTTCGCCAACCACGCGGAGGTGATCTGCGTTCCGCAGCAATTGTGCGCAGCTCTTCCCGACGCCGTGGGCTTTACCGATGGAGCATTCGCGACGGTCGGAGCCATCGCGCTCCACGGATTCCGGCTCGCGGGACCACAATTAGGTGAGCGCGTAGCCATTGTCGGCCTCGGGCTGCTTGGACAACTTGCCATGCAATTCGCTAAGGCCGCTGGTTGCGCAGTCATCGGCATTGATCCGAATCGGCAAAGGGCAGACCTCGCTCGTTCGCTCGGCGCCGACGTCGTCGTGTCACCAGGAGAGGCCGACTCGGCCACAGATCAGTGGTCTTGCGGAATCGGTGTCGATGCGGTGCTCATCACGGCAGACAGTCCTGGAGATGAACCGGTCGAACTCGCTGGACGAATTGCACGCGACCGGGCCGTCGTCGTGGCGATCGGGGCGGTGGGGATGCACATTCCGAGACGCGCGTACTTCGAGAAGGAGCTCCGTTTTATCGTTTCGCGGTCGTCGGGTCCCGGTCGTTACGATCCTACGTATGAGCTCCAAGGTCACGACTACCCGATTGGCCAGGTGCGGTGGACCCAGGGCCGAAATCTCGCATCGTTTCTCGATCTCGTGTCGCGGAATACGGTCAAGATCGCGCCTCTCGTCACACATACGATCCCGATAGAGGAGGCGCGATCCGCCTACGACCTCATCACGGGTAAGAGCGGCGAACCATTTCTTGGCGTGACGCTCACGTATCCCGATAGAGCCGAGGCGGGAAACCCAGTTGTTACATCTCACGCCGCTCAGCGCTCCGAGCCGATGCCTCTGGTCCGGATAGGCATGCTCGGCGCCGGAGCTTTCGCCGAGGCCGTGCTTCTCCCCGCATTCACGAAGGCCCAAGCATCACTCATCGGGATTGCCAGTCGCGCCGGCGTAACCGCCCGCCACTGCGCGGATCGATTTCAGTTTGAGTACTGCACCACGGATCCGCTTCGGATTCTCCGGGATCCGAACATCAATACCGTCGTCGTGGCGACCCGGCATAACCTGCATGCACAACAAGTTCTCGATTGTCTGGCAAATGGCAAGCATGTGTTCGTCGAAAAGCCGCTCTGCCTGACACTCGATGAACTCGAGACGATTTCAGACGCGTACAAACAGACTGATGGTTTGATCCTAATGGTCGGCTACAACCGCCGGTTTGCTCCACTGGCGCGGTCACTAGCCGAATTCTTCCGGGACGTGCCGGAGCCGTTAATGGCCAACTATCGTGTGAACGCCGGGTTCGTTCCTCCCGACCACTGGGTACACGATCCCCGCGTGGGTGGAGGTCGCGTCCTGGGTGAGGTGTGTCACTTCGTTGACTTCGTATTGTGGCTTCATCACTCCCCTCCAACGACCGTCTTTGCGGCGGCGTTGCCGGACGCTGGTCGCTATCATGGCGATAATGTCGTCGTCACGCTTACATTTCTTAACGGAGGAGCGGCAACCATCGTATACACCGCGGCCGGAGATCCCCGTCTCGGCAAGGAGCGCGTAGAGGTGCACGCAGCCGGACGCTCGGCCGTGTTGACTGACTTTCGGCTGCTCGAGACTTTTAAATGCGGACGCCGTTTCACCGAACGTCTTCGGTTGCGCCAAGACAAGGGGCACCAGGCCGAATGCGAGGCCTTCGTGGAGGCGCTCATCTCTGGCGGCGCCTCTCCCATTGCGCTTGATGATTTGCTCGCGACGACGAAGACGACGCTTCTGGTGTCGGAGAGCATCCGCCGACGCGAGACACTGTCTACGGGATTCAGTCGGTGATCCACGTCGTGCAGCTCGTCGGCGCTCGTCCAAATTTCATGAAGGTCGCCGCGGTTCATAGGCCCTTGAGGCCCTTGGCACGTCAGACGCTGATTCATACGGGTCAACACTACGACGATGCGATGTCGCGAGTGTTCTTCGAACAGCTCGGTCTGCCAGACCCTGACCTAAATCTGGAGATAGGTTCTGGAACCCACGCGACACAAACGGCTCAGGTGATGATGAAGCTCGAGCCCGAGCTCCTGCGTCTCAAGCCTGATCTGGTGGTGGTCTACGGCGACGTCAACTCGACGCTAGCTGGCGCGCTGGTCTGCAGCAAATTGTGTATCCCTATTGGGCACGTCGAGTCAGGGTTGCGGTCGCGCGATCGTACGATGCCTGAAGAGGTGAACCGCATCGTCACCGATGCGTTAGCTGACATACTCTTCACCCCTTCCGTAGACGCTAATGACAACCTTAAAGCCGAAGGAGTGAACGCCGATCGCATTCGCTTTGTCGGGAATGTGATGATCGACACGCTGATTCGCCTCCTGCCTTTCGCTGAGCAGATCGAATTTCCGGACGGGTTGGTGCCCGCACATGAACCCTACATTCTGGTGACGCTGCACCGCCCCTCGAATGTCGATCAACCCGAAACAGTACACGGACTCATGCGCGTTCTCGACGAGCTCGCGCGCGACGTGGCAGTGATTTTTCCTGTCCACCCGAGGACGCGAGCGCGGCTCGCCGAGGGCCGGATCGTCGTGGAGCATGTCAGGCTGTGTGATCCGCTCGGGTATCTACAGTTTCTCGCTCTACAACGCCGCGCCACAGCCGTCATTACAGACTCAGGCGGTGTTCAAGAAGAAACAACCTTTCTTGGCGTTCCGTGTATCACGGTCCGTTCGAGCACCGAGCGGCCGATCACCGTTACGCTCGGCACGAATGTGCTCGTTGGAAATGACCTCGAGCGGCTGGTGGTTGAAGCGCGAGTAGCCTGCAACGGCTTGTGGCGGCGCGGATCGATTCCGCCGCTATGGGATGGGTGCAGTGGTGACCGCATCGCCCGAGCTATCGCGGGGCTGTGATTAAGGCCCGACTCAGTCATCTTGCTAGGGATGTCCGCACGACGACCTCGAAAGAGGTGTGGTACCGCGGGTGTGCTCTGCTCCAGCGAGAATTCGGTGGGTACTCGAGACGCTTTCCGGTGGGCCCGGTAGATCTGGCAAGCATGCTGGTTCCAGGGTTTCCCGCGCAGCCAGAGTCTTGGCGCCGTCATTTAATAGAGCGCAGCGCTCCGCGATTCTTCTTTTCCCCGACCAGCCAGCCCCGCTATCGGGCAATTCTCGCAGCGCTTGCGTCTGATCCACGGGAGCCCGCGCTACTGGAGGGCGGATTCCTGCTGTTCGGCCGTGTGATCATTCCTCCACACCCTGTCGACTGGCATCAGGATCTCCAATCGGGGAGGCGGTGGCCGTCGGGTCGACCCTGGTGGCGCACACCCGTGGCACAGGAGGGTGGCGATGTGCGGGTGGTATGGGAGCTGAATCGCCACCGTGATTTGTTCGTGCTCGGCCGCGCTTACTGGGCGCGGGGAGACGAGCGTTTTGCGGAGGCCGCACGCGCTCGCATTGAATCCTGGCTCGCCGCGAACCCGCCCGAAACGGGCGTGAACTGGGGCAGCAACCTGGAAGTTGCGATGCGCGCGATTTCCTTCGTCTGGGCGCTCAACTTTTTCTTGGAGAGTCCTGTTTTCGACGCGGGATGCCTTTGGCGCTTGACGGGGGCGATAGCCGCATCGGGGCGTCATATCGCACGACACAGGGCTTATTCAGAAGCCTGCATGCCTGGAAATCATGTCGTGGGTGATGCCGCTGCTCTCGCAGTCATTGCACTGACACTCCCCGAGCTTCGGGAAGCCGGCGACTGGCGTCGCCGAGCGATCATCGGTTTGACGAGCGAAGCCAAGAGGCAGGTAACAAATGACGGGACACACATCGAACTGGCACCATCGTACCAAGCGTTCGTCTGGGAGTTGTTCTACACCGTCGCCCGGCTCGCGGAGTTGAACGATGAGCAACTTCCGGAATTATGGCACGCCGTCGAGCGCCTTGGTTCCTCGTTGTGTTCACTAGCCACGCCAAGTGGTACGCTCCCTCATTCGGGTGACTCCGACGAAGCCGTGGGCTATGACCTAGACGTGCCCTGTCATCGTATCCCAGGCATCGCTACAGTGGCTGCCGCTCGGTTCGCGCACCCCTCATTCGAGGGCATGAAGCGACCATCGCAAGCAGTCCTGTGGTTGGAAGGACCAGAGTTGTGGGCTTCGGGCCAGATTCAGCGAAACACAACCGCAGCCTCTGCACTCTACAAGAGTAATTTTGCTGCCGTCGGTCGAACAGCTTGGCGCGACGATGCCGACTGGTGTTTCCTGCGTGGTGGTGGCGCGTCTCCTCACACGCATGCAGATGCGCTGCATTTCGAAGTGGCAGTTGCCGGCCAACCATTGTTGATTGATGCGGGTACCGGCACCTACACGGGTTCCGCTGCCTGGAGGTCCTACTTTCGCGGCACGCGTTCGCACAATACCGCACTCATAAGCGACGTCGACCAGGCGATTATGCACCGCTCGTTCCGCTGGGTGCGGGTGCCTGAGGTGTCGTGGCAGGGAGCGGTACTCGATTCGGCCGCGAACACACTCTGGCTCGATGCTGCGCACGACGGCTACGGACGCCTCGGCCTGAGCCACCGAAGGCAAGTGCTGTGGTTATTCGATTGGGGCTGGCTGGTGCTTGATCGGATTACCGGCCGTGATGATGTTCCGTTCACCATTGGGTGGTTGGCGGCGGGAGAAGTCGACGACGGACCCGATGGTCTCATCCTTCAAGACATTCGAGGACGACCCGCTGTCTTATTAAAACCGGAGGACGGCGTCGATTTGGATCTGGTAAAGGGCGCAAGCGAACCGACGCGTGGATGGCACTCCCCGATCTATGGTCTGATCGAGCCGCGCTGGTCCGTGCATGCAAAAGCGGTAACGCATTCCCCGTACGCGTCGGCGACATTGCTGCGTCGTCTCCTTGGACCCCCAACAGCCGTCTCGGTAACCACCGTGCGCATTGACGGCGCTTATCTGGTTCGCGTGCGCGAGAACGGCATTACCCGCGCGTTCCGGTTCGGTGATGACAGCAGCGGTGGGGAGGTAGGCGCTCCAGAGTGCGTGTTCTGATTTTTTCTCAATACTACCCGCCTGAAGTGGGTGCGACGCAGAATAGACTTGAGTATTTTGCGAATAGCCTCGCGCGAGCTGGCCATGAGGTAACAGTCGTCTCCGAAGTGCCGAATCATCCCTCGGGCATCATCGCCGAGGCGTTCCGTAGGGTTCTCTGGAAGATACATAAGGAACATGGCGTCCGCGTCATCAGAGTGTGGGTTAAGACTGGCCCTCGCAAGACATTTTGGGTCAGACTTGGCTTCTATCTTACGTACGCGCTCAACGGGACGCTGGCTGCGTTTCTGTTGACCGGACGCAGGCACGACGTCGTTTTCGCCAGCTCTCCGCCGCTTACCGTGGGCCTTCCAGCTTTGGCCTATTCTCGGATACGTCGCGTGCCAATGATGCTCGATGTGCGCGATCTATGGCCGATCCTTGCTGTGGAAATTGGAGAAATGTCGAATCCCCGAGTCATCGCCCTGGCCCGTCGACTGGAACTGACTCTGTACCGCCATGCCGCTCGAGTGAGTGTTGTCACCAAGGGATTTGCCGAATATATGAAACAGCAGGGATATCCTGAAGATCGGTTGGTGCTTCTACCGAATGGTACGGTCCCGGAAGTGTTCCACCCCCGAGCACCGGATGTGGAGCTCCAGCGCCGCCTCGGGCTGGAAGGCAAGTTCGTAATCGGGTTCTACGGAAACCATGGGATCGCCCAAGGTCTCGACCACGTCATCGACGCTGCCGCTCTCCTGAGGGACGACTCCAGAGTCCATTTCCTATTCGTCGGTGAAGGCCCAATGAAGACCACCCTTCTCCAACAGTCGCAGTATCTGAATCTACTTAATGTCACGTTTCATCCACAGGTGCCGCAGTCGGGAGTCCTTCGGTACATTAGTCTGGCTGGCGCGGTCATCGTGCCTCTGAAGAACTTAGAGATCCTGAAGACCTTCGTTCCGTCGAAGCTGTTCGATTTCATGGCCTGTGCGAAGCCTGTCCTCCTGCAGGTCGACGGCGAGGCTCGGCAGATCCTCGAGGAAGCCGGCGGCGGCATCTTCGTGCCACCGGGTGACTCGCGGGCGCTGGCCGACGCGATTGTCCAGATCGCAGCGCTCGAGGGTTCCAGCCTCGACGCGATGGGCAGCGCGGGACTCGCGTACGTACGGCGCAACTACCTCCGCGAGCAACAAGCTGATCGGCTGTTACGCGTACTGGAAGCACTCACAGCCTGAAAGGAATTCAACAGGATGCGCAGGAGCGCTCGACACACGGGCGAAAAGTCTGCTTTGCGTCAATGGGCACGACCTGCGTTGCTCGTCGCATTGGCGATCGGCGTTCGTCTGGTGATGCTCGGCGCAGTCAATCACTGGCTGTGGTACGGGGGGATGAGCACGCATTTCGGCATTTCCGCCGAGTATCTGGCGCAAGGCCGCGGATACGCGATATCTCCCTCACTAAGTCAGCGAATGACGGCAGATCAAACGCGAGCCGGGCGGCTCCTGGACCTTGAGGAGTATCGAATGTCGCTGCCGACGGATGAGTATCCAACCCTTGAGCGGCCGCCGGCGTACTCCTGGCTACTCGCCAGGAGCTATCGTCTGACTGGTGATCATCGGTACCGATACGTGCACTTGTTTCAGGTGTTTGGTGACAGCCTCGTGTGTCTGCTGTTGTTCAGATTGCTGACCCCTTGGAGTCGCCGCGCGGGATATGTCGCGGCGGGATTATATGCGGTATGGCCCCCGGTCGCGCGCAATGCCGTCATTGTCCTGCCTGAATCGTTCATGCCATTGCTTGTGGCTGCCATCATCAGCGTCAGTATTTGGGCGATGACCCGGCGAAGTCTGGCTGTAGCGGCCCTGGCAGGCGTATTAACGGGCGGCGCAGCCTACTTTCGCACCGAGGTGCTATTGCTCGGCTTTTGTCTGCTCCCAGCGTTCTGGTTCGCGTGGGGGAGCTTTCGGCTCGCGATGATCGCCAGCGCGGTCTTCACGGCGGTGAGTCTGACGGTCCTTTCACCCTGGCTGCTCCGAAACCACCGGCTGACTGGGGAATGGATGCTGACAAACAGTGTCGGCCCCGCGCTCTGGGTCGGCGGCGGCGAGTACCAGAATCCGTTCGGGATGATTCCTGATGTCAAAACCGCAGTCGCTCAGCTGGAGCGCGAAGGCATTACCGATCTGGTCGCGCAAGATCGTGTCTTTCGCGAGCGCTTTTCCGAGGCTTTCCGTGCCCAACCGGACCTGTTCGTGACTAACGCCGTCCGTCGTTTTTTCAGGTATCTGTTCGCCCGCACTGACTGGGGGTTTGTAGGGTTCTTCACACGAAGTGTCACCTTCGAGCAGGTGCAGGCGGGCGGTGGCGGGACTCTGGCGTATCTCTGGGCAGCGCCGGGCGTCTTCATATTGAAGGTCGTGCCGTGGGCCGTTGACATCTTGATGGTGCTGGCGGCGATCGCGGGAGCGATGATCGGATTGAGAGCTGGCTGGCCGACTACCATCGCGCTGGCGATCGTCCCTTTCTATTTCATCGCGTCTCGCGCCCCGCTCGCCTATGATCCGCGCCTCGCCGTGCCCGGTTACTGGGCGTATGCTGGTTTGGTGGCGATCGCCGTCGATTGGGGCTGGGCGTATTGTGCCCGTATGAGACGGTGTTCGCAGACCGAGTGGAGCATTGGCACTTGAAACTATCTATCGTGATTCCGGTCTACAACGAGAAGTCCACGATCGAGGAAGTCATTCGCCGTGCTCTTCTCGTCGACCTTGGACCTGGGATCGATCGTGAGATTATCGTGGCCGACGATGGATCGCGCGATGGCACCCGCGAGATCCTTAGCCGATTGGTGAACCACGGTGTGATCAAGGTGCACACGTGTTTGATTAATCTCGGCAAGGGAGCGGCCGTTCGCTTTGCGCTCGAGTACACCAGTGGGGATGTCATTCTTATTCAGGACGCCGACCTCGAATTGAATCCCGAGGAATATCCTCGCCTCATCGCACCCATTGTGGCCGGGGAAGCAGACGTCGTCTACGGATCACGGTTTCTCGAGCGTAATACCATTTCGCTCAAGACTGCGTTAGCTAACCGTTTTCTCACGTTCTTGACCAATCTGCTGTATGAAGCGCGGCTCACCGACATGGAGACGGCATACAAGGTATTTCGCGCCGATGTGCTGAGGACGATCAACTTGCGCTGCGTCGGCTTCGAGTTTGAACCGGAAGTGACGGCCAAGGTTCTGCGGCGCGGTTTTCAGATCCGGGAGGTGGCGATCTCCTACGTCCCGCGCAGCCAACATGAAGGCAAGAAAATCGGATGGTATGACGGCGTGAAGGCGATCTACTATCTCCTCAAGTACCGGCTAATTCATCATGTGTGAGCGTTATGCACCTGGCGTGTCTGTGCTGGCCGCGGAAGGAGAGCTCCCGAGCACGTGCACCCTCTGTGGCGCTCAAGAGACCCGTCCGGCGTATCATAAGAACGGGTTCGAGGTTGTCCGGTGCGCCGAGTGCAACCTCGTGTACGTCAGCGACGCGCCATCGGCGGACGTATTGCGACAGCATTACGACTGGCGATTCTTCCAGGGTGGCACCGAGCGATTTGGGTACCATGACTACGAGCGCGAGTCGGCAGCGCTCAATCGCAACTTCAGGCAGCGCATTAAGCTAATCGAGCGCCACTGTCGCGGCGGCCAACTGCTCGATGTCGGCTGCGCGCTCGGCTACTTCATGGCACAGCTCGGGTCGCACTGGGCACCTGTTGGTTCTGAACTATCGGGAGACGTGGCCGAGTACACTCGGCGTACCTTCGGATTCGACGTGGTGGAAGGCGAGTTCGACCAAATTGACTTGCCCAACGGGTCGTATGACGTCGTCACAATGTGGGATGTTATCGAGCATGCGCGGAATCCGATGAGGATGCTCAAGAAAGCGGCGCAACTGCTTCGTCCTGGCGGAGTTCTCGCGCTAACGACGGGGGACATTGGGAGCATTTGTGCCCGAGTGTCCGGCCAGCGGTGGTACTTGATGGTACCGCCAACGCATCTGTTCTTTTTCACGAATGCGACCTTGAAGCGAGCTGTCACTCAGGCGGGTCTTACAATCGTCGACGTGCGATATACCGGCAAGCACGTCGCTTTCAGCGAGATATTTTTTCGCCTCTCGTACATCCTGGGAGTGTCCGCGTTTGAACGTCTGGCAGAGCGGATTGCCAGGACGCCGCTGGGAGAGGTGAGTCTGTACTACAATCTGCGCGACATTATGACCTTGGTCGCCGTGAAGAGGAACGCGCCTTCATGAGAGCCTGCATCGTTCGTCCTCCTGTTCTGATGCCCGCGTTCAATATGGCCAATCTGGTTGTACCGCCTATCGGGCCGGCATACGTGGCGGGGGCTCTAAGAGCGGCGGGTTACGAGGTACAGATTCTGGACGCTGTCGGATCCGCGATCGAGCATTTCACGCCTCATCCTCGAGGAATTCTGCACGGTATGACAGTGGATGAACTCGTGGAGGCGATCCCGGCAGACATCGACGCCATTGGCGTATCTGTACAGTTCTCATTCGAATGGCCCGTAGCCCGACATCTCCTGCAGGGGATTCGGCGGAGGTTTCCGCGCACGCTCCTGATCGTGGGTGGCGAGCACGTGACCGCCTTGCCCGAACTGTGCTTCGTGGAAACCGGCGTTGATGCAGCGGTGTTGGGAGAAGGTGAACGCTGCGCCGTCAGTTTGTTCCAGGCGTGGGAGATGGAGTCTCGGGCGGGACTGGCCGGTGTGCCAGGCATTTACTACAGAACCGCCACTGGATCCGTCGTGAGGACAGGTAGCGGCCGGCGCGAAGCCGACCTGGCCTCGATTCCGAGACCGGCATGGGATCTCGTTCCGATGGAGGAGTACCTCAGCCGTGGCCTCGGCTTTGGGGTAGATCGCGGCCGCTCCGTTCCAGTACTCGCTTCGCGTGGATGCCCTTATCAATGCACGTTCTGCTCGAGTCCGTTGATGTGGACTACGAAATGGGCCGCTCGCGACATCAACGATCTTCTCGACGAGATCGCCGAACTGCAGCGAACGTATCAGGCCGAAAACTTTGATTTTTACGATCTCACGATGATCATCAAGCGGCAATGGATTGTCGATTTCTGCCTCGCGATCCAGGCTCGTGGCATGTCATTCGTGTGGCAGTTGCCCAGCGGTACTCGCTCCGAGGCGATAGACGAAGAAGTCGCTCATCTCCTTTTCCGTAGTGGATGCCGCAATCTCTCTTACGCTCCAGAGAGTGGCGCACCAGAGACGCTGAAGTTGATCAAGAAACGGGTGGTTTTGCCGCGTATGCTGGACTCTATGCGGATAGCCGTTCGCAGCGGGCTCAACGTTAAGGCGAACCTCATCTTTGGCTTTCCGCACGAGCGCCTTAAGCATATTTTCGAAAATTTCAGATTCATCGTCCGCGCGGCGTTAACTGGAATACACGACCTATCCGTCTGGGTCTTTGTTCCATATCCAGGTAGCGAGTTGTTTCTACAGCTTCGGACCGAGGGTCGCATCCCGCGACTCGATGATGAGTATTTTTACCGGCTGGCTGCTTATGCGGACGTTGCGGCGACCGAGTCCTACAGTTGCCATCTCAGACGCGGGACCTTGCTGGTGGCTCGCGTGCTGGCCCAGGTTGAGTTTTACGCAATCGCGTGGACGATCCGACCCTGGCGACTGATACAGTTCTGCTGGCATACCACGTTCGGCCGGACAGAAAGTCGGTCGGAGATGGCCGTGCGTGGGCTAGTGCGTCGCATCGGAAGGTCGATGAGCCTTGGGCGCGCACAGGTATTGCCGCATCCACAGACCGTCGAGCGCGCCGACCCTTCGAAAGCGACAGTGAAGCTAGTTCGGTAACGCGCTGGTTTCACATGGCACGGCACTCAAGTCGATTGAATAGTTCACGCCTGTAATAACCGCGGGATCATGCAAGTTCCAACGGCGGTGGCTCCGATTCTTCTCGCGTGCTTCCTCGCGTCTGCAGCAGCAACAGCCGGGCTGGTACCGATCTGTCAAAGGGTGGCAGAGCGCCTTGGGCTCGTGGCGAAACCTAAAAACGATCGTTGGCATCGCCGTGCTACGCCGTTGCTGGGCGGTGTCGCGATCGTGCTGCCAGTCCTGGTGGGGCGGCTGTTCCTGGACCCAAAAGGCGACCTGTGGGTGCTTGCCGCCGTTGGCGCCTTAATCTCGCTGATAGGACTCGTAGATGACGTGCTGTCGATAAAGCCATCCACGAAGCTCATCGGGCAGATCGTCGCCAGTGCAATCCTCCTGTTCTTCGGCTATCGGCTTCGATGGTTTGATTCATCGTCGCTCGACATGATTGCTACGATGATCTGGCTGATCGGTATTACCAACGCGTTCAACTTTCTCGATAACATGGACGGCCTGTGTGCAGGAATCGGTATCGTGGCCGGACTCTCGCTGTTGTTGTCGATTGAAGGAGGACCGCAAGCCAGTCCCGATGGACCCTACTTGGCGCTCACCATCGGATCGCTGACCGGATTCCTCTTGTACAATATTCGTCCTGCGTCCATCTTCATGGGGGACTGCGGAAGCCTCTTCGTCGGTTTGACTCTCGCTGCAGTCACGGTGAGTGCCTCACAACCCATACAGACCGGTGGTTCCCTGTTGTCGGTCGTTTTGGGACCGGTCATGGTGTTACTTATCCCAATCTTTGACACTGCTCTAGTAACGTTCTCGCGTCTGTGGTCGGGACGGCCGGCTTCGAGGGGCGGCAAGGATCACTCATCGCATCGTCTAGTAGCAATTGGACTCCCCGAAGGCAGTGCAGTGATGGTTCTGTTGGCGCTTGCCGCGTGCGGGGGGCTCCTGAGCGTAGCCTTCCGCCGCCTCGGCGATTCGACTGGCGTGGTCGCGGTGGCATTTCTCTTAGCGGTGATTATCTTCGCCGTCTATCTCGCCAAAGTGAAGGTCTACGAGGAGTCAGACAGTGCTTTGATGTCAACGGGCCGCATTACGCCCTTCTTATCGGACATTATGCACAAGCGCAGAATCGCTGAAGTCCTTCTCGATTTCTGTCTGGTTGCACTGGCATACAACTGGGCCTATCGGCTTCGCTTCGAGGGAAGCCAGTATAACTTGTACTATCCGGTGTTCGTTCAATCGATTCCTCTCGTCCTCGGAATCCAGATGCCCGCGATGTTCATCGTCGGGGTATATCGCGGCGTCTGGTCGCTCTTTGGCTTGATGGACGCCGTCACGCTCGCGAAGGCTGTACTGTTCGGCACTCTCGGCACAGTCCTCGCGGTACTGTACATTTTCAGGTTCGAGAACTATTCGCGATCAGTATTCGTTATTTACGCAGGACTACTGTACATCATGGTCAGCGCATCACGTGCGTCGTTTAGATTGATCGCCGAGTTCGTTAGACGCCGAATGCATGGAGACCGCCTGGTCGTCTACGGCGCCGACGAGGCGGCCACCGGTCTGCTTCAGGACATGCTCACTCGGCGCGGCCAGCGCTACCGGTTGCTTGGTTATGTTGACGATGACCCTGCTCTATATCGAACAAAGGTGAGAGGATATTCCGTCCTCGGTCAGTTCGATGCGCTGCTTGAACTCATCGCAGCCCGTGCGGTGGATCACGTCGTGATTGCAACAGGAGTGCTCGAGTTATCCCGGTTAAACCAGTTACAGCAGGCGTGCATCAAGCAAAACATCTCGCTGTCGCGGTTGAGCGCTAGCTTCGAATCAATTCATGTGGCGTCATGAAGGGTGACCTCGCGCTCCTGAAGCAGGTTCGCTTCGTCGTCTTCGACTTCGACGGAGTCTTCACCGACAACAGGGTGCTTGTCCAAGAGGACGGAACGGAGTACGTCTTCTGCTCACGCGCCGACGGACTTGGCCTCCAAGCGCTGGGTAAGGTCGGAATTCGATCGATCATCATCTCGACCGAGAGCAACCCAGTTGTCAAGTCACGCGCCGAGAAATTGAAGATAGAATGCGTCCACGGCTGTCCTGACAAGGGCGTTGAACTTCAACGCCAGCTTAGCGCCCGCGGGTACGCGCCTCACGAGGTGGCCTACGTTGGCAATGACGTGAACGATCGCGACTGTCTATTACACGTCGGAGTTCCCATCTGCGTGTCAGATGCACACCCCGACGTCAAGCCTCTCGCGCGACTCACCACAACATTACGCGGCGGCCACGGAGCCGTGCGCGAGGTGTGCGACTTCCTGATCCAGGCGCGCCCCACGGGTGAAAATACCGTCGCCTGAAGCAGACTCAATCCCTCAGTGCTCACGAGTCCCTTCACCGGGATGCTCGCGCTCACGCACATCTTACTCGGAATCCGCCCCGCCAGATAGGCTAGCGCTTCGTGGAGCAAGCGATCGAGCAGGGCGGTGACGGCGGCCGTATCGCCGAGGAGTGTCCCCCAGTCATCGATCGGTCGATTCGAGGTCAGCCGGGTGGAGGCCCGTTCGTAGCGTCGCATGATCACTTCGAGGAGGTCTTCGGCGGCGGTGTGCGGGAGCTTGCGCATGCCGATGTCGTCGATGATGAGCAGCGGGACGGCGGTCAGCTCGGCGAAGAAGGTCTTGCGGGTGCCATCGAGCGTGGCATCCGCCCGTTCCTCGAGCAGGGTGTGGGCTTCGCGATAGAGCACGCGGTGGCCCTGATGGATGGCCGCGCGGCCAATCGCCTGGGCGAGATGACTCTTGCCGGTGCCAGGCATCCTGCATGTCTTGGCGGGAAAGCGCGTCCTCTTGCTGTCTCGGTGATATCGCCGGAACGTGGAAGGTCGACAAGGCCCTCGAGTCCGCGCTCGCCGCGCAGGACCGGAGCTCGACCTCCAACTTCTCAGACACGCGAACCTCGTCAAGATGGTCGTCCGGGCCGGCCCGACATGCAGCTGCGCCAAGACCGCGGCCCCGCCGTCAAAGGGTCGCCCGAAACATCACCGCCTGAAAAATCATCTTGCGTCCCGCCAGCGACGATGGCATCGTCGTCGCGGCTATGGCGGCGTGCACCAACCGCTTCGAGCGACGTCTGGTCGAGACCAGCTCGGCGCTACGGCTCGAGATGGCCGGATTGCGTCAGGAGATGCGCGACGGATTCGCCACGCTCAGGCACGAAATCGCCATACGGCACGCGGACCTGCGCAAGTGGTCCTTCCTGTTCTGGGTGGGTCAGGTGGCCTTCGTCGCCGGCCTCTTTGGCGTCCTCCTTCGCGTCATTCTCTGACTCACACCTCTGACGGAGAACCCGCGCGTGTGGCCTTCGTCCGACCAACCCTTCCACCGGACTGCTCGCGGCGGCGTACATCTTCCCAGCGGCCGCCCCGGCATCTTCCAGCTTCCGACAGACCACAGGATTTTAGAATGCGACGGAAGGGATCAGGGCCGTTGCTCCGCGCGCTCGCCCCATAGCTGAGCGAGATCAATCTCGACGGCGTCAAATGGCACAGCGCGAACGCGCTCGTCCTGCCCGAACGCCGCCTGAATAACCCAGCGGGCCTCCTCGAGCGCCAGCACCTC
>Ga0209343_10003280_pt1 | contig 20476 bp, 18 predicted proteins | sample RifCSPlowO2_02_FD_184026 | JGI IMG/M metagenome (GOLD analysis project Ga0209343, IMG submission 184026) | Groundwater microbial communities from Rifle, Colorado - Rifle CSP2_plank lowO2_0.2 (SPAdes) (version 2) | ecosystem: Environmental > Aquatic > Deep subsurface > Groundwater | place... | reverse complement strand
GCTCGTTCGCGCAAGCAGGACGTGATTTTCTCGCTGTTGAAAAAACACGCTAAAAGCGGTGAGGAAATCTCCGGTGATGGCGTGCTGGAGATTCTCCAGGACGGTTTCGGCTTCCTGCGCAGCGCGGATGCCTCGTATCTCGCCGGCCCCGACGACATCTACGTCTCGCCGAGCCAGATCCGACGCTTCAACCTGCGCACCGGCGACACCATAGTCGGCAAGATCCGCCCGCCGAAAGAAGGCGAGCGTTATTTCGCGCTGCTCAAGGTCGATACCATCAACTACGACCGCCCGGAAAACGCCAAGAACAAGATTCTGTTCGAGAACCTGACGCCGCTGTTCCCCACCAAGCGTCTGCTGATGGAGGCCGGCAACGGTTCCACCGAAGACATCACCGGCCGCGTCATCGACCTCTGCGCGCCGATCGGCAAGGGTCAGCGCGGCCTGATCGTGGCGCCGCCGAAGGCCGGCAAGACCATCATGCTGCAGAACATCGCGGCCAATATCACGCGCAACAACCCGGAAGTGCACCTGATCGTGCTGCTGATCGACGAGCGCCCGGAAGAAGTGACCGAGATGCAGCGCACCGTGCGCGGCGAAGTGGTCGCCTCCACCTTCGACGAGCCGCCGACCCGTCACGTGCAGGTCGCCGAGATGGTGATCGAGAAGGCCAAGCGCCTGGTCGAGCACAAGAAGGACGTGGTCATCCTGCTCGACTCCATTACCCGTCTGGCGCGCGCCTACAACACCGTGATCCCGAGCTCCGGCAAGGTGCTCACCGGTGGTGTCGACGCCCACGCTTTGGAGAAGCCCAAGCGCTTCTTCGGCGCCGCGCGCAACATCGAAGAAGGCGGTTCGCTGACCATCATCGCCACCGCGCTGGTGGAAACCGGCTCGAAGATGGACGAGGTGATCTACGAGGAATTCAAGGGCACCGGCAACATGGAGCTGCCGCTGGATCGTCGCATCGCCGAGAAGCGCGTGTTCCCCGCGATCAACATCAACCGCTCGGGCACCCGCCGCGAAGAGTTGCTGACCGCCGAAGACGAGCTGCAGCGCATGTGGATTCTGCGCAAGCTGCTGCACCCGATGGACGAAATCGCCGCCATCGAGTTCCTGATCGACAAGCTGAAAGCGACCAAGACCAACGACGAGTTCTTCTTGTCGATGAAGCGCAAGTAAGCGCAGCGCATGCCACGAGGCCGGGGAAACCCGGCCTCGTCGTTTCTGCCTGCACCCTTCTGAAAGACCGAGTTCGGCGCTAACAGGTCGTTGCTAAATTACTGCGCTCGGCTATGCGGCGTTGCAATCAGCCTCGGAATGCTCATGTACAACTCGTACACTCCGCTTCCTCGGCTGATTCCGCCTTGCCTAGCCTTCGCTCGCTACATTTTTCAACGGCCTGTTAAACTTTGCGCCCTTATTTGCCCCGCCCGACACGAGGCTCAACCATGCAGTATCGCGACCTGCGCGACTTTATCCGCGGCCTGGAGGCGCGCGGCGAACTCAAGCGCATCCAGGCGCCGATTTCCCCGGTGCTGGAAATGACCGAAGTCTGTGACCGCACCTTGCGCAAGGGCGGTCCGGCGCTGCTGTTCGAGAACCCCACGGGCTTCGCCATGCCGGTGCTCGGCAACCTGTTCGGCACGCCCAAGCGGGTCGCCTTGGGCATGGGCGCGGAAGCAGTCGACGAGCTGCGCGAGATCGGTAAGTTGCTGGCCTTCCTCAAGGAGCCCGAGCCGCCGAAAGGCCTGAAGGACGCCTGGAACAAGCTGCCGATCTTCCGCAAGGTGCTGGCCATGGCGCCCAAGGTGCTGAAAGACGCGCCCTGCCAGGAAGTGGTCGAGGAGGGCGACGACGTCGACCTTGGCAAGCTGCCGGTGCAGACCTGCTGGCCGGGTGACGTCGGCCCGCTGATCACCTGGGGCCTGACCATCACCAAGGGGCCGCACAAGGAGCGGCAGAACCTCGGCATCTATCGCCAGCAGGTGATAGGCCGCAACAAGCTGATCATGCGCTGGCTTAGCCATCGCGGCGGCGCCCTGGATTTTCGCGACTGGTGCCAGAAATACCCGGATCGTCCCTATCCGGTGGCGGTGGCCCTGGGCGCCGATCCGGCGACCATCCTCGGCGCGGTCACCCCGGTGCCCGACAGCCTGTCCGAGTACGCCTTCGCCGGCCTGCTGCGCGGTCACCGCACCGAGCTGATCAAGTGTCGCGGCAGCGATCTGCAGGTGCCGGCCAGTGCCGAGATAGTCCTCGAAGGGGTGATCCATCCCGGCGAGATGGCCGACGAAGGCCCCTACGGCGACCACACCGGCTACTACAACGAGGTCGACCGCTTCCCGGTGTTTACCGTCGAGCGCATCACCCGCCGGCAAAAGCCCATCTACCACAGCACCTACACCGGGCGGCCACCGGATGAGCCGGCGATTCTCGGCGTGGCGCTGAACGAGGTGTTCGTACCGATACTGCAGAAGCAGTTCCCCGAGATCACCGACTTCTACCTGCCGCCGGAAGGCTGCTCCTACCGCCTGGCGGTGGTGACCATCAAGAAGCAGTATCCCGGTCACGCCAAGCGCGTAATGCTCGGCGTCTGGTCGTTTCTGCGACAGTTTATGTACACCAAGTTCGTCATAGTCACAGACGACGACATCAATGCGCGGGACTGGAGCGATGTGATCTGGGCCATCACCACGCGCATGGACCCCAAGCGCGACACGGTGCTGATCGACAACACGCCGATCGACTACCTGGACTTCGCCTCGCCGGTCTCGGGCCTCGGCTCGAAGATGGGCCTGGATGCCACCCACAAGTGGCCGGGCGAGACCAGCCGCGAGTGGGGACGAGCTATCGTTCAGGATGAGGCGGTCAAGCAGCGCGTCGATGCGCTCTGGGCAGAACTGGGAATAGATTGATGAAAGTAACCCTCAACCCTTCAGGCTCGGTGCTTGAAGTGCAAGCCGGCGAGCGCATTCTGGATGCCGCGCGCCGCCAGGGTTACGCCTGCCCGCAGGCCTGTCGCAACGGCAATTGTCATATCTGTGCGGCGCTGCTGGTGGAGGGACGGGTGCGCCAGCACGGGCTCGAGCAGGATCATGGCGAGTTCTTCACCTGTCTGGCCGAGCCCCTGGAAGACTGCGTGCTGCACTGGGATGGCGTGCTGGCCCCCGGCGAGCTGCCGGTGCGCGAACTGGCCTGCCAGGTGCTGGGCTGCGACGAGGTGGGCGGCGATGTGTTCCGCCTGCGCTTGCGCACTCCGGCCGGCAAGGCGCCGCGTTACCACGCCGGGCAGTACCTGTTGTTGCAGCGCGAGGATGGGGAATACGCGGCCTTCTCCCTGGCCTCGGCGCCGCATGGCGGGCGCGAGCTGGAGCTGCATATCCTGGCCCGCGACGAAGGCACCGTGGCCTTGATCGCGCAGTTGCGCAGCCGCGGTTTCGCCCGGGTCAAGCTGCCGTTCGGCGATACCCACCTGGCCGAGCTGCCGGACGGGCCGCTGGTGCTGATCGCCGCCGGCACCGGCATGGCGCAGATGCACAGCCTGATCGAGCATTGCCGGGTGGCGGGCTTCAAGCACCCGTTGCATCTGTACTGGGGTGCGCGCCGCCCCGAAGATTTTTACGAGCTGGCGCACTGGGCCGAGTGGCAGCAACTGCCAAATCTATTCCTGCATCGGGTGGTCAGCGACCAGTGCGGTTGGCAAGGCCGTTGCGGCCTGCTGCACGAGGCGGTGCGCGAGGATTTCGCCGATCTCAGGGCGCTGCACCTGTATGCCAGCGGTTCGCCGGCCATGGTCTACGCCACCCTGGATGCCCTGGTCGAGGCCGGCATGGACGCGCACCAGATGCGCGCCGACGTATTCGCCTACGCGCCGCGGCCGCTCGACGGCAACGCCTAGCCAGGTCTTTACCCCGCTGTTTGCGATCACTCTGCGGCGCCCCAATCCAGGGCGTTCGCCGTCTATTTCGGGCTGTTGCCGCGCGTGTCGTGCGCGTTAATGCTGCTTGCCGCTCAATTTATTAGCGTGCGCTATAAAATTATTGAGCCTCGTCTCCCGCCGCGTTAGCATCGGTCCGTTCGACGCTTTTGCCCGGCTTTGCGCCGCGGCATCTCGGCTCAGACTCGGATGAATGACGGACTCTCGGTTGGGTAGCAGGAGGCAAGGAAGGTTATGGCCAGCATGTTTCACTCGCGTAACGACCTGATGAAACTTCTTGAACTCGCGCACTGCTGTATCAAAGCCAGCAGCGATAAGGAGGAGGTCGACCGGATCGTCGACCTCAGCAGAAACGTCATTCCCTTTTCCTCGATGGTCATCTGCCTGGATAACATCGCCACCCCTGACCCGCAGACCAGCAGGCAGTTGCTCAACTACGGCTACAGCGGCGAATGGGTCGAGTTGTACTTTCGCAAATCCTTTCAGCTGCAAGATCCGATCCTCAAGGCCGCCGAGCACGAAGCGGGCGCCTTCAGCTGGTCCTCGGTGTATGCCCAGCAGGCGCAGCCGAGCCAGGAATTTCTCGGCCTGTCGCAGGACTTCGTCGGCAGCAACGGCATCGCCTGCGCGGTCAGCGGCCGGGCTCGCAGCAGCACCACGTTGATCTCCATGACGCTGCCGGAGCATGAGCGGGCAGAGGACTATGTCGATGCGTTGGAGTACCTGGCGCCGCACCTGCACGAGATATTCAATCGCCAGGGCAGCCTGAACCGCAACAGCCTGCTGGCCCCGGAAATCTCACAGCGCGAGGTCGAGGTGCTGCACTGGGCCAAGGAAGGCAAGAGCACCTGGGATATCTCCAATATCCTGAGTATTTCCGAGCGTACGGTGAAGTTCCATTTCGGCAATATCTTCCGCAAGCTGGACGTGCTGAACCGTTCCCAGGCCATCGCCAAGGCGATCCATTTCGGCGTGATCGCGGTGTAGCCGGCCTAGGAGCCTGCCGGACTTAACACTGTCCTACTGCGGAAAAACCACTGCTTTTAGGTTGAGGGGGTCATTTTTCGCGCTCTTTATCGTTAAATAGAGCGACTATTCGCCTCAAAAGAGCCCCAAAACTGCCGCAAACCGGACTTCCCCTCGCTACGAACGGTCAAGCCCGGCAGGCTCCTAGTAAGCCGCCAGCTTGGCCCGCTGCGGGTGCGGCAGCGCGGCGCTGAAGAAGGGCGCAGCCAGCGCGAGGAAGGCGTGCAGATCGATCCGCACGGCCAGGGTCTGCACCCCGTCGGGCATCCGTACCAGGGGGCCCAGGCGCTCGCAGGGCAGCCCCTTGTTCAGCAGCAGGCGGTGGACCGGCTCGGCGACCACCACATACCAATAGCGCGTGGCGTTAGCCAGGGAGTGCTCGACTATGCCTTTGATCAGCAGGTCGAATACGCCATAACCCTCGACCGGCTTGTGCCCGCGGTAGTCGCGCGCCACCGCCAGGCGCGACACCTCCAGGCTGTCGGCCTCGAAGGCAGCGGCGACTCCCGGTTCAAGGAGAAAGTCGAAGCAGTGGCTGAGCATCCAGGGTGCGCCATGGGGCGTCAGACGCAGATAGCCGGCGGGCCGCCAGCGGTGGACCACCGCCACATGCACGCTGAAGGGATCGAAGGCGTCGCGCTCCTGGCCGTCGAGGCTCGGCGCCACCCAGCCCAATTCATGGGCGAACACCGCCTCGCGCAGTTGCCGGCAAGCCGCTAACTGGCTCAGATGCGGGCTGACCAGCAGCCGGAAGTCGCGAGGCTGGGGCGGTTGCTGCTGCGCGTGCATGGTCGTTCCTTCCGGGGCCGAGGGCGTGGAAGGGACTGTAGAAGCGCTTCGACCGATCCGGCAGCTGTCTGATTGGCCAGTTGCCGGACTGCGTCGAGGGCGTGCCGAGCCGCCTTAAGGCTTGGTGATCGGGTAGTAGGGGAAGGGGTTTTTGAACTGGATATCCGGGCTCAGTTGAGTCAGCAGCGGGCTGACCTTGAGCAGGGTGATGCGCCACTTACCGGGGGAGACCGCCTTCAGCCCCAGGGTGTTATTGCTGACGAACAGTTGCGGGCCTGGTGTGGGGTCGAATGGCTGCGGCTCGGCCGACAGGCTGGTGATGTTCTGGTGCACCATCACGTTGAAGTTCAGCTCGATGCTGCCGGTACCGGCCAGACGACCGCCCTGGAACTGGCTCATATAGGGCGCGCTCAAGGAGAAGGAGACATTCTGGCGGATCTTCGCCAGACCCTCGGTGGCAATCGACAGCGCCGAGGCGCGACCGCTGGAGAGCTTGCCGCCGATATCTATCTTGATACTGTCGTCGACCGTTTCATCGAAGCACTGGCTGACTTCCTCCAGCACGCCCGGTTCGAGCTTGTGATTGGACGCCTCGGGGATGCACAGGAAGAAGCGTCGCACTACTTGGTTGGCTTCGAAGTAGGCGCTCTGCCTGACCAGGCTGTCGCTGATAAAACTCAGGTTGGCCAGCTGTTCCAGCACCGGCGTTTTGCTGCGCGCGTTATCGGCCTGGGCATGGCCGCCTAGGCCGAGCGCGAGAAGCACAAGGGTGACGCGTAACGTGGGGTGCATGTTGTCTCCTTATTAGGGCTGTGGAACCTGGGGGGCCGGGGCCCATGCTGGGGGGGTGGCACTTGTATGCGCCGGGCTTACAGGCATCCAGGCGCGTACGTCGTGTTCGAGGGTGGAGTCTTTGAGAATGCGGAAGTCCGGGCAGGCGAAGCGCAGGCTGCCGACCCGGGTGAGCACCGGCTTGTAGTGACGCAGGCCGGCGCCGCCGAGCACGCAGCTGACCTGCTTGATGGCGCGAAACAGCTTGACGTTGAGCTGCGCCTGGCTGTCGCCGATCATCTTGTGCAGGTGTTCGCGTTCGACCCAGCCCAGGCTCATGGGGTCCGGCGCGGCGTTGCCGTTGAGCCGCAGGCAGGCCTGTTGCTGCTGTTGGCAATATTCGCGGGCCAGTAGCAGCAACACGTAGTGGTGTACCCGCTCGCCGAGATCCAGTTGCTGCGCGCCCCACTGGATCAGCAGCTGTACATGCCAGTCGTCGGCACTGACCTTGAAGATAAAGCGCGGAGTGCCGTTGTGCGCCGCGCGGCCCTGGGCGGCGGGCGCCGGCAGGCGCTCGAGGGGCGCCAGGGGCTCGGCCTCCAGGGGGTAGCTGCGCGGCGCCGTGGCGTTGGCGCTGGGCAGGCCGGTGAGCTGGCCGATCAGCTGGGCATAGTGCTGCGTCTGCTGGACCTGGGGCAGGGCGTAATGACCGAGCAATTGGTTGAGCGCCAGCGGACTGTCCGGCTGCGCGTGGCCGAGTATGGCGCCGTGCACGAAGTGGATGCCGCTGGCGATGGCCGCCATGCTGTTGGCCAAGGCCAGGCCGTGCCTGTCGTTGGCCTTGAAGGCCAGGGCCGGCCCGGTCGTCTGCAGGGCGGGGAACTGAGTGCTCAGGTGGCTCAGCAGGTTGCGCACCCCGAGCGGGGTCAGGCGCGCCTGCTGGTCGCACAGGGTGACGCGGTCGATGGCGAAATGCTGGGCAAACTCGACACAGTGCTGCAACTGCTGGGGCGAAGCCCCGGGGGCATCCTGCAGCACCAGGCATAGCGCCGCGTGACGGCTGTGCAGCTGCTGGACGATTTCGACCAGGGCCTCCAGCTGCTGGCCAATCTGCTCGCAGCTGCGACCGCCGAGTTGCACCCGCAGCTGAATGCCGCACTGAGGATGGCGGGCGACCAGGCGGCTCAGGGCATCCAGCTCGGCCGGCGCGGGGGCGTCGAGCCAGGGGGTCAGCCCCGGCGCGCGCTGGCGCAATTGCGTCAGCGCGGCGTCCGCGGCCGGCTCGGCGAGTGCGAGCCGGCCCAGGGCGATATCGCCGAACGGGCTCTGCGCCAGTTGCTCGATATAGCCTGGCCAGCCCTGGCCGGTCCTGGCGCTGGCGAGCAGGCCGGCGCTGTGATCCACACAGCCGCGAAACGAGGCCGGCAATGGAAAGCGATTCCACTCACTGAACTCGGCAAGGTGGCCGATGCTGGGGGTTTGTCTGTTCATGCCAGCTCCTTGGGCGAGTCAGACGCGGAACCCGAGGGGCGCGGGCGCCACCTGCTGCGCCAACCGGCCATGGCCATGCTCAGCAACAGGCCGAGCAGGGCGCACCAGATCAGGCCGAAGCCGGCCAGCTTGAGGGCGCCGGCTGGCTCGCCGAAGAGCAGCACGGCGAGCAGAAACATCAGGGTCGGATTGAGGTACTGCAGAAAGCCCAGGGTGGTCAGCGACAGGGCCTTCACCGAGGCGATATACAGCCACATCGGCAGGGTGGTGATCAGCCCGAGCGCCGCCAGCAGGCCCCAGTCCAGTGGGCTGTAGGCGTTCGAGGACGGCGCGCCGAGGCCGCCGTAGAGCAGCAGGGCGCTGGCCGGCAGGGCGGCCAGGCCGGTTTCCAGGCCCAGGCCGAGCAAGGGCGGCACAGTCGAGCGCTTTTTCAGCGCACTGTAGAGGGCGAAACTGGCGGCTATGCACAGGCCAATCCAGGGCACCTCGGGGCTGTGTTCGCCAGCGACTATCAGCAGCACGCCGAGCAGGCAGAGCCCCCCGGCCGCCAGTTCGCGCCGCCCGCAGGGCTCGCGGAACAGCAGCTGGGCGAGCAGCACGCTGAGCAGGGGCGAGAGGTAGTAGCCGAGGCTGGCGTCCAGCAGCCGTTCATTGGCCACCGCCCAGATCACCAGAAACCAGTTGCAGGCGATCAGGCCACTGCCGATCAGCAGCCCGCCCAGCTGGCGCGGCGAGCGCAGGATCGGCCAGACGCCGCCCAGGGCGCCGCCCAGGGCGAGCAACAGCAGGCACCAGAGCAGCGAGCCGAGCACCCGATAGGCAAACACCTCCCACACCGGCAAGTGCGTCAGCAGCTTGAACAGCAGGGTGGCCGATGCCCACAGCACGAAGGCGCTGATATTCAGCAGCAGCGCCTGGCGTGGGCTCTCGATCGGGGCGAATGGGGCGAGAAAGCGGGGCATGCCTGGGCTCATTCAGTCGCGGGTCAGGCTGACCTTGCCCCGCGCCTGGCCGGATTCGGCGTAGGCGTGGGCGGCGGCTATTTCGCCGAAGCTGAACTGCTGCGGGTCCAGCAATGGGCGCAACTTGCCGCTTTCCGCCAGCCTGGCCGCTTCGCGCAGGATGAAGCCGTGGTGCTCCATGCCGCTGCCAGTGGCCATCGGCCAGGTCATGTTGACGCAGTGCACCGTCTGCTTGCGCGCCCAGGCGACCGTCATGTCCAGCTTGCCCATGGCCAGCAGCGTGATCACGGTACCGCCGACGCGGGTGGCCAGCAGGCTCTGTTCGAAGGTAGCGCCGCCGACCGTGTCGACCACCAGGTCGAAGCCGACGCCTCCCGTGCAGCGCTCGACGTAGTGGGCGAGGTCCTCCTCGCGGTAGTTGATGGCTTCGTCCGCGCCGTACTCGCGCGACAGCGCGGCCTTCTCCGCCGAGCCGACCGTGGTGAAGACCTGCGCGCCCTTCCATTTCGCCAGCTGCGCGGCGACATGGCCGACCCCGCCGGTGCCGCCGTGCACCAGCACGCGATCCTCGGGCTTGAGCCCGCCCTTGTCGATCAGGCCTTCCCAGGCGGTGATCAGCACCAGCGGCAGCACGGCCGCCTCGGCCATGCTCAGGTTGCGCGGCTTATGCGCCACCAGGGCGGCCTCGACCAGCATATAGTCGGCCAGCGCGCCCTGGCGGCCGCGCACGCCACCGGCGCAACCGTAAACCTCGTCACCCACGGCAAAGCCCAGCACGCCGGGGCCGACTGCGCTGACATGGCCGGCGAAGTCGCCATGCAGGATGGCCGGGAACTCGTGGGTGAAGCCGGGGATGTCGCCGCGGCGGAGCTTGTAGTCCAGCGGATTGATGCCACTGGCGGCGACTTGCACCAGCAATTGGCCGGGGGCGGCCTGGGGGGTTGGCAGCTCGACTTCTTCGAAGACGTCAGCCGGGCCGAAGCCATTGATCACGAAGGCTTTCATAGTGCGTTCTCGCAGGTGTGGGTGAAAAAGCTGTCGATCAGGTCGTTGCAACGGGCCGGGTCTTCCACATGGGGGCAGTGGCCGCAGTCGTCGAACAGCACGACCTGCAGCTGGGCCGGCCAGAAGTTGGCAGCCTGGGCGCAGGCGCTGGCGTCGATAAAGGCATCCGCGCGGCCCTGCAGCAAAATGGCCGGCGTAGCGCTGGCGGCCAGCAAGGCCGGCTCGTCGGCGTAGGCACCGCGGCCGAGGCTGTTGCCCAGGGCGGCGCGTACCTGCGGGTCGGTGTCACGGATAAAGCCGGCGATCTGGCTCAGCTGCGCGGGCTCCAGGCGCGCCGGGTTGACGAAGGCCTGGGCCAGGCGACTGACCTGGGCCTCATCCAGGTCGGCCTGGAAGACCAGGCCGCCGCTGGGCTCCGGATGGAACAGCTGGCCGGCGTTGGCGCCGTTGAAGGGGGGCGCGCCGATCAGGCAGAGGCCGCGCAAGCCCGGCAGACGCGGCAGGGCTTCGAGCGCGGCATGGCCGCCCAGGCTATGGCCGACGATCAGGTAGTCGTGCAGCTCGGCGCGGGCCACGAACTCCACCAGGGCCTCGGCGTAGCCGGCGAAGCTGTAGTGCTCAGGCGCGACGGGCGCCGATTGGCCGTGGCCGGGCAGGTCCAGGGCGAGCAGGCGATAGCGCGCCCCGAGGGCGGCGAATTGCTCGGTGAACGCGGCGGCGGCCGAGGAGTTGCCGTGCAGCAGCAGGACGCAGGGTCCCGCGCCCTGGCTGTCGAGGTAATGCACCAGGCCGGTTGCGAGCTGAATCTGAGCCGATTTCATGGAGCCACCTGTGCGGTCGAAGTGAAGTGCAGCAGGCTGTGCTGCAGCCTGAGTTGCAGGCGATTGATCCGGGCCTCGTCCATCAGCGGCACCGGGAAGGTGAAGCACAAGGAGAGCGCGGCGGCGAAGCGGGTGACGTGCAGGGCCACGGCGAAATTGCCGGCCACCCTGGAGGCCGCGTTGGCGTAATCCAGCAGGCGGAAATAGCGGTACTGCGGGAAGCCGATCTCGCCGTGATTGGTCAGCGCTATGCCGTGCAGGAAGCCCGTCTGCGAGCGCAGGGCATGGGTGCGCGAGCGCAGGCTTTCCAGGCTCTGGGCGGGCAGGCGCAGGCTCTGGGCCGGCAGGCTGGCCTGCAGTTGGCGCTGGTAGTCCGCCGCCAGATTGAGCAGCGAGCGGCCGGCGACCGGCAGGCAATGGCTGGCCACGCCGATAAAGCAGCCGATGCTCTCGGCGCTTATCGGGCGGGCGGCGCGCCGGCGCAGGGACACCGCGCTGTTGATGCGGATCTGCTCGCCCAGCTCCAGCTCGCCGGCGGCCTCGAGCAGGGCGCCGGCCAATAGCGCGTTGAGGCTCAGGCCGTTGGCCTTGGCCAAGCGGTGCAGCTGCTGGCTGACCTGGCTGTCGAGCAGCAGGCGGCGCACCCCGGTGCGGCGGTGCGCCAGCGGCTCGGATTGCGCGAAGGGCACCGCGGGGGGTGTCGCGCAGGCGGGGGGTAGCTGCGTGGCGAGGTCCTGGTGATCGTCCAGGGCCGCCGCCAACGGCACCTCCTGGCTGCCGAGGGGCATGCCGCGTTGTTGGCTCTCGCAGAGCTGGAGCAGTTCGCCGAGCAACTGGACGAGGCTCGCGGCATCGCTGATGGCGTGGTGGCAGGTCAGCAGCAGGTGGTGCTGGCTATGCTCCGGCGTGGACAGCAGCACCAGGCGCCAGAGTTGCCGCTGCGGGTCCAGCACGTTGTCCAGCTGGCGCTGCAACAGCTCCTCCGGCGCTTGTCCGGCGGGCAGCGGCTGGCTCTGCACCTTGATCTGGCTGAATGGCACGTCAACCTTGAAGTGCAGCGCCTGTCCCTGCTCGATGATGCGGCTACGCAGCATGGGATGGCGGCTATGCAGCGTCTCGGCGGCGCGCAGCAGCTGCGCCTGGGGCAAGGCGCCGGCGAAGCTCAACAGGCTGGCGGTCTGGGTGCTGCCGTTGAGCTCGTGCATCAAGGCCATGCTGGTTTCGATCTGGCCGAGTGCTCGGCCCTGTGCCTGAGTCATGCTGTCTCCTTAGCCTGCCAGTTGTTCGGCTGGCAACGGCATGGCGCCGCCATAGACGCGTGCGAGCAGGGTCGCGAGGGCCCCGGTGTCGTCCAGGCGGCCACGGCAATCGACGAACAGATCGGGGCGCACCAGGAGGAAGTCGCCTTCGGCCAATTGCCACGCGGCGCGCAACCGCTGGGACTCGGGCACCTCATGGTCAGCCGTCAAGGGGGCGGTCGCGGCCCCCAGGCAGTGGATACGCAGGCGGCTGCGCAGCGGCGCGAGCAGGGCCAGCAGGCGCTGGAGCGCCTGCGCAGCGGCGGGCTGTGGCGGCACCAGCAGCAGGCTGTGGCGGGCCTGGCCGAGCAGCGCCAAACTATCCGCCGCCGGGTCCTGGCTGGCGACATAGGGCAGCAGGCAGCCGGCGTGCATCTCGTCCAGGGGCGTGCCGTATCTGAGGGTCAGGCCCGCAGTTTCCAGGGGGAACTGGCGGATAAAGGCCCGGTTGTCCATGCGCGGCAGGTAGAGCCGCTCGTCGGCGGGCCCGTGCCGATTGAGGCGGGCGATCAGCGAGGTGGACTTGTCGGTCTTGGCCAGCAGGCCACGGGTGTTCTGCTCGCGCTCCTCGACGTAGGACTGCAGCAGGCTGTCGCCGGCCAGGCCGTTGAGGTGGTAGCCGAGTTTCCAGCCCAGGTTGAAGGCGTCGGCGATACCGGAATTCATGCCGAAGCCGCCGATGGGGCTGAACAGGTGCGCGGCGTCGCCGGCGAGAAACACCCGGCCGCGGCGCATGCTGCTGGCCGAGCGGTTGTAGAAGGGCGCGCTGGACAGCCAGAGAGGGTCGCTGACCCGCAGGCCGGGGATGGCATAACGGGCGATATAGTCGCGGATCTCCTCCAGGCTGGGTTTATAGCCGGGAGGGCATTGCTCGGCGACCTTGATCACGATGCGGTGATAGCCATCCTTGAGCGGCAGCAGGATCAGGAAGCCGTCGTCGCGGATAAAGTAGAAGCCTTGCTCCTTGGCCCCCTGCCATTCGATGCGCAGGTCGGCGAGGATAAAATGCATGTTGTAGTCGTAGCCGCTGAAACCCAGCCCCAGTTCGCTGCGCACCGTGCTCAGGCCGCCGTCGCAGCCCACCACATAGTCGAAGCGCTGCCGCTCGACGCCGGCGCTGCCGTGCAGTTCCACGTCCACATGGCCGTCGTGCTGGCACAGGCTGCGCAACTCGCACTGGCGCTCGAGGCGGTGGCCGAGGCGGTTCAGTTGCTGTTCCAGCACCCGCTCGGTTTCGGGCTGGGGCAGCATCAGGAAATAGGGGAACTTGCTCGGCAGGCGGGCAAAGCGGGCGCGCATCAGGGGCTGGTTGTCGTAGACCAGGTTGATCACCTCGGTCTTGTGCCCCAGGCTCACCAGGGTCTCGGCGATACCCAGGTCGTTGAGCAGGTTCAGCGAGGCCGGGTTGATGCTCAGGGCCTTGGAGCCAGAGGCTTGCTGGTCACGCTTCTCGATCAGGCGAAAGCCGATGCCGAAGCGCTGCAATTGCAGGGCCAGGGTCATGCCGGTCGGCCCGCCGCCGACTATCAATACGTGCGGTTTCATCTGCGCTATTCCTCGTTGCCGCAGCTGGGCCGGCGGCCCGGTTGAGCCGCCGACCAGGCTCGACTCAGATGTTGGTGCCCTTGAGAATGTCGTCTGGGTAGCGTTGGCCGGCGATCGCCTGCGGGTCGAAGATCTTGCCCAGCATGGCCGAGGCGGCGGCATCCAGCTGGATGTGCTGCGCCTCGAAGTTGCCGGCCAGGTACTTGACGCGCTTGGTGCCGGGAATCACATGGAGGTTTGCGTACTGATCCAGCAGCCAGCTCAGGGCCAGCTGCGCCGGGGTGCAGTTGAGCTCGGCGCTGAGCTGCTCCAGGGCTTTGACCAGCTGCAGGTTGGTGTCCAGGTTGTCGCCCTGAAAACGCGGCAACTTGGCGCGGAAGTCACTGTCGGCGCTGGCCTGTTCGATATGCGCCTTGGTGATGGCGCCGGTGAGGAAGCCGCGGCCCAGGGGGCTGTAGGCGACCAGGGCGATATTCAGCTCCTCGAGTGCCGGTAGGCAGTGCGCCTCCAGGTCGCGGCTCCACAGCGAGTACTCGCTCTGCAGGGCGGCGATCGGGTGGACGGCGTGGGCCTTGCGCAGGGTCTCGACCGAGACTTCGGAGAGGCCGATGGCCTTGATCTTGCCTTCCTGTACCAGCTCGGCGAGGGCGCCGACCGTTTCCTCGATCGGGGTGTTGGGGTCGCGGCGGTGCACGTAGTACAGGTCGATGCAATCGGTGTTGAGACGTTTGAGCGAGGCCTCGCAGGCCTGCTTGACGTAGGCGCGGGAGCCGTCGATCAGCAGGTTGTACTTGTCGCTGGGGTCGCGGTAGATGCCGAACTTGGTCGCCAGGAGTATCTCGTCGCGGCGGCTGCCCAGTTGCTTGACGAACTTGCCCAGCAGTTCCTCGTTATGGCCACGGCCGTACATGTCCGAGGTGTCGAAGTGCCGATAGCCCAGCTCCAGGGCGGCATGCAGGGTGGCCAGGGATTGCGTGTCGTCGGTTTCGCCGTAGAACTCGCTCATGCCCATGCAGCCAAGGCCGACGGCCGGGACGTTCTGGTTCGCCAGGGTTCTGTTCATGTCGCTCTCCTAGAAAGGCTGAATACAAGCCGCCATGCCGACGGCCAGGATTGAAGCTGCACGTTACTCAGCCTGCCGCGCGGGCATCACTGTTCGAACGGACAGGTCGGGGTGGAAAAAGAAAGGGAGGCCAAGGGTGGGGGCGCTCCCTTTAACTGTGGCCGTCTGCTGGGCCGCGCTCAGGCGGCTTCGATGACGCTCCAGTTGCGCCGCAGGCAGAGCTCGCGGACCGCCGGGTCGGGATTGACCATCACCGGGTAGCCCACTTGCTCGAGCATCGGCACGTCGGAGATATCGTCGCCATAGGCGTAGCAGCGCTGCAGTTGCAGGCGGTGTTCGCGGGTAAAGGCCAGCACGCCATCGGCCTTGCCCTGGCCGATGGTCGGGTGGCCGGTCAGCCGACCGGTGTAGCGACCCTCGCGAATTTCCAGCGGTGCGGCGATCAGGAATGCCACGCCAAGCTCCTCGGCCAAGGGCGCGAGAATTGCGGCGAAAGAACCCGATACCAGTACGGTGCTGGCGCCTTGTGCCTGGTGCCAGCGGATTTCCTCCAGCATGCGGCTGAAGAACAGGCCGTCGCCGTTGCGCACCTGGGCATACCAGGCGCGCCCCAGACGCTGCACCAGAGCCACCTCGAGACCGGCGTAGATGCTGTAGTAGAAGCTATTGATCGCCTCCCGCGGCTGCTCCTCGGCGATCATCTGCTGCAGGCTGTGGCGATAGGCCCGCACCTCGGGGGTGTCGCTGGTTCCCAGCTGCTCGAGCAGATAATCGAGGAAGCTGAACATGCTCTTGATGCTGATCAGGGTGCCGTCCACATCGAAAAAGGCCGACCAGCTCTGGGCGTTATCAGGCCCGCTTTTCATGGGTGATCTCCGGATGCAGTTCACTGTGGATGGCGCTCAGGGCCAGCGCCGCTTCTTTTTCGGCGATCACCGCATCGGGGTAGGTGCAGAACTTGGTGTTGACCACGCAGCAGGTCTGCTGCCCCTGGATGAGCGACATGCGCACGTCGAAGCGCTGGGAGCCGCTGCGGGCGCTGATCGTGTGCTCGAGTACCTGGTAGAGGATGGTCATCGGCAGGGGGAAGACGAAGCGCAGGTACTGGGTGTCCAGGCTGTTGATCACGAAGTAGCTGCTGTGCGGCTGGTCGTGCAGGTAGAACTCTTCGCTGACGGCGAGGAAGGTCTGGCGCGCGGCCTCGGTGAGGAGCATGCCCTGGATATGCTGCCCGGTGACGTGGTCGCTCATCTCCGCGCAGTGCTCGTCGATCAGTACATCGACCTCGAAGCTGTCCTGGGTCAGACGGCGCGGCATGCTGATCAGGCAGTTCTGTGGCTGGTGTTTGTGCGCCTGTTTGCGGCCGGCCTTGAGCGGCTTGGCGAAGTCGGTGAGCCAGGGCTTTTTCAGGCGGGCGGTCTTCTCCAGCAGGCGACCTATCTGTTCCTCGGAAATGCCCTGGCCCAGCTGGAAGCGCAGGTTGTGCTGATTGAGCAGGTCGCCATCGAGTATGGCTTCCAGCTCGCTGACGGCCATCACATGGGGGTTTTCGGCGAACGCTTTGAATTTGTCGCCCACGATGAAGATTCTTTCCACAGACATGTCGAACTCCCTTTAGCTTATGGCCTTGAAACTTGCGTGCCGGATGGTTTAGGGCTGGCAGTCAAGGAGCCGCTTGCATCTGCCCGCTTCTTCGTGAGCGGGCTGGATGTCGCGCGGCGCTAGCCGGTGCAGTTGTTGCATTGGCTAGCGATCGCTAAAGTAGTTGCGCTGGGCGGGGCTGTATATTTCAGGGCATTGCAGGGCATTGCAGGGCGTTGCAGTGGCTGGGCGGGCGCCCGCGGGCCTCAGCCTTGCGGCCAGCTGGCCATCGCCTGGTTGGCCATGGCATGCAATGCGGCGGCGTCGGCGCCGTCACGGGCCTGAATCGACATGCCCTGGATAATCGCGCCGAAGAAGCGCGCCAGGTTGAGGCAGTTGGTAGTGGCCGGCAGTTCGCCGCAGGCCTTGGCCTGTTCGAAGCGCTGGCTGATGGCGCCGAGGGTGGCGACCCGCAGCTCGCGCATGACGTGCGCCATCCTGTCGTGCAAGGCCGCGCTCGCCACCAGGCCGGTGGAGACGATGCAGCCCGGCGGGTGGCTATGGGCGGTGAACTCATCGGCCGCGCTGCGCAGAACCAAGCGGGCGAAGCTCTGCGCATCGGCGGTCTGTTGCAGCGCGTGCTGGATGAAGTTGCCCGGACCCTGCAGGTAGAGTTCGACCACCTCGAGATAGAGCTGCTCCTTGGAGCCGAAGGCGGTGTACAGGCTGGGTGGCGCTATGCCCATGGCCGCCACCAGGTCGGCGATGGAGGTGCCTTCATAGCCATGTTGCCAGAACAACTGCAGGGCGGTATGCAGCGCCTCCTCGCGGTTGAAGCTGAGGGGGCGGCCGCGTTTGTTCTTTGCGTTGGTTTTTTTCATAGCGGTCATTATTTAAATCACGGATATGACTCGTCAAGGGCGCCGTATGCCACCCAGTTGCTGGGTGGCGTGGATGGATCTGCAGGGTTATGCGGTGGCTGCCGGCGCGACAGCGGCGCGAGAAGTCAGGAGGGAGCGCCCAGCGCTGGCGGCAAGACAGGGCGCAGACCGACCCGCCATGCGGGGTTCAGAGCAGCTCGTCGATCTGGATGATGGGTTGCAGGTTGGTGTAATTGGGGAGGTCCCCCAGTACCAGTTCCTGGTGCTCGGCCATCACCCGGGCAAACTGCTCCGGGGAGCGGATCTTGGTATTGAGCAGGCACAGGTAGGCCGCCGGGCTGCCATCCACGGCCTGCAGACCGCGGCGCACCTCGGTGCTCAGCACGTTAGCGCCGAGCAGTTCGAGCATCATGGGAATGTGCCGGTTGCGGTAGTAGTCGAAGTCGAAGCGGGCATCCGGCGCATTCGGATAGAGCACGGTGACGCAATACATGGCGGACTCCATAGGTAAGGGCGGAGACAGCAGTATGGGTGTGCCGGGCCAGGGCTCACCAGTGTCCGAATGGACAGCTGGCGAAGGGGAGTTAGCGCACCTGTACCACCACCTTGCCGACCGCCTTGCGCTGGCCGAGGGTATTGATGGCCTCGGCGGCCTGTTGCAGCGGGAAGCACTGCGAGACCAGCGGCTTGAGTTTGCCCTCGGCGTGCCAGGCGAACAGCTGCTGGAAGTTGGCGGCGTTGTCCTGCGGTTGGCGCTGGGCGAAGGAGCCCCAGAACACCCCGACCACGGACGCGCCCTTGAGCAGGCAGAGGTTGACCGCTAGCTCCGGGATGCGCCCGCTGGCGAAGCCGACCACCAGCAGACGGCCGTTCCAGGCGATGCTGCGAATGGCGGCGTCGAACAGATCGCCACCCACCGGATCGTAGATCACGTCGGCGCCTTGACCGTCGGTCAGGCGTTTCACTTCGTCTTTCAGGTTGCCTTCGTTGTAGTTGATCAGCTCGTCGGCGCCGGCGGCCTTGGCCACTTCCAGCTTCTGCGCGCTGCTCGCCGCGGCTATCACCCGGGCGCCCATGGCCTTGCCGATTTCCACCGCGGCCAGGCCGACGCCACCGGAGGCGCCGAGCACCAGCAGGGTTTCCCCCGGCTGCAGCTTGGCGCGTTGCTTGAGGGCGTGCATCGAGGTGCCGTAGGTCATGCCGAAGGCGGCGGCGGTGACGAAGTCCATGCTCGGCGGGATGGGCATGACGTTGTAGCCCGGTACTGCGACCTGCTCGGCGAAGCTGCCCCAGCCGGTCAGGGCCATCACCCGATCGCCGACCTTGAGGTGGCCGACCTTCTCGCCCACCTGGCTGACCACGCCGGCCGCTTCGCCACCCGGGGAGAAGGGGAAGGGCGGCTTGAACTGGTATTTGCCCTCGATGATCAGGGTGTCGGGGAAGTTGACCCCGGCCGCATGCACCTCGAGAAGCACCTCGTTGTTCTTCGCTTCGGGGCTGGCGATTTCTTCCAGTACCAGGGTCTCGGCGGGGCCGAAGGCTTTGCACAGCACGGCTTTCATCGGGGCTATTCCTCTGCGGGTGATGGGCTTGCAGTGTAGGGGGGAGGCGGGTCGGGTCAACGAGCATGCCTGGCCCTGATGGGCCTGCATAAGCTTGGGGCTTGGGCCTGGCCTTCGCTGTGGCTATGCTAAGGCACGAACCTTGGAGGAATACCCCTGTGAAAGTCTGGATCGCATTGCTGCTAGCCCTGTCCCTGCCGTTGCTGGCGCAGGCCAGTGAAGACAAAGAAGCCGAGGAAGGCAAAGAGGGCGCCGCGCCCGTGGTGGCCTATGTCTCCTTGCTGCCGGCGCTGGTGGGCAACTTCGGCGCGGGCGACAAGCTCAAGTTCTTCAAGGCCGATATTTCCCTGCGGGTCACCGGCACCGAGGCCGAGACGGCGGTCAAGCACCATGAGCCGCTGATCCGCAATCAGCTGGTGATGCTGTTTTCCCAGCAGACCGAAGACAGCATGGGGGCACCAGACGCCAAGGAAATCCTGCGTCAGGAAGCGCTCAAGCAAGTCCAGGAGGTGCTCAACCAAGAGGAAGGCAAGCCGCTGGTGGAGGATCTGCTGTTCAACAACCTGATTATTCAGTAGGCGCGGCGGCCGAGCCCTTATCTGGGCGCCATTCGCAGCTGCGGTTGCGCCCCTGGTGTTTGGCTTGGTACAGCGCCTGGTCGCTCTGGGCTATCAGCATATAGGGCTGGTTGTCCTGGCTGGGCTCGATGCACGCCAGGCCAATGCTCAGGGTCACGCAGCCGATCGGGCTGCCGGGGTGGGAAATGTTCAGCTCGGCCAGCTGCTGGTGCACCCGGGCGGCGACATGGGCGCCGCTGCTCAGGTCGGTGTTGGCCAGAATGATGGCGAACTCTTCGCCGCCGTAGCGGCACGCCGCATCGCCTTCGCGCTGCAGGCATTTCTGCAGGACTTCGGCGACCTGTTGCAGCACATCGTCGCCGGCCAGATGGCCGAGCAGATCGTTGTAGGCCTTGAAGTGGTCGATATCCAGCATCAGCAGGGTCAGGGCCGCGTTATGCCGGCGCAGGCGGCGCCATTCGCTGGCCAGCTGGTGGTCGAAGAAGCGCCGGTTGTACAGGCCGGTCAAGCCATCCTGCTGGGATAGACGCTGCAGCTGCGCCTCCATCTGCAGGCGCTCGTTGTTATCGCGGGAAACCCCGATCAGGTATTCGTGCTCATTGACCAGCACCAGCTGGGCGCTGATCTCGGCGGCTTGATGGCTGCCGTCGCGGCGGCGCATTTCCCGCTGGAAGATCTGCGACAGCTTGTCCTGTTGAGCCCGGCGGACGCTTTCCAGCCACTGATGGAAACCCGGCAGGAGCTGGTCGGGGTCCTCCTTGAGCAGTTGGCTGAAGGCCTCGGCGCTATAGCCCAGGCTGCGGTACGTGGCCTGGTTCATATGCAGGATGTCGCGGGTCTGCGGGTCGATGATAAACAGGCCGTCGCGACTGGAGTCGGTCAGGTCGAGCACCAGTTGCAGGCGTTCGCGGCTGTCGCGCAGCACCTGTTCGATCTGTTGGCGCTGGCTGACCTGCTCATTCAATTGGCTGTTGCTGGCGTGCAGGGCGTTGGCGCGGCGGGCGTTCTCCAGGGCCAGGGCCAGCGCCGCCACCAGTAGCAGGCTGATAAGCAGGCTGGCCCCCAGGACGACTTTGGGCAGTGGCGTGCTGAGCTGCCGCACCAGATGCTCGGTCGGGTTGAGGCGCAGGGCGAAGCTGCGGTTATTCAGCAGCTGCAGCGCT
>Ga0209343_10003278_pt1 | contig 20488 bp, 16 predicted proteins | sample RifCSPlowO2_02_FD_184026 | JGI IMG/M metagenome (GOLD analysis project Ga0209343, IMG submission 184026) | Groundwater microbial communities from Rifle, Colorado - Rifle CSP2_plank lowO2_0.2 (SPAdes) (version 2) | ecosystem: Environmental > Aquatic > Deep subsurface > Groundwater | place... | reverse complement strand
AGTGAGAGTATCAATTATCAAAGTATCGAAGAAGCACGGGGATATTGGGAGAAGAATTTTGAGAATGTCTATGTCACTCACGGAAAAGATAAAGAGAAAGAGGCGGTATTGATAGCATTTCGCGAAAACGGGCATATCCTTCTCGCAACGACCGTAGTGGAAGTGGGGATTTCTCTTCCGCATCTCTCTACCGTCGTCATTGTCGGAGCAGAGCGATTGGGACTCTCGACGCTCCATCAGCTTCGAGGCCGTGTGAGCCGTACCGGATTGCAGGGGTATTGTTATCTTTACAGCAATAAAAGCGGTAAAAATGAGCGGTTAGAATCGTTTAGCACGTGCAACAGCGGTTTTGAGATCGCGGCATTGGATTTGAAATTCCGCTCAAGCGGTGATTTGTTGGAAGGGAGTATCCAAAGCGGTAAAAAATTTCGATGGGCGGACATCGGAGAAGATGAAAAAATTGTAAAAGAAGTGAAGAAGTGGTTAGATTCTCCGTCATTGCGGACGTGATCCGCAATCTTAGATCCTGAATCAAGTTCAGGATGACAGAGGATCAATATAGTCCAAACCGTCCATCAGCACGTTTATACAGCACTCGCATTTTCCCGTCGTTATCATAAAATACATCAAATACTTTTGTGCTCTCTTTAAGTTTTTCTAACACTTCGGCAACCTCTTGGGGTTTAAAGAGTACCGGTTCGGCAGGAACGATTTCGTCTTCCATCGATTCACTCGCTTCATGCAAGTCTACTTTTGCGGCTGCTGCTTGTTTGGCTTCATTCATCCCCTCATTTTTATGATCTGATATTCGATCATGCAAACGGCGGAGCGCTTTTTGGGCACGGTCGATTGCGATATCGATGGCGGCGTAGAGGTCATCGTCGCGTTGGCTGATCACAATAGTATTTTTTCCGGCAACGTTGATCGTGAATTCGATCGTTACCCCTTTTTTACGCTCATTTGCACTTGCGACCGCATTGACACTGATAAGGTCGAGATGATATTTACTAAGTGTATCGATAGAGTGCATCAGATGATCTTTTATTGCATCGCTGAGCTCGATGTGGCGTCCGACGAGAGAGATATTCATAATTTTACCCACCTTGTAGTGATATAGAGGAACTTCGATTATAACACACAAAAAACAAACGTCAAGTCTTTTAGATAAAACAAAATCGATTGGGCAAAATAATTATTAACACATTTTAATCCTCATTTAATCTACATAGCACTACAATCAAAGTATGGCGTCTCCTCGTATTTATGTTTCAGAAAAGAGGGACAATGGTCGATAGTAACCAATTAGGAAAAACGGGTCTCAGTGATGAATGCTACCGAGCCCTGATAGTGTGTGCCTTAAAAATCCCAAGGAGGATGAGATGAGTGTTATACCGTTGTCACAAGAGATTCAACAGCAGATAGTGGATTCTCTGAAAGTACTTCAGCCGTATAAGATTATTCTTTTTGGATCGTATGCTTACGGAATTCCGAGAACTGATAGTGATATTGATTTGGTGTTCATAGCGAATGAAGAAGGATATAAGAGTTTTTCAGAACGGATAGAGATCAAAATGAAAATTATGAGAAAATTGGATCAACTTGAACAGGCGGTCGACGTTTTAGCTTATACGAAACAAGAATGGGAGGATTTACAATTAAAAAACAGTTCATTCATCCGCGAAATCAACCATAAGGGGGTTATGCTTGAGAACGTTGCATAACGAATGGATCGAATTTGCCAAAAAGGACTATTATGCCCTTAAAAAGCTCGATGGGGATGAGTATTTGACAAATATTGTATTGTTTCATGCTCAACAATGTATTGAAAAGCTTTTTAAGGGGATCATAGAAGAGAGCGGAGCCGATGTACCACGTATCCATAATACCAAAAAACTGTATGAATTGATCGCTGATTCGATCGATCATCCTGTTGATTTGGATGATTTGCTTTATATAGACAGTGTTTATATAGAGTCTCGTTATCCTGCCAGTTTTGGATTATTACCCGGTGGTCAACCGACATTAAAAGAATCAAAAAAAGCGATAGCAATAGTCGAAAAAATTTTAGTTGTGCTTTCGTTGGATTTTGAGCAAAATAATCAATCCCAAGGAGGATAAGATGAAAATTAATAAACTTTTTTTACGATGGATAAGTGTTCTTGGATTAGTGATGTTAGTAAATACGGGAGGGTGGGGAGCTAACATAGACATTAGTCTAACAAAAAGCGGTACGGTAAACACGTATCCAAATGGGGTGTTATCATATACATTAAGGGTTACCAATAATACAAGCAATAAAGATGCAACAAATATTAAAATAGTTGATACACTACCAACGGGTGTGACTTACACAAGTGGAAGCGGTACAAATTGGACGTGTTCCGCAGTCGCTCAAAGTGTGACTTGTAATCTAAGCGGGACATTGCTACGTTCTAGTACTGCACCGGTTTTGACCATTAATGCAGTAGCCCCAAGTACAATAGGCTCGATTATTAATAGTGCTACTGTGAGTCAGTCCGCCGATGACAATGATCCTACAACTGCAAATAATACTGCTACGGCAACGACGGCAATTGATTACACGGCAAATAACTGGCGGTTATTCAGTGCAGTCAATTATTCCGGTGATCACAATATGAAAGGAGACATCACTGTTGCGGGAAACTCCGTGATGGTTGCTTCAGGAGGAGGATGTCTAGCAACTACAACCCGAAACAATGCAGCATCCGTTACTTTTGCGGATATTGATAGCAATGCTTCAACGTTTAACTCGACTTCTGCAGAACTTAAATTGCCTATAACGGCAACGGATAAAGAGATTGTTTGGGCAGGGCTTTATTGGCAAGGATATTTAGTAGATCAAGGTGATGCCAATAAATCAAATGCAAAAAATATTTTATTCAAAACACCGACATCATCGAATTACATTGCATTAACTTCTGATACATCTAAATACAATTGGCTTTATGTAACTGGTAGCAGTTATAATCGATTCTACTATCAAGGGGTTACTGATGTCACTTCGTTAGTAAAAGCGGCTGGCGAAGGTAATTACACGGTTGCAAATCTTTACAGTAGTACCTTAGACGGATTTACAACGGCTCAGTTAAATACCGTTGGAGGTGCATACGGTGCATGGGGACTAGTCGTTGTGTATAAAGACAGCAACACAACATTTAAAAATATTGCTGTATACGATGGATATTTAAGTATCGGAACGGTTGGTGCAAGTGCGAGCGGTCCCGTTTTTAGCGATTATGATATCGATTTAAGCGGTTTTTTGACACCTTCTACTAACCCAATTAACTCAAAATTTCTTGTTTTTGCAGGAGAAGGGGATGCTGGAAGCGGAACAGGAGATCGGACTAAATTATCAAGCGGAGCAAGTTTGACAAATCTAATTGGCTTGTACAATGCAAAAAATCCGATTGATAACATATACAATGCTTCGATTTCGAATGAAGGAGTCTCCGTAACTAATCGAGATCCGAATTGTGAGAATACCATAGGATCAGACATCGATATATTCAATGTTGGCTCGACAGCACCAGTAGGAACACAGGGACAAGTTATTCAAATAAATCAAACACAGGCCAGAATTCGTTTGAATAGTACAGGCGACGGCTATTTTCCCGGTGTGTTTGCATTTAGTACTGACCTCTATCAGCCAAATATGTGTTATGTGGAAGAGATTTTTAAAGGTGACCAAAATATTAGTGGTGTGGGTGCACAGGTTAATGAAGATGATATTTTAAAAGTTCGCGTCACTGTCAAAAATAATGGGACAGATATAGCCAAGGGTGTGCAGGTATTACATCCGTTTGATAATGCTAAATTCCCGTATATTACAAATTCAACGTTTTATGAAAATTTGCCAACACGTACCAGAATTCATGGTACGGATGGACAAGATAGTGATTTGTTTGAGCATAATGCAACAGCGTATCTATCGAAAATCAATCTAGGTAATGGAGCCAGTTCAACGGGAGGTGGGGAATTTGTAACGATTGCTTCAGATTCGGATGCCTATTCGGTATATGAATACAACGCGACGGTAAAAAATGTCGATTCTAATTTTAGTAATACCTATAAAGCTGCGTATGTTAGTGATTTCGGTTTGGATTATTCGAATAATCCAGTAACGATGGAACCGTGTACCGGTTCAAAAAACAGTTTTTGGGGATACCGTGCACTGCAGATCGTTGTTGGTGATTTTAATGTCGTGTATGCCGATCATGCCAATGGTGCTTTGACATCGGGCTACTATTATAATCTGCCTACCCAAATTACATCTCGAGCGGATAATTATAAAGTCATATCGTTAGATAGCAATACACTCAAAGATATTAACACCACGGTTGCGGTAGAACTCGTCGATGCGGATAGTTCGGCAGATTGTTCCACAATGACTCGTATCAGCGGTTTGAAAACATGGATTCCATTTGATAACGAGAGTAATGTGAATTTCTTTGCACAGAATATTATTGATGGGATGATTTTATATGATACAGATGCCGCAACTAAGTTTTATCAGCATGCGGGTAAAAATGTAAAATTTCGAATCAGCTATCCAAAAGATGAATCAAATGGAACTATTATTATGAATGAAACTGTTCCGGGTAAATACCATTTGAATAATTTTCCTTCTTATGCAGGAGACACATGTGTTTCTCCTGTTACAGCGACGACATACAACCCTGCGAATGGAAATCCACAAGGAACACATACTTATTCTCAAGTACCGGAAGCTTGTGGTAATGCCGGTCAATCAGGTGCATCTGCTATGACGCAACATGAAGTCAATGTATGTTTAGAATGTATCTATGGAACAAAAGTGACGTATATCTGTTCGCAAGATAACTTTGCGATCCGTCCCGAAGCATTTTTTGTCAAACTCAATGATCAGAATCAAACCAACTCGGCTACAAAACAATTTATGATGAACAATACTCCTAGCCCTGCCAATCAAAATATGGCGGGCGGGTATCGATATTATACGGAGGTCAATGCTACCAACCATTTAGGTGATGCGTCATCACTCGATTATAATACATCAGAAAATATTGATTTTGTCTGGAACAGTACCCAAACCGGATGTAACGACGATACAAATAAAAGTATTGCTTTCAATTTCGTCAACGGATTGGCCGATGGAAACGTATCGGTTGATCAAGTTGGCGAATATCGCCTGCGCATTGTCGATACGGTATGGACAGCAGTGGATAGCAATATATCTTTAATGCCTCTCCACACTTCTCCTTATTTTATGGTAGGTACACCGGATTGTGAAACGAATTCTAGTGTATCCAGTGTAGTCAAAACAACGGGGATTGGTTCATCTGCTGTGTTAAACGGATGTAATATTGATACCAATCATACGAATACAATTCCTAACCCTGATATAACCTATACCGATTCGGATGTGACGTTCCATCCGTATAAATTTGATATGACAACGATCAATTTTGGAGTCGGTACACTGCCGCAAGATATCAATGCCACCAGCGGTCCGGATTTCGTCTATATGTCCGATATGAGTAGAACTGACAGTATGAATATGTCAGTGCGTGCGACTGGAACTATTTCAGCCAGAGGAGAAAACAATTCCACTTTGAGCAACTTCGTCGATAACTGTTATGCGGTTAATACGAATCTCTCGATGAATACGTATAACAATATTACCCTCGCAAATACAGACTATCAGGTGCGCTTTGTGGATTCGAACGGTTCGGGAACCCTGTATGACAGTAATGCAACCAATTTGGTCACAAGTGCACTCACCATATCGTTGATGACACTTAATGACGGTAACTTTACGAAAGATATGAGCGGTTCACTCAATACGGTGACGAGACTCAATTATGATCGTAACCAAACTACCCCGCTTAATCCTATGGCGGTACAATACGGGGCGTTAGGATTCAAATGTGTTACAACATCAGAGTGTACGATGCAAGCCGATTTGAGCGGTTCGTATGAAGCAAACGGGAGCAGAGCGATGGATTTTAATGTGACCCACGTTTACGGACGTATCATTCCACGCGATGTTAGGGTTTTTGGGAATGTTAATTTTGTTGCTAACGCATGGTATGAGGGATACAATGCACCAACTCTCAATGGAGCGTCTTTGGAAGCCAGCAAAATCGATGCACTGTGGTATGTGAATAATGTACATACTGATGCAAACGATGGAGACGCCAATGTAACGGTCGTTATCCCGACGTCACCATTAACTCTTCCAACACATAGTTCTTCGACTACTGGGATGGAAAGTTACCAATTTAGCGCCATTCCTTTAGCCAATATCCCTTATGGCGGAAAAGCCCATATCAATACCGACCCTTGGTTGTGGTACGGTATCAATGCTTTAAACTATGCAGATCCGGTGAATTCGACTAATTTGGATTGTTTGACACATCCGTGTTTCAATATCACTATTGTTCCATCGATTGGAGCAACCGGCAGCGCGAAATCGACTAATGAAGGAACTAAAGCGAGCAAAAAATCCGATAGCGGAGGGGGAACGTGGAAAAGCACCAGCGATTACGCTCCGGCGATCCGATGATGTTCGCTCGTCGCGGTATGGCGATGATCGAATTGATCTTTGCCATCGTTATTATTGCCATCAGTGTGATTACGATCCCGACAATGATGAGCGTAGCTAACAATGCATCCAAAGTGGTTGCTATCGATGAGGATGTTATGGCACGCTTGCAGGGGTGGGCTATGGATAAATTTCAAGCCCGTTGGGATGGAAACTACAGTGCTTCAGGTTCTGGAGCGCTCAACCTTTCAGCGACATCCGATTTGAACTGTTCGAGAACAGGCGGGTATCGTATCGGATCGGATGAAAATGTTTCGTCGATGCAATGTAATATGAATGCGTGGAATACGGGTATACCGACTCCAAGTACGGATGGTAATTTGTCATTTGGGATTGAACAACTCAATGGCGGAAGTGAACCGATTACGATTACCCCTACAGGCGGAACACCCTATAATGTGACAGCGACATACGAAGTAGACTATGTTCCCTCATCGGTGACACAAGTCACTTCCAATACGCAATCTGCTGTATGGATTTTAGGTTCGTCCAACAGTATAAATACCAATGTGACCGGAACAACAAGCCATCTCAAACGTGTGGTCATCCGTTTTAATGACACGACATTGGATACCGATGTCGTTCTGACATTTTTCAAATCCAATAAAGGCAATTAGATGATCACGCAGAGAGTACGTAAAGCCTTTACGATGATAGAGCTCCTTTTTGTTATTGTCATACTTGGTATTGTCGGAGGATTTGCACTCGAAGCGGTTCGCCAATATTATGAAGGTATTTTCCGTACCCAAGAATACACTAAAAGAGTAGCGGAAGCGGATCAAATTCTCGAGCAGCTTTCCAAATATTTTGAAAATGCAATCAGCAGTTCGATTGTTAATTTAGATATCAATCCAGGCACAGTCGCATGTTATGGCCCTCCAACAACGAGTGCGTCTGATTTTACTGTTGCTTTTGTCGGAGTAGATGTTGATAGTATGCGTGGAATTTCCGGTAATCGTCCCGGTTGGAGCGAAGAGGTACAATTGGTTGCCGGGTCAAATGACATTAATGGTTCGGATGCAAATTATACGATGGCAAATAATATAATCAGCCTCTTGGGAACATCGACGTTAAGAGGTTCAGCCTTATATGATTCAGAGAGTATAGATTCAAATGCTTGTGTACGATTTAATTTTGCAGGAGAAGGAAAAGTAGGATTTCATAAACTCGATGGTGTAAATCCAAACCCGATGGCCAATGGTTTATTACGACTTAACAATGATAACAATGCTACGCATGGGCATCGTAAATATCTGCTTCGAACCGGTTATGCTTTTCGGGTTGATGACAATGGCAGTTTTTGGATGTACAGTAATTTCCGACCATGGGTGGATGAACATTTTTCCGCTTCGGGAAAGATTAATCTTTTAGGACAAAATGTTGCCCATTTTTATGCCGATTACAACGCTACCGATTTTATGAACAATCCGAGTGTAAGTGATCGAGGTCTCGTCTGGCGCCTTAAGGTGTGTATGAGAGGTCTCGATACTAATCTCAGTACCAGTGATACTGAAAGCCAAGGAATCTGCCGCGAAAGGAGAGTGCATGTACGGTATTAAACGATCTGCATTCGCAATGATTTTAGCGATATTTGTCGTTGTTCTTGTTGCCTTAGGTGGAGTATTATTGCTCAGTAATGCTTCTATGGGTTCAAAATCCGTAGGTGATAATTATCTGCGTGCTCAGGCGGAACTTTTAGCTGACAGTGCAACCGAATTTGGTGTAATGCGAGCCCAAGGGTTCAATACCAATGGGAATACGGATTGTCTTGATAATTTGAATATTACCGTGTATAACGCTAACGGGCAAGCGGCAGGGAATGAAATGTTTGATATTTCCATTTCATATTCCTACTCATTTCGTTATCTGAACCAAAATACGTCGTGTTCCAATATTTTGGCGCACAATACAGGAAAAGATACGATGATACTGCTCGATGTAACGGTAACGGACCATAATCTAAGTACGGAGCCAATCCGTATCCATAAACGTTCGTGGCAAAAACTGTAAGAAAGAAAATGGCTATAAGTTGAAAGTTAGATTCCGAATCGAGTTCGGAATGACATTTTTCGATTCACCTGTGTCATCCTGAACTTGATTCAGGATCTTAGAGTGCGAGTTGAGCAATCTTAGCGAGGACATCTTTTTCGCGGACCGGTTTCATAAGAAAACCGTTAGCTCCACACTCTAATGCTTCGCCTTTTTTTGTTTCATCGGTTGTTAAAACGATGACGGGAAGTTGACGGAGAGATTCATCGGCTCGAATAACTTTGAGCATTTCAATACCCCCCATCACAGGCATAATAATATCAAGCAAGATAATATCAATATCGTCTTGTGTTTTAAGAACCCCGATTGCATCTGCCCCATTTTTGGCTTCGACAACTTGAGAGACATTAGGGGTTTTCATTAGCATGGTTTTGAGCAATTTGAGATTGATCAAATCATCATCAACTGCAAGTACTTTCAGTTTTTTCTCGCCCATTTAGAGTTTCCCCAATCTTTCAGATAAATTTTTCAAAAACAAGACGTAACAAGTCTTTGTTAATGATATTTTTGATGATTTCATGAACATACATAGCATCATCTCCATTTTCCGGAATATTCGGATCGATAAGCATGACCAGAGACGTATCACTATTATTGACACGAATTATATCATACAGATCCTTGAGATTCAGGCCGCTTAATGTTTTGTCAAATAATGCAAGTTTATAGCGGTGTTCATGAAGCTCATGCATCAATTCTTCGGAACTGCCGATACTTTTATAGGTATATCCTAAATCGTTTAGAATACGACAAAAGAGCTTCATCTCAAGGCTGTTTTGTTTCGCGATCAATATATCTGCAGCATATGCAGATTTGTGTTCTTCTTGCACAACCTCTGAACTAACCAGAAGAGGTTCTTCTTCCGCAGGTGTGAGTACGATTTCCTCCTCTTCTTCCGGTATTGATTCTTCTGGAACAACAGGATTTTCGACTAACTCCTCTAAAATACTCGGTGCTTCAATTTCATCCAATGGTTCAAAATTTTCTTCCGCGTTTAACGTGAAAGGTTCATCAAGAGATACAAATGAATCTTCTACAGCGGTATCGATTGTTGGTTCAGTCTCGATTACAGGAGTATCTGAATCTTCTGTGTTTGTTGCGATATCATGAATCGATTTCGGAATGGCTTTAATATCAATAATTTTATGGGACAAGAAATTATTGAGCAATGAAATGATTTCAGAACGGACAAGCGGTTTGGTCGTATACTCATCCATACCGGCAGCCAAGAAACGTTCTCGGTCCCCTTTGAGCGCATTGGCGGTAAGAGCAATGATCGGGATATGATGTTGAGCGTAATCTTCTTCAAAATCCAAGATCTCTTGTGTCGCTTCGATACCGTCAAGTACCGGCATTTGAATGTCCATGAAGATAACATCAAAGTTACCGTTTTTACGTTTTTCAAACGCTTCGAGACCGTTATTGGCAATGGTGATTTCCAGTCCAAGATCTTCAAGAGTACGTCGAATCAGTTTTTGGTTAATAATATTGTCTTCTGCAACGAGTGCGGTTGCCGCAAATCGAGAGTTTTTCTCATCGAATTTTTTACGACGTGTCGCTTTTTGTTTGCGATTACTAAATGCTTCAGCATCATATGCATCAAGTGTAGAACGGATTTTAGAACTGTTAAGCGGTTCGTACAATACTTTGAAAATTTCGATTCCCATAGAATCGATTTTTTTCATGTAGTACGATTTAGTAATAAGTACTAATTGCTCTTGCGCCGATGAATAGGAGAGGATGTCATCGTCACTGGTGTAATCGTTGTCAATAAAGAGGAGGTCATAATTGACCTGACGCTCCAACATTTTAAGTTCATCCAATTCATGGAAAGTGGTATAGCTGACACCGAAGTAGTCCAAATATTCTTTGAGGTAAGTATTTTGGAGTTTTTTCTTGCTGTGGCTCTCCAAGATGACCGCATTGATATTGGAAAATGATCCTTTAAGCGGTTCATTAAGGGTTTCAATCTCTTCAAACTCTAAGGTAAAGAAGAAGGTTGTTCCATTGCCCGGTTCACTTTCAAGATCGAGTTGTGATCCCATAAGTTCAACAAAGCGGCTCGAGATGGTAAGACCAAGACCGGTCCCGCCGTATTTACGGGTAATGGATGTATCTGCTTGAGAAAACGCTTCGAAAATGCGTGAACGTTGTTCACTGGTAACCCCAATCCCGTTATCTTTGACTTCGAAACGGATACGTGCACGGTTAAGGGTTTCACACTCTACGCGGCGGATATCGACACTGATCGCCCCACCGCTATTGGTAAATTTGACGGCATTGCTGAGGAGGTTGATAATAACCTCTTTGATTTTAGTCGGATCCCCTTTGAGCGGACGCTCAAGGCTTGGATCAACATAACAAGCAAGGTCGATATGTTTTTCAGAAGCACGAACACCGTATACTTCAACGGCACTCTCGAACTCGTCCATCGGATTAAAGACGATCTCTTCGATTTCAAGTTTATTACTCTCAATTTTTGAGAGGTCAAGGATGTTATTGATAATTTCGAGAAGATTTTCTGAACTTTTTTCGATGATGTCAATAAATTCGCGCTGTTCATCATGGAGTTCCGTATCTTTGAGAAGTTCGGTAAATCCGACGATACCGTTAAGCGGAGTACGGATTTCATGGGACATATTCGCCAAGAACATTGATTTGGCTTCGGATGCTTCCATCGCATATTGTTTGTCATTGAGCGTTTGTTCAATGATACGTTCCAAAAGGGCGTACGCCTGCGCCGTTCCGGCAGTCGTATCAAGATTAATCGAATGACTGAGTGCTTCTGCCTCATTGTCATGGGTGTCTTCCGCAACCCGTTTCAAAACCGATTCGAGATTTTTGATGTTGGTAGTGATCTCAGCAGAGAAGAGATAGCCTAGAATGGCTACCAATACCCCTAAAATCCAAACACCGATTGCAATAACCAGAATTTGAACCGCTTGCTCTTGAACGACGAGGGCACGTTGGTCCATCGCTTCGATCAAAACTTGTTCAGCTTCATTGATCGCGTCGATTTTTTCTGAAATCATTGCAAACCAGATACCCGATTGTGTTTCATAAACACCGGTAGTAGCCGCTTGCAAAATACCGGTTCGCTCAGTCGTAATATCAAGGTAAAGCTCGGTGTTGTCTTCGTTAAACAGAGATTCTTTCAACGTGGTTTGAATCGCTTTATTGCTGATACCTTCTAGATTAAAAGTATCGGCTTTGGCGATCAGAGAAATCCATTTATTTAGCTCATCTTCGGCAAGCGGCGTTGCACGAGAGAGAACGTAGGTGATATAGTCACGTTCGATACTGCTGTATTCGTTTGCGCGTACCAGCGAGAGATAGCTTGAAGAGAGGGAGTTGACCTCTTCATCAAAATGGAGCGTTGCAAGGTCTGCGAGTTCATTAATTAGCTTCTCTTCCGAGTTGCCGTAAAGATCGGTAAAAATTTTATTAAAATCAGCGGTGCCGCTATCAACAATTGGTCGAGATTGCACAATCTCTTTATGAAGCGTGATGATGAGTTTCGACAGATCATTGGCCTTGGCAGCTTCTTGTGCATTGGTGCGAGCAAGCGTAGCAAGATGTTTTTGGTAATCGATTACTTTTTGATCAACAATGGTACGTTGCGCGTGGAGCGATTTGAGGGTGGCAGCTGAAGCGTTACCCATATACATAACCGTCATACCACGTTCACGCGAGAGGTTGTTGATAAGATCATTGAGTTGTTTATTACCCTCAAGTCTCACTTGGAGCTGTCCGGCCCCTTTATAGCTGACATACGCGTTATAAACATAGTAGCTCGCAAGGGTGAAAAGTATCAGAATTGGCAAGAGACTGATAAGGCGAAGTCGATTTCTAAGTCCTAATTGCATTGGTTCTCCTATAAATTTATAGTTGTTCGATAAAGCTATTGAGTCGTTTGGAAGCTTTATTGGCTTCTTGAGCATCATTGGTTTGAGACAAGATCGCCAACTCATCGGAAATTTCGCTTAAACGTAAATTATCGCTTATCCCCTTGAGTTGAGAAGCAGTTTTTTTCCAAGCATGGGTATCAAATGCCCCAATTGCTGCGGTAATTGCTTTTCCTGATGTAAGGGCATCATGCTTGTACTCATCAATCAGCTCATCAAAGAAATCATGCTCAATGCCCAGCTGCCCTGAAATGAATATTTTATCATAATGCAAAGGGGGAGTCGGATATTCAGCGGCCGTAGTTGTTTCATCCGAATCATCAAGGTTGATGCTTAATGTATCTTCGAAAGGTTCATTGCTAAGGGGTTTAAGGAAATTTTCATCATCGGTAGAATCGGCGATTACTTCCTTGGTCTTTTCGGTGGGAGCAGGGGCATCGTCTTTAAGCATGAAACTATAGATATCATCTTCTTCCATCGCATCGGCAGGAACGGATACCTTCAGGTCTGAGGCGGGTTCTTCTGCTGTTTCCGGTTTAAAGAACGGGATATTTTCTGCCTCTTTAGGCGGCTCTTTCCCCTCGAGTTTTGCAATAATCGTGTAGAAATATTTGAGATTTGCTTCGATTTCGATCGGGTCATTAGCGGTATTGATAATGCTGAGGGTTTCAAAAGCATCTTCAATACGAAGATTGGCTGCAACCCCTTTGAGCTTATGGGAAAGAATCTTGATATTATTGCTATCCCCTTTGTGGACCGCATCAAAAAGTTCGGTTTTAAACTCGTAAGATTGTTGAATAAAATCACCGATAAATTCTTGGATCAAATCGACCGGAAGGCCAAGCTCATGCGCTGCAACATTTGGGTCAAAGCGGTATGATTTATCGACTTTAAGCGTTTCCAAAAACCCTTTTTCTGCAGTGCTGTAATAAACATCACCGAGCATCGGACGCTCTACACGTTCTTCAACGACAGGCGCTGCTGGTGGAAGCTCTTCGTGCAGTTCTTCATCTTTTAGCGGGAGGGAAAGTTTGGCATACAAATCCTCTGCAGGCTCACCAAGCGGTTCTGAATCATCGATGGTTGCAGGAATATCCAAGGTTCCGGGTTCAGTCAGTGTTGTAGGGGTGATATGTCCATAATCGGGGAGAATATTGGTACTTGGAGCAAAAGGTGCGGGCGTTTCGACAGGGGCAGACTTGAATTCCGGCTGAGCTTTAGGGGTGATGGTATGGGGTTTGATCTCATCGCCGCTAATGGACTGAATATGGGTCATATCAATCATATAGCCATTTTGCCCGGGTTCTGCACACAGGAAAAAGTTATGGACACTCAATGTACATGAAAATGTTTTCCCATGTGCGTGAACGATAGCTGATCTGGCATCCGAATCGGCATGGAGAAGAAAGTCGATCCAGCCAAAGCTTTTGAAGTTGTGGATATACCCCGGCTCTTTTGCAAAAAGATCGGCGACATCTTCACATACTTCTAACAGATCGTCGAGGGTTGCATAATTTAAAAGCTTGAGCCCATCTTCATCGATTCCTATAAATTCGTGTTTATGATTATAAAATAGCACTCATTTCCCCTTATTGTTCTTGTTCGATCATTTTTCGGTACAACGCAGCCGTCTCTTCAATATTTTTTCGAGATGCCGGTTTTCGGGCTGCCATATACCCTTTGAGCTTCCCGTTCTCATCATAGGTTGGGGTTACTTCCGTATCAACCCAATAATAGCGGCCGTCTTTGCGGAGGTTCTTGACCAATCCGTGCCAAAGTGTCCCGGACTGAACTGTTTTCCACATAAGTGCAAACGCCGCTTTGGGCATATCCGGATGACGGATGATGTTATGCGGTTGACCAATGAGCTCATCGACGCTGTAGCCGGAGATTTCACAAAATTTTCGGTTTGCAAAAGTGATCACACCATGCAAGTCTGTTTCGCTAACAATAGCGCGCCCGTCAAAAAGATACTCTTCATCGATTGGAATAGGTTTTCCCATCATTTGACCCCTTAGCTAAAAAACTGCTGAAAACACAATCCTTGGAATATGGCATAAACTCCATAAAAGATTACTTAGAGATCTTCTCTGTGTAACAATTTTGGATATTTTTTGCATCTTTTTCCCCGATTAGGTCACAAAGTGTCTCAAAATCGCTTTTTGCGATGGCTTCATACGTTCCAAAATACTCGATTAATTTATGAATTTTTGGTTGTGATATTCCATGAACCAGTAGTAATTTAGAGTGCTGGTCACGTTTTAGTTTAACTTTTTTATGAAAGGTAATGGCACTACGGTGAGCTTCATCTCGAAGCATTTGGATAAACTGAAGCCGTTTATCAGAACTCTCCAGCCGTAAGATTTGATGCTCCGTGTGAAGGATATCATGAGCGGCCCCTTTGGAGCGATGGGCTTTTGCGTCAATTTTCTCTTTGCTGATAGCGATGACATCGAGATGAATACCATGAGAATTCAGTAGATCAACCGCTAAAGTCCGTAGAGTAGAACCGCCATCCAAAACCCATAAATCCGGTGGAGGATTGGATTCGAACCCTTCGATTCGGCGACGGAGCATTTCGGACATTTGTCCGTATTCATCGCGGCTTTGTAAGTGATAGGTACGATACCCTTTTTTATCAAAATGGCCGTTATCGTAAACGACCATTGCTCCTACTATGGCATCGCCTCCATGGTGAGAGTTATCAAATATTTCGATCCGATTGGGGAGGGTGTCGAGTCCAAAGAGTTCTTGAATCTGAGATAAGAGTACCTCATTGGTAGGTTGCGGTGTCCGCAGAAGCTCATGGGCATTAGTAATGGCGAGATCGATCAGCTCTTTTTTCCCGCCTCGCTGAGGCGTTTCTAAGTGAGCTTTTTTACCGAAAAGTTCACTTAGATGTTCATGAACCCAGTCTCTCGATTCAAACGGGTGGGCTGTCAGGATAGGGGCAATGATAGGGGGCTTTTCACTGCCATAGAACCCCACCAGTGTCCGCTCGTACGCCTCATCCAGCGAGAAATAGGGGGTAACCGGGATGAAATCGTGAGTGCTGGAAGCCACTTTCCCCTCGCGGATGAAAAGACGGAGAATACAGCCGCGTGTTTCGTTCACGGCTATGGCGAATACGTCGTAGTTTTCGGTCGAGGCCAGATCTATTTGGGAGGTGATTTCGCTTTTGGAAATCCGCTCAATCCGGTCTCTTAGTATCAGGGCTTCTTCAAAGCGGAGCGATTCGGAATAAAACTCCATTTTCGCTTCGAGTTGCTTGATGAGACGCCGTTTGTTTTGAATCCATTCGATCCCCTGCTGTACCATCGGAAGATAGCTCTCACGCGGTACTGGAAATTCGCAGGGAGCGAGGCATTGCTCCATCTGGTAAAAGAGGCACCCTTTTTTTCCTCTCAAACAGCTTTTTTTCTGTACCAGTTTAAGCAACTCGTACAAAGAGTCGAGAATATCGCGTGCCCCGATGGAAAAAGGGCCGAAGTAGCGGACCCCTTTGCCCTTGATAATTTTGCGGGTAAGCTCGAATCTTGGGTAGGGTTCTTCCATATCGACATACAAATAGGGATAGGTTTTGTCATCACGCAAGAGGATATTGTATTTGGGTTTGAGCTGTTTAATAAGCGAGTTTTCCAAAATCAGAGCGTCGTGTTCGTTTTCAACGATAATATAGTGAAGCCCCACGGTTTCAGAGAGCATTTTTTGGATACGCAAGGAGAGCGATGTTTTGGGTGAAAGTTCAGGGGTAAGATTAAAATAGCTTTTGACCCGTTTGGAGAGGTTTTTGGCTTTTCCGATGTAGAGGATTCGACCTTTTTCATCAAGATACTGATAAATCCCTGCAACCTGAGGCAAAGAGCGAATCTGATTGACCATCGCTGAACTCTTTAATCAATAATTTATTGAAGCTATTATACCATCCGTCATTAAAGAACTGACAATGGGCTTTGCTCATTTTAATGTGTAACATTTAGTTAAAAAAAGAGGGAACGATGTCAAAAATATTTGCAGTGGGCGTCATTGTCGCCATCATACTATTTTTGAGCGGATGCGGCTATAAAGCTCCCCCGTATTACGAAAAACCGGCTCCGGCAAAGGAATCGTCCGTTGCGTTATGATGTAGTCATTATCGGTTCCGGAATTGCAGGTTTATACGCGGCGATAGGTCTGCCAAAAACGCTGAATGTTTTGGTGATCAACAAATCGTATCCGTGGGAATGCAACACCTATTATGCCCAAGGGGGAGTTACCACGGCGTACGATAATGCTGATATTGCACTGCATATCCAAGATACGCTGGACGCGGGTGCGGGGATGTGTGATGCAGAGGCAGTTCGAATACTGAGTGAAAATTCTCAGAGCGTTATTCATGATCTCATTGATCGGGGTTTCTCGTTTGACAAAGACGAAGAAGGAAATCTCCTGTACACCAAAGAAGCGGCCCATTCGCGCAGTCGGATTCTCCATGCCGGAGGGGATGCGACGGGGAGATATTTACACTTTTTCTTGTTGAATCAAAACCCCCATCCGATGCTTAGCGAGGCTACCGTAATCGATTTGTTGATTGAGAACGCCCAATGCTGCGGAGTGGAAGTTCTGATTGAGGGGAAGCGAAAAATTATTTTGGCCGATAATGTTATTATCGCCAGCGGCGGGGTAGGATCGCTGTACGAATACCATACGAATGCTTCGAGCATCAGTGGGGACATTCACGGAATTTGTATCGAAAAGAAGATTGAACTCGAATCGATGGAGATGATGCAGTTTCATCCGACGGTTTTTGTGGCGAATGATTGGGCACGTAAACAGCTCCTCTCCGAAGCACTCCGAGGGGAAGGTGCTCATGTCGTAGATGACAACGGATACCGCTTTTTGTTCGAGTACGACCCGCGCGGGGAACTGGCTCCTCGCGATATTGTCAGCCGCGCTATTTTCGATTACAAAAAGCGGAGCGGGAAACAGGTTTATCTCTCGTGCGAAGATTTTGAAAGCGAATATTTTAAAGAGCGGTTTCCCAATATTTACAAATCACTGAACGATATGGGATTTCATTTGCCTAAAGAGCGTGTTCCTATCTCTCCGGCATTTCATTACGCGATCGGGGGAATAAAAACCGATTTAGAGGGGAATGTGCCGGGGATCAAAGGGCTTTATGCTGTGGGTGAAGCCGCTTCGACCGGAGTCCACGGTGCAAACCGTTTGGCGAGCAATTCGCTTTTAGAAGGGCTGGTATACGCTCAAAAAGTCGCCCTTTCAATCCTTTCCCATTCATTTTCACATTGCACTAAAACGTTTGACATTGGAGACGAACCGCTGGAAATGTCGGGGGATAAAGAGAAAAAAGATCAGCTTCGACATATTATGTGGGAGAAGGCTTCGATCGTTCGGACACCGCAAGGGCTTCAAGAAGCACAAGAGAAGATTGAAGCGCTGTTGCGTGAGCCAATCGGGAAGCTGTTGAAACTTCGTCTTTTGACGGCTAGAGCTATCGTGGAGAGTGCTCAGAAGAGAACGGAATCGATCGGAGTTCACTATATTATAAAATAAAACGTTAGTTATAATTCACCATATAAATATAAGGAGTTTTAATGTTTTTCGAAAGTATAAAAATCATGTTTTTGGGGATGGGGACGGTTTACCTCTTCCTTATTATTATGATTTACATGACTAAACTGATGTCAAAACTGCTTCTTCGTTATTTCCCGGAAGCACCGAAAGTACATTCACACACATCTGCACCAAAAGCTCCGGTCCAAAAAAATAATGAGAATGCAAAAATTGCTGCTATTTTAGGTGCATTACAGCATCATCATCAATTAGAACGAGAGGGGAAAATTTAATGAAAAAATTATTCTTTTCTCTTGCAATGATATTAAGTCTCTCTTTGTCGAGCATGGCCTCAGAGCCTACGGCAACTGATACTACGGTGGAAACTGCAACAACGGTCGCATCTGAAACTGAGGCACCTAAAAAATCAACTTATCGTGAAGAGAACTATCAACCGATGAGTTTCAATGAAATGATGATTAACTTCTATCACACGACAGGAATCAGTGCTCTTGTAGAGCCTCAAAAAGGGGTTTTGACTTCTCATGGCGAACCGATGTCGGATTTCCACCAAACGTGGGGACGGCTGATTATGTTTTTGGTCACTTTCGTCCTCTTTTATCTGGCGATTGCCAAAGGGTTTGAACCGTTATTGCTTCTACCTATCGCATTCGGCGGGTTACTTGCCAACGTCCCAATCGCAAACATGGCGGGGCCGGATGGCTTGCTCGGTATCATCTATCATATGGGGATTGCCAACGGTCTTTTTCCTCTCCTGATTTTTATGGGGGTAGGGGCAATGACCGATTTCGGACCGCTCCTCGCCAACCCGAGACTTGCTCTTTTGGGCGGTGCGGCACAGTTCGGTATTTTTGGAACCCTCGTCGGTGCGTATGCCCTCAGCCAATATACAACAATTTTTGATTTTACGTTGCAACAATCTGCCGCTATCAGTATCATCGGCGGAGCGGACGGCCCGACGTCGATCTTTATCGCTTCGACGTTAGCTCCGGAGCTTTTAGGTGCGATTGCCGTTGCATCATATTCGTACATGGCATTGGTTCCGATTATTCAACCTCCTATTATGAGAGCATTGACGACTCCTGAAGAGCGAAAAATCCGTATGCGTACACTGCGTCACGTTACGAAACTCGAAAAGCTCCTTTTCCCGATTCTTGTACTGATGCTGATTATTTTTATTCTTCCCGATGCGGCTCCGTTGGTCGGTGCGTTTGCACTTGGTAACTTCTTTAAAGAGACGGGCGTTGTCAATCGTTTGAGTGATACGATGCAGCATGCATTGATCAACATTGTCACCATTTTCTTAGGTCTTGCCGTAGGATCGAAACTGGCGGCAGAGCAGTTTTTGGTTGTCGATACGTTGGCTATTTTGGGTCTTGGTCTTTTGGCATTTTCCGTCGGAACGGCTGCTGGAGTTTTGATGGCGAAACTCATGAACGTATTCAGCGAAGAGAAAATTAATCCATTAATCGGTTCTGCGGGGGTTTCAGCGGTTCCGATGGCGGCTCGTGTCTCTCAAAAAGAAGGGATGAAAGACGACCCTAGCAATATGTTGCTGATGCACGCAATGGGACCGAATGTTGCCGGTGTTATCGGTTCTGCGGTTGCTGCGGGTGTTATGATCGCACTGTTTAAATAGTTGATGTCCCTTATAACCTTCTAAAGCTACCCGTATCTTTCGGATACGGGAGAAAGCTGACGTTTAACACTCTTCTTGAAAGATTTTGTAAAGTCATGTCAAAGTACTCTTTCGGCATAATTACGCATTGCTGTCTATAATCTTCATCTACCCCTCATATTCATGAATCTCTAATTCTTTGTTTGGGTCTCTTCATCACATTACGTGATTATGCGAAGAAAGATAAACACAGTTAACCCTATTATTACAGGAGCTTCAATGTTATTGATGTCCCCAAGACAAGAGTGGTTCGGTAATATCCGAGGCGATATCCTCGCCGGTATTGTTGTCGCTCTTGCCCTCATTCCCGAAGCCATAGCCTTTTCGATTATAGCCGGAGTTGATCCAAAAGTGGGACTTTATGCCTCATTTTGTATCGCAGCGGTGATCGCGTTCGTCGGTGGTCGCTCCGGGATGATTTCGGCGGCTACAGGGGCAATGGCACTGCTCATGGTAACACTCGTTAAAGAGCACGGCTTGCAGTACCTGATGGCGGCGACCCTTTTGACGGGTGTATTACAAATCCTTGCAGGGTATTTGAAACTCGGGGTCCTTATGAGCTTCGTTTCTCGAACCGTCGTGATCGGATTTGTAAACGCATTGGCCATTTTGATTTTTATGGCTCAACTGCCGGAGCTTACGAATGTGACGTGGCACGTTTACGCCCTTACAGCAGCG
>Ga0209343_10003277_pt1 | contig 20499 bp, 17 predicted proteins | sample RifCSPlowO2_02_FD_184026 | JGI IMG/M metagenome (GOLD analysis project Ga0209343, IMG submission 184026) | Groundwater microbial communities from Rifle, Colorado - Rifle CSP2_plank lowO2_0.2 (SPAdes) (version 2) | ecosystem: Environmental > Aquatic > Deep subsurface > Groundwater | place... | reverse complement strand
GCAGGCCAGGGTAGCCAGGATCAGTGCGGCGATATGCCGGGGGAAGGGTGTGGCGGCTGGCATGGCGGGGGTTATGTCCTTACAAAGCAAGGAGCCGCCAGGTCGGCGGCTCCAGGTGATCGTGACGCATTGATGAGGCCTAGCAGGCCGTTGAAAAACGTAGGCGAGGCAGCCAGCGCAAGGCAAAAACAGGCGAAAAAGCGGAGTTTACGAGTTGTAAATGAGCATTTTGAGACGCCGCGTCCCGGCCTGTTTTTAACGCAGCGATGGCAACGCAGGTAGCTTTTCAACAGCCTGCTACAGAACTACGCTCGGCAGCCACAGCGAGATAGCCGGAATATAGGTCACCGCCAGCAGCACCATAAACAGCGCCGCATAGAACGGCAGCAGCGCCTTGATGGTGTTTTCGATAGTCACCTTGCCGATGGCCGCGCCGACAAACAGCACCGCTCCCACCGGTGGGGTGATCAGGCCGATGCCCAGGTTGACCAGCATGATCATGCCGAAGTGCACCGGGTCGACGCCAATATCCACCACTACCGGCAGCAGGATCGGCGTGAGGATCAGGATCAGCGGGGCCATGTCCATCAGCGTGCCGAGTACCAGCAGCATAAAGTTGATGCACATCAGGATCACGTAGCGGTTATCCGACAGGGTCAGAAACAGCGCGGTGATCTTCGACGGAATCTGCATCAGGGTCATGATGTAGCCGAAGCTGGCGGCGAAGGCGATCAGGATCATCACGATCGACAGCGTACGCACGGTGCGGTGCAACAGCTTGGGCAGCTCGTGCCACTTGTAGTCGCGGTAGATAAACATGGTCACGAAGAACGCCCAGACCACGGCGATGGAGGCTGACTCGGTGGCGGTGAAGATGCCCGAGAGGATGCCGCCTAGGATGATCACCATGGTGAACAGGCCCCACAACGCATCCACGCATATTTTCAGCGCCTGCTTGAGTGGGATGACCTCGCCCTTGGGGTAGTTGCGTTTGCGCGCAAAGTACAGGCACAGGCTCATCATCACCGCGCTGAGCAGCAGCCCCGGGCCGATACCGGCGATAAACAGCGAGGCGATCGACACCGTGCCGCCAGCGGCCAGCGAATACAGCACCGAGTTGTGGCTGGGCGGGGTCAGCAGCGCTTGTACCGAGCCGCTGACGGTGACGGCGGTGGAGTATTCACGCGGGTAGCCCTTCTTTTCCATTTCCGGAATCAGCACCGAGCCGACCGAGGCGGTATCGGCCAGGGACGAGCCGGAGATCGCGCCGAAGAAGGTCGAGGCCAGAATGTTGACCAGCGACAGACCACCGCGGACGAAACCCACCAGCACGTTGGCGAAGTTCACCAGACGCCGCGACATGCCGCCTTCGGCCATGATCGCGCCAGCCAGGACGAAGAACGGGATGGCCAGCAGGGAGAATTTGCTCACGCCGCCGCTGATCTGAATCATGATCGCGTGGAGGGGAATATCGATGTACCAGGCACCGAGCAAGGCCGATATGCCCAGGGAGTAGGCCACGGGTACGCGCAGCAGAATCAGCACGAGAAAGCTGCCAAGCAGGATTAGCGCATCCATTTACAAGGCCTCCTTGCTGTCTTCAACCAACTCGAAGTTGACCACGCGGCGGTGGCTCTGGTCGCCGAGGAACAGGCGCTCAAGAACGAAGATCAGGGTGATAAAACCGCCAATCGGAATGGGTGAGTAGCTGATACCTACCCGCAGTGTCGGTAGCGTACTCATGAACTGGTTCCAGGTGGCTGCGCACAGCTTGATGCCCCAGATGGTCATAAACAGGGCGATGGCCGCCATCAGCAGCTGCACCAGCAGGTTGATGCAGGGTTGCCATGCGGGCGAGAGGCGGTCGGTAAAGGTGGTCACGGCCATGTGTGCGCCGGCCCTATAGCTGGCGGCGGCACCGATAAAGGTGAACAGCACCATCAGCATGATCGCAATGGGCTCCGGCCAGCCGGCACCACTGCCCAGCACGTAACGGGCGAAAATGCCCCACGGAATGATCAGCGCCATCACGACGATGGCGCTGCCAGCGACCCAGATGCAAGCCTGGTAAATCACGTCGTTGATGCGTAACAGCAAGTTTTTCATGAGACTTCACCACGCGCGTGGCGACGGCCTGAGCCGCCGCCACGGGGTTGTTCAGAGAGAGCGAGTTACTGGACCGCTTCGATACGCTTGATCAGCTCAGCGTAGGGCGCGCCGTATTTCGCGCGAATCGGCGCGGTGGCGTCGAAGAAGGGCTTCTTGTCGACTTCGATAAATTCGACGCCGGCTTCTTTCAGCTTGGCTTCGCTGCTGGCGGACTTCTCATCCCACAGCTTGCGCTCTTCGAACTGCGCTTCCTTGGCGTACTTCTTGACGATCTCCTGCTGCTCGGGGGTGAGCTTGTTCCAGCTGGCCTTGGACATCACCAGTGGCTCCGGCAGGATCAGGTGGCCGGTCAGGCTGTAGTACTTGGCCGTGCGGTAGTGGTTGTGCTCAAGCATGGTCGGCGGGTTGTTTTCCGCGCCGTCGACAACGCCGGTCTGCAAGGCGCTGAAGATTTCGCCGGTGTCCATGGCCACGCCATTGGCACCCATGGCGTTGAAGGTTTCGATAAACAGCGGGTTGCCCATCACGCGGATCTTCATGCCCTTGAGGTCTTCAAGGTTGCGTACCGGCGTCTTCGAATAGATGTTGCGGGTGCCGCCATCCATCCACGCCAGGCCGACCATGTTGAATTCGGAGTTGGTGATCTTGTCGAGGATTTCCTGGCCGATTTCACCGTCGATGATCGCGCGCATGTGCGCCGTGTCGCGGAAGATAAATGGCATGTTGAACACGTTGACGTCCGGTACCACCGGGCCAACGGTACCCAGGCTGACGCGGGTCATCTGCACGGCACCGATCTGCACCTGTTCGACCACTTCCTTTTCCGAACCGAGCACGCCGCCGGCGAACATCTTGAAGCTCAGCTCACCATGGGTGGCCGCTTCGATCTTCTTGCCCATGGCTTCCTGGGCGACAACGGTCGGGTAGCCGGCCGGATGAATCTCGGCCATCTTCATGGTGGTGGCTTGCGCCAGGCCTGACAGGCAGAAGGCAAAGGGCAGGGCGGCGACAAGCAACTTGCGTTTGAAGGTCATGGTGAAGCTCCAGTCTTGTTGTTGTTGGGAGTGCAGCGTTGCGAAAACCGAGCGCGCGACCAATCGCGAGTCGCCGCTCAGTTGTTGAAGCAGGTTTCCTCCAGGCCCTTGGCACCGGGTTGCAGGGCGAACACAGCGCCAGCCAGTGGCTGGTCGCTGAGGTCGCCGGCCGGGCGGATCGAGGTGACAAACAGGGTGTCCAGATTGCGCCCGCCAAAGGCGCACATGGTTGGCTTCTTCACCGGCACGGCGAGGGAGCGATCCAGGCGGCCGTCGGGGCTGAAACGGTGGATCAGCCCGGCGTCGTTGGCACAGATCCAGTAGCCGCCGTCGCTGTCCACCGCCGCGCCATCGGGGCGGCCGGGGTGCTGGCGCATGTCGACGAACAAGCGGCGGTTATGCGGCGTGCCGCTGTCGATGTCGTAATCGAAGGCCCAGATGGCCTGTACCGACGGGTGCGAGTCGGACAGGTACATGGTCCGCCCATCCGGGCTGAAGGCCAGGCCGTTGGGCACAATAAGGTCGCTTATTTGTGCGGCAAGCGGCTCGCTTTGCCCGCCGTTGTAGCGGTACAGGGCCCCGACCGGCGCGGCGGCGCTCATATCGAGCAGCATGCTGCCGGCCCAGAAGCGGCCCTGGCGGTCGCAGCGGCCATCGTTGAAGCGCATAGCCGGGCGGGCGTGCGCCACGCTGCTCAGTGGGCTGCTGTGCAGGCTACCGTCCGCGCCGGGCTGCAGGTGAAACAGGCCGCTTTGCATGCCCGCGATCCAGCCGCCGTCACGGCAGCGGGCAATACAGGCGAGCATTTCCGAAGCCGTCCATTGCTGGGTGCGATTATCCGCGGGGCTCCAGCGGTACAACTGGCCGGCCGGGATATCGACCCAGTACAGGGCCTGTTCCTCGGTACTCCACACCGGGCTTTCACCGGTGGCATTGCGTGCGTCGACAATCAGTTCGGCTTGCATGGCAGCTGGTTTCCCTTGGTGGTTCTGCAGCGCAGGGGTGTTTCAGGCGTCGCCGAATGGGCCGGCGGCAACGAAGGCACCGCCCTGGTAGACCATCGCCGGATCATCGGCGGCGGGCATGGGCTGGGCTTCGATCTGGGCGCGGAACTGCTCCGAACTGTCCTTGGGCTGGTAGCCCAGGTGCGTGGCCAGGTGGTTGTCCCACCAGACGTTGTGGTTATCCGACATGCCATAGACCACGGTGTGGCCGACGTCGGGGGTGTACAGGGCACGTTCGAGCAGCTGGGTCAGGTCGCTGTAGCTCAGCCAGGTGCTCATCATTCGGCGGTTGTGCGGCTCGGGGAAGGAGGAGCCGATGCGGATGCTCACGGTCTCGATGCCGTAGCGGTCGAAGTAGAAGCTGGCCATGTCTTCGCCGTAGGACTTGGACAGGCCGTAGTAGCTGTCCGGCCGGCGCGGCGCGTTGGCGTCGATAAATTCGTTCTGCTTGTAGAAGCCGATCACGTGGTTGGAGCTGGCGAAGATCACTCGCTTGACGCCATGCCGGCGCGCCGCTTCATAGATGTGGAACACGCCGCAGATATTGGCCCCGAGGATTTCCTCGAACGAGCGCTCGACCGACACCCCGCCGAAGTGCAGGATCGCGTCCACGCCCTCGACCAGCTGATGCACCGCGGCCTTGTCGGCCAGGTCGCAGACCCGGACTTCTTCATAGGTGCCAGCGGCGGGAGCCATCTCGGCGATATCGGAGACCCGCAGGATGGCGGCGTAAGGCCGCAGGCTTTCCCGCAGTACCTTACCCAGACCGCCAGCGGCACCGGTGAGCAGCAGACGATTGAAGGGAGCTGGAGCGTTGGCTGTTGGGGTCATGGCAGGGCTCTGCTTTGTTGTTATTGGGTGTGTCATCTGTTGTCGTATGACTTGCACCGATTATCATCAGGCCAGTGGGCAGATGTCAACGCGCAAGAGGAACCACATGCGGTTATTCGTCTGCTCGATACCGCGATTTGTCAGGCGCTAAACCCCTTGCGTTGTGTGGTTTTGTTCGGGTTAAAGGCCTCTATAACGCCATCTTCAGGGCGGTTTGGCAAGCGCCTGAGCGGCTCTCGCCAGGCTCCGGTCGACTGTTCGGCAAATGTGCGTTCCGGCACTATCGACTAAAGTTGTATGACAACGTATCTCGTATGATTCGAGTGGAGGCGCTGGCTAAAGTGCGTGGGCTTTCGAGGGCCATGGCATGAGCAGAAAATCACCCGACTTGCGCGCCGCTGCCGCGCCGACCCTGATCGACGTGGCCAGGGTGGTGAGCGTTTCCCCATCACCCTGTCCCGCATTCTGGGCCGTCCCCGCCCCGCGACAGGAGGTGGTCTTGCTCGCGGCCGCGCCGGAGCATCGAACAAGCGGTTGCCGAACCGCCTGGCTGCGCCAGTTGCGATGCGTTATTTTCCAGATTGTTTAGCGGCTAGAAAGCGTTGCTCAGCACTCGCCAGCACAAGGTGTCATTTTGATGAGATCGTCATTCGAAAGTGTCCTGAAGGACAAGAACCGGCTGCATCTCGAGCGAGTACGGCGTGACGAGCCGGTGGTGGCCAAGCGCCGGGTTGCCTTCGTATTGTTGGATCACTTCTCGATGATGGCCTTTACCGGTGCCGTGGATGCGTTGGTCACGGCCAACCTGATGAGCGCGTTGCCGTTGTACGAGGTGCTGGTGGTCGGTGTCGAGGATGTGGTGGTCAGTGACCTGGGTATCGTCATCTCGGCGGACTGTCGTCTAGCCGAGTTGCAGGAGCGCCAGCAACAGCTGATCGTGGTCTGTGGTGGCTTGCGGGTGCCGTTGCAGCCGCACCCGCTGCTCAGGGCCAAGCTGCGCTCGGCCGACCATGCCGGGACCATGCTCGGCGGGCTGTGGAACGGTGCCTATTTTCTGGCTGAAGCCGGGCTGCTGGATGGCTACGACTGTGCATTTCACCCCGATGGCCGGTCAATGATGACTGAGCTGTTTCCCCGGGTGCGACTCTCCAGACATTCCTTTGTGTTGGATCGCGAGCGAATAGCCTGCGCCGGTGCCAGCAGTTCCCTGGACATGATGCTTGCGGTGGTCAAGCGCGACTGTGGTGACAGTCTGGTTCAAGCCGTGGAGGAAGTGCTTAGCTGCGACAAGCTGCAGGAGGTGATGGACGTGTCGGTGGTGGCGGTAGATCGCGACCCGACCTTGCCGCAGCCGCTGAAGCTGGCCCTGGAGCTGATGCACAACAATATCGACGAGCCGCTGAAGATGGACGAGATCGCCGCCTGCGCAGAAATTTCCGTGCGTCAGCTCGAGCGCCAATTCTGCCGTCACGTCAACGCCACGCCTTCGCGCTACTACCTGGAGTTGCGCCTGACCCGCGCGCGTCAGTTATTGCAGCAGACCAATAAATCCCTTGCCGATATTGCCGTTGCCTGTGGCTTCGTCAGCATCTCGCATTTCCGCCGCTGCTTCCGTGAGTTCTTCGATATCGCGCCGGGCTGTTTCCGGGCTGGCGTGCGCAAGGGCTAAACCGCCGACATTGAAACGCCATGGCTTTCTGGGGGGCGAGTCGCCATCGGCTGCGCCATTGCCGAAGCGCTGCTGGCACGCGCGCCGTTGCGCTTGGATGTGGGGTTTGAGTTGATCGAGCGGGGAGTGTCTGATTGCAGGTGATGGGGCGAGAAGGGCAACTGACCCGCGATTCGGGCCGGAGGGAAATCGTGCCCATCGCTATTCCGTGAGGGCTGTTGAGGTAATCGGGAACAGACCACGATCACCCTCGGGCGTACCCATCAACAGCAGTCAGCGTCCTATCGCCCCGCATACCCCTCAGCCAATGCACAGAAAAACTCCACGTATTGCATATGCCCGCCGCAAAAAACCACATCCAGCCTGAGCGGGTCTGCGCTGTCGCTGATGCCGGCGAAGGCTGGCCAGGGTGGCAGGTTGGGGTCGGTTGCGCTGCGTTGCAGGTGCGCGATATCGATGCCGGGGCGGGCGACTTCGCCGTTGCTGCTGTCGATATAGGCCAGGGTGTTATTGCTGTCGAAGGCTTCGCCGAGTCGCTGCACCAGGCTGAGAAAGCCGCGGTCGCTGCCGCCGCGCAGTTGTTGCGGCCTGCCGTCGAGGGTGCGGGTGTTGGAGGTGACGGTGTCGCCGACGCCGAGGATGCGCGGCATCAGCGCCGGGTCGAAATGCTCGCGGGCCAGTTGCAGTAGCGCGTCCTGGTCGCGCGGGGCCTGGCGGGCGTTGAAGTGTTCGCCCAGCGGGTAGTGCCCGGTGCGTTGCTGGTAATAGTGGTTGAGGATCAGCAGCACGCCGACTTCCTTGATCGCGCCCTTGAGCATGAACTGGAAATCGGTGCTGCCGGCATCGCCACCGTCGCTGTATTTGAGCCGTTCGTAGCCCTGGGTGTCTTGCCCGAGATTCGGTGCGTAGTGGACGAAGAAGGCGTCTCCCAGGCCGGCCTGGCTGGCTTGCTGTTGCAAGGCGCTCATAAAGTCGGCGACCGCCTGCTGCAATTGCCGGTACAGCATCGGTTGGGCGCTGAAGTGTTGGTAGAGGCTGTTGAGGTTGAGGGTCGGCGAGGCGAGGTTATCCAGCACGCTGGCACTCACCAGGGCGGTGATCTCGGTGGCGGCGAGGGCGTAGGGCGGGGCGGCCAGCAGTTCGGTGAGAAAGCGCGTGGCCTTGTCCGGCACGCCTTGCAGGAAGGCCAGCTCCGCCTCGCTGACGCCTGGGTGGCTGACTCTGGCGAAGCGGTCCTGCAACTGCACGCCACCGGCGGCCAGCCCCGGCAGGTAGAGGCCCTGTTCGCGGGCATGGTTGGGGTCGTCGAAGGCCTTGTCGACTATGCCGTTCACCCCGCGGCTGCCGATATGTTCGCCGTTGGTCAGTACCTGGAAACACCCGGCCAGACGCGCCGCGGCCTGCACGTAGCGGCGTTCGAGGGTGCGGGTCAGCGGGTCGCGCACCAGACCCATACAGACGCCGTCCAGGTCCTGGATGATCAGCAGTTTGTCGGTCGCGAGAAGGGAATCGAGCAGGCGCGGGTGGTCGAGGGAGAAGCGTTGGATGTGGGTAGTCATGGGGGCATCTTACGCCCAGTGCCAGGTTCGACCAATGTTGAGGCCGGGATGTTGATGGCTGAGCAACAAAGGGGACGCCCATTAGCCGGTCTGTTGCGGGCCGGCAGCTGTCGGTCATGAAGGGCAGAAGTCGGCCAGGAGTGGTCATTCCCGAATAAAAATAAACCTATCCCCTTTTCACCGTTGCGCTTGACCCTATTCCCTCCTTCCGGCCACATGCGCGTACTGATCAAAAATGAACAAGGAAGAACCCCACATGCCCCGCCTGGTTTGGCTGCGCGACCACATGCAACACAGCGACACCCTGGCGCAGTGGCTGCATCAGCAGTTCGCATACGAGTTTATCGAGCAGCCATTGGCCGACTGGCAGCGCGAGTTCGCCGAAGGCCAGGACAATGGCGACTGGCAATGCCTGATCGCCCTGGAGAATGACCAGCTACTTGGCGGTGCTGCACTCGCCGCCAACGACTTGCCCGAACGCCCGGAGCTGAGCCCTTGGCTCGCCTGCGTCTTTATCGCCCCGCAGGCCCGCAAACGAGGCCTGGCGGAACAGCTGATAGAAGGCATTTGCGCCGCCGCAAAGGCCAACGGCACCACACGGCTGTACCTGCACACCCATGATCGCAGCGACTACTACGCCAAGCGTGGATGGCAGGTGCAGGAGTGTTTTCAGGCCTGGGGCAAGGAACAGTGGTTGATGCTGCGGGATCTTTAAGCTCGCCTAGGTTTGAAGCCAAAGGCGGAGAGCAAACCTCTGGGAACGCGGGTGCTCGCAACAGGGATGAGCCGGCCAGAAGCTGCTGGTGCAGCAGCATCAATACCGTGGTCTGTCCCCGATTGTTCCCCGATTGTTCAGGGGCGGAGCCAACTAGGACGGCGTGGTCTATTTTAATCACGCCGACCCTTCTAGTTCTGCACCTCAGTCTTAGGTCTGGAGCTGGACGAGGAATAGGCCCCCTCAATTAAGGAGTCACTTATGCTGAGCCGCAAAGGATTTATGCTCGTCGCAGTCGCCTGGCTGTCGGCCTGTCACGCTCAAGCCGCGGATGTCGCGGTCAAGCTGGGCAGCACGGAGCGCGTCACCCGTTTGTTTGCGTACCCCAACAACTGCAATGTGATCTGTTATCGCGATTGGACACTGGAGCAAACCGCCGAGCACTACCTGGGCCAGAGCTTGCAGCGAGATGGTTACGGCACCGCCCAGGTCACCGTGCACCGCGAGCAGCAAGACCTCTACGCTAAGTTCACCGACGTGCCTGAAGGTTACGGCAAACCACTTGAGCAACTGCTGAAGACCGGCGAGCTGGCCTACGCGGGTGCCAAACTGCTCAATAAGGATGGCAAGTGGCAATACAACTGGTCGTTGTTCCTGCCGCTTGGCATGGCACTCGATAACCGCAAGAGCGTTGAGTTGCTGCACTTTCCGCCGGATTACTCCCTGACCCAGGCGCAGGACTATCTAGAGTCGAGCACCACGAACCGCTGGGCTGACCTGCTCACTCAGAACGGCATCAGTGCGGCGCAGACACCTGCCTTCCAGACCATCATCGACATTGCCCCCATTGCCGCGCCCGCCAACGCCGGTAGCGCGCTTGAGGGGGTTTACAGCTATTTCAACGCCTACCAGACGCAGATGGTCATGCAGTTGACCGCCGGCGAGGGCGGCCAAACGCTGCCAATGGTGGCCTTTGGCAGCCCGGTGCGCAGCTGGGTTAGCCAGCAGTATGGGGTTTCTGTCGATGTACTCGGCCTTGCGCAGATCAGCCCGGCTGCTGGGCAGCAAGTTGCTGTGCTCGGAGCCAACCACCCCAGCTACATTTGGTATGCCGCGGACCCGGAAAACTATGACGGCGATCAGCAGAAAGCTGATGCGGCGGGCCTAAAAGTCATGGGGCAGGATCTCAGCGCCGCCTGCTGGCAGGCCCGTATGGGCGGACAACCCAATCAGGACGCGAGCCCGGTGCTGAGCGCCTGCAGCGAGAAATGGCAGGTCACTGAAAAGCTACAAACCTGCGAGCTGTTCTACACCTCGGTGCGCAACCTGGCTCCCGAAGCGGCGCAGGCCAAGTGCACCTCCAGCTAAAGGGGGCGGAGTCTGAGGTTTCCCCTCAAGTCCTCTCGAGGTACTGGGCCTGCTGATGCACCTCTCGGTGCAGGCAGGCTCTATCTTGATGAGGCAGGTGGGCCCTTCTTCTTGCCCATAGCGGGGAGTAATCGGGGACAGACCACGAATATATGCCCGTTTTCACAAGAGGTTTACGGGTCGCAAGCAACCCCTCACCAAGGTCCGCCATGCGCGTACCCCGGAGCCAGGCATCGGCCGAACCGCGAGCGCAGCCCGCAAGCATTTGCCATCCCCCACGCTGCCCGGCAGAATCGCCCGCCGATCCAGCCGTCCGTGCCGGACGTTGCTGGTTAAAGGGGTTGAAGTTGAACGAACGGGCATTGTCCATGCGCCTGGAGCGCGTAGCGGCGCATATACCGGTGGGGGCGCGGCTGGCCGATATCGGCTCGGATCATTGCTACCTGCCCGTGGCGTTGCTGCGGCGTGGCGTGATCACGGCGGCGGTGGCCGGCGAGGTGGCGTTGACGCCGTTTCACGCGGCTGAACGTACCGTACGCGAGAACGGGTTGAGCCAGTGCATCAGCGTGCGCCTGGCCAATGGCCTGGCGGCAATCGAGCCGGGTGACGGGATCACGGCGATCAGTCTCTGTGGCATGGGCGGCGAGAGAATCCGCGACATTCTCGACAGCGGCAAAGCTCGCCTGAGCGGTGCTGAGCGCCTGATTCTGCAGCCCAACGGCGGCGAGCAGACCTTGCGCCAGTGGCTGATGGACAACGGCTACAGCATCCTTTGCGAGGACGTGCTGCGGGAAAACCGCTTCTATTACGAAGTCATAGTCGCCGAGCGCATAAGGCCGGTGCTGTACAGCGCCGAGGAGCTGTACTTCGGCCCGCAGCAGCTGCAGCAACGCAGCCCGGCATTTCTGACCAAGTGGCAGCGAATCTTGCGCTTGAAGCAACGCACCCTGGCCGACTTCGCCCAGGCACGGCAGGCCGTGCCCGAGGCGAAGGTGCAGGAGGTTGCCCAGCACGCCCGCTGGATCAGCGAGATGCTGGCTTAAGCCTGGCCTAGGGGCGGGCTCAGGTACGCAGTATCTCGTTCACCAGGCTTTTCTTGCTGCGCAGTGAGCTGACCACCTGCCAGAGGATAAAGACCAGGGCCAGGGCGAGGAAGACCGCGGCGATGGGGTTGCTGAGGAATGCGCCGAAGTTGCCGTCGGAGAGCATCAGGCCGCGGCGCAGGTTGGTCTCCGCCATGGGCCCGAGGATAAAGCCGATGATAAAGGGGGCCGCGGGCATCCCGGCTTTGACGAACAGGTAACCGAGCAGGCCGAACAGCAGGATCGACCAGACGTCGAACAGCCGGCTGCTCAGACCGAAGGCACCGACCACGCAGAGCACCAGGATAATCGGCAGGAGGATGTGCTTGGGCACGTCGAGCAGCTTGATAAACAGGCGAAGGCCGTAGAACTCCATAAACAGCATCAGCACGGTGGCGACGATCAGCGCGGCGAAGATGGTGTACACCAGCGGGCCCTGGCTGATAAACAGCAGCGGGCCGGGCTGGATGCCATGGATCAGGAAGCCGCCGAGCAGGATCGCGGTGACGGTGTCGCCCGGAATACCCAGGGTCATCAGCGGCAGCATGGCCCCGCCGATGCCGGCGTTGTTGGCCGTTTCGCTGGCGACGATGCCGCCGATATTGCCCTTGCCGTAGGTCTCGGGATTCTTCGCGCGCTTCTTCGAGATGATGTAGGCGACCAGGTTGGAGGTGCCGGCACCGATGCCCGGGAGGATGCCGATACCCAGGCCGATCAGGCCGGAGCGCCCGGCGTTGGGCAGCTGCTCACGAAACTCCTGGAGCGAGAAGCCGAAGCCCTTGATCTGTTTGAGGCTGACCGACTTGGCTTTGTCCTGATGGGCACGGCGGCCGCTCTCGGCCAGTTTGATGATTTCGGCCACGGCGAACATGCCGACCATTACCGTGAGCATGGCGAAGCCGCCATTGAGCTCGGCGACGCCGAAGGTGAAGCGGCGGAGCGCCTCCACCGGGGCGATGCCGACGGTGGATACGGCAAAGCCCAGGGCCCCGGCGAACAGGCCCTTGACCATGGAACCGGCGGACAGGGTGGCGATCAGGGTCAGGGAGAACACCGCGATGGCGAAGTACTCGTGGGGACCGAAACGCAGGGCGACCTTGGCCAGCTGTGGAGCGATAAACATCAGCGCCACGATGCTGAAAATGCTGCCGAGAAAGGAAAACACGATACCGATGCCGAGGGCCTTGACCCCATGGCCCTGTTCCATCAACGGGCCGCCGTCGAACACCGTGGCGATGGAGGAGGGCGTGCCCGGAATCTTCAACAGGATGGCCGAGATCAGCCCGCCCGAGGTGGCCCCGATAAACAGCGCGACCAGCAGTGACAGGCCGGCTTGCGGGCCCATGGTGAAGGTCAGCGGCAGGCACAGGGCCACCGCCATGGTCGCCGACAGGCCGGGCACCGCGCCGAAGACGATGCCGACGGCGACGCCGATCACCATCAGCAGCATGATATGGACAGTGAAGACGGCACCGAAGCCTTGCTGCAGTAATTCGAGCATGGTCGATCCTCCTTAGAACGGCAGCAGCCCGGAAGGCAGCATCAGATCGAAGGCCTCGCGGAACAGTAGATAGGTGATGGCCGACGTGACCAAGGCGATCAGGGCATAGACGAGGTGGTTGACCCGATGATCGAGTGGGGTCAGCACGATGAACTGCAGGTACAGGTAGATCGCGGTCATGATCGGAAAGCCGACCGGGTTGAGCAGGGCGATATAGCCGACGATCAACGCCAGGGTCTTGACCACTGTCTTGAGATCGCTGCTGGCCGGGGCTTCGACCTCGACCTCAGCCACGGCCGTGGCGAGGCCGCGCACACTCAGCAGTTGCAGCACGCCGAGCAGGCAGAGCATGGCCGACAGCAGGCTGGGCACGAAGGCCGCGTCGATGCCGGCGTGGCGCGGCAGCTGGGTGGTCATTAACAGGTAGCCGAGACCGGTGCCGAGCATGGCGACGCCGATCAGCAGCTCCTTTTTCTTGCTGGTAGCCATCGGTAAACCTCAGGGATGGGGCCGCCACCGGTCGATAGTCAAACCGACCGGATCACCTGTTACTTGTTACGCAGAGCATCCTTGTACTGCATGAAATCGTCGCGGGTCTTGCTCAGCACGGCGATGGCTTCTTCGGTGCCATGGTAGGCCACCGGTTGCTTGAAGGACTTCTTCAGCTCATCGGCGTACTCGGGCATCTCGGTGATCTGCTGCATGATGCCGGCCATCTTGGTCACGATGGCTGGGTCGGTGCCTTTCGGGAAGGCGACCACATAGGGTTTGTCGATGGTGAAGTCCACGCCCTGCTCCTTGAAGGTCGGCACGTCGCCGAGCAGTGCGTTGCGCTCGCTGTTGGGCTGGCCGAGGGCGAACATCTGGCCGCCAGTGACGTAGTCCTGCACCGAGCCGTAGCTGATTGCACCCAGATCGATACGGCCGCCCAGCAGGGCGACGACCTTCTCCGACACGGTACCGGCGTCGACCATCTTCAGTTTCACCCCGGCCAGCTGTTCGAACATCAGCCCCTGGATATGCGAGAAGCTGCCTATCTCGGTGCCGTAGCTGACGCTGCCCGGATTGGCCCTGGCCTTGTCGATCAGTTCCTGCAGGGTCTTGACCCCGGCGCTCTCGCTGGAAACGAAGATCGCGCCCTTGTCCACGCCGGCGATGCAGGCAATATCGAAGGCTTCGAAGCTGTCATCCGACAGGCCGGCCACTTCGTTGACGATCAGCTGGCCGGTGTGGGTAAAGAGGAGGGTGTTGCCGTCCGCCGCCGCGCCCTTGACCTGCTCGGCCGCCAGGGTGCCGCCACCGCCGGCGACGTTGGTGACCACCATGTTCTTGCCGGTGATCTTGTTGAAGTACTTGGCCATCATGCGCGCGTTGAAGTCGGTATCGCCGCCGGGGTTGGCGATCACCACCACCTGCACCGGGCGGGTCGGCCAGTTGACCTCGTCGGCGGCGAAGGCGGTCGACTGGGCGGCGAGGACACCCATACCGACCAGGGCAGAGAGGAGGGAGGCGCGGATTGTTTTTTTCATTGGAGTTCTCCGGTGAGTGGGCTTGCGGCGAAACGATCAGTCAGGCCGGCGTGCGGCCGAGGCTCGGTTGCTTGGGGTGGTACTGCCAGCCAGGCACCAGGTACTGCATGGCCATGGCGTCGTCGCGGGCAGCACCGGCGACCCGTTTGTAGAGTTCGTGGGCGAGCATGATGCGGTCCATGTCCGGCTCGATGCCCAGTCCCGGTTTCTGTGGCACCTGCACCCGGCCGCCGATGATCTGCAGCGGTTCGCGGGTCAGGCGCTCCTGGCCTTCCTGCCAGATCCAGTGGGTGTCGATGGCGGTGATGCGCCCCGGTGCAGCGGCGGCCGCATGGGTGAACATGGCCAGGGAAATATCGAAATGGTTGTTGGAGTGCGAGCCCCAGGTCAGGCCGAATTCCTCGCACATCTGCGCCAGGCGCACCGAGCCCTGCATGGTCCAGAAGTGCGGGTCGGCCAGGGGGATGTCGACCGCCTCCAGGCGCAGCGAGTGGCCCATCTGCCGCCAGTCGGTGGCAACCATATTGGTGGCGGTGGGGATGCCGGTGGCGCGTTTGAACTCGGCCATGATCTCCCGGCCGGAGTAGCCGTTTTCCGGACCGCAGGGATCTTCGGCATAGGCCAGCAGATGACCCTGGCCCTTGCACAGTTCGATGGCTTCAGCCAGTGACCAGGCCCCGTTGGGGTCGAGGGTCACGCGGGCTTCGGGGAAGCAGGCCTTGATCGCCGCCACCGCCTGCATTTCCTCGGCACCGCGCATCACTCCGCCCTTGAGCTTGAAGTCAGTAAAGCCATAGCGGGCGTTGGCCGCCTGGGCCAGGCGGGCGATGGCCTCGGGGGTAGCGGCGGGCTGATGGCGCAGGTGGTACCAGTCTTCCCCCGAGCCCTGGCCGGCCAGATAGGGCAGGTCGCTGCGCTGACGGTCACCTATATAGAAGAGGTAGGCGAGCATCGGCACGCTGTCGCGCTGCTGGCCGTTGCCGAGCAACTCGGCCACCGGCACTTCCAGGTGCTGGCCGAGCAGGTCGAGCAGCGCGGCTTCGACGGCGGTGATCACGTTGTCCAGGCGCAGGTTGATCTCATGCGGCTGCTTGAGTACGGCGGCCTCGGCCGCGGACGTCACCTGATGCACGGTGGCCTGGGGCCCGCCGCCATCACGCCCGGCGATGGCCTGGCGCAGGCTGTTGAGTACGCGGTTATAGCGGCCGACCGGCTGACCGATGACCAGGCCCTTGCTGCGCTCCAGGGCCTGGCGAATGCCTTCGCCGCCGGGCACTTCGCCGACGCCGCTGCGTCCGGCGCTGTCTTTCAGCAGCACCAGGTTGCGGGTGAAGTAGGGCGCATGGGCACCGCACAGGTTGAGCAGCATGCTGTCGTGGCCGGCCACCGGGATGACCTGCATTTCCACCACTCGCGGGCTGTGCGTATGGGCTTGTTCAAGCATGGACAGGGTTCTCCAGGGGCAGGGCAGCTGGGGCGCGGAGCCGTGCGTCGGCCGCACCAAGGCGCGGCGTTGCAGGCCGGGCGCAGTGCTGGGTGCGCAAGCAGGAATGAGGGCGGTGGTGCGGTGCGGCGCTACGCAGCAGGTGCAGAGCGCTCCGCGGGGGCGCGGCGTACAAGGCGAATGGGCCCTGGCTGGCGACAGCGGCCGGGCAGATGAAAGGCACGTGTGTCTTGCGAGTGGTAATCATGGCTGGGCCTGATTTTTTGTTTTTAGAGTGTCATACGTTGTCGTATGACTTGGCCGGATTATCAACAGCGCCTGACGAGCTTGTCAACGCGCCGTTGCGCGAAAAGTACCGGCGGTGACCATCGATTATGGCTGCGGTGTGCCTCTACCACTTAAGTCGTAGTAATCCCTGCTGGCTCTGCAATGACCATGGCAAGGCTTCTAGCGCCGAGCCTGACGCGTAGCCGTGGCGTCGCTGCGGCAGCAGCTGGCTAACGTGACGGGTGGCAGCTTGGGCGATAGCCGGTCGAGAAAATTGATGGTATTGATCATTGTTGTACGATAACGTATCTCTACAGTCTCGACTGCTGCTCCTCTCCACCATTCGCTTTACAGGGTGTTCGCACAATGAATCCACAAGAACTGAAGTCCATCCTCTCTTCCGGTCTGCTGTCCTTTCCCGTGACCGATTTCGATGCCGCCGGCGATTTCCGCGCCGATACCTATGCGCGCCGCCTGGAATGGCTGGCCCCCTATGGTGCTTCGGCGCTGTTCGCCGCTGGTGGTACGGGGGAGTTTTTCTCCCTGACTGGCAAAGAGTATTCGGCAGTGATCAAGACCGCCGTCGACACCTGCGCCGGCAGCGTGCCGATCCTCGCCGGTGTCGGTGGGCCGACCCGTCAGGCCATCGAAATGGCTCAGGAAGCCGAGCGCCTGGGGGCCAAGGGCCTGCTGCTGCTGCCGCACTACCTGACTGAAGCCAGCCAGGAAGGCGTGGCCCTGCACGTTGAAGCCGTGTGCAAATCGGTGAAGATCGGTGTGGTGGTCTACAACCGCAGCGTCTGCCGCCTGAATGCGCCGCTGCTGGAGCAGGTGGCGGAGCGTTGCCCGAACCTGATCGGCTACAAGGACGGCATCGGCGATATCGAGCTGATGGTGTCGATCCGCCGCCGTCTGGGCGATCGCCTGAGCTACCTGGGCGGCCTGCAGACCGCCGAAGTCTACGCCGCGGCTTATAAGGCCCTGGGCGTGCCGGTGTACTCCTCGGCGGTGTTCAACTTCATCCCGAAAACCGCGATGAATTTCTACCACGCCATGGCGCGTGACGATCACGCCACCGTTGGCAAGATCATCGATGACTTCTTCCTGCCATACCTGGCCATCCGCAACCGCTGCGCCGGTTATGGCGTCAGCATCATCAAGGCCGGCGCGAAGATTGTCGGCCATGACGCAGGCCCCGTGCGCACCCCGCTGACCGATCTGCTGCCGGAAGAGTACGAAATGCTCGCCGCCCTGATCGAAGCCCAGGGCGCGCAATAAGCAGTTGAATGTGGCGGGCCAAGCCGCCGTAGGGTGCGCTGTGCGCACCAGCCGTTCGCCGTCATTGGTGCGCGCGGCCTGGGCGGCCCCGCGACACCCTACGCAAGCCATACATAGCTAGGAAGGGATCATGAACAAGCGTTACGACAACTATATCGGCGGCCAATGGCTCGCCAGCAGCGACTACTCGCGCAATATCAATCCGTCCGATCTCTCCGATGTGGTCGGCGAATACGCCCAGGCCGATGCCGCCCAGGTCGATCAGGCCATCGCCGCCGCCCGCGCCGCGTTTCCGGCCTGGTCGACTTCCGGTATCCAGGCGCGCAGCGACGCGCTGGACAAGGTCGGCAGCGAAATCCTCGCCCGCCGCGAAGAACTCGGTGCGCTGCTGGCCCGGGAAGAGGGTAAGACCCTGCCTGAGGCGATTGGCGAGGTGACTCGCGCCGGCAATATCTTCAAGTTCTACGGCGGCGAATGCCTGCGCCAGGCCGGTGAAGTGCTGGCCTCGGTGCGCCCCGGCGTCTCGGTGGAAGTGACCCGCGAGCCGCTGGGCGTGATCGGCCTGATCACCCCGTGGAACTTCCCCATCGCCATTCCGGCCTGGAAAGTCGCCCCGGCCCTGGCCTACGGCAACTGCGTGGTCTTGAAACCGGCTGATCTGGTGCCGGGCTGCGCCTGGGCGATTGCCGAAATCATCTCCCGCGCCGGCTTCCCCGCCGGTGTGTTCAACCTGGTGATGGGCAGCGGCCGAGTGGTCGGTGAAGCCATCGTGCAGAACCCGCAGGTCGATGGCGTCAGCTTTACCGGTTCGGTCGGTGTTGGCCGCAGCATCGCCGCCAACTGTGTGGCACGCGGTGCCAAGGTGCAGCTGGAGATGGGCGGCAAAAACCCGCAGGTCATCCTCGATGACGCGGACCTGAAAACCGCTGTGGAACTGTCGGTGCAAAGCGCCTTCTACTCCACCGGCCAGCGCTGCACCGCCTCCAGCCGGCTGATCGTCACTGCCGGCATCTACGACCGGTTCGTCGCGGCCATGGCCGAGCGCATGCAGTCGATCACCGTCGGCAATGCCCTGGAGAAGGGCACCGATATCGGCCCCGTGGTGTCCCAGGCGCAGCTGGATCAGGACCTGCGTTATATCGAGATCGGCAAGCAGGAAGGTGCACGCCTGGTCTGCGGTGGCGAGCGCGTCAGCTGCGAACAGGACGGCTACTACCTGGCCCCGACTCTGTTTGCCGACTGCACGGCGGACATGCGCATCAGCCGCGAAGAGATCTTCGGCCCGGTGGCCAATATCATCCGCGTGGCCGATTACGACGAGGCGCTGGCCATGGCCAACGACACCGAGTTCGGTCTGTCCGCCGGTATTTGCACCACCTCGCTCAAATACGCCAACCACTTCAAGCTCCATGCCCAGGCCGGCATGGTCATGGTCAACCTGCCCACTGCCGGGGTGGATTACCACGTGCCGTTCGGCGGCCGCAAAGGTTCGTCCTACGGCAGCCGCGAGCAGGGCAAATACGCTCAGGAGTTTTATACGACGGTGAAGACCATTTACATCGGTTAAGACCGGCACCGGTCTCAACCGCGTAGGGTGGATCACGTTTCACCGATCCACCACAGCGTCGTTGTGGTGGATGAAAAAGCGCCATCCACCCTACGGCCGCAACAAGAGCTTTATCCCGCCCAACAATAAAAAGGGAACGGTCATGAGTACAGCTAACACTGCCGGTGCCTTTTCAGGTGCCCCGATTATCACTGAGCTGCAGGTCGTGCCGGTTGCCGGCCACGACAGCATGCTGCTCAATCTGAGTGGTGCCCACGGCCCATTCTTTACCCGCAATATCCTCATTCTCAAGGACAACGCCGGGCGCATTGGGGTCGGCGAGGTTCCCGGTGGCGAAGCCATCCGTCAGACCCTGGAAGATGCCCGCAGCTTGCTGGTGGGCCAGTCCATCGGTAACTACAACGGCCTGCTCAACCAGGTGCGCAAGGCCTTCGCCGACCGCGACTCGGGCGGGCGCGGCCTGCAGACCTTCGACCTGCGCATCACCATCCATGCGGTCACCGCCCTGGAGGCGGCGCTGCTCGACCTACTCGGCCAGCACCTCGGCGTGCCGGTGGCGGCCCTGCTCGGTGAAGGCCAGCAGCGTGAAGCGGTGGAGATGCTCGGTTACCTGTTCTTTATCGGCGACCGCGAGAAGACCGATCTGGGCTACCGCTGCGAAGCCGATGCCGATGACGCCTGGTTCCGCGTGCGCAACCAAGAGGCGCTGAGCCCCGAGACCATCGTCCGTCAGGCCGAGGCGGCCCATGCGCGCTACGGCTTCAATGACTTCAAACTCAAGGGCGGCGTGCTGCGCGGCGGCGAGGAGGTTGAGGCAATCCGCGCCCTGGCCGAACGCTTCCCGGATGCACGGGTGACCCTCGACCCCAACGGTGGCTGGTCCCTGGCCGAAGCCATCGAGCTGTGCCGCGACCTGCACGGTGTGCTGGCCTATGCCGAAGACCCCTGTGGTGCGGAGAACGGCTACTCCGGCCGTGAGGTGATGGCCGAATTCCGCCGCGCCACCGGCCTGCCGACCGCGACCAATATGATCGCCACCGACTGGCGGCAGATGGGTCACTGCATCCAGTTGCAGTCGGTGGATATTCCGTTGGCCGACCCGCATTTCTGGACCATGCAGGGCTCGGTGCGGGTGGCGCAGATGTGCAACGAATGGGGCCTGACCTGGGGCTCGCACTCCAACAACCACTTCGACATCTCCCTGGCGATGTTCACCCACGTGGCCGCCGCCGCACCGGGCAAGGTCACGGCCATCGACACCCACTGGATCTGGCAGGACGGCCAGCACCTGACCCGCAATCCGCTGCAGATCGAAGGCGGCCTGGTGCAGGTGCCCAAGACCCCCGGCCTGGGTGTGGAGCTGGATTGGGATGCCCTGGCCAAGGCCCACGAGCTGTACCAGGGCATGGGCCTGGGCGCGCGCAACGATGCCGTGGCCATGCAGTACCTGATCCCCAACTGGCAGTTCGATAACAAGCGGCCCTGTCTCGTTCGCTAATCCGCGGTCCGGCGTCCCGGCGGCCGGCGATCCGGCGGTCCAGC